>Ga0137396_10000251_pt1 | contig 24108 bp, 26 predicted proteins | sample czc16metaG_FD_108284 | JGI IMG/M metagenome (GOLD analysis project Ga0137396, IMG submission 108284) | Vadose zone soil microbial communities from Angelo Coast Range Reserve, California, USA - czcobulk3.16 metaG | ecosystem: Environmental > Terrestrial > Soil > Vadose zone | place: USA...
GTCGTGCTGCCGGCGCATCTGCGGACGCTCGCGCACGTCGACGGCGAGGTGAAGGTCCACGTCGAGGGTCAGGCCACGCAGCGCTCGGTTCTCGACGCGCTCGAGGCCTGCTACCCGATGCTACGCGGGACGATCCGCGACCACGTCACGCATCAGCGTCGCCCGTTCCTGAGGTTCTTCGCCTGCGAGCAGGATCTGTCCCACGAGCCGCCGGACGCCGCGCTGCCCGATGCGGTCGCGACGGGGGCCGAGCCCTTTCTGGTCGTGGGGGCCATGGCCGGCGGCGCCTAGGGACCAGCATACCGATCATGGCGTACGTGCTGTGGATCGTTCAGGGCCTGCTCGCGGCCCTCTTTCTCTTCGCCGGTGCGATGAAGCTGGTCCTGCCGCTCGAGCAGATGGCCGGGCCGATCACGCTGCCGGGCCCGTTGCTGCGGTTCGTCGGCGTGGCCGAGGTGCTCGGCGCGATCGGCCTGATCCTCCCCGGGCTTCTGCGCATTCGTCCGGGCCTGACACCGCTGGCCGCCGCCGGGCTGGTGATCATCATGATCGGTGCGACCGGGATCGGGCTCTGGGCCGGTGACGTCGCGATCACGATGATTTCGCTGGTGGTGGGGCTCCTCGCGGCGTTCGTCGCCTACGGCCGCTGGCGGCTGGCGCCGCATCGCGGACCTGCCGAGCAGAGGCGGGCCTGAGTCAGTCGCGCCATCGCTCGATCACGTTCTTTCCGTAGCGCAGCACGTCGTCGGGCGTCTTGACCTGTGCGGGCAGCCCCGCGCTCGAGCTGACCGGCACGGCCACGCGCGTCACGCCCCGCTTCGCCAGGACCTCGATCTCCGCCGGCTCCGGCGGTGCTGACACGGTGATCTCGATCTCTCCCGGGTCCCGGCCCGACTCCACGGCCGAGCGCCGCATCTCGTCCAAGAGCTCAGCCGGCGCACCACGCGCGGGGAAATAGCCATCGCCGAGACGGCCGGCTCTCCGCGCGGCCGCCCGCGTGTCACCGCCGACGATGATCGGGATCCGGCGATCGGCCGGCAGCGGCCGGCAGAACACCTGGTCGAACGAGACGAAGCGCCCTTTGAAGGTGGCACATTCCTGACTCCACAGAGCGCGCATGGCGGCGACGTACTCATCGGTGCGCGGTCCCCGGTCGTCGAACGGGACGCCGAGGCTCGTAAACTCTTCGGCCAGCCAGCCCACGCCGATTCCCAGGAGGACGCGGCGCCCACCCGCAAGGTGATCGAGCGTGGCCACCGCCTTGGCGGTGACGACGGGATTGCGCTGCGGCAGAATCAGGATTCCTGTCCCGAGCTTGATCGCTCGGGTGGCCGATGCGATGTACGCGAGCCAGATCAGCGGATCCGGGATCGGGAAGTCCTCCAGCCCCGACCCCATGCGGCCGGTCGGCGAGTACGGGTAGCGGGACTGGTACGCGTGCGGAACCACGACGTGCTCGACCGTCCAGATCGAATCGAAGCCGGCCGCCTCGGCGGCCTGCGCCAGCTCGATCGCCGCCTGGCCGTTCGCGTATCGCCCCAGACTCGCGTAGCGTAATCCAAACTTCATCGGCAAGCTCAGCGTGGGTGACGCTGGAGGAGCTGCTCGACCGCCGAAACGAAGTCTCTGACCCTGAAGGGCTTGCCGTGATACGCGTCGAACCCGGCGTCCGTGATCTTCTGGCGATCCTCCGTCATCACCGAGGCCGTCATCGCCATCACCGGAATCGTGCGGGTCGCCGGGTGGCTCCGTAGGCGGCTCAGCGCTTCGATCCCGTCGATTCCGGGGAGCCGGATGTCCATCACCACGAGGCGAGGGTGCCGTTCCTGAGTGAGTCGGACGCCGTCCTCGCCGGTCTCGGCCTCGATGATCGTGTAGCCCTTGAACGTCAGCACATCGCGGACCAGCTTCCGGTTCTTTTCGTTGTCCTCGACGACCAGAATCAGCTCGCCGGCCATCCGCTCACCGGCAGCATGAAGGTGAAGGTCGCGCCGCGCTCCACCTCGCTCTCGACCCAGATCCGGCCTCCGTGCAGCTCGACGAACTTCCGACACAGGGCCAGGCCGAGCCCTGTCCCTTCGTGCTTCGCCGCGCTGCTCCCGACCTGCCGAAATTCCTCGAACACCGCTTCCTGCTCCGCGGGCGCGATGCCGACTCCGGTGTCGCGGACCGACACCTCCACGAGCCCGTCCCCCGGCGCGGCCCGCACCTCGATCCGACCCCCCTCCGGCGTGAACTTGATCGCGTTCGACAGCAGGTTCAGGAGCACCTGCTTGATCTTTCGCTCGTCCCCCTTGATCTCTCCGAGCCGCTCGTCGATGGTCTGATGGAGCGCGATCCCGCGGCGCCCCGCCCGCTCGCGGACCAGCGTCAGGGCGTTGTCGATCGCCGTGGGCAGGTCGAAGGTCGTCAGCTCGAGCTCCATCCGCCCCGCCTCGATCTTCGAGAGGTCGAGGATGTCGTTGATCAGGGACAAGAGGTGACGGCCCGAGTCGAGGATGTCACGGAGGTACTCTTCCTGTTTGTCGTTCAGCTCGCCGAACATCCGCTCCAGCAGGATGTCCGCAAATCCGATGACGGCGTTGAGCGGGGTGCGGAGCTCGTGAGACATATTCGTCAGGAACTCGGACTTGTGCCGGCTGGCGACCTCGAGCTGGGCGCTCTTGTCGCCGAGCTCTCGCACGAGCCGCTCGTTCTGCACGAGCGCTTCGGTCAGCTCGCGGTTGCGCGCGCCGACCTCCTGCTCCCGGGCGCGGGCCTCGGCGTAGAGTCGCGCCTCTTCGAGCGCCGTCGCGAGCTGCTGGCAGAGCAGGTTGAACAGCTCGACGTGCACGGGCGTGATCGGACGTCGGGTCGTCTTGTTGTCGGCGCTGGCCACCCCGATCACCCTGTCGCCTGCGAGCAGCGGCGCGACGATGAAGCGGCGGCTCCGCATGTATGGGCGCTCGAGATATTCGCGGTTGGCGAGCGGGACGCGCTTCAGGTCATCGTCGTTGAGCACCGCGATCGGGCGGCGCGTCTTGAACGCATGGTAGAGCGGTCCGGCGGCCGGCGAGAGCGGCAGGCTCTCGAACATCTCGACGCCGACCGCGCTGGTCACGTCGAAGGTCCGGAGGTCGGGCGAGGCCAGAGCGACATAGAAGCGATCGAAGCCGAGGGCCTCCTGGACGCCCTGCTCGAAGGCGCGCAGACGGTCCTCGCGCTCCCATGACGTCTGCATGGAGCTGGTGACGCGGTAGAGTCGATCGAGCACCGCGCGCGCGGCCTCGGCATCCTGGAACATCAGCCGATAGCGCTCCTCGCTCTCGCGGAGCGCTTCCTCAGCGCGCTTGCGCTCGGTGATATCGCGGTACACACCCTGGAACCCGACGGGAGTGCCGTGCGCGGTGCGAATGATCCGCGTTCGACCCTCGAGCTGGACGACGTGACCGTCCTTGCACAGGGCGGCGACCTCGAAGATCGACGGCAGCTTTTCGCCGTCCAGCGCCCGGCGCGTGCGGTCGGCCATCCGCTCCCGGTCTACCGGCGCAACGAGCGTCTGCCAGTTTTCGCCCATGAGCTCGTCCGTCGTCCAACCGGTGAGCTTCGCGTAGGCGCGATTCACGCTCGTGACCGTGCCATCCAGGGTGAACGTCAGGATCGAGTCGCTGGCGTTGTCGAAGAGGCTCCGATACCGCTCCTCGCTGTCCCGGAGGGCCTCCTCCGCGAGCCGGCGCTCGGTGATGTCCCGGTAGACGCCCTCGTGGCCGACGGGTCGGCCCCGCGCGTCGCGGAGCAGCCGCGCCCAGCCCTCGAGGGGCACGACGCTCCCGTCACGCCTGATCGCCTCGAGTCCGAAGATCTTTGGCAGCTTCTCTCCGGCAAGCACCCGGCGCATGCGCTCCTCACCGAGCGCGAACGATCCGGGCGTGATCAGCTCACGGATGTTGCGGCCGATCAGCGCCTCCCGCGGCCACCGGAGCGTCTCCTCCGTCGCGCGGTTGACGCGGATGATCGAGCCGTCCAGGGTGGCGGCGATGATGAGGTCGCTCGCGTGCTCGAACAGGGCCCGCAACCGCCCCTCGCTTTCGCGCAGGCTTGCCTCGGTCCGCCGGCTCCGCGCGTGCCCACGCTCGAGGGCTTTGACGCGCCGGCGCAGCGCCTCGACCTGCGTCGCGAGCTCCGTTCGGGTCATCCGCAGATACCGGTCACCGTCGACGTCTCCTTGGGGGCAGAACCGGGGATGCTCAGGCTCGTGCGACGAGGGTAGCGCCGAGCTTCTGGAACGTCAACGAGGGCGTGGACGAATGGAAGGCCATCTCCACCTCCAACGGGGCGGGGTCCGCGTCACCTCACATCAACGGGGCCACGCTCGCCGCTCACTCGCGGCGGCCGGTGAAGCGCAGGAGCATCAGGAAGAGGTTGATGAAGTCCAGGTAGAGGGAGAGCGCGCCGACGATGGCGTAGGCCCCCGCCTGCCCCTCCGGCAGCGCCAACGCCATCTGCTTGAGCCGCTGCGCATCCCACGCCGTGAGGCCGGTGAAGACGATCACGCCCACCACCGAGATCAGGAACTGCAGGGCGTCGTTGTGCCAGAACATCCCCACGATCGAAGCCAGGACGAGCCCCACGAGGCCCATCATGAAGAACTGCCCGGCGCCGGCCAGGCTCCTCTTCGTCGTCGAGCCGAAGAGGGCGAGTGAGCCGAACATGCCGGCCGTCACCACGAACGTCGTCGTCACCGACTCGCCGGTGTAGGCGAGCAGGACGACCGACAGGGTGATGCCGTTCAGCGCCGAGTAGAGGGCGAAGAGGCCGGCCGCCACGCCGGGGGCCATGCGGGCCGCGCGGGCGGAAAGATAGAAGACCAGCCCCAGCTCCGCGATCACGAGACCGAAGAATACGAGACGGTTGCCCACCAGCACGCGAAGGAGCTCCGGCGAGCCGGTCACCAAGAACGCGACGGCCGCGGTGAGGCCCAGGCCGATCGCCATCCAGCTGTAGACCCTCCAGAGGAAGGCCGAGATTCGCTCCGCCGCCTGTACCGGCGTCGTTGTCCAAGCGTCCATGTGTGTTCTCCTTCGCCCCTATTGTACGCTCCGCTGCGGATCGAGGGCTCGATGGCCCACCCAACAAGATCGCCGAGAGTGGGCCGCACCGGCCGCGCGGCGCCGATCGGAGTGTCTAGCCGCCATCAGCCGGCAAGCGATTCGATGGCGCGCACCTCGTCGGCGGAGAGAGCCAGGTCGCGGCTGGCCAGGTCCTGCTTCATGTGCTCAGCGTCGGACGTGCCGGTCAGCGGTAGCATCCCGACCGCTTGCGCGAAACGGAACACGATCTGGGCCGGCGTGGCCTTGCCACGCGCGGCGATGCCGGCGACCAGTCGGTGGCGCAGCACCTCCGGGTTCGCGGTGAGCAGCGAGAACCCCTGGTAGACGATCTCTCGATTCAGGCAGAAGGATCGAACGTCGCGGTCCCAGCCGAGGCGCGCGAAGCACCGGTTCTGCACGAACGCCGGCGCCTCGGTGCCGGTCGCGGCCATCTGCTCAAGGTGCCGCAGGGAGACGTTGCTCACGCCGAGGAGCCGCGTGCGGCCGGCTTCGCGCTCCTTCACCATCGCCGCCCAAGCTTCGGCGTCGTCGTCGGTCCAGCCGTGACCGGAGGCGGGCCCGTGCAGCACGTAGCTGTCGACGTTGTCGGTCGCGAGATGCTCGAGCGAGCTGGCCATCGACTGGGCGACCTGCGTGGAAAGGTCGGCCGCCGGGTCGTAGGGCAGTCGGTGGTCCTGGCCGTGCTGATAGGTGAACTTCGTCTGCAGAAAGACGTCCGCGCGCGTGACCACGCCCGCGCGGTAGGCGGCGGCGAGCCCCTGACCGACTCCGGCCTCGAAGTAATGGCGCCGCTGGTTGGCGGTGTCGATGCCGCGGAAGCCCATCCGCAGCGCGAGCTCGGTCAGGGCCTGGGTGCGGTCTTCCTTCCAGGCCGTGCCGTAGAGAAAATCGGGAATGGATGCGGGATCGTGCGCCGGCAAGGCTCGGGGGGCTAGCCCTTGTGCTGGGCAGCGGCGCGCTTGCGCAGCTCGTCCATCGACAGGTCTTCCTTGTGCGTCGACACGTGCCACACATGGCCGTACGGATCGGCCACGGTGCCCAACCGGTCGCCGTAGAACTGGTCCTGCACCGGCCGGACGAGTTTCGCGCCGGCGGCGACGGCCCGGCTGACGACTGCGTCCACGTTCGCCACGTACATGTGGAGATGGACCGGGCTACCGCCGATCGAGGGCGGACTGCGAAAGTCCATCTCCGGGAATTCGTCGGCGAGCATGATGCGGGAGTCGCCGAGCTGCAGCTCGGCGTGCCCGACCCGGCCATCGGGCTGCGCCAAGCGCATCACTTCCGTCGCGCCGAAGGCCTTCTTATAGAAGTCGATGGCGTCGGCTGCCCCCTTGATGCTCAGGTACGGCGTAATCGTGTGGTAACCGTCCGGGATCGGCTTGACCTGCGCAGGCATGAGTCCCCCTCTCACCGTGTGCTCGGATCCCCCTCGCGATGGACCCGACCTTAACGAGTCGCCGGCGAGGCGTCAAGGCGATGCACCCTCCGTGGAGGGATCGCGGCGCCGGAGCTCAGAAGCCAACGGGGAGCGCTTTCAATCCTCGCAGTGTGAGGCTCTGGCGATACTCCGGCCTGTCCGTGGCCAGCGCGAGCTTCGGGAGCCGCTGCACGAGCGTGTTGATGGCGATCTGGCCCTCCACGCGCGCCAGCGGGGCGCCGAGGCAGAAGTGGATGCCCCACCCGAAGGCGATGTGGCGGTTGTCGGCGCGCGTGATGTCGAGGCGGTCGGGGTCGGGAAACTGGGCGGGATCCCGGTCGGCGGCGCCGATGAACGGCATCACCAGCTCGCCCTTGCGGATCGTCCGGCCGCCGAGCGTGACGTCCTCGCTCGGGACGCGCGCCGTGCGCTGCACCGGGCCGTCGTAGCGCAGCAGCTCCTCCGTCGCGCTCGCGATGAGCCCGGGGTTCTCGCGCAGCCGGCGGAGCTCCGCGGGATGGCGCAGGAGCGCCAGCGTGCCGTTGCCGATCAGGTTGACCGTGGTCTCGTGCCCGGCGACGAGCAGCAGGATGCACGTGGCGAGCAGCTCGTCCTCGCTCAGCGTGTCGCCCGCCTCCTCGGCGGCGATGAGACCCGAGAGCATGTCGTCGCGTGGCGAGGCACGGCGCTCGGCGATGAGGCCGCGAAAGTAGTCGGCGAGGGCGCGGCGGCCGGCGAGGCTCCTCTGGGCCACTTCCGAGTCCGGCGGAAGCAGGATGGCGTCGAGCCCGCGCGCGATATCCAGTCCCCACGCCTTGAAGCGCTCGTGGTCCTCGACGGGGACGCCGAGCATCTCGCAGATGACCGTCACGGGCAGCGGATACGCGAACTCTTCGATCAGATCCATCGACCCCTTGCCCTCGACTCGCGCGAGCAGGCCGTCGACGATCTGCTGGATGTGCGCCCTGAGCCTCTCCACCACGCGCGGCGTGAACGCCTTGCTGACGAGGCCGCGCAGGCGCGTGTGGTCCGGCGGGTCGCGGTCGAGCATCGACAGCCCGATGCCTGCCGGCACCGGCACGCCGAAGCGCGCCGCCACGAACGTGGCGATGGGCTCCTTGACGAACCGCTGGTCGCGCAGCACCGTCACCACGTCCTCGTACCGGGTGAGCACCCAGAACCCGAGGGGGTTGTGGTGGACGGGATCCCCGCTGCGCAGGCGACGGTACGTCGGATAGGGATCCGCGAGGAACTCCGGATCCATCGGGTTGAAGGGCATGGCGCTCATCGGTCGGCCCTAGCCGAGGAACCCCTTGGTGGCGGCCGCGAACGCCTCGGGTTGCTCATAGGGCAGCATGTGGCCGGCCCGGTCGATGACGCTGACCCGAGCGTGTGGGATGAGCTCCTTCCAGCGTTGGGCGTATGCGGGCACGATGAACGTGTCGCTCGAGCCCCAGAGCACGAGCGTCTCGGCTGTGAGTCGGTAGAGGCGTTTGGAGAGGCGACGGTTGGGCACCGGGAACAAGAGCTTGCCGGCCATACCGAGGCGTCGCGCGTTACCGATATAGAATTCCCGCAACGCTTCCACGTTGCCGAAGTCCACACCGCCGGTCAGCCGGGCTGTCCCGGCCTCGGGGTCGTGGAAGAGAAGCTTCGGGAAATCGAAGGGCAGCAGCGTGAAGATGTCCGGGATCGGATGCTCGTCCAGCCAGAGACCGGCGGCATCCACGAGCACGAGCTTGCCGAGGCTGCCCGGGGCGAGACACGCCATCTCCGCGCACACCATGCCACCCATCGAGTGTCCGATCAGGTGCGGACGCTGGAGCCCGAGTGTCTCGACGACGTCCCAACCGTGCAGGGTGAAGTCGAGCATGTCCTCGAGGAGCTCCTCACCGGTCGACTCGCCATAGCCCGGGAGCTCCGGCGCGTACACGCTGTAGTGCCTTGCGAGCAGGTCGAGGAAGGGATTGTCGGCGAAGAGGCCGCCGGCCCCGTGGAAGAACACGAGCGGCGCCCCGCTTCCGCCTTCGAGCACGCCGCAGCGGGCGCCGCGCTTGGTCTCGATCATCCGCGTCTTCATCGGCGCGTCTCCGACGGGACGGGCTTCTCCACCCCGGGCCGCGTCTCCTCGGGCCGGAGCCGATCGTCCAGGGGATGACACCACCAGCGTTCGTCATGCTTCCACTCGGGCCAGACGTCGCGAAGCCGCGGCATCACCTTCTCGGCGAAGAGCTTGGTCGAGTGTCGCGTCTTCCAGTCGGGCATGTCGCCGTTGTGGAAGAGGCAGAAGAGGTGCCCGACGTGCAGCCCCTTGATGCACTCTTCGAGCTGCTGTCGCACGGTCTCGGGGCTCCCGGCGACGATGAAGCGCTCCTCCACGAGCTGCTTCCAGGTGAGGTTCTCGAAGATCTTCTGGGCCGCCTGCGTGAGCTGGGCCAGGGCGCCGTACTTGAGGGTGGCGATCGTGCGATAGCCCGCCGGGTCCGCGAAGGGCGGATACACGTGGAGGCATCGGTTGAAGAAGTAGAGGCAGTGCTCGGCGTAGAGCCGCTCCGCCTCCGCGTCGGTATCCGCGACGCAGATGATCTGGGCGAACGCGCCGCGGTAGGGCGACTCATCCTTGCCCCGCTTGGCCACGCGGTCCCAGTAGCCGTCCAGGAGCGCCTTGCCGCGCTTGTAGCCGAAGAACGACAGGTACGAGTAGTTGTAGTCGTAATCCAGGCAGAAGTCCCAGGTCTCGATGGACCCGCCGCCGGGAATGTAGATGGGCGGGTGCGGCTGCTGGATCGGCTTCGGCCAGCAGTTGACCCAGCGGAGCTGATTGTACTTGCCGTCGAAGGCGAACGGTTCACTCGCGGCCCACGCCTTCATGATGAGGTCGTGGGCTTCGCGGTACTTGTCCCGCGTGAGAGCGGGGATCTGGCCGTAGCAGAAGTTGGTGTCCATCGGCGTGCCGACCGGGAAGCCGGCGATGAGCCGGCCGCCACTCAGCACATCCAGCATGGCGAACTCCTCGGCCACCCGGATCGGCGGGTTGTAGAGCGCGATCGAGTTGCCGATGACGCAGATCGCCGCCCGTGATGTGCGACGGGTCAACCCCGCGGCGATGAGGTTGGGCGAGGGCATGAGACCGTACCCGTTCTGGTGGTGCTCGTTGACGCCGATTCCGTCGAAGCCCAGCGAGTCCGCGTACTCGAGCTGATCCATGTATTCGTGGTAGACGACGTGGCCTTTCTTCGGGTCGTAGAGCGCATTGGGGATGTCGACCCACACGGAGCGGTACTTCTCGCGGAAGTCCGGAGGCAGGTGCGGCCATGGCATCAAGTTGAACCACGTGAATTTCATAGGGGCCTCCGTGCGCCGAGAGTAGCCGCGGGGTCTCGACCGGTCAAGGATGCGCAGATCGCACGCGGTCCGGGGATCCGACCCGGTCGAGGAGGCGGAAGAGCGCGAGCCCCAGGACGGTCGAGGCCATGACGAGCGCGGCGACGCGGATCGGTGCGGTGGGGCTGCCGGTGAAGTCGCGCACGGCGCCGGCGGCGAACTGCGTGACCGCGGTCGCGATGTAGAACACCGCGTAGTAGACGCCGAGGGCGGTCGCCAGGCGCTCGGGCGCCACCGCCTTGGGCAAGAGCGCCATCACCGCGCCCGGCGGCGCACCGATCGCAAGGCCGAGCAGGCAGAACGCCAGCAGCGGGTACGTGAGAACGGGCAGCAGCAGCGTGACGACTCCCGCGGCGACGCTGCCGGCGACGATGAGCAGATTCGGCCGGCCGAGGCGGTCGGCGAGCAGGCCACCGAGGGGCACGGAGAGAATCGTCACCCAGATCGCCAGGCTCACGATGAAGCCGGCCTGGCCGAGCGAGACGCCACGGGCCATCAGCATCCCGGGGCCGAACGCGATGACGGCGACGAGGCTCGCATTGAAACAACCCCAGGCGAAGCCGGCGCTCACCGCAAGCCCAGCGTCCCGCGTGGTGAGCCGAGCGCGGCGCTCCGCCGGCCCGGGTGCCCTGCCCGGAGCGCGTGGGGGTTCGCGGTATGCGAAGGCGATGAGCACCAGCCCGAGGGCGGCGGCGAGGGCCGTCGCCGCGATCGCCATCCGCCACGACGTGTCGGTGGCGAGACCGCCGAGCGTTGCGGCGGCGAGCCCGAGGCCGACCGGCCAGCTCGTGAGCATGACAGCCATCGCCGTCGACATCTCGCGCTCGGGGAACCAATCGGCGACCATCTTGGCGAGCAGGATGTTCATGAGCACGGCGCCGACGCCGCTCAGCAACCGCCCGGCCGCGGCGACGGCGAAGCCGTGGCTGGCGGCGGTCACGAGGCCGCCCACGACCATGAGCGCGAGGCTCCCCACCACCGTCCGGCGCTCGCCCAGGCGCTGGCCGAGCATCCCGCCCGGCAGCGCCAGGAAGGCGCCGGGCAGCATGTAGAGACCGATGAGCGAGCCGAGCTCCGCCCAGGTCAGCCCGAGCTCGGGGACGAGGAGCGGACCGACCGAGGCGACGGACTGGAACTGGTAGCCCATCGAGGTGCGCGTGACGAACACGATCGCCAGCGCCACCCACCGGTTGGCCATGTGCCGAGGATGATAGCGGACGGCGGCGCCTTCGGCCAGGCGGCCGCCGGTTGACATCCATGACCCCTCGGCTCAGAGTGTCCCCCACTGCAGGAGGGGGAGAATGAGCGCCGGACGCATCGACCGCCGCATGACGCGGCGTGATCTCCTCACGGCCGGGGGAGGGGCCCTGGCGGTAGCCACGGTGGCCCCGCGCCTGGGTCCCGTCTCCGCCCAGGCTCAAACACCCAAGCGGGGCGGCACACTGCGCATGACGGTCCTGTCGGACCCGCTCCACTTCGATCCCCAACAGACGATTTCGTTCGTGACGATGGTTCCGCTCTCGTTCGCGTATAGCCGCCTCTTGAAAGTGAAGGCTGGCCCGTCGGTCAAGCCGATGACATACCCGGTCGAGCCCGACCTCGCCGAGTCGTGGGCCCAGCCCAACGACACGACCTACATCTTCAAGCTGAAGAAGGGCGTGCGCTGGCACCCCAAGCCGCCGGTGAACGGACGCGAGCTGACGGCGGAGGACGTCAAGTACACCTACGAGCGGTTCCTGACGATCACGGGCAACCCCAACAAGCCGGTGCTCGAGTACGTCGACAGGATCGATGCGGTCGACAAACACACCGTCAGGTTCACGCTCAAGGAGCCGAACGCCTGGTTCCTGGACCTGCTCGCCTCGACCTCGACCTGGATCATCGCCAGGGAGTGCGTGGAGAAGTTCGGCGACCTCAAGAAGGTCGAGTCGGTGGTCGGGACGGGGCCGTGGATGCTCGAGCGCTGGGAGCCGAACGTCAAGCTCGTCTACGTGCGCAACCCGAATTACTTCGTGTCCGGGCTGCCCTATGCCGACGGCGTCGAGTTGCTCATCGACAAGGATCCGTCCTCGCGCCTGGCCGCCTGGCTGAGCGGCAAGACCGACTTCGGCCCCGAGTACCAGCACGCGGTACGCTGGCTCGACGCGACGGTGGCCAAGCAGCGGAAGCCCGGTCTGCAGACCGCCGAGTACACCTGGCTCACCAGCGGTTCCATCGGCTTCAAGCTCGGGAACCCGCCGTTCAACGACCTCCGGGTCAGGCGGGCGATGGCGCGCGCCAGCAACGTCGCCGAGGTGTTCGAGTCCTTGGCATTCTCGCAGGGTCACTGGACGCCCAACCCCGCGGTCCCCGCCGGGTTCGCCGACTGGTCGATTCCGATCGACCAGCTGGGGCCCGAGGGCCGGAAGCTGTACGAGTTCAGCACCCCCGAGGCCAGGCGCCTGCTGGCCGAGGCCGGCCACCCGAACGGATTCAAGACCACGGTGGAGGCGGCCGCGACGGTGTACGGGCCCGACTACGACGATTTCGTCCAGATCACGCTCAAGAACTGGAAGGCGGCAGGCATCGACGCCGACCTGAAGCTCAAGGAGTACGGGGCGTTCATCTCCAGCACCATCTTCGGGAAGTTCGACGGCATGTTCATCGGACTGCGCGGCGCTTGGGCCGACCCCGAGGCATACTTCTACCGCTGGTTCGTGCCCGGGCAGCCGCTCAACGTCTGGGGCGTGAACGATGCCAAGCTCACGGACATGATCAAGCTCCAGCGCCGGACCTTCGACGTCGCCAAGCGCAAGCAGATCGTGTTCGACATCCAGCGCTACCTCGCGGACCAGGCCCTCTTCGGAGCGGACGGATCGATCAGGATCCTCTCGGCCTGGGACGCGCACATCAAGAACTACATGCCGAACAACGGCTTCGACTACGGCGGGCGGCTGATGGCCGCCTGGATCGACAAGTAGGGAGAGCCCACGGGGCCGATCGGCGTCGGGTGCCGATCGGCGCCGGGTGCCGTCATGCGTCGCTACGTCCTCCGCCGCCTGCTGGTTGCCGTGCCGTCGCTGCTGATCGCCTCGCTCATCGTCTTCACGCTCCCACGCCTGATCCCCGGGGACGTCGTCCAGCTCATGCTGGAGGAGAAGGCGTACGGCAAGGACTTGGAGGATCTGCGCGCGAAGCTCGGGTTGAACCGCCCCATCCTCGTGCAGTACGTCGACTGGCTGGGCGCGATCGTGCACGGGAGCTTCGGCGAGTCGCTGTGGACCCGCCAGCCCGTCCTCGTCGAGTTGACGCGACGTCTGCCCGTGACGGCGGTGTTGGGCGTCATGGCGCTCGGCGTGGCGATCCTGATCGGCATCCCCGTCGGGGTCCTCGCCGCGGTTCGCCCGGACGGCGTGCTCGACTTCTTCGCTCGCAGCGCGGCGATTCTCGGCCTATCGATTCCGGCCTTCGTCACGGCGATCCTCGTGACCCTGCTCCCGGCAATCTGGTGGGGATGGACCCCGCGGACGCGGTTCGTCGAGTTCTCGACGGCTCCGGGCGCCTACGTCCTCCAGTTCATCCTGCCCGCGATTATTCTCGGCATCGCCTCGGGGGCCGGGATCATGCGGCTCACCCGGGGCATGCTGCTCGAGGTGCTGAGGCACGATTACGTGCGGACGGCCTGGGCGAAAGGCCTGCGCGAGCGGGTGGTGGTGCTCAAGCACGCCCTCAAGAACGCGGTGATCCCGGTGGTCACGGTCCTCGGCCTTCAGGTGGCGAGCATCGCCGGCGGCGCCGTGATCATCGAGTGGATCTTCGGGATCCCCGGCATGGGTCAGTTCCTCGTCGACGCCATCGTGCAGCGCGACTACCCGGTGATCCAGGGGATCAACCTGGTCATCGTCGTCATCATCGTCCTGACGAACCTGGCGGTGGACCTCGTCTACGGCGTGCTGGACCCGAGGATTCGCTACTGAGCGCGATGGCCAATTCGGTCCAGACCCTCCCGGTTCCGGAGACGCTGCCGCGGGCATGGCGGCTGCCCGCGCTGGTCACGCTGGTGCTCCGCTTCGTCCGCCGGAAGCCCCTGGGCGCCATCGGCGGCGGCATCGTCCTCGTCCTGCTGGTGCTGGCGCTCTTCGCCGATCGGATCGCGCCCCATCCGTACGACGTGTCGATTCGCGGCGCCCGGATGAAGCCGCCGAGTGTCCAGTTCTGGATGGGCACCGACAACCTCTCTCGCGACGTCTGGAGCCGGGTGGTGTACGGTGCGCGGATCTCCGTCACCGTCGGGTTCGCGACGGTCGCCGTGGCCACGGTGATGGCCACCGCCATCGGCGTCTCCAGCGCCTATCTCGGCGGGGTGTACGACATGGTGATCCAGCGCGTGGTCGACGCCTGGATGTCGTTCCCCGCGCTCGTCGTCGTCCTCTCGCTCATGGCAGCGCTCGGTCCGGGGCTCACGAACTTGATCCTGGCCCTGTCCATCCTCGGCGCGGCGAGCGCATCCAGGGTGATCCGAGGGGCGACGCTCTCCGTGATGGAGAACGCGTACGTGGAGGCCGCGCGCGCGCTGGGCGCGGGTCATCTCCGCATCGTGATGCTCTACGTGCTGCCCAACGTGATAACCACGATCCTCATCCTCGCGACCATCGGACTCGGCACGGTGATCCTTGCCGAGTCGGGCCTGTCGTTCCTCGGCTTCGGGATCCCGCCGCCGTACCCGTCCTGGGGCGGCATGCTGTCGGGCTCTGGACGCTCATTCATGTACTACGCGCCGTGGATGGCGCTCTTCCCGGCCGCGGCCATTTCGCTCGCGGTCTTCGGGTTCAACATGCTGGGCGACGCGCTTCGCGATGTGCTCGACCCGCGCCTACGCGGCGCCGCGGGTCTTCGCGGCTAGGCGTCCCTGCGGGAGGTTATCAATGACGATCCTGCTCGACCACGTCATCGTGCCCTCACACAACCGGTCCGAGGCGGCGAAGTTCCTGGCCGGCCTTCTGGGCGTGCCCTGGGAGGAGTCACGGGGCGACTTCACCCCGGTCTACGTCAACGAAACCCTGACCCTCGACTTCGCCGAGCGCGAACAGTTCGAGAGCCATCACTACTGCTTTCATGTCAGCGGCGACGAGTTCGACGCGATCTTCGGTCGCATCCGGGCGGCGAGCATCAGATACCGCAGCCGCCCCCACGGCGAGGACGATATGCAAGTCAACACACGCCTCGGCGGGAAGAACCTCTACTGGCAGGACGCGGACGGTCACCTCTGGGAGATCCTGACCGTCAGCTACGCCCGGGCCGATTCGCCGTCGCTGACCGCCACGCAGGCATGACGAGATGATCTCGGACGCTGATGCGGTCGTCGTCGGCGCCGGCGCGTTCGGGCTGAGCACGGCGTTTCATCTCGCCCGACTCGGGGTGCGGCGGGTCGCCCTCGTCGACCGTTTCGCCCCCGCATCGCAGACCTCACCGAGAGCCGCCGGGCTCTTCAAGCTCATTCAGGCCGACGAGACGCGCACGCGGCTCGCGAGCCTCAGCATCCAGAAGGTCACGCGCTTCAGGGAGGAGACGGGCGTCCCGCTCGAGATCGTCCGGTCGGGGAGCCTCATGGTCGCGCGCACCCCGGAGCACGCCGGGTTCGTCCGGGGCGAGGCGCGACAGTCGCAGGCCTGGGGAGTCGACGTCCGCCTCGTCGACGGCGTCGAGGCTCACCGCTTGATGCCGTTCCTCGAAGCACAGGGGCTCCTGGCTGCCTGCTACACGCCGGGCGACGTCTACGTCGAAGAGCCGTCGAGCCTGCTCGAAGCCTATCTGGAGGCGTGCCGCCGCCAGGGGGTCACCCTCGTTCCTGACACGCCCGTCACCGGTATCCAGGTGAACCGGGGCCACGTCGAGGGCGTGGTCACGCGCGGCGGCGAGATCAGGACGCCGATCGTCGTCGACGCCGCTGGTGCGTGGTCCCGCGCGGTCGCGGAACTGGCCGGCGTGCGAGCGCCGGTCGTCCCCGTCCGTCATCAGCTCTTCATCACGGAGCCCATCGCCGGGATGAGACCCGACTACCCGATCGTGCGTGTCGTGGACACGGCGGTCTACGTCCGACCCGCCCGCGGCGGTCTCATGCTGGGCGGGTTCGAGGCGGACCCGATGCCCGTCGACCCTCTGGTCCAGGGCTTCTCGGTCAACGACGTCCCGCTGGACATGGAGGTGCTCACGCGGCTCGCCGGGACGGTCACGCACCAGGTCCCCGCCATCCGGAAGACCGCGGTGCGGGAGCACCGCGGCGGCCTCTTCACCATGACCTCGGACGGGACATTCCTCGTCGGCCCCGCGCCCGAGGTGCGGGGGTTCTGGAGCGCGACTGGGTGCAACGGCAGCGGGTTCTCCTTCTCGCCAGCGATCGGGCAAGTGCTTGCCGAGTGGATCACGACCGGGACGCCATCGATCGACCTGAGCGCCCTCCAGCCGGCGCGGTTTGCGGGCACGGCCCTGGATGATGAACGGCTGCGTGCGACTGCCGTCTGGCAGTACGCTCATTACTACGATCCCGCCCCCGCCTGACGAGGATCATTACCTCCAAGGGAATTGCGGCCACTACGTCGACCCGATGCTGGAGGCCGAGGGCCATGCCGGCCTCAGCGAGATGGTGACGGGCGTGCAGGCCCGGTTCCCCGGTCATCGCTTCCGCCGGGTCAGCGGCATCGACACCCACCACGACCAGGTCCGGTTCGCCTGGGAGCTCGTCGCTCCGGACGGCGCCGTCGTGGTCGGCGGCATCGACATCGGCGCCCTCGCGGCCGACGGGCGGCTGCGGCACATCGCGGGCTTCTTCGGCGCGCCTCCGGCGGAGGCCGCCGCATGACGGCCCGCGGCGCCGGGGCCGTTCTTCTCGCCCTCGGCGGCGCCGGCGCGTCATTCAGGGGCGTCAGACTCCTCGCCCGCGGCATCGTCGTGGCGGTGGGCGCGGCCGCCCTCGCCGGTGGGATGCTCTTCGGACAGGACTGGCTACTCGTCTTCGGCGCGGTCTTCCTCGCCGAGGAGCTCTACGAGACCGGCGTGATCGCGCTCATCCTGCGCGCGTCTCTGCGGCACTCGCGCGCGGCGCCATAGTATGCTGAGAGCCGGGCTCTCGGGCTCAGGAGCAGGCTGCCATGAACGTTCTGCGCCGGACCTTCCTCATCGGTGGGGCCTTCTTCGTCCTCACGCCCGGCCGCGGGCACGCGCAGTCGACCCTGGAGGACGAGCACCGCCCGATCATCGACGCGCCGACGCTGTCGGAAGACCCCGGCGCCGTGCCCCTCCAGATTTCGGTCAATCACCCCACGGAGGAAGATCACTTCATCCGGTCGATCGAGGTCAGACTCGACAGAGATCCGGTCCCGTTCAAGGGAAAGTTCCTCTTCACGCCCGCGAACGGGGGGGCCGCGGTCGCCTTCCAGATGCGGTCCGGGACCGGCGGCGCTCTGAAAGCCACGGCCGAGTGTTCGCGGCATGGCCGCTTCGTCTCGACGAAGGAGATCCGGGTCGCGGAAGGTGGGTGTGCCGGCCCGCCCGACGCCACGCGCGATCGTCTCGGCAATCCGCGGATCCGTGTGCCCGAACCGATCAGGGCCGGCGAGGTGATCCAGGTCCGTGTCAAGGTCGACCACAACTCATATACGGGACTGGTCCTGAAGAACGGAAAGTACGTTCGCGAGGCGCCAGAATTCTACGTGAAGCAGATGCTGGTCTCTTTCGACGATCGGCCGGTCAGCGAATTCCAGATGACCTCGGCCGTGAGCGCGAACCCGCTGATTCGCTTTCCGTTCAAGGTGACGCGCAGCGGCGCGCTTCGCGTGGTGTTCATCAACAGCGAAGGACAGCGCTGGGAGGCTTCCCAGATCCTTCGGCTCTGACCCCTAACTCTTCAGCTCTGTCTTCAGCTCGTCGATGAAGCGCCAGTCGACCCCTTGAGCGATGATCGTCTGGGGGCTCGACTTGATGATTCCAACCTCATGAAGTCGGATCGTGTGGAAGCGTACGGTGTCGCTCGGGCTGTATCCGCGCCACCGGTTGTACGGGATCTCCTTGAGCGCCTGGAGGGCGAAGTCGGGACGTGCCGCGTAACCCCGGGCGACGAGCGCCTTGGGGCCGCGGTCGGGATCGGAAGCGCAGATATCGATCGCCTTCAGGATGGCGCGCATCGCACGCTTGGTGGCCACGGGATACCTCCGAACGAACGCTGGATTTGCGGCCAGAAAACAGCAGAGGTACTGGGACCAGGGGCGATCGATCTTCGTGTCGAGCAGAACGCTCCCGATCCTCTTGGCCCGGAGCTCTTGCGGGTCCGGAGGGAACCCCATGAAGGCATCGACCATGCCCTGCGCGAAGAGCTCCATCCCCGACGACGCCGGCTGGATGAGGAAGTCGATGTCCTTGTGCGGATTCAACCCGATCCAGGCCGCGATGCTCGCGACGAAAGCCTTACGGCCTGGGTTGGCCACGGAGACGATCCGTCCCTTCAACTCACGGACGGTGCGGACGCTATTCGTTCCGAACAGCTCATAGCAACCGCCATGGACCCCGCCCAGAAGGACGATCGACGCCTCCGCATCGAGGTGGAGGAGGGCCGTGTGGATGTCCGTCACGGTGAGATCGATGTCGCCGCCGCTCAACGCCTTGAGGTTCGTCTGCGTGGGGCCGAGCTTGACGTACCGGACGTCGGTGAATCCCTCACCCCGGAGCAGCTCTTCCGCGAGATAGTAGGGAGCAAAACAGGCGATGGGGAACTCGAACAACTTGAGCGTCGTCGTCTCGGGAGGTGGGTCGGCGGCGACGATCCGAGGCCGTACTCCCAACCAACCTGCGCTTCCGACCAGCGCGAGCCCAGTCATGAGCTCTCGACGAGTGCAGTGCCTGCGGCTCATGCTCTGACTCCCCACCGATCAGCCGGCGCCGTCGGCCGCTCGGACCTACGATCCTGCCGCCCCCGGGCGGCCCCGAACATACTCGATTCATCGATGGCGCGCAATCGATGGTGCCGCCGGAGTGCCGTCGGCGCGATCCTCCTCGCCGAGGAGCTCTACGAGACGCGCGTGGTCGCGCTCGTTCTACCCGCGGGTCATGCGGGCGCCGCGGCGGCCAGGCGGCGCAGCGCCTCGTCGGTCCCCTCGTCGGCGGCGAAGAAGCACTCGATCCTGAGCTCGTGGAGCGTGATGTCGTAGGGCGTGCCGAGGCTGGCGAGGATGGTGAAGAAGCTGAAGCGCGCATCGCCACGCTGGAGCTCGATGGCGAGGAACGGAGCCGTGGACGCGTCGACGTCGAACGTCCGCCACTGACGAGGAACCTCGGGATAGGCGAGGAGCTCGTCGAGGAGGCGGCGGGTCTCGCCGTCGCCGGTGCGAAGCAGATCGCGGTGGAGCCACTGGATGAGCGCCGCCGCCGTGGGTTGCCAGTTGACGACCGCGGGCCGTAATCCCCGAGGATGAAACGTGAGCCGCATGGCATTGGGCGGCCCGGGTACCTCGGCCGCCTCGGGACCGAGGAGCAGGCCCAGGACTCGATCCATCGCCGCGTTCGTCGTGAGCACGTTCCAGTGTCTGTCGAGCACCATCGCCGGGTAGGGTTCCTGCTGGCGGAGCATGAAGCCCAGCGCCCGTCGCGCCTGCGCCATCCCCGGTGCGTCCAGCGCGGTCTCGCGATAGATCGGCGCATAGCCCGCAGCGGTGAGGAGCTCGTTCCGGCCGCGCAGCGGCACCTCGAGCACCTGGGAGAGGAGCAGGACCATGTCGCGGCTCGGCTGGGCACGGCCGGTCTCGAGGAAGCTCAGGTGGCGCGTCGAGATCTCGGCCTCCACGGCGAGGCCGAGCTGGCTCATCCGGCGCCGCTCGCGCCACTGCTTGAGGAGCGTGCCGAGGGGGCTCGCCGTCCCGCCCCTCGCCTGCCGTCTCGCACCCTGGCCCGTTTTCACGGCCGCCAATATACGCGGGCGCGGGCCGGGCGCCAATTACCTTCTAGGTAATCGATTCCCTGTCGGAGAACGTCATCAAGGGCAGTCAATAACGGGCCATCACGCGGCGCGCGAGCTCCTCGGCAAACCGCCATTTCTCGTCGACGCCGGTGGCGAACATCAATTCCTGAAGTCCCTGACGCTCGAGCTCCCGGATCTGCCCGATCAGCTCGTCGGCCGTGCCGACGAGACAGGTCGCGCGGATCAGGTCGGCGTCGATCAGCTCGGCCTCGCCCGGATGCAGGAACGTGTAGTGGAACTCGTGCGTGCGGAAGTGCCGGTGCTCGGCGGCGGTCTCCTCGACGAGCGCGCAGTAGCGCTTCCACATGGGTCGGAGGAAGTCCGGAGGCTCCACACCGCGCTCGTGCACCTCGTCATAGAAGTAGTAGACGCTGGCCATGACGTTCGGCCCGACCGCCCGGACCACGCGCTCGGAGTCGACGGGCTCGCCCGGGTCGAGCAGCACGATGTTGGCGAGCGCGCAGTTGCGGAAGCCGTCGAGCGCGCGGCCGGCGCGCGCCGCGCCCCGGCGCACGTGGCCCAGGGCCTCGGCCACGGGAATGCCGCGCGGCGGGATGGCGAACACCAGGCCATCGCCGTACTCCCCGGCCAGCTCCATGGCGCGCGGTCCGAAGCCCGAGACGTACAGCGGAATCCGCGGCAGGAGGCTCATGTACTTCTCCTCGTGCATGAGCATCTTGATCGGCCGGGTGCCGCCGTCGAAGGTGTAGTCGACCACCTCGCCGTCCAGGAGCGCCCTCAGAACCCGGAGATACGCGCGGTACTCGGCGACTCGCATCGGCCGCTGCCCCATCGTCCGCAGGGCCGTGTTGCCGGTGCCGATGCCGAGATGCACCCGTCCGGGGGCCAGCCGGTTCAGCGTCGCCATCGCCGCGACGTGCACCGGCGGGATCCGCGTCCCGCAGATCGCGACGCCCGGACCGATTCGGAGCCGGGTCGTCTGTCTCGCGGCGAGCGCCAGTACCGCGTAGCAGTCGGAGAACAGCATCTGGCTGTCGGTGACCCACACGGAGTCGTAGCCCAGGGTCTCGGCGTGGTTGAAGAACCCGATCTCGTCGACGTTCGCCATGACACAGATGCCGAAGCGCATGCCGTTCCCCCTTCGTCGCCGGCCGCCTCACGCGGCCATCAGCCAGTCGAGGATCTTCGGATTTTCGTCGCGCGGATAGGTGTGGGACAGATCCTCGATCTCCCGATAGACGAGCCGGGCGCCGGCGGCCTCGAGCGCCTCACGCGCCCCCTGGGCGGTGGAGACGGGGAACATCCAGTCGAGCGCGCCGTGGACCAGGTAGATCGGCCGGCCGTGGGCGCGGGCGAGTCTTCCGCCCGCGAGCAGGCGGGGATGCAGCACACCGCAGGCGGGCGCCAAGTGGGTGAACGGCATGTCCTCGCCGAGCCCGCAGAGGAGCGCGTAGGTCGCGCCGTCCGACATCCCGGTCAGCAGAACGCGCGCGCGGTCGACCGGGTAGCGCAGGGCCACGGACGCCACCATCTCCCGCAGGGCGGCCGCGTCCACGTCCTCGCCCCCCATGATCGACCACGTGCGCTCGCGGGACGTGGGGGCGAGGAGGAGCGCGCCGCGCGAGCGCGTCTCCCGCAGCCAGCTCCAGAGGAAATCTCGACCGTGGCCGTGACCGCCGTGCAGCGCCACGACGAGCGGCATCGGCACGCGCCCGTCCCACGGCTCGGGGACGTAGAGGGAGAACCCGCCCCGCGCGTCACGCTCGTTCGAGGCGTGCAGCACGCCGACGCGGACGTCGTCGTCGCGCAGCGCCGCGGCGCGCAGCCGCGCGACGAGATCGTCGTCGTCCCGGCGCGCGGGCTCGAGGAACCAGCGACTCACCGGCTCGAAGACCGGCGCCAGCGGATAGAGCGCTTCCTGCACCCGGGCGAAGCGGCGGAGCGCCCGGAACAGGCCGATCGGCTCGCCCGGGCGACGCGCCGCCTCGACGAAGCCCGCGACGAGATCGAGGGTCAGGCGCGCCACCTCGACGAGCCGGTCCCGCATGAAATGGAGGTCGTCCGGCCACGCGAGCGCCTCGAGGGCGCGCAACGGCTCGGCCACGGCGTCGGTGCTGGGCGCGAGCGTCTCGGCGAGCCGTCCGGCGAGCGGCGGATACAGGTGCCGCTGCACCCACTCCACGCGCTCGAGCGTCCGAAGGAGCGGTGGCAAGAGCCCGCCGATCGCGTCGACCACGCCGGGTGACGGCGGCGCGGCGCTCACGAGCCCCTGGGGCTCAAGCCGCGTAGCGCTTCACGGCGTCTTCGTTCCAGGCGATGCCCGCGCCCGGGCGATCGGGAATTTGTGCGAACCCGTCCTTGACCCGGATCGGCTCCTGGATCACGGGCTCGGCCCAGTCCATGAACTCGAGCCAGTGGCACGTCGGCGTCACGCCGAGCAGATGGACGCTGAACTCCGGGAAGAGGTGGCTGGACATCTCGATGCCGTGGGCGTGGGCCAGCGCCGCCGCCCGCAGCCACCCGGTGACGCCTCCGATGCGCTGCACGTCGGGCATGACGAAGTCGAGCGACCGCGCGGCGATCGCCTTCGCCATCTCGAACGTGTCCACCAGGTTCTCGCCCGTCTGGATCGGCGTCGCCACCTCGGCCGCGATCCGAGCGTACCCCTCGTAGTCGTCGTGCCGGACCGGCTCTTCGATCCAGTAGAGGCCTTCGCGGTCCAGCGCGCGGCCGCGGAGGATGGCCTCGTTCACGGTCAGGCGCTGATTGAAGTCGCACATCAGCGTGACCCCATCGCCGATGCGCGTCTTCACGGCGCGCACGGCCGCCAGATCCTCGGCGCCGTCGTCGCGTCCGAGCCGCAGCTTCACTGCCCGGAAGCCCGCCGCGAGCAGCGCTTCGGCCTCGTCCGCGAGGCCGTCCACGGGCTGCACCCACAGCCCGGTGCTGTTGTAGGCGGCGATGGGCCTGACCGCGCCGCCGAGGAGCGACACGAGCGGCACGCCGTGCGCCTGCGCCAGCGCGTCCCACGCGGCCATGTCGACGCCCGCCAGCGCCAGGCCCACGAGCCCCGGCGTGTCGAGCAGCGTGAGCCGCGCCCGCAGCTTGGCTTCGATCTCGAGCGGCGCCAGCGCGTCGCCCTTGATCATCTCCAGCATCGCCTGAAGGCAGCCGACGATGGGCCTGAGCGTCCACGACGCGAAGCCGAACACGTAGGAGCGGCCGGTGACGCCGCCGTCGGTCTCCAGGTCGATCAGCACCAGGGCGGCCGCCGGGATTCCGCCGCTCGCGCTCACCGGCGGGCGCTTGAACGGCACCAGCACCGGCCGCGCCCGGAGATTGCGGATCCTCAAATGCATCAGCGCTCGGCGGCCAGCTTCGTCGCGCCGCTGTTCGTGGGCAGGTGCTTGAGGTCGCCCAGCTCCTGGAGCGCGGCCTTCATCTCGGCCGGGATCGGCTGCGCGCTCAGGGTGCCGTCCTCGTTGATGCGCGCGTAGACGCGGGTGGCCTTGCCCTCGCTGACCGGCGCCCCGGTGACGGCGTTCTTCGCCTTGCAGTTCCAGTGCAGGGTGTGGGCGCCGATCTCGGCGAGGGTGATCGTGGTCACGATCCGGTCGCCGTACGCCGCCGGGCCGATGAAGCGAAAATGGATCTCGCCCATCACGAAGGTCGTTCGGTCGTTCTTGATCATCTGCTCGATCGGGCAGCCGATGATGCGGAACAGCTCGTGCTCCGTGTCGTTGAACCAGGCGACGATCCGGGGATAGTAGACGAGTCCGAAGGGGTCCGATTCACCCCAGTTGACCGTGATCTCCTTCCAGTACATGGCCATGACGCTGTCCCTCCGTTCGTGCCGGGTCGCGGGCCCCTGGTATACGGGATGCGGCGAGGGACGTCAAGCCGGCCGCCGCTCAGTCCGTGAGCGAGCGGTAGAGCTCCACCTCGACGGCGCCCTCGGTGAGCCCTTCCTTCTCGCGGCGCTCGCGGAAGGCCGCGAGGTGCGGGGCCTTGCGGTGGGCGTCGAAGGCCGCGTCGTCCTTGTACTGCTCGTAGAAGATGAAGAGGTCGGGGTCCTTCGTCGACCGGTGCGGGCGATAGATGAGACAGCCCGGCTCGGCCCGACGCACCGCCGCCACCTGCTCCTTGAGGAGCGCCGCCAGCGCGTCGCCCTTCCCCTTCGCCGCGCGAACCTTCGCCACCACCGTCAGCACGTCTGCCATCGCTCGCCTCCTCGCCCGCGCTCGCACGCGCGGCGTCGTGGTCGTTGA
>Ga0137396_10000252_pt1 | contig 23991 bp, 21 predicted proteins | sample czc16metaG_FD_108284 | JGI IMG/M metagenome (GOLD analysis project Ga0137396, IMG submission 108284) | Vadose zone soil microbial communities from Angelo Coast Range Reserve, California, USA - czcobulk3.16 metaG | ecosystem: Environmental > Terrestrial > Soil > Vadose zone | place: USA...
GACGCGAGTCCGACGTGGACGAGCTATTCGAGCGCTGCCGGGACCGATTTGGACCAGTCACGCTGCTCGTCAACAACGCCGGCACGCTGACCCGATCGCTCTTCCCGGAGATCACCGCCGAGGCATTTGACGACACCCTGGAGTCGAACGTGCGCGGTGCGTTTCTCTGTGCGCGGGCAGCCTTTCGTCAGATGGCCGGCTCGGGAGGCGGGTGCATCGTTAACGTCGCCTCGCTTTCGGGGACCCCGGGCGTGGAGAAGTTTGCGGGGCTGGCGGCGTACGTGGTGGCCAAGTTCGGCATTGTTGGGCTGACCGAGGCCCTGGCCGTGGAGGGCAAGCCCTTCAATATCCGGGCCGTTGCCTTCTCCCCGGGCGCCGTGGAGACCACGCTCCTGGCCAAGGCCGTGCCCGGGCTCAAGGCGGGGATGACGCCAGAACAGGCGGCCCGATTGATCCTGTTCCTGGCCAGCGACTCGGCGGCGGCCCTCAACGGCCTGAACATTCCGATCTTCAGCAACGCCTGAATGTTATAGTCCGGGTATCAAAAACTTGGAATTGCCTGGGGACCGTCTTGCCCACCAGCCGCCGCGCCGACGGGATCGGCCGCGCGGGCTGCGTGGCCTGCTCCGGGTCCTGGGGCCAGGCCTCATCACGGGCGCCAGCGACGACGACCCCAGCGGCATTGGGACCTACTCCCAGGTGGGCAGCCAGTTCGGATTTGGCCTGCTGTGGACGGCGCTCTTCACGTTTCCCCTGATGGCCGCCGTGCAGGAACTGTGCGCCCGGATCGCGCTGGAGACGGGGCAAGGCCTTGGTGCCAGCCTCCGGCGCAAGTTCCCGGGCTGGCTGGTCGGCCTCGCGGTCATCGGGCTGCTGGTGGCCAACACCATCAACGTCGGCGCCGACCTGGGCGCCGTCGCCGCCGGCGGCGCGCTGCTTTCTCGCGGTGCTCTCAAGGCCATCTGGCTGGTGGTCCCGGTGGCCGCCCTCATCCTGGGCATGCAGATTTTCGCCAGCTACAACACGATCTTCAGGATTTTCAAGTGGCTGACCCTGGCCCTGTTCGCCTACGTGATCTCGGCCATCTATGCGCATCCGAGCCTCCAGGACGTGCTCTGGGCCACCTTCGTCCCCCATGTGGAGTTCTCCAGGGAGTTCATCACCGCCGTGGTGGCTGTCTTCGGGACGACCATCTCCCCCTACCTCTTCTTCTGGCAGGCGTCGGCGGAGGTTGACGAGCTGGAGAAGGCCGGCCGCGTCACCGAGAACCGCCGCCGCGGCTGCCGCACCTCCGACCTGCGGGCCGCTCGCACCGATGTGGTGATCGGCATGTTCTTCTCCAACGTGGTCATGTACTTCATCATCCTGACCTCGGCCGCAGTGCTCCACGCCCACGGCAAGACCGACATTCAGACAGCGGAGCAGGCCGCCGCGGCTCTGGCACCGCTGGCCGGGCCCTTCGCCTTCATCGTGTTTGCGGTGGGCATGATCGGCGCCGGACTGCTGGCCATCCCGATCCTGTCGGGCTCGGCGACCTATGCCCTCAAGGAGTTCCTTGGGCTGCGTGGCAGCCTCAGGAGCTCGCCCCGGCAGGGACTGATCTTCTACGCGATCCTATCGGCCGCCACCATCGCTGGGGTGGTCATCAACTTCCTGCACATCGACGCCATCCGGGCCCTGTTCTGGACGGCGGTGATCAACGGCGTCGTCGCCCCGCCGCTCCTGGTCCTGATCGTTCTGTTGGGATCAGACCGGGGCATCATGCACACACGGGTGAGCGGGTGGCTGAGCCGGTCCCTGACCTGGACGGCCACCGCCGTCATGGCAGTTGCCGCCGTGGCCCTACTCGCCTTTCTGCTGATTCGGTGAGGCAGAAGGGAGGGGGCCCGGATCTGCCTTCGGCCGCGGCCGCCGCGACCATGGCGGTCAGTTTCTACTTCGGGTAGCTCGGTTTGGCTCCGGGCTAGCCGATGCGTCGGCGCTGCCAGCCAGATGACCCGCATCGGCCGGTGCCCCCAGCACATCAAGGCGATAGCCGATACCCCTGATAGTCGTCACACGCAGGCCTGACCCTTCCAGCTTCTGCCGAAGCCAAGCGACGTGGACGTCCACAGTCTTCGGCTCGCCGACGAACCTGGGACCCCAGCCGGCCGCCAGGATCTGATCTCGGCTCAGCGCCTGACCCAGATGGGCCGCGAGGACTCGCAGCAGCTCGAACTCGCGGGGAGCGAGGCCGAGCTCCTGGCCTGATACATGGGCCCGACGCGCCTGCATGTCCAGCCGCAGCCCGCCTGCCTCTATGACGCCGGGGCCCGGGGCCCGGCGCGGCTCTTCCCGAAGCAAGCTCCGGAGCTGCGCGGCCACGAGCCGCATCGGGGCATCCCTCGGGAGCCAAGCATCGGCCCCCAGATCAAGGCAGGTCGCCCCCTCCGCCGGACTTCCGCCAACCACCAACAGTGGGCTCGCGGTCACGCGGCGAATGAGCGCCGCTACGTCGATCGGATCCGGCCCAAAAACCACGACAGCGTCCGCTTCGTGCTCGCGCAGGACTCCGGTCCAGAGCCGGTGCCATGCAACCCGCACCCCGGGCAGGCCGAGCTCACGCCGGACCTCCAGTTGAATGTGAGGGAACGGCGCCAGCAGGACGATCCGCTTCACCGGTTCAGTACTTGGAGACGTTGAGTTCCTCCACGTGCCCGGTTACGAGGTACACAACGCGCTCACAGATGTTGGTGGCACGGTCGGCGATTCGCTCCAGATTGTGAGTTACCCATAGGAGGTAGGTAGCATGGGGCACAGTGTCCCGATCGCCAGTCATGGCCGAGAGCAGTTCACCGTATGCCCGGTCATAGAGCGCATCGATCTCGTCATCTTCGCGACATAGTCGGCGCGCCGCGTCCGCATCGCGCCGGTGGAGGGCGACGAGCGTCCGAGTGACCATGGCCTGGACCTGCTGGCTCATGGTGACCATGACCGATGGGATGGAAAGCGCGGGGTGAGGACCGAGCATCAAAGCGACCTTAGCGATTCCCTCGGCGTGGTCACCGATCCGCTCCAGGTCGCTTAGCACGTACAGCGTGGCGACCAGCGCCCGCACTTCCAGGGGATCCCTGGTCTCCGCCAGCTTCGCGCTCGCTTGCTCCTCCAGCGCGTAGCGAAGGCGATTGATGTCAAGGTCGGCACGGACGACGCGGTCCGCCAATCCCAGATCACGCTCGCGCAGGGCGGTCAAGGCCTCGGCCAGCGCCGCGTCCACCCGCTCACCGAGCGCCTGTACTCCTAGCTCCAACCCATTCATCGTAGTGCCTGCGATCCCTTAACGACACCTTAATCCGGCGGACTCTATGCTCGACGCGGAGGTGGAAGTATGAGGTTGAGCGTCGTCCCGCAGGAGCGCCGCTTCTATTCGCTCTTCAAGAAGCAGGGGGAACTGGTCAGCGAGGCCTTGAGCCAGCTGCGAAACAGCCTCCTCGAGGGCGAAAGCCGGCATCCCCGGCTTCGAGAGCTTGAGCACGAGTGCGATGACGTGACCCATGAGGTCTACAGCCTGATCAACAAGACGTTCGTTACCCCGATCGACCCGGGGGACATCTACACGCTGGCTTCTTCGCTGGATGAAATCGTCGACCTGGCCGAGGAGGTGTCGGACAAGATTGGCCTCTATGGAGTCAAGCAGATTTCGGCCCCGGCTCGGGCCATGGGCGAGGCGCTGGCCAAGGCCGGCGTTGAATTGGCTGCGGCGGTTGCCGAGCTCGACGGATTCAAGAACCAGGAGCCGCGACGACTCGAAGTCCACCGCCTGGAGAACGAGGGCGATCGCATAACCCGGGACGCTCTGGCCCATCTCTTCGCCAATGGCGTCAGTCCTAGCGACCTCGTCAAGTGGAAGGACATTTACGACCTGCTCGAGGAAACCATGGATCAATGCGAGCATGTCGCGAATCTTCTTGAAGCGATCTCGATTAAGAATGCTTAGCGTCCTGCTGATCGCGACTGTGCTGGTCGCACTTGCGTTCGACTTCACCAACGGATTCCATGACACGGCCAACGCCATCGCCACGTCCGTTTCCACCCGCGCACTCTCACCCCGACAGGCCGTGTTTCTCGCTTCAGTCCTGAACCTGGCTGGAGCGGTCGTGACGGTGGTGTTTTTTCAAGCCAAAGTCTCGAACACCATCGGAAAGATCGTGGCCGTCAAGGCAGATCTGGTGGTGATTCTGGCCGCACTCTTGGGTGCCATCGCCTGGAACCTGTTGACCTGGTACCTCGGGCTCCCCAGCAGCTCCACCCATGCGCTGGTCGGTGGCTTGGTGGGGGCGGCCATCGCCGCCCACCGCAGCTTGAGCGGCGTCCGCTGGAGCGAGTTCTGGAAAGTCGTGTCGTCCCTGCTGATCTCCCCGCCGGTTGGATTCCTGGCCGCCGCGATCTTCATGACGGCGCTGCTGGCGGTCATGTACATCGGGAAGTTCCGACTGGCTCCGGCAAACCGCTTCTTCCGAACACTCCAGGTCGTCACCGCGGCGTTCGTCTCCTATTCGCATGGGGCCAACGACGCTCAGAAGACGATGGCCGCCATCACCCTGGCCCTGGTGGCGACCGGAAACCTAACCAAATTCAAGGTCCCTTTGTGGGTGGTGCTCCTCTCGGCAACCGCGATCGCTTTTGGGACTTACGCCGGAGGCTGGCGCATCATCCGTACCCTCGGATGGCGAATCTACAAGCTCGACCCCGCGACGGGCATGGCCGCGCAATTGATGGCGGCAACAGTGATCCAAGTGGCTACCCAGTACGGGCTGCCGGTCAGCACAACCCACGTCGTCACCGGCGCGGTCATGGGCGCTGGAGCGTCGCGCCGGCTCTCGGCGCTGCGGTGGGGCCTGGGCCTGAACATCGTGACCGCGTGGATCCTGACCATTCCCGCCGCGGCTGCGACAGCCTGGGTTTTCTACGCCATCCTTCACACGGCAGGTGTCTGAACGGCTTCAGGGCGCTGCCATATAGCAAGCCTTGCCGATGGTCCCGTTGGCGTGGTCGATCACCCAGGTCGAGCCCTTGGCCAACTTGTCGGTGTCGCGGGGGCGGATGACGCCCTCGGCGGCGAGGTGCTCGACGAACTCCTGGACCACGTCGCCGTGGGTGCACAGAACCGCCGGCTCGCCGCCGAATCGCTGCATGAGCTCGAAGATGGGGCGGATGCCCGCGCCTTCGGCCAGGGCATCGGTGGTCTCGATTCGGAGCCCGCGCTGGGTGGCCAGCGGCTCGACCGTCTGCACGCAGCGGAGATATGGGCTGGAGACGATGTGCTCGACCGGCAGGTCTTTGAACACCTCAACCAGCGCCTCGGCCTGGCGCCTCCCGGGTTTGGACAGGGGCCGGAGCCGATCGTCACCGTCCCACTCCTCGCGGTCGCCGGCTTTGGCGTGGCGCACCAGGTACAGCGGCACGTCAGAGAGTCGGCAGGGCGCGGAGGAGCTGGCGGTCGCGTTCGTACGTGAGCATCTGCATGGCCTCGGCCACCCGCACCCAGCGCAGCTCGTCCACCTCGGCGCTGGGCTCGAACTTACTGTCTGCGATGGGCTCCATCAACCAGTAGCAGACCACCTTGTTGCGGCCCCGCCGGTCGACGTACGAGGTGCAGCCCACCTCACCCACCAGCTTGCAGCGGAGCCCCGTCTCCTCTTCGGTCTCGCGCAGCGCCGCGTCCTCGGGCGTCTCATCGGGGTTGAGCTTGCCCTTGGGAAACGTCCAATCGTCATAGGCGGGACGGTGAACGATCGCCAGCTCCAGGAGACCCCGCCGGCCGTTCCGGTAGATCAGCCCCCCGGCCGCGCGGATCATCCCGGCATCGGACACGTTCAGGATCTTTGCTTCCATGATCACCCTTTTGCTGCTGATGTTGCGAGGACGCGTACGAGTCCGATATCGGTAGAACTGCGACTGCCCATATATCTTCGCATGGAACCGCGCGGATTTCTCAGGCCGAATCGGGCTAAGTGTTCTTTCCGGGAGTCGCTCCGGTGGCTTGCGGCTAGAGGCTCTCGAAATACCCCCACCCCTACCCTCCCCGCAAGGGGGAGGGAGAGTCAGACATCATTAGGTCATCCAGGTCCGAAGGCGGCGCCGGTCGAGCGCGGCCCATGCGTCGGGCCAGACCTTACGGGCCTCCACCGCCGTGGCCCGCTCCATGGCACACAGCTCACCGGCCACGAAGGCCTGCGGAGGTTCCGCGGCCGCGCGCAGCCAGGTCTGGGCATTGATGCTGTCCTGGTGTTCTCCCAGGACATCCTGCAGCCGGGTAGCCAACCGGGCGAAGGCGACCGCCCGCTTGCCTCCCACCGGCTCGGCCGCTTCGGCCGCGTAGCGGGCCCGCTTGGCCAGGATACGAATCCGGTGGAGCTCCGTGTCGGACGCCTCCGGCGGCAGCGCCTTGACCGACTTTCGGAGTTTGCGCCAGGCGCGAGCGGTGAGCGCTGGGATGACGTCGATGGCGGGCTGGTCGCCGCCGACGACCAGCGGCGGCGCCTGGGCGGCGGCCACCAGCCGTTCCAGCAGGTCGACGTAGCGGTCAGAGCGGAGCGCGAGCAACAGCCCGTTGAGCGCCGCATCGGCTTCGACCGCCAGGCGCTCGGTGAGCCGAGTCAGTGCCGGGTGATCGTCTGCGGGCAGGTCAGCGGCCTTCCCTCGCAGGCGGGCGAGCAAGACCTGCCGGTCGCGTACGCCCCCCAACTCATCGGCCAGCCAGCCGAGTTCAGTGCGCAGCGAGGAGGCCCAGTCGGCATCGAGCAGCCGGCGGAAGATGCGCAGCATTGTGCGCAGGCGTCGGGTCTCCACGCGCGCCTTGTGGATGTTCTCCGGGTCGTCTCCCACCCGGATCAGGGGATCGCGCCGGAGCAGCGAGGCCACCGCGCCCGCAATCACGGTGCGCACCAGGTCGACCGCGGCCGCGTTCTTGTCAAGCTCCTCGCCCACCACCTCCGGGGGCTCCAGCGCTTTGGGCCCCAGCGCCCGTACGTGCTTGGGCGTGGGATCGGTCGGGCCCGCGCCGGCCTCCCGAAGACGGGCCAGCAGCGGATCGAGAAAGCCATCCCGGCGGCCCTCGCCCAGCTCGACCTCAACTTCGTGGAATCGGCTGGCCACCCGGTGCCCGCGAACCACCGACACCACGTCGTCGTCCACCTCGGCCAGGACGCCGCCGTCGGCGTCCTGCAAGCGGACCCGGCGGCGCACCGTGGAGAGCCTGGCCACAGGCACCAGCTTGGAGCGGCGCACGTAGGCGCGCAGCAGGTCGAGGGCGGCGGCCGGCGGCTCTGGACTCTCGGCGGGAAAGGTCAGCTCGTGACGGGCCAGGACCTCGCCCTCAGGCGGCGCCGGAAGTTTGACGGTCCATCCTTCGCCTTCTCGCAAGCGCAGCCCGCACCCCCAGCGGGTCAGGCGCAGGTCGGGGGTGTCGTAGTAGACGGTGGAGAGCTTGAGGGTCTCGACCTCGGAGGCCGATAGGCCGTCGACCAGGCCATCGAGCGCCGGCAGCCGGAAGTCCGGCGCCGCGACCAGCTTGATCTCGCGCTCAATCGCCATCGCGGACGGTCAGTCCCTGGGCGCGGGCCAGGGCCAGCTCCTCGAAGCGCCGCTGGCTGTTGACCCCCCGACGGGTCGGCACCTTCTCCCAGGTCCCATCGGGATTGAGCTGCCAGGCCAGCTGGTCATCGCTGAGGACGACCTCCATGATCTGGGCCAGCCGCGCTTTGAGGGCGGGATCGAGGACGGGCGTCACCGCCTCTACCCGGCGATCGAGGTTGCGCGGCATCAGGTCCGCCGAGCCCAAGTAGTACTGGCCGCCCTCCCGGTCGCTGCCGAAGCGGAAGATCCGCGAGTGTTCCAGGAACCGACCCACAATCGACCGGACGCGGATCCGCTGCGATAGGCCGGGTACGCCGGGCCGCAGAGCACACAGGCCGCGCACCACCAGGTCGATGTCGACGCCGGCCTGCGCCGCTTCGTACAGGGCGTCGATGATCTCTGGGTCGACGAGGTGATTCACCTTGAGTACGATCCGGCCGTCCGGTCGGGTGGCCTCGCGCCGGATCAGCTGGGTGAGGTTGGCCCGCATCCCCAGGGGCGCCACCACCAGCTTGCGGAACTGCCGCTGGCGGCTATAGCCCGTCAGGAAGTTGAACAGCTCGCCGGCATCGTGGCCGATGTCGGGGTCGGCGGTGAGCAAGCCGACATCCTCGTAAGTCAGCGCCGTCCGCGGGTTGTAGTTTCCCGTGCCGACGTGCACGTAGCGCCGGATTCCGTCGGGCTCGTGGCGGACGACCAGGGTGACCTTGGCGTGGGTCTTGAGCCCGACGACGCCATACACGACGTGCACGCCCGCCTCCTCCAGCGCCTGCGCCCAGGCGATATTGGCCTGCTCGTCGCCCCGCGCTTTGAGCTCGACCAGAGCCACCACCTGCTTGCCCGTCTCGGCGGCCCGGATGAGGGAGCGGACGATGGGACTGGCCGGCCCGGAGGTCCGGTAGAGCGTCTGCTTGATGGCCAGCACGCCGGGATCGGCCGCCGCCGCATCGATGAACGCTTCCACGGACGTGGCAAAGGACTCGTATGGATGGTGGACCAGCACGTCGCCTTCGCGCATGACATCGAACAGGTCGGCGCCCTCGCCGTCGGCGTTCTGTTCCTTGAGGCGGATCTGGGTCACGGGCGCCCAGGGCTCCTGCTTGAGATCCGGCCGCTCGAGCTGATAGATGGCCCACAGCGCCCCCAGGTCCAGCAACCCGTCGACCAGGTACACGTCGCTGGAGTCGATCTCCAGCTCGCGCAACAGTAGCCCCAGCACTTCCTCCGACATCCCGCTGTCGATCTCCAGGCGCACCACGGGGGCCTGCCGGCGGCGCCGTCGCAGTTCCATTTGAATCGCGGCCAGCAGGTCCTCGGCTTCGTCGTCCACCAGGTCGAGGTCGGCGTCGCGAGTGACCCGGAACGGATGATGACCCACGATCTCCATACCGGGAAAGAGCATGTCCAGGTGGGCCGCGATCACCTGCTCCAGGGGGACGAAGCCGCGGCCGTCGGGGAGTGGGATAAACCGAGGCAACACGGGGGGCACCTTGACCCGAGCGAAGCGCGAGCGCCGGCCGAGGGGCTCCCGGACCATGACGGCCAGATTGAGCGAGAGGTTCGAGATGTAGGGGAAGGGATGGGCCGGGTCGACCGCCAGCGGGGTCAGGACGGGGAAGATCTGCTCGTTGAAGACGTCGGCCAGAGACGCCTGGTCGGCATGGCTGAGGTCGACGGTGCGCAAGAAATGGATCCCGGCCTCGGCCAGCCGCGGCAGGAGGTCCTCGTTGAACACCCGTGACTGACGCGCCTCCAGCGCGTCCACCCCCCGGCGGATGGCGCTCAGCTGTTCGCCCGGCGTCAAGCCGTCTGGCGAGATGGGTGGGGGGACCACCGCCTGCTGCTCCTTCAGGCCGGCCACTCGTACCTGGTAGAACTCGTCCAGGTTCTGGCTCAAGATGGCGAGGAACCGAATCCGCTCCAGCAGCGGGAGAGAGGAATCCTCGGCCAGGGCCAGGACGCGCTCGTCGAAGCTCAGGTGGGAGAGCTCGCGATTCAGATAGCGCGGGCCGGCATCGGGGAGCGGCGGATGAGCGATTTCAAGCTGCGCTTCCGCCACCTTAATAAGGATACGCAGCCCAGGTTAAGGTTGCTGACGGGCGGCGTAGCCCGCCACGGCCTCCTCCCAGGACAGGTGTTTGCCCTGCTGCTCGCGCCAGTCTGCCACCCGGACAAACACGTCGGCCGTGCGCTCGCCCGGGAACCTCTGGGTCAGGCGGCGGGCCCGGATCGCTTTCGACACCGGGCGGAAGATGTCGCCCTCCCAGTCTTGGGCCGCCTGGTGTAGATCGCTCACGCCGCGCTCGGTGGCGTAGGCGCGCACCAGCGCTTCGAGCCTCGGATAGGTCCCCTGGCGGGTGGCCCCGACCCGGGTCAAGCCGGTAACCGACTCGAAGATGCGGCGCTCGGCGAAGACGCGCTGGGCCAGCATGTCCTTGAGTGGGACGAACTCCGTGACCATCGCGTCGATCTCGGGCTGACCCAGGGCTTTGGCCGCCGCCACCCGATGGTTGCCGTCGAGGACGTAGTAGCCGTAGCCGAGCTTGTACAGCTCCACCGGAGGGAGCACCTTGCCTTCCTGGAGGGCGCGCATGATCGAATTGAAGCGCGCCTCCTCGTGGGGATCGTGGGTGCGGCTTCGAAACTGTTCATTGAGCTGCGGCGCCCGGCCCACGCTGCCCACGATCCGGGCCAGCTCAACGGTGCGCAGACCGAGGATCCGGGGGGCCACCGGCCCAGCTCGAACGGCGTCCTCGTCGAAGCCGCGGACCGCCGGCTCACCCTCGACCCGGCCTTCCGGGCGCACCAGCAAAAGGGGAACGGTGGCTCGGGAGACGACGTCCTCGGCCACGCTGCTGAGCACCAGCCGGGACAGCCCCTGGCGCCTGGTGCTGCCCAGGATGACCAGGTCCGCGTGTTGCTCCTCGATCTCGGCCACGATCACATCGGCCGCTCTCCCCGAGCGGAGCAGCGGCTGGGCGGCGATCCCATCCGAGCGCAAGCGTGCTGCCAGCGCATCCAGGTACGTGCGCGCGCGCGTTTCCGCCGTGGTCACGGATTCTCCGCTGGCCTCGCTCGGCGCCAGCACATGGAGCAGGATCAGCTCGGCGTTGAACGCCCGGCCGTGCTCTTCGGCGACCGGCAGCTTGGCCTCGCTTAACCGCCCGAGGTCCAACGGCACCAGGATCCGCCGGATCACGCGGTCTCCACCACCAGCTGCTGCTGCGCGGTCCGCAACGCCCGTTCCACCTCGACGGGACTGGGACCGCGGGCGAACACGAACCCGAGATACCGATCGCCTTCTGGAAGCGGAACCAGCCGTTCGCCGGCCGGGACGGTGAGCACCACCCCCTCGATGCCGGGCACCTGGCGTGCCTCGTCCTGGCCCCGGACCTGCCGCAGCACGCCCGGCCGCGGAATGGGGAGCATCAACACCCCGGCCGCCGGGTCCTCCCGCCGAAGCGACTGGATTGGAAGGCCGACGGCGTGCCGGAGGATCAGCTCTTCCAACGAGACCCCCATCCCGAATCGCAAGGTGCGGGCGCACAGGCCGCCGATGGAACGGGCCGCGACTTCGAGCATGAAGGTGCCCGCCCCATTGCGCCGGACCTCGGCGTGCACGGGACCTTCGGTCAGGCCCAGGGCTCGGGTCGCGCGCTGCACCGTGTCCGCCATTTCGGCCTGCACGGCATCCGGCTGACGCGACGGGGTGACATAGATGGTCTCTTCAAAAAAGGGGCCGACGAGCGGGTCGGGCTTGTCAAAGATGGCCAGCGTCTCGAGCACACCGCCACGAAGCAAGCCCTCCAGGGCAAACTCGGCCCCGGGGATAAAGTCCTCCACCAGGATCGACTGTGGGGCGGAGCCGGGCCGGCAGACATCGGGCGATCGGACCAGAGCTGCGACCCGGGTGAAGGCCGCCGCGCACGAATCGGCATCGTCGGCCCGAATGACGCCTCGGCTGCCCGACAGGTCCACCGGCTTGACGACAGACGGGTAGCGCACGGCGGCAGCGACCAAGGACGGGTCCGCATCGCTGCCGAAGATCTGGAATCGCGGCGTGAGCAGCCCGGCGGCCGCGAACCGCTCCCGGGCACGCCCCTTGTCGCGCGACGCGCGCACGGCTTCGACCGAATTGCCGGCCAGGCCGAGCGCCGCCGAGGCGGCGGCAGAGACCACCGTCCCGGTGTCATCCACCGCCACAATGGCATCCAGCCGACGGCGGGCCGCGAACCGGACGATGGCCGCCACTGCCCGATCCACCTGCTCGAAGGAGACGCCCAGCATCCGGTCGCGCATCAGCCCGGCCAGGGCCGACCGCTGTTCGGAGCCGATGGCCACCTCGATCCCGAGCGCACGCGCCGCAGCCATGAAGTCAGCCGTCCGGTAGGTCCGGGTCGGCACCAGGAGGAGCACGCGAGCCATCGGGCTCTAGTGTCCCGGATCGGAGGTTCGGTGAGAAAGTCGCGGCCTGGGCGGCCGGTGCCAAGGCAGGGGTGGCGGAAGAAGGAGCCTATCCGTTGATAGGTGACGACTTCCGCCGGGCCCCCTAACGCCGGCATCAGCGCCGCAGGCGCCCGGTCGCCCAGGCCGATGAATTTCCATCGTATCTCTGATCCGGGACACTATATTGACTAGGTGGAGAGACCGGCCCTGACCGTGACGCCAGATGCCCGGCATAAGATCGGCTCGGTACGCGACCGGGCCGGCCATCCCGACGCCTGCCTCCACATCGCCATCACCGGGCGCCGCAGCGGCCGTTTCGTCTACCAGCTGGACCTGGTCGACCCGAACGACGCTCCACCGGACGAGATCGAGGTCAACCTCGAGGGGCTGCGGGTGCTGATGGATCCCATCAGCGCCACCCACCTCGACGGGGCAACTATCGCCTACGACGACTCGCGGCTCGGCGGCGCGCTGCGCATCGATAATCCCAACGAGGGTTGGGCCGACCCGATTGCCGGCCGGGTGCAGGCGGTGCTCGACGAGCAGATCAACCCGGCCATCGCGGCCCACGGGGGGTATGTCGACCTGCTCAACGTGGAGAACGGCACCGCGTATATCGCCATGGGCGGCGGCTGCCAGGGGTGCGCGCAGGTCTCGGTGACCCTCGGCCAGGGCGTGGAGGTGGCGATCAAGGCCGCCGTCCCGGAAGTCACCCGGATCGTCGACACCACCGACCACGCGGCGGGGACGAACCCCTACTACCAAGCGTCGAAGAAATAGCGGCCTAGGAGACCGCGGCCTTCTGCGCCACTCCGGTCGGCAACAGGCGGGCCGCTTCCCCGATCCCTCGATAGAACGTGGGATAGGCGTAGATCAGGTGGCGCAGGCGGTCCACCGGGATGGATTCCCTGACTGCTAGCTCCAGCATCGACTGCATGTCGCCGCCGCGCGGGCCGACGCAGGTGGCGCCCACCAGGACGCCGCGATCGGCGTCGACGACCAGCTTGATGAAGCCGTCGTTGCCTGGGCCGTGAATCCACCCGCGAGTAATGGCTGCGTTTTGCTGGATGCCGGTCTCCACCCGAATGCCCTGCTGCCGGGCCGCCGCCTCGGTGAGTCCGATGCCGCCCACTTCCGGATCGGTGAAGGTGACGCGCGGGAGCGCTTGATAGTTGGCGCCTTCAAAGGGGATCCCCAGGATGTCCTTGACCGCGATGTCGGACTGGTAGGTCGCCACATGGGTGAAGTTGCCCTTGCCGGTCACGTCGCCAATAGCCCAGACCTTTTCCTTCACCCGCAGGTGATCGTCCACCGGGACGAACCGCTGCGCGGTGTCGAGGCCCAGGGCGTCGACACCGATCGCTTTCAGGTTGGACTGCCGGCCGGTGGCCACCAGCAGCTGGTCCGCGGCCGCGCGCTTGCCTCTCTTGAGGACGACCACGACCTGGCTGCCCTGCCGTTCCACTGACTCCACGGCGGCCCCGGCGCAAACCGTGATCCCTTCCCGCTTGAAGACGGTGTTGACCACCTCACTCGCTTCGGGCTCCTCCATGGCCAGCAGGCGCGCCGCGGCTTCGACCACGGTGACGGCGACCCCGAAGCGGGCGAAGACCTGGGCGAGCTCGAGTCCGATGGCGCCACCGCCGAGCACGATCAATGAGCGCGGCAGCTTCTCCACTTCGATGGCTTGCCGATTGGTCCAGTAGGGGACGCCGGCCAGACCCGGGATCGGCGGCGTCGCCGGGGCGCTGCCGGTGGCAATCACCACCGCCCGTCCGGCCTCGAAGGTCCGGCCGTCGACCGATACGGTCGACGGCCCGGTGATGCGGCCCACGCCGCGCACGAAATGCCCGCCCTTGCCCTCGAACCGATCGACCGCCACCTTGTCGGTCCAGTTGTCGGTCGCTTCCCGGACTCGCTTCGCGACCGGGCCCCAATCGGGGGTGACGGTCGACGAGCCTGCGAAGCCAGGGATACGGCGGGCTTCGGCCAGAAGGTCCGCCGCCCGGATCATCATCTTGCTGGGGATGCACCCCCAATACGGACACTCGCCCCCTACCAGTTCCTTCTCGATCCCCACCACATTGAGGCCGGCTTCGGCCAGCTTGCCCGCCGCGTCTTCGCCCCCCGGCCCCATGCCGATGACGACCACGTCAACTTTTTCGCTCATGGCAATTCCTCCGAGACCAGTATGGGCGACTGAAACCGGTCAGGCAGTTTGCCAGAGACCTAAGACGTTGCCCTCGCTATCCGAGAAATAGGCGGCAAATCCCATCTCGCCCACGGGTTGCTTGTCGCGCACCACCAGTCCGCCGAGCTTTTCGATCTGTTCGAGGGAGGCGTCGATGCTGGCCACCTCGATCGTGATCACCGGATTCTTGATTGGCGCCTGGCGTGCCAGCATGCCGCCGTTGATGGCTCCGGGCTCGGTAGGACTCCCGTCCATGCCCGAGGGAGTCGTCTGGACGAGGGTGTAGCCCATCCCGGGAACGGTGTTGATCGACCAGTCAAACGCGTTGCGATAGAAGTTCTGGGCCCGCTCGAGATTGTCGGCAGGGAGCTCGAAGTGGACGACCTTGTCAGCCACGATATCCTCCTTCACCCAAATGGGGCCCCATTCTAGCGGCGGGACCCACGCGCTCAGGCGCTGGCCTGCCGGCTTAGCTCGCGCGGGCCGCCGCCCACGGCGTCCGTCAGCAGTTGGACGAACTCGCCGACCACCGGCAGGCGGATGGTCCATCCGATGAAGGCCAGCGCCAGGTTGACGTGTTCGAGCGCGCGACCCAGGGCTCGCACACCGCTGTCCACGACGCCGTCGGTCCCGACGTAGGTGAGCCGCCGCGGTTGGGGCTCGAGGCCTTCCGCAGGCAACAGGTCGAGTCCGAGTGGCTCCAGCGCGCGCAGCCAGCGGGCCAGGCCGCTGCAGGCCGTGCAGCTCTCGGCGAAATACAGGCGAGCGGTCTCCCCGGACACGACCGCTGGTCGCCATCGCGGCAGCCAGGGCCTGACCTGCGCCCGGTAGCGATCCCATGCCGGCCCGAAGCGCTCCGTGAGCTCGCCCTCCTCGTGCCAGGCGGCCAGCCCGGCACTGAAGACGGCCGCCACGATGGCCGCCGCGGCCACCCACCAGCTCTGGGCGATCGCCCCGACGACGAGCACCAGGAGCGTCATCGACGCCTGCATGGGATTGGCCAGGTAGGCATACGGTCCGGTGGTGACGATGCGCTGGGGCGGATCCCAGGGAAAGGGCGTGCCGCGGCCGCGCTGGACGAACTCCTGGACGGCGCTCAGCCCTACGATGGCAATCAACGCCACGACCTGGAGGCCCACAGCCAGGTACCCGCTGGATTTGTTATCGACGGTTGGCAGCGAGCCTCCGGTCCGGGTCAGGATCACGGCCGGCAGGACCCCGAGAGCCAGGCCCGAGAAGGCGATGCTCTGCAAGATGGTCCGCCAGGCGAGGTGGACGCCCTCGGCCGTCCAGCGACCCAGCAGGTAGGCGGGGAGCGCGCCAATCACCAGGGCGATCGCTTCTCCGGCCAGCCAGTTGGGGCCGAGCTGCACCACGGGGTAGGCCGCCGGCATCAGCACGAGATCCGCCAGCGCCATGGCCGCCACCACGATCGCGACGTGAGTCCGCCGAAACGCCAGCACTGGGACGGCGCCCCAGAACACGGCCCAGCCAAGGTAGATATCGACCGGAAGGCCCAGCCAGACCGCGCCCTGCGCATCGTAATGCCAGAAGCCGGCGCGCACGGCGACGAGGTGGATGGCCAGGCCGGCGGAGAGCATCCAAGCCGAAGCCAGGAAGGCGCCCGCGCCCAGACGCCGGTCTGGCTGCCGCCACCGCCATAGCCCGACGGCAACGGCCAATGGCAGGAAGAGGATGACTGCGCGGATGAGCGCGGGATCCCTCACATTCACTGCGGCGTCGCGGCGGTCTCGATCAGATACCTGGCCGTAAGGCTGGCGGCATACTGCTCGAACGGGCCGAAGTACCAGGCCGGGCTCAGCAGCCGGACGTAGTGCAGGCTCCAGGTCACGTGCGTGCCATCAGCGCCGGCGGCCTGCCAGGTCACGTCCGCATCCCGCCATCCCAGCCATCGGGCGATGGCGGTCTGGTCGGTGCGCGCCTGGAATCGGATGTGTCCCGGCTCGCTCTGGACCACTTCCAGGACGAGGGAGGCGCGGGTGCCGTTACGACCGCTAAACCAGATCGTGCGACGGTCGCCGACCGCCAGCCCGGAGCCGCCGGCAGCCAGCGGACGGGGGAACCCGATCCCGAGGAAGGCAGGCAGCGTGCGGCCGAAGAGCGGCGCGGCGGCCAGGGCCGCTTCCACGCCGGCTGGTGTGGCTGCCACCGTTTGGGTCGCCGTCGCCGTGCCGGCAGTTGGAAAGCTGGTGATCGGAGTGACGCCTTCCAGGCTCATCAGGGCCAGGGGAATCAGCAGCATGCTGTAGAGCTTTCCCTGCTGGATCTTCTTGCGCTCACGGTCGCGGTGGGCATCCACGATGACGCCGATGACCAGCGCGATCCCGTAGAAGAGCGGAGCCGCCAGCAGGATGCAGATCACGCCTTCGCCCAGCAGGATGGCCGACAGGACAAGGCCGATGGTCAGCCCCTTGACCGCCATGCCGGTCGCGCTCTTGGCCTTGGGCGTCAGGGTCAGGCCGACGGCCAGCACCGTGGGAAGGCCGATGAAGAGGGCGGCCGTCTGGTCAAGGTTGCCCTCATGGACGAAGCGGTAGACGGCCACGGCCGCGGCCAGCCAGACGATGACGAAGATGAGGGCCCACTGGGCCGGCGTGCGCTGCTGCGAGGTAGCTTGCATGCCCTTGTCGTCTGTGGGTGGCGACGCCTGGCTCATGACAAGGCACCTCCTGACGGGATTGCCGGCATGGCTACATAACGGCTGGACCGCCGCACGCCTGCGAGCCCGATTCGCGAGAGAGGTTTCACGCGTCACCTGCCCAGGTGGCGTTCGTCCGCATCGCGTCCGCGAGGGGAGCGAGCCGCCGCCCGGCGTCGAACAGCGACGCCGCCCGCGATCGATCGCCCTGGAGGTGGGTCACGGTCTCGACCCCGAAATAGAGCGCGACCGCGGCGTAGGCCAGGTCATGAATCGGGACCAGCGGTTCGAACACACTCCCGGCGAGCAACCGGCGGGTGACTTCCTCGGCGAACGTCACCCACGGCTCCATGCGATTGACGACCTGGCGGCGCAGCCCGGGCACCGAGGACCCGCCCGCGATCAGCTCCTGCACCGCGGCCACGTGGCCGACCCGGACGTCCTCCTCGTAAAGCGCTGCCATCGCCTCGACCAGTTCGGTCAGCGAGGTGACGCTGGCCAGCGCCTCGCGGTAACGGGCCAGCCGTCCCTGGCTGGTGGCGTCCAGGGCAGCCAGCAGGAGCTGGTCCACGCTGCCGAAGTGGTAGAAGATCAGCGCCTGGTTGAGCTCCCCGGTCCGAGCTATCGCCCGGGCGGTGGTGCCGTAGAAACCCTCGGTGGTGAGGGTCTTCAACGCCGCCTGGACTAGCCGATGCTTGGTCGAGTCCTGGCGCGGCCTGGCCGCCCGCCGGCCACGCAAGCGCGCTCCCGAACCAGTCCGCAGGGAGGCGGCGGTTCCTGGTTTGGCCTTGAGCGTGCGATTTGAGCGCACGCTCAAATTATGACCGGCCGAGTCTAGGCGCGCAAGGGATCGCCAAGCGCCAGAATGGTGAAAATTCTGCGACGCTCTCCCGTCAGCGGGCCTCCCCGTCAAACACGATCACACGATTAGGACGTGGTGGCGGCTCCGGCCGACACTAGAGCCAATTGCGTCATCAGGTCCAGGTTGTCGAAGGAGCCCCTGTGGGCCACGATCTCGCCGCCCCGAACCTCAAAGACGTCCACGCTGGGAGCTTCCACGTCGGTGGCGGGGATGGAGCCGCCAGGATCTACTAACGGTCCCGCATGGCTCCCAGTGAACCTGGACTCGACCACCACCAAATCGCCGGACTCGACGATGTTGGTGCTCTGCATCTGGTACCCGGGAAGGCAGTAAACCCGCCTGGCACGAGGATAAAGAGCTTCCTCAATGCCCGTAGTCCTGCGCTGAGCGTTCGCACATGGACGGATACGGACGATCAGCGGTGTCCGCCCAGTCGTCGGGCAGCATCGCGCGACACCTTCAGCTTCGCCGCGGCGCGCTCGAGTTCCTTCTCCGCCTGCCTCGCTTTGTCGTTCGCCCGCTTCGCATCCGCCGCTACTCGACGGGCTTCCTCGCGCAGCCGCTGTGCGGCCTGCTCGGCTTGCTGTGCCGCCTCTTCGTCCATCCTTACGGTACGAAAAGCGTGCTCCATCGCAATCCGCTTCTCGGTCTCTGCGGCTTGCTTGGCAGCCGCGCGCGCCGCCTTCGCATCGCTGGCCATTGCTGGCGCCGGCTCCGCGCCGCCCCGCGACCCGCGACCCGCCCTACCGGTCCCGCCGTCCCCACCAAGCCCAAACGCCGCCGTCAGCATGTCCTCGCCAGCTCTTGGTTCGCTGATGAGCGCGCCGCGTTGCAACCGATCCCAGATCTCGCCACCCGAGACCGCGGCCAGTCGGAGGATCTCTTGAACTCGCCGCAGCGTCGCATCGTCGGCTGCATGTCCGGCCGTGTGCAGGACGTCGCCCGCCGATCGAACCTCTGCTTCGAGCTCCCGTTGCAAACCATCGGAGGCCGATCGCAGCGCCTGCGCCGCATTCTTCTGCCCAGCTACCGCGCCCGATTGCGCCTGCACCACCCCTTCCCCGAAGCGCCGCAATCGCTCGAGGGCAGTCTTGTCGTGCTGCGCTAGCTGATTCACGGCCCAAACCGCAACCGACGGCTTCTTCAACCCAGCAACCATGGCCGCTAGCTCGCCCTTCCCAGCCCCCTTCAGCTCCTTCGCCTTCGCATTCCGTCGGCTGGTGAATTCGCTCAGCGCACCTGCTAGCAGTTCGGCAAGGACGTCATCAAGCGGCATCTCACACAAAGACCTCAGTTACCATTTCTACAGGTTTTTTCGCTCTCACAGATTAGGTCGGTACACCCGGCCCTTTTGGGCGCGACTCAAACGGCGCAGACTCAATCACAACGGTCCTACTATCCGGAACGGATTTAGAGAAGGCCTTGGAGCGGGTGACGAGACTCGAACTCGCGACTTCAACCTTGGGAAGAAGATCCACGGTCTCGTATTCAAAGCGCAGGCGAGAACGGCTCAGTTCGCTTAATTTCAGATTCTTGTAGTCAGCTTGTAGTGGAGCGCCACTCTCGTCTAACGCCTGGTAGACCATCAACCTACGATCGCTCGACCTGGTCAGTCAACCGATGCCTGTCAAGGCGAATAGCCGCCATTCTCCCGGCACGCCTTTCAGGGCGCGAGACCCGCGCTCCTCAAATTCGATTCCCGAGCCGGCGACCAGATCCGTCACGGTGCCAGAAACCAGGACCTCACTGGGGGCAGCCAAGGCGGCGACTCGTGCGCAGATGTGGACGGCGATGCCGCCGATATCTTCCGCCATGAGTTCCACTTCACCGGTATGGACGCCGGCCCGAACCTGGACCCCAATGGACTTGACGGCCTCGACGATTGCCTGGGCACATCGAACGGCGCGTGCCGGACCATCGAATATTGCTAGGAACCCATCTCCAATCGTCTTGATCTCCCGGCCTCGAAACCTAACGAGTTCATGCCGGATGACCGCATGATGCCGCTCGAGCAAGTCCTTCCACGCTTTATCGCCGAGGCTGCTGGCGCGCTCCGTCGATCCGACGATGTCCGTGAACATCACCGTCGCCAGGAGACGATCATGCGCTGGAGGCGGGCGCACTCCGGTCAGGAATTCTTCAACCTCGTCGAGAATTGCATCGGAGTCGCCCACATATGGCAAATGGTCGATACCGGTTAGCTCTACGAGCCTTGCACCGGGGATATGCGTGGCCAGGTATTGAGCGTGGCCTGGATTGCGATAAACATCTTCCCTTCGTTGCAGCACCAGCGTCGGTACCCGGATGGTCGGAAGAATCGAGCGCACATCGATCGCGGCGTTCATCTGAAAATAGGCAAGCGCATTCCCCGGACCATAGGTGAGTCGCTCCAAGCGACTCCACCATCGGCTGAACGACGGATCCCGAAGCCGGCTCGGCGCAACCTGTGCCAGAAATAGACCCGAGCCCCATTTTTCGTCGATCAAGCGGCCGTAGTCGTCCATCCATTCTGGCGACCGTCCCCACGGATAGTCTTTCTGCTGCCGGGGACTCGCGTAGGTCGCATATAGAACGAGCGCTCGAGTTCGCTCAGGGTGGGAAGCGGCGAACATGATGGCCATCGGTCCTGCTTGCGAAAGACCAAAGAAGGCAGCCGATGACGAGCCCACGGCGTCCAGCACGCTCAGCACGTCGTCCATTTGCTCCTCCATGGGCGGGAGCACTGGTGCACGGTCGGAGAGCCCGGTTCCCCGGGCATCAATCGGTATCAGCCGAGAAAACGACGACAGACGCCCAAGGAAGCGGGCAAAGGTCGGTTCTTCCCACTGATACTCCACCTGGCTGAACAATCCGGGCAGGAAGACGAGGTCAACCGGTCCGTCACCGACGACCTGATAGGCAATGTGCACGTCGCCGCTCTTTGCGTATCTGGTCTCGGGTACCACAACGCAAGTGTGCCGCGCAAGACACAAGCTTGCAATGACGTGTTCATGGACCAAGCGGCGCGTATTAGGTGGTCTTCCTGGCTTTTCCGTTCGAGGAGCACGGTTCGGCGGCAGACGGCGCTGAGCTGGGCCTTTGGCAGATGTTGTGTTAGATCCAGAAGAGGAACATGGAGCGGGTGACGAGACTCGAACTCGCGACTTCAACCTTGGGAAGGTTGCACTCTACCACTGAGTTACACCCGCTCGGCAGTGCCGATTCTACCATCGCCCTCTGGGTCGTTCCGCACGGCTGAAGCGGTGCCGCTGCCGTTCACCGCGGTCCTCACCAGCGCCGAGAATTTGTCGGCCAGTTGGGTCGCTTTGGCCTGGTCGTCCACGCTGACGATGATGTGGTAATGGGGGGTGTCCGCGTCGGGAAGGACGAGCACCCAGCCACCGTCCACGAAGACCTTGACGCCGTCGGACAAGTCCACCGGCTGGTCCCGGAACATCTCCACCATGGTCCGCATCACCCGGCCCTTGGACTCCCAGGGGCAGTCCTCCAGGCGGTGTTCGTAGGCCGAGCGGGGGAGCTCTTTGCGAATGGCCGAGACTTTGCGGCCGTCGATGGCCAGCAGCTCGATCAGCTTGACCAGCGCGAAGATGCCGTCGAAGCCCAGCAGGTGCTCGGGGAACACATACCCGCCCAACCCGTCCGAGGCCAGCACCGCCTGGTGCTGCTGGGCCGTCCGCAAGACCGAGCTCGGGTCCGTCTTGCTGGGCACGAAATGCGACTCGGCGTCGACCGCGATCCGGGCCAGGGTCAACGGCACACTGGCCGGGGCCACCAGCACGCCGGGGCGGGTCTTGAGCGCCAGCAGCGCCAGCACTGCGAAGCTCTCGTGGTTGTCCATCACCTCACCCGCATCGTCCGCCAGGAAAATACGCTCGGCACCGTGGTCGATGTAGACGCCCAGCTGGCAGTTGAGTGTCTGCGTGACCAGGGCCGACTGGCGCCGCGAGTCGGCGAATGCGGCGGGTGACCGAGGCTGATAGGTCTCGTCGAATCCGGCATTGAGCGGGACCGTCTCGACGTTGAGCTCCTTGAGCAGCCTGGGGACCACCATGGAGCCGCTCCCGTTGTCGTAGTCGATCAGCACCTTGAGCTTCGACCGACGCACGGCTTCGATGTCGATCAGGCGCAGGACGCCGTCCATGTACACCTCGATGGCATCGCGCGGATAGTCGATGTCGCCCATCTCGTAGAAGTGGACCCGGCGGATGTCCTCCCGGAAAAAGAGGTTCTCGACCTTGCGCTCCATCTTCTTGTCCAGGACCAGCCCGTTGCTGTCGAACATCCGGATGTCGGCCGAGCGGCTGTCCAGCGGGGACATCTGGACGTGCACCCCACCGGCGATCTCGGGTCGGCGGGCATAGTCCTGGGCCACCGGGATGGGCAGCTCGCTCAGATCCTCAATCGAGGCGCCCCCTGACATCATGCCGGCCACCAGCGCCCGCTTGATCATTCGGGAGGGACGCTGGACGTCTCGGGAGGCGGCGATCTTGGAACCCTTGGGGAACAGGGCGGCGAACGAGGCCCCCAGCCGGGCGCAGTACTCGGGGGTCAGCTCGATGTTGACCAGGCCGACCAGCCCGGCCGACGTGAACAGGCCGCGCTTCCACGAGCCGGCCCAGATGACACTCTCGTGCACGGTCGAGCCGGGCTGGATGTCCTTGTCGGGCCAGATCTTGACACCGGCCTCGATGGTGCTGCCTTCGCCCACCGAGACGTTGTCGCCAATCACGGCGCCCTCCTCGAGCAGGCAATTGTTCTTGACCTTGGAGTGACTGCAGACGATGGCCTGACGCAAGCGAGAATTTTCGCCAATGTAGGAGTAGTTCCAGATGATCGAGTTGCTGATCTTGGTGCCGTTGTCGACCACCGAGTACTTGCCCACGCAGACGGGGCCGTTGATGAAGGCCCCCGCCTTGATCTTGGATTCCTGTCCCAAATAGGCGGGGCCGACGATCCGGACGTCGTGACCCAGCTCCACGTTCTCTCCAATCCACACATTGCCCTCGCGGTGTTCGCCCTCGATCTGGACGTCCACTGCCCCGGACAGCGCATCCCAGTTGGCCTGGTAGTAGGTCTGGATATTGCCAATGTCGCACCAGTACCCGCTGGCCAGGTAGCCGTAGAGTGGCAACGCGTCGCGTAGCATCCGGGGAAAGACGTCGCCACTCCAGTCAACCACCGTCGAGGGCGGCAGCAGGGTGAGCACGTCGGGATCCAGCACGTAGATCCCGGTATTCACCTGGTCTGAGAACACCTCGCCCCATGACGGTTTCTCCAGGAAGCGCTCGATGGCCCCATCCGGCCGGGTGATGACCACCCCATATTCCAGCGGGTTGGGCACCGAGTAGAGGACGATAGTGGCCATCGCCCGTTTCTCCTCATGGAAGCGGATGGCCGCGCTCAGGTCGATGTCGGTCAGGGCATCGCCGCTGATCACGATGAACGGTTCGCCCAGGTATTCCTGGGCATTTTTGACGCTGCCCGCGGTCCCCAGCGGCGAGTCCTCCACCACGTAGGTGATTTCCATGCCGAAGTCGGAGCCGTCGCCGAAGTAGTCGCGGATGGCGGCGCCCAGGTACTGCAGCGTGACCACCACCTCGGTGATCCCGTGCTTGCGCAGCAGGGTCAGGATGTGCTCCATCACTGGTTTGCCGACCACGGGAGCCAGCGGCTTGGGCCGCCCGCTCGTGAGTGGCCGCAGCCGCGAGCCCTCGCCTCCCGCCATGACCACGGCTTTCATTTTTAGACCGCCGCCCCATCCTCCACCGTAATCTGCTGGCGCAGGAAGGTCGCGGCGTCCTCCGGCTTCACCACATTAATCCACATGCCGGAGCCCATCTCAAACCCGGCCGCAATGCTCAGCTTGGGGATGATCTCCAGGTGCCAGTGGTAGGCGTCGTCGACGCGGGCCTTGAGGGGGGCACTGTGAATGAAATAGTTGAAGGGCGGGTCGTTGAGGCCGCTGTGAAAGGCCTTGAGCGTCCGCTGCAGGGCATCGGCCAGAGGCGCTTTCTCGCGTTCGTCGAGGTCGCCGAAAGATGCCGCGTGCCGTTTCGGAATGATCCAGGTCTCGAAGGGCGTCCGCGCGGCGTAGGGCGCGAAGACCAGGAAGGCCTCGTTCTCCATCACGATCCGGGCGCCGGCCAGGCGCTCCTGGGTGATCATTCGGCAGAAGACGCAGCCGCTCCCCTGTGCCAGGTGGCGCTGGGCGCCGGC
>Ga0137396_10000253_pt1 | contig 23971 bp, 17 predicted proteins | sample czc16metaG_FD_108284 | JGI IMG/M metagenome (GOLD analysis project Ga0137396, IMG submission 108284) | Vadose zone soil microbial communities from Angelo Coast Range Reserve, California, USA - czcobulk3.16 metaG | ecosystem: Environmental > Terrestrial > Soil > Vadose zone | place: USA...
AGTCTTCGTCGCAGCGTTGCGATCAGTTACTGTAAGTGTGACGTTGTACGTGCCCTTGACCGCGAATGTCGAGGAGAATGTGGAAGCAGTACCACTCGCTGGACTACCACCAGTAACAGCCCATGCGAAGGTGTACGGTGTAGTACCTCCGGTGACAGTAGACGTGAAGCTTTGTAACACATTGACTGCCCCTGATGTCGGGCCGCTTATACTGGCAGTCAGCGCTAGTGGGGAGATTGTTACCAGTCGGAACGCCCCCGCTGTCTTAGCATTCCGGTCGGTTACCGTTAGTGTAACATTGTATGTTCCCTTCACCGCGAAGGTTGTGGAGAATGTGGAAGCAGTACCACTCGCTGGACTGCCACCAGTAACTGCCCAGGCGAAAGTGTAGGGCGATGTTCCGCCAGAGACGGTTGAAGAGAAGCTCAATGAGGTATTGACCGTGCCAGTCGTCGGACCGCCAATGCTGGCAGCCAATGCAAGTGGGGAGATCGTTACAAGCTGGAAGGTGGTCTTTGTCGCAGCATTGCGATCAGTTACTGTAAGTGTGACGTTGTACGTGCCCTTGACCGCGAATGTCGAGGAGAATGTGGAAGCAGTACCACTCGCTGGACTACCACCAGTAACAGCCCATGCAAACGTGTAGGGCGATGTTCCCCCAGTAACTGTAGAGGTGAAACTTACAGCGACGTTAACGGTGCCAGTGGTTGGGCCGCTGATGCTGACCGTCAACGCGAGAGGCGAGACGGTGACAAGCTGGAACGCGGTCTTAGTCGCACCGTTGCGATCTGTGACTGTGAGTGTGACGTTGTACGTGCCCTTGGCCGCGAATGTTGTCGAGAACGTGGATGCTGTACCGCTAGCCGGACTACCGCCAGTGACAGCCCACGCAAACGTGTAGGGTGAAGTGCCGCCGGAAACGGTCGAGGTGAAGCTCAACAAGGCGTTGACCGTGCCAGTCGTCGGACCGCCAACGGTCACTGCGAGCGGGGTCGAGGAGATTGTGATGAGGTGGAATGTGGAAGCCGTCTTTGCATTACGATCAGTCACAGTCAGCGTTACATTGTATGTTCCCTTTACGGCAAACGTGGAGGAGAACGTTGACGCGGTTCCACTGGCTGGACTACCGCCAGTGACAGCCCACGCAAACGTGTAGGGTGTTGTGCCTCCGGTGACAGTAGAGGTGAAGCTCTGCAAGACGTTGACTGCGCCCGTTGTAGGGCCGCCGATACTGGCCGTGAGGGCGAGAGGTGAAACTGTTACGAGCTGGAATGTCGAAGCGGTTTTCGCGTTGCGGTCAGTAACCGTTAGCGTGAGGTTGTACGTTCCCTTGACCGCGAATGTCGAGGAGAATGTGGAAGCAGTACCACTCGCTGGACTACCACCAGTAACAGCCCATGCAAACGTGTAGGGTGATGTTCCGCCTGCAACGGTGGAAGTGAAACTCAACAAGGTGTTGACGGTACCAGTCGTTGGGCCGCCGATACTAGCTGTCAGTGTGAGAGGTGAGATGGTTACGAGATGGAATGTCGAAGCGGTTTTCGCGTTGCGGTCAGTAACCGTTAGCGTGAGGTTGTACGTGCCCTTGACCGCGAATGTCGAGGAGAATGTGGAAGCAGTTCCGCTGGCCGGACTGCCGCCTGTAACAGCCCAAGCGTAGGTGTAAGGCGACGTGCCACCTGCAACAGTTGAGGTGAAGGCAACAGCCGCGTTAACGGTTCCGGTGGTTGGACCGCCGATCGATGCAGTGAGTGTCAGCGGCGCAATGGTCACAAGTTGGAAGGCGGTCTTAGTTGCACCGTTGCGGTCGGTGACTGTTAGGGTTACGTTGTATGTTCCCTTAACGGCGAACGTTGTCGAGAAAGTTGACGCGGTACCGCTTGCAGGACTACCGCCTGTAACTGCCCATGCAAACGTGTACGGTGATGTTCCACCTGTGACAGTGGAAGTGAAGCTCTGCAATGCATTGACAACGCCTGAGGTCGGACCGCCAATGGTCACTGAGAGTGGGGTCGAAGAGATCGTGATCAGCTGGAATGTAGTCTTCGTCGCAGCGTTGCGATCTGTAACAGTCAATGTTACGTTGTAGGTACCTTTCACGGCGAACGTTGTAGAGAACGTAGAAGCCGTTCCGCTAGCTGGACTACCGCCTGTAACTGCCCATGCAAACGTGTAGGGCGATGTTCCACCGCTTACCGTGGAGGTGAAGCTTTGCAGAACGTTGACCGCGCCGGTCGTTGGGCCGCTGATGGAGGCTGTCAGAGGCGACGGGGAGATGGTCACAAGGATGAATGCGATTTTCGATAGGCTATTGCGATCTGTTACTGTGAGTGTCACATTGTACGTTCCTTTAACCGCAAAAGTGGTCGAGAACGTCGAAGCCGTTCCACTGGCCGGACTGCCACCAGTAACTGCCCAAGAGTACGTGTAGGGCGCAGTCCCTCCGGACACCGTAGATGTGAACGAGACTGCTGCGTTCACTGTACCGGTTGTAGGACCACCGACAGCGATAATCAATGCTAACGGAGTGACCGTGACAAGCTCGAAGGCTTTTGCTGTCTTAGCCGTATTATCGGTCACAGTAAGAGTGACGTTGTATGTTCCCTTTACCGCGAAGCTCGTAGGGAAACTGGAAGCGGTACCGGTTGCCGGGCTACCGCCAGTAACAGCCCACGCGTAGGTGAATGGAGCGGTTCCACCAGTAGTAACAGCATTGTAGGTGAGAACCTGGTTAACAGCACCAGTAGCAGGACCACTGACAGTAGCCGAAAACGTTCCCCCAGCAGGGTTCACGAGAATGTTAGGGAGACGTCCAACTTCTGCAATATGGGTAACAGCGGCGTTTGCGGTCTCCGTAGCAGTCACCTTCACGAGGAAAGTGCCAGGGGTAAGGTACGTGTGAACTACGCTAGTTTGATTGCCATTGCCTACAGGCGCATTGCTGATGGAAGTGGCGGTGGTACCATCACCGAAGTCCCATACATACTTGAACCCCACCGAAGCGAAGCCGGCCGGGTACAAGGAGTTGTAAGATGTGAAGGCTGTGAAGTTGATCCCCTTCCCAGCAGTAATAGTTGTCATGTTAGCGGACATGTTAACAACGTATGCCGCCGGAGTACCGGTCACATTGTTTAGAAAGTTGATCTGCTGAACGTTACCAGTCGGAATGGTCCCGATCTGATTCTCAGGAACGTCAGCGACCTTAACACTCGCATTGTAGAGGCCGCCGAAGTGATAGGTAATGGCTGGCTGCGTCGAAATCTGAGTAATAGCGGCACCGACCTGCGAGATAAGAGGGGCCGGGTTCGAGCAAACGGTCAACAACCGGGCATTGCCCGGACAGAAAGTCCAAGAGCCAGTATAGCCTGCAGTTGCTGTGGTAACACCTCCCAGCCACTGTGCTGACCAAGCGCCACTAGCAACACCATTAGCTATGGTCGTAAAGGATGGACTCTCCTTCAATGCCAAAGGCAACAACCTGGTAATTCCAAAAGTATGAAGAGCGGAATCTGAAATCGTCAAAATCACACGGTTAATCACTGGTGGTGGGGGACCAGTCTGCGTAGTAGGATTACCCGTCGCTGAGGCCTTAGTAGCGTAAGTCGGCGCGTCGCTACTGCTGAAGTCCCAGCTATAAGTGAATGGAGCAGTGCACCCTGGACAAGAGACAGTCGTCGCTGTGAAAGTGATAGCAGAGAGTGGAACCTCAGGGTTAGGAGAAAACGACCACCCAACGGCGATGTTAAGGGTAGGAGGAGTAGCAGGATTGTTCAAAAAGTTGTAAATGGATGAAGTATCAACACCGGGACCATTAAGGTTCAAGTCGTTGTGATTGACCGTACTAGGGTTGGCAAGAACGTCATTGAAGAAACTAATCGGACTACCTAGACTAGCACCTACTACATCAAACCGGATTCTGAACAACTCGGAACTACCACCTTGCTGTGGAGCCCCAACTAGGACCTGGGCTAGACGAACGGTACCAGCAACACGGTCAAAAGTTTTAGCGAGAGTTAGAACGAAACCACCCGTAGGAAGACCCGTACCGCCCCAGATAAGCCCCGTCTGATCGACCAGAACAGCATTCAAGACATTCGGGTCATATTGTACAGCGATATCGAAACCACTGATAGTGGTCGTAGAATTGAGGTTTGCAACAACATCAATGGTCAAACCACCGCCAGCACCAGCTGCGGTAAGCGTGCCGGTAGGATTGTCAGAAACGAGGGGATGACCCCAAAGGGCAACGTCCGCGTCGGCGAGATAGGTTGCCCGGCAGCTGCTGTCCAGGGAACCATCGAAATCAGGAGAAGAATAGGGACTCGAGGTAGCCACAGAGGTCGGAAACGCAGCCCCGACAGTCTGAACCTGTGACCCATAGGCGCAGTCGAATCCTAGGTTGGTTGTCGTTGCCGCATGGCCAGATGGTATGCGCGGGGACAGAGAGTGGCTGCCTAAAAGCTGTCCGGCGAAGCTTCCGGCCGGGACTACCAGGAGGAATGCGAGGGCTACTAGGGTTAAGAGACGTAGATTCTTTCTATTAGTCATACTGTGGTCTGTCCTAAACTGCGTTGAGGGGTCGTGGCTGTTACTCTAAATATAAGAGTTTGCTACCACGAGTAGATTTCAGATATCTGGAGACTCTCGGAGAAAGCGAGGTATAACTCCACAGTCCAACAACAATCACGCTTGATCTATCATGGCCCGAATCTAGAAAAAAAGACGCGCGAAGCTGTTCTAGTCCATTGCGATAAACCGTGAAATATGTTAAAGAGGACCAAAAAATCAGCCGCCAAGGCGCTACCAATCGTCCGAACAGCCCTAGATTCCAATTCTTCGACCAAAAACCGTGAATGACTGGAACCTAAAGCCCTCAGATTGGCGGAACGAGCCTCGCAAAGAATCCCTAAGGGGATTTTACCCCGATTGGACAAATCCGAACCTGGAACGCAGGGGAAGTGTGGTCTTTTCCGATGGAGCGCGCCCGGTCCCGGCACGGACCTTCCTATGACCGATCCAAGGATTGAAAAGGCAGCGAATGACAGCGAAAAAAACTTCGGAAAAACTCCAAATCCCGCGGACGTCTAAGTCCCCGAGAATCCTTGATCTAAGCGTAATGAACCCGAAAAATGGCATGGCGACTGCTGTCGGGAAACTGACTTTGACGGGAAGAGCGTCGGTGCTATTTTCTCAGAACAGCCGGAGCCTTGACCAGAAGATCAGGAAGTAGACTGTTCCAAGAAGAATCAGGAACGCGATTCCCGTTGCAAGCATTCGCAGGCCAAAATTATACTCGCCAAACTGTAGAGACTGGCCGGCCTTCTTCTCAACGATCAGCGCCAGGCCACCAATAATAGTTCCCATTATTCCGATGAAGGCCCAAGGACCATAATACGCGCCGACAATTACTGCACCCAAAGATCCAAACATAATTGGAAGTCCAATCAAGGCGATGAAGAATCCCTGCATAGAATCGATCACGCTGAAAAACCGGTTAAGAGATCTTCCCAGCCGGCTTCGGGCTTTCGCGGTCTCGGAATATATCTTGCGGAACTTTTCAACATCGTAGTACTTTGGTTTCTGGTCCGGCTGGTCCTCGGTCAAAGCCGTAACCTACATCGGAAGCGCTTCGGCTTGCAAAGCAGGAAGCTGGACCAGGACATCTCAGACTTGATCAACGAACCATCCACGCTCCTTTATGTTTATCCCCGAGTGGCAGGATCATCGCGAAGCTTAATTTCAAGCCCTTCGATAGATTCTATCAAGTAAAAAAAGGGCAGTGCTCTCGACGAAGACCAACAGAAGAGACACACTAACAATAATGTTCCTAGCCATAACTCTGATCTTGCTAGCTGTCACAGTAAACTCTACGGTCAACTACTACCGGTACTATCCGGCACTAACCCAGATCAAGCTCAGCGTAACCTCCTTCCAGAAGACCACGTATGCAGACTCGCAAGGCAATCCCGCGCTGAAATTCACCGTCCAATTCAGACTTGAGAACCCCACCGACTACAACGGGTTAATCATGGAGAAATTCCAAACGCTCCTAGACGTCATAGGCAATATCACTGTGCCCCAAGGAGCGCTACCGGATAATACCGCGACAGGACCATTGAACCCAGGGAACATCGTTAACATAGGATACTCCGCGTTCGACATAACTACTACGGCCGCAAAACTAGCTACAAACTCGCAAACGACCCAGTTCGTCTTCTACCCCGATTTCGTCCTATCGAGCTTCCTTGACAAGGCAACATTGGTCATACCCACATACCAATGCGTTACCATAGATGGCCCCGTAACCTGTCAGCAAACAGGACTAAGTCTCCAGACTGCGGCAGGAGGCTTTGGCAGCAGCGGCGGAGGGGGAGGCGCCTAGAAAAATGGCTCTAAGACTTGCCTGGTTCCTCGCAACGGAAAACAGGCGGAGCGCAGTATTGACTCCTCTCTGGGCAGTGGCGATAACCACGGCTTACGCCCAGGCACTATTCCAGCGAGCCTACATGACACTGTTCGACTACGCGATTGTAATCGCCATCTGCTTGATTGCCGGCGTGATCATCATGGATGTAGGCCGCGCAATACTCAGCTACATTGCCGCAATAGCCATAGGAGGAACCATACTGCTAATACTAGTCTCGATCCCGGCAAACTCCAGCACGATCCCTTCCCCAGGCAACATCGTCTTTCCTACGCTATGGATCACGATCCTCTTCACAGCCGTCTTCCCACTACCATTCATCACCTATCTAGTCGCAACAGTCGTTGGCGCAGCCATTGGCGAAAGATACCTATAGATAGCTAATTAGGTCGGATACTAGCCCGATTCTAGAACGAGCCAAGTCACGCACTTAGCGTACAAAACCATCAATTGTAAGTTCCGAACACTTTTGCTGATTCGAACAGCTCGGAGCCTCTTAAGAGTTGATTTCCCTAACGGATAAATAACGCGGACCCCTTTTCATCAATATCTCAAGGTGTGTTGGGGACCACGCCTCTACGTTCCAGATTCTCGCCTACAATCAGAGTCGAAGGTGCAACTGATTGACCGGGACTCTGAAAAAATCTGCGGTCAAAGTCATTATCATACTCGCCCTGTTTCTCACGATAAGCTTGACCGAACTGTCACCTAGGCAAGCCCACGCACAACCCGGACCCTACAGTGTAAACATGATTGTGAATCCCAGTTTCGAGGGTAATCCACCCCCATCTTCGCAGTGCACGGCATTTCCATGCTGGGTAACTGACACCTACAACGATGGAAACGTGGGAAGCACAATAACTCGAAACAGTACATTCTCGGTAAACGGCAACTACTCCGAAAGACTCGACCTAAGTTCGACCCCCATAGCCAACAACCCTGCGATTGTCGGGCCTATGAATGAAGGCCACATAACCCTCTACCAACAACTCTACCAACAAGTTGCATCAACATACTTCGACAACTTCACAGATCGCCCCGACGGTCTCAACCTATGGATATACCTGCAACCGAAATTCGCTGGCTTCTCGCTTTTCGACATCAGAATAAAAGCATCAGACTCAACAGAGATGGACTACTTCTACACCAATCCTGATGCATTTAGTGTAGCTAACGGTATTTTCCAAAACTCTACAAACGGAGGAGAACAGGGAAAACCCGTCAAGGAAATTGTACTACCCACCCTCCCTCTCAACAAGTGGATACACTTCGCCCGGAACCTCCGACAAGACTGGCAAGCACCGATGACGAATCTACCTGCTGGACAGACTGACTCAGGGTTCGGCCTCAACGTGACAATTGATCGACTAATGCTTGAGGCCACTTTCTACCGATCGCCATCACTAGTAACGTACGGAACGACAGCATGGATCGACGACGTTAACCTATACGTGAACTCCAACACTCCTCCCCCACCTCAACCTCCCTCAAACTATTGGACGGCGTTCGACTTCACCGATGCAAGTGGAGCGCCCGTGAATAACATGGTGAAATGGCGAATGTTCAACTCGACAGGTTCATTGGTATCAGGCTACACACAAAGAGATTCGACCCTCAGGCTAGAACCATATTATGTAGAAGTCTATTTTCCAACCACCACAGGCCAAAGCCCTGAACCGTACAGGATACTAGAGTACAAGATCGTGTACCTAAACACGACAACGACCATAAGATTGCAGATGTACCAGGACCCGCAGACAGCTACACCGTGGGGATACATGGCGCTAAACAACACCGCAACGGTCAACTTTGCCAAGGAAAATGCTTCACTCATGCAGTTCAACCTGCAAGGAACCCAGGGAATACCCTACACGATCATAGTAGCCGTAACTCAAAAGCCGATACTGATACAGAGGAACAATGATGACCCCTCACTCGTTCAATGGACCTACGACAGCACAGCCAGAGTAGCAAGAATTACAACTGTCATAACCGGAAACTTCTCCATATTCCTAACACCACCTATCAAGGTTCCAGTGATCGGGTTCACAGATCTTCTAAGCAACCCTGTCTCAAACAACCTTAGCTGGAAACTATTCAACTCCCAAGACATACAAGTCTCAACAATTCCTGGACAATACCTTCAGAATGATTACTACACTTTACAAGTCTATTATTACGGGTATATGATCTACAAGGGAAACCTTGACCCGGCTGCTTCGAGTTTGAAGCTGCAAATGTTCCCCATCAGTTCTCCCGAAACAGGCTACATCGCGTTTAACTCCACAGTCAGCAGCGTCTCAATACTGGAAAATACTGCAACAGCATTTTCCTTCAAAGCAGAAGGCACAGGTCCATCAACTATAGCGGTCAACGTTCTGGCAAATCCGACCAGAATAGAGAAAGACGGCGCGGCAATCTCCGGCTGGACATACAACTTGACCAGTGGAACAGTTGCCATCCAGACAGCACAGCTAGGGACATTCACAATCGTCTATTCCAATACAACGCCCATAATCCCCCTCCTCTACGTGGGCGCAGTAGTCGGAGCAGTGGCAATAGCAACAGCAGGTCTTCTCGTCTGGAGAAGAACCAAGTCGCGCACTCCAACTCAATCACGCCCAGTTGAAAAAAAATCTGAGACAAGAGAAGAGCGTAAAGCGAAACAGAAAATTCCTCAAAAAAGTCAACGGTGACCATCATACAAGACGCGAGAATGCTCCGATTCCGCCCCGCCATACTCGTCGCACTCATATTCTCCGCAGCCCTTTACGGAATCTCAAACACCACCACTGTTCACGCCGCTGGCCTCACTGGCAGTTTCGTCTCCAGCCCCCAGTTCGTTCTGGCCGGTGGAAACGACAGCTTCACAGGCACGGCCTCAGGTGGAACGACGCCCTACAAGTTCAACTGGACATTCGGAGACGGCCCTCTAATAGCGAACGGAAGCTTCGTCACCCACATCTTCGCTATAGCCGCCAACTATATGGTGAAGTTGAACATCACCGATTCAACATCGACGAAGATCACCATAACGAACACGATAACGGTTCACGGGTCACCTCTCAACATCGACGGCTGGCTTGTAAACTGGAACATAACAGATCATCACGGAGTCGAAATCTACAATACAACCTACAACGGAATTCCAACCATCCGAGACGCACTGATCAACGGAGTCAGCGTCGTCTATTTCCAACAACCACCAGGACTCCCATCATGCCTCTTCTTCGATGACCTCGGCCATGATGACCTTACCGCATCAATCGCCGGATTCACAGTTCAAAGCTCTACAGACCCGTCAAACCCGTGGTTCCAGATAAGAGCCGGCTACAACCCCTCCCAAGTGGGATACAATTACACACAGTTCTGGCGGTTCTACACCAGCGGAGAATGGGATGCTACTCTCTATGTTGGTCATCTGGGATGCGGATGGAACCACAACTATCAGCCCCACTTCCGGATCGATCTGGCCGTCGGAAACAAGAACCGCGACATAATGAGCCAGTACACCCCAGCCAGTGCCTGGCAGAACCTCATCTGGGAGGGAAACTACACCGATAATGGATTCCGCGACGGGGCACACAATGCTACCCAGTGGCGCTTCGGAGACGGCGTAGGCTACTACTACATAGTCCCGAAGGTCAGCCCGTACGCGGGAGATATGCCCAAAATTGCTCCGAAAATCTACCTAGTCAAGGATAGACCGGGAGAACTCGAACCTGACATAAACCCGCCAGCAACGCCACCCGACCCGATAAACTTCGTTAACGGAGAACTCGCCTATCGGCAAAACATCGCTTTCTGGTATCTGCCCACGTTCGGAGACCACTGGCTCTACTCTGTCGGCCAAACCCCAATCGGCTCTCCCAGCATCGTCAGCTTGTCATTCTACCCTTCCAAGATATGACCTGAGACAGGCTAGAAAAGCAACAAACGGCAAACAACGGTTATCAAACTCGAATCCTAAGAGGACCAAGTGAAATGTTCAGAGAAATTTTGGTCCTCTGCCTGATAACTGTCCTGACTCCACTCCCAACAATCACTGGAGCCGTGCATGCGCAACTCCAAACCTACTCGGTAATGCCAGCCAACCCACTTGCAAATTTCCATGGAACAGGCCAACCAGCTCCTGTGTACTGGGCAGGCGGTAACGAGAGGATCAACAACACATCCTTCGAGAACCGTAGCACCCAGCCTTGGGTCAATCTTGTCTACAACTCCAACGGCTCGATCGTCCAAGTGGTCCCGCCAGGATACAATAGCAACATGGCCGCGGAACTCTCTATCAAGTCCGGAAACGTGTCAGTGGCATCCTACAACGGCCTCTTCCAAGATTTCTCGCAAAACCCAGCGGGTTTCGGACCGAGCGCGACACTGCAAGCTGCAGTCCAAGTCCTGGCACTGTCAGGGAACTCCTCCGCAGATAGAACGGAATTAATGGTTACACTCGCTAGTTCGACCGGAAGCATAATCCGATTGCACTATGTATTCTCAAGCGGTCTCTCACTCCTCCCAACCAACACTCCAACAGACGCGTACGTCAAAGTCCCAGGCTTCGGATCGCTGGGATGGATAACCATCAACCGAAACCTAGCGACTGATACACAAACCCAATTCCCCACAACATATCCGACGATCGATGCGGTCCGAGACGTTAGACTATCGGTCTACGCCCAGAGCCTGAGCAACGCAACTTATGACCCACGAATAAAATACGTGGAAACGGGTGGAGACGTATACTGGAACAAGACAGAGACCATCGTCTACGACAGCGACTTAGATAGCAAGTACATGCCAGGAGACCCCCTGCTCTACAACGGGACCGGACCACTGCCAGTGACTGGGCAGATTCTGAACAACGATACACTGATCAAGTATGTGGACACCAACCTCAATGGAAAGTGGGACCCGGGCGAGTCGATCGTCTACGACACCTTCAACGAAGGCGTCTACGATCCTTTCAGAGATCCTCCTGCAATGTACGGAAGCACCCCCATCTCCGGCACACTCCTCGTAGACCCAGCTAGACGCGTCACAACAGCCCTCTTCGACCAGATCCAACTCACAACCCCAAGCGCAATCCAGAACTGGATTCTCAACGGGGGCTTCGAAACCAGCGGCCTCACCGGATGGAGAGGCAGCTCCATATTCACAGCCTCAACATCAAGACCGCATACTGGTACGTACAGTGCTTACGGGAGTGTCACTAACGGTGACGCCCAGTTGGCCCAGAGCATCGACGCGACACCCCGAATCAACTCCTGGACAATACTCCAAGCATCCGCAAACCTTGCCACCGCAACAGGCACCACATCTTCTGACATGATCGACTTGTGGCTGGGACTATCAGACAGCAACCAAAACCCCGTCTCACTCTACTACGTTTTCTACACGGGAACCGGAACACTACCAAGCAATTCAACAGGCGCCGTTTACATCAAGAGTCCAGGCTTTGGAACATTCCAACAATGGATCAGCCTAGACCGGAGCCTCGCTATCGACACGACACCCTTTACCATCCAAGGGTACAAGCCACCCTACAGCATCAGTCTCATTGTGCTGGACGTCGCGGCACAAGGAGCTGCAGCAACGACGAGCGCGTACTTCGACGACATCTCCATCCAGAGCCCAACACTCTACACAAGCCCTGCAACAATGAACTACTACACCGTAGACGGACAGAACACAACGTACGCATACACGGTCTCCAATATTCCAAGCAGTTCCTTCTCGCTACAGATCCCAGCTGGACAATCAGCCTTCAATACAACCTCCCCGTCAAACACGATAATCCTCGCCAACGCCTACAACACGACCCAGGCGTCACCCGGGCTCGCCACGATCAACATCCCCGACACAACAGGGTCACTCTACCCTGCCGGCTCAACCTGGCGGATCTTCACAACATCACGCAACATAATCGCCAGCGTCTACCCCGTCGACCCGAAGACAAAAACAAAGACCACTAGCATCGGACCCGGGTCAACAGTCGACCTCGCGGCACAACTCACGGATCCCACAGGATCAATGATATCGAACGCGACTGCGGAATTCGTCCTTACAGATTCCAGAGGAACAGTGGTTGGAAACTGGCCATACGCCGCCAACGGCCAGGGTTGGTTCAATGCTACAGGGGCACGATTTCCCTCCGCCGTTGGTACATACACGCTTCAGGCGAACGCAACCTCCTTCTTCTACGCCGGGCTGAAAACAGTTCAAGTCACAGTCGCCACTCCGTCCTATGCGCTGTTTGTCTACATAGCCATCGCTATCGCGGCCCTAGTGATCATCGCACTCTTACTGTTCAGGAGGAGAACGATTCTCCGCAGGGGAATCCAAGCTCAGGCCTTAGTTGGAAAGAACGGACCCAAAAAATCGTCCACTGTAAAGACCCGAAAGTTCTGCCTCGAGACTCTCGAACAAGTTAGACTCGGGTAATTTCGTTACTGTGTGAGCTTGGAACCAAGGCCAGGGGCTAATAGCGCCTTCACTTCGTCGCGTCCCGTTCCTGTGGAGAACTGAAACTTCTCCTCCCCGGTCAAAAGGATAATGTCAACCCCCTCCGACTCTCGAAGATCAACGCTGACAATCTCCTCGAAGCCCAGAGCGAAATTGTCTTTGTGCGAAGAGAGAATCATTCCCGGGCTCAAGTCCTGAAGATTACTCTTGACAACTTGCTTATCACGGCCTTCCTGAGACTCTTCCAGATCCCCGCTATACCTTCCCAAGAGCGGCCTTAGCGCAAGAGCGCCACGACCCTTCTTAGACCCGTGGGCAACAATAATTCTCTTGCTTGTAACGTACAACTTCATCTTCTCGAATCCGATACCCCGCTTGACGCTCACAGGAATCTCTCCTAAGACGGACTCGGTAGCCCGACTAGCCAAGGGGGTTCACCGGCGTATCGGGCGGCCCATGTAAAAAGTAGCCTACAAGGCTCGCCCGAGATCATCAACGGTTTCCAGGAGGCCTCTCGTATCTCTTGGCCCGCCTCCGTCGGAAGTAGACGAACAAAATGATTGCGACAAGTGGTAGCCCGAAGAGAACTGAGATCTCAGCCCCGATAGTGAACGGGTCAACAACCGCGGGTTGATTCCAGATCGTGGAGTTGATCATGTTCAGCTGAACAGTTCTGCCCTGCACGTCGCTGAGAGCGTAGCTGCATAATACACCTGTCGACTGGTCCCAGATGACTCTAACAACTGCTCCATACGGGGGCGAGTACTGCGTTCCAACAGTAGACCGAGACACACCACCACAAGTGAAGGCCTGAGCCCCTAGAATCGTCACGTTCGTCCAGCCATTAAACAATGGGTCACCGGGTTTAAGCCCAGAAGCGACAGCGAAATAGAATGGGGACGAAGAGTTGTAACGCGCACCGGTGAACACATCGATCCAGAAGTCCGGCGAAATATGGCCGTCGGGGAAGAAGTTGACAAAGCTAGCTGTCACGTTTGTGGTCCCGGTCACACTCAACACTTTCATCTGTGTAACAGGCACAGTGGGAATATACGCATAGTTTCCCGTAATGGAATAGTACGCGCTTTCGCCAGCCACTAGCCCCGGAGTGTACCTAACGGCCAAGGCGGGGAAGATGAGAGATGCGGATAACACAGCTCCTAGCGCCAAGAAGGCGCATACTGCAGCCCCAGCCCTTAGCAAGATTCCACAGGCCAAGAATAGAAACAGAAGAGGAACATAAACAGTTATTCCGATATCAAAGAGAATCCGAACACTCCACCAAACATGGCCTCTACGGAAACTGCGGGATTAATGGGCGATTCGCTTAACAGCCACCATTCCTAAAGGACATGGAGAGACTGGCGAGATTCGAGTGTCCACCTCCATAAAATCCCGAGCCGTAAAGGCTAGGCGAGTGGGATCAACTGGTGAGAAGACTTACCGACTGCTAGCACTAATCTCCCTTCTCGTTCTAGCTTCAATGGCCGCGTCCGCGATTCATCCGGCGAGAGCCGCGCCCCTGACACCTCGTGCTCCAATATCGATTTTTGGAAATGGAGAGCTCAACTACACCGTCTACCCTGACAACGGGGTCACTAGTGGGAACGGGTCTGCCTCGAACCCCTACATTATCGGAGGCTGGTCCATAACCGCATCAGCCAGGGCAGACGGCATTCATGTAGAACAGACCAACGCCTCCCTGATCATAAGGAACGTCAGCACCCAAGGGGGCAATGTCGGGTCAAACGGAATATTCCTCTCTCACGTAACCAACGTAGTAGTGAAGGATGTCAAGATCTCCAGTTTCAATGACGGCATCTCGATATTTCTCTCCAACGCCACTGTCGAAAACAGTATGATCTCCTCCAACGGACTGCACGGAGCAAGCATCCTTGATGGCGAGAACGTTAACCTGTTCAACAACACAATCACACTCAACACGGGAGACGGGATTCACAGCAACAACTACTGCGTCAACTGCCTCCTGAACGTGACCGGAAACACGATCACCTTCAACCTCTCAGGCATTATCCTGCAATCCATGAACAACAGCTTCATCTCCCAAAACAACATCCTCACCAACACCCAGAAGGGAATAGGCGTCTACAAGTCAACGTATTCTCTCATCGATCTCAACAATATCACCAGCAACGAGGTCGGAGTCGACTTGGGCAGGTCTACCAACAGCTTGGTTCACCACAACAACTTCCTCTACAACTCCGTCCAGGCATCGGACAATGAGACTGGACGAAACACGTGGGATGTGGGATACGCCAGCGGAGGCAACTACTGGTCAGACTATGCTGGCGTTGATCATTGTAGCGGCCCCGCCCAGAACGTGTGCCCGAGATCCGACGGGATAGGAGACACACCACGGATTTTCTTCAACAACGAGGACCGTTACCCTTTGATGCAACTGTTCGTCCAGACCGTGATCCACGACGTGGCGGTTTCCAGCGTCACCCCCTCTGCGCTATCAGTGAATGAGAGTCAAACGCTTTCCATAGCAGTCGTAGTCAAGAACGAAGGAGCTGCAACCGAGAACTTCACACTAACACTCTACTATGACAGCACGCTGATAGGATCCCAGCCAATACTGCCTCTTGCTCCAAGCGGGTCCCAGACGGTCCTATTCAACTGGGACACGACAGGCGTTCCTGCTGGACTTCACACCTTCAAGGCAACAGCCTCGACCGTCTGGGGCGAGATAGACGTGGCCGACAACACTATAACGACGGGACCGGTCGAGGTCAAGATTCCTCAAGCAACCACGCCGACACCACCACCCTCCCCACCGCCAGCCCAGCCCTCGACATCACCGGACTATTACCTCGTCGGAGGACTCGCCGTGCTGTTCATCATCTCCATCCTCGCCGTCATGACTCGCAGGACGAAGCACAGAACTCGCTGACCCACTGACAGCTCTAATCAGTTACTTCTTGTTCCTGTCCGCGTCTTCATCCGTTTCTAGCATTTTGTAATATTTCTCTCTTCCAGCAACCCAACGCTCACCTTCCAACTTGTCGTCATACTCCGAATGTTCCACGTGTCTGTCGCTGAAACGCACGTACAGCAAGACAAAGACCACTATGAAGGCAACCCAGATCAACGCCGTAGGGATACTAGTCAACAATACAAGGCCTAGAAGGGCGAACGCTACCGGTACTAGAAGCCAGCCCACTATTTTGAGAAAGGAAATAACCGCATCATCGATGAAAATCTGTTTGAGTCGCCTCAAGCGTGACAATAACATGACCCATGAGGTACGAACGTAATAACGGTGGTGTTCTTCCAATCTCAGTGTTGCCAGCTATGCACCCGGGTCTATTGCACTTACCCTCGATTCCGCCCCGGTTAGATCACGCCTAATTCGTAACTTTTCTTTTCGCCTAACTATTTTTTCCCAGTAACTATTCTCTTTCGCTAACTAATCCATGACCCCCCAGGGGGGTCGATTTTCCCGAGCCCCGCCCTTCACGAAACAACGTGCGACAAGCATAGTTTTCAGCAACTCTGACATACTACCGCCCGCGCCAACGACAATGTGTCCCGGCGAATCAACCCAGACTATCGTGCGATACCAAAAGAAAAAAGGAGTTTGGAGTTTGTTTTCCGGGTTAGCCGCCCGAAACAGCAAGCTGTACGCCGGTCGAAGCTGTATTGGTAATTGTGCCGCCGCTCAAGGTGACAAAGGTGGACGTGAAGGTACCGTGGAGATCAATGTCACTGTTCATTGGAATCTGATCAGTCCATCCGGGAATGATGCTGAACGACAGTTTTCCAGAGCTACTGCGGGGGTCGATGTTGTGAAGCCATCCCACGTTAGTGGTCGATTGAGTGGTGTCGGTGACATTCGTGTTCTTGAGCAGGTACGTCTGGGTCTGATTTGCGGTAACCGTCGAAGTGGTGAACTCGCTCGCCGTCACACCAATAGTGTACGAGACCGTGGTCGGGCCTGAGGTAATCAGCGACCCAGGTCCGTGACTGATGATAGTATTCGTGTTGGGGTTTACATTGATCGTGTCGCTTTCCCTGAAGTTCCTCCAAGGACTGGTCGGGTTCAGGGTCTGGTTGGCGAAGAAGTTGTACCACTTGTAGGTGCTGCTTCCACTGTTCTGCAAGCTGAAGATCGTAAATGTGGAGATTATTTGAGCCGAGGCGAAGTGGCTTCCGGTGTCGGTTGTGAGCTGAAGAACCATAGCCCAAGACCCAGGCGGGGAACTTGTGGCAGCAAGAACAACACTCGCAGGGGAGGTCTTGGTATTCGGTGTAGCGCCCGTCGATAGAGGGGCGAACGCTGGAATCACGTTCGTGAGATGTTGCTGCGCCCAAGCGAATTCTGCGCCGACCGCGTAGTCGAACCCTGCGATAACTTGCAGAGCCGCGGCCTGCTGTGTTCCGCCTGGTAGAGTATTGAAGATCTTAAGTCCTTCCGCGATCAATGGAAGATTTGGTACTTGCCCCTTTATGAGTCCGGAGATCGAGCTCTGGAGAGTTGTCGGAGTTCCTCCCACCACTACGGATGGGACGCCGTTCAGCACAGTCGAGTCGATAACAAGGAGTATTGTCGGGTCGAGAGATGAAACCGATTGCAACCACGCGCCGTTGACAAAGAGAATCGAACCGGGCCCTAGGAGGGATAATCCGGAGACCCCGGATAGAATGGTTAGGGATGAAGTCTGGCGTTGTAAGTCGACGACTAGCGGGTCTAGTGGGCTGGAAACCCCTAGGACGTATGTTGGGGTCGATGACTGGGCTGCTGCGCGAGGGATCTGGCTGGCGGAGAGAGCGGCGAAGGCTAAACCGATCAATAGAGAGGCGTATAGAGAAGTTTGCATTGGAATTTTCCGGGTCAATACAAACACAAATGAACACACCCCATATCATTTGTAGTTAACGATAATTCCGAATTCCGAGAATATCGAGAAAAAATAATATCGAATTTCAACATATCCAGCTACCTCTATTAGCATCCTGCCACGATCCTACATCGATGGCTCTGGATATCCCTATGTTGCCGTAGAAGGGAAATCATCCGACACATCCGAGAGTAGGCGCAGGCTCTCACGATCTGTGGCTATCAGAAGAAAGCGAGATCATCCAAAAAAATCACCCCGAATCCAGAACCCAAGCCCCGCTACATCCAGCACCCCTCCTTCACCCGGAGTCGTGCGCGAAGGGTACGACTTTGAAAACGGACCTGCCAAGAGTCGACCACCCGGAGACAGAAGGCGTGAAATCCTGTCGCATCCAAAATAAGCATTCTTTTCTCGACCCCCCGGGTGGTCGATTTCTACTGTGTCCCGCCCTTCATGAGATCCCCGCAACACAACTTCCCGTCCCTCCAAAACCTCGATTCGATGAATGAACATAACCGATCTAAGAACCACTTTGAAGCTCGTTTCTTGAAACGCTCTCGAAACCACTTCCTGAAACCGTTTCTCAGAACAGATTAGGAGAACGAAATCGTGAATTTTCGGAGGTCCCCGGGGCCTACTCAAGTCGCACGCACCGCCCTTCACAAAACATGCATGAAACACGCCACACTTCTAGTAACTCATATAACGTGTCCGGGCCGCGCCCTCAGAATAGCCTGCCCCGGTGGCTCAGCCTGGTAGATCCAGAAGCAAGCCAAGAGCGTTGCCTTGGTAGACTCCTCAAAGAGGCAAAGGCCACGGGTTCAAATCCCGTCCGGGGCTCCAACCCCCCAATACTAAACGTGAAAAAACAAAAATATCTGAAGAGGTATTCGGAACCTGAGCCAAGAATGAGAGCTAGTACTGTAGTACTGACAATCGCTCTTCTCCTACTAGCGACAGTCCCAGCGGCCGCGATTCGAGCGCCATCGACGACAACCTCGACGATTGATTCTTCCACGTCCCCACACCCCTTCGGCCCGACTGCCGCGTTCACCTACAACCCCTGCGTAATGTGCCTAGTAATCGGAGACCTCGTATTCTTCAACGCCAGCTGGAGTGCTAGCACCTTTGGCACCATAATCCTCTACACCTGGAACTTCGGCGACGGGAGCCCGCCTCTCAACGCTACAAATCCATCAATCAACCACGACTATCCTGGCCAGCCAGCCCAGTGGAAAGTTACACTTACCGTTACAGACAACCACGGACAGATGGACACGATCACACAACTTGTAGTGTTCGACATCCACCCGCTCTTCAGTTTTCAACCAAACCGGCCGCTGGTCGGCCAGCCCCTAATCTTCAACGCTACTGGCAGCATAAGCTACAACACTAACAACCCGATCAAGATGTACCTCTGGACCTTCGGGGATGGGACAAACTCCACAGGAGTGATTGTCAAGCACACCTACGTTGCCCCTGGAATCTACAGAGTGGCATTGACGCTGGTAACTTCCAATGGCAACCCTCAGATCTCGGAAACGGTCCGAGTTGGACACAAAATCTTCCAAGGCATCTTCAACGCCGTTAACGTCACCATAACGGGCTCCCTCAACTTCAACAGCACATCCAAAATCCTGACCGGCACACTTGACGCAACCGCCGTCAATATGACCTCAGGCATGACATTATTCTCGAAAACCATCAACTTCACCCTCACCTACTCTCTAACAATGAGCACACCAAGATTCCTACTGGTCGTTCCAACCGGGCAATATTCTCTCGGAGTGGGCTGCAACTTCAACCCTGATCCTACCGGAACAATCTGCATCCTGTCCAAGAACCCTGATGTTGCAAACCAGGGAACAGTGAACATCACTGACGTCGCGGTCATCGCTATGAGGTTCGAATCAACCGCCTACGATGCCAACTGGGACGGCAACGCAGACCTCAACAACGACGGAGTAGTCAACATAGCCGACCTAGCAACAGTAGCTTTCAACTACGGTGCGATCCTAGTACAGTAGAGCCACTCAACGTCTATTGAAACATGCCTTAAGACGCACTATGGAGGCTTGATATCGGTAAATAACGCACTCTACTGGGAGGTGCCTTGCTTTAATTGCGCCACCCGCTCTTTCCAAGCGGGCAACTCTGCCATCTGACTTAGAGCGTTCTTCTCCGCTTGCTCGCGATTCATCCACCGCGCGTCCATAGCCGTCTTGACCAGATCCTCGAACTTTTTCTCAAACGGCAAAAGCTTACCATTCATATCAGTGCAGTGGATACAATACCGGTTGTTAGGGTTCTGAGCGCCGTGCTGCTCGTTCGTTTCCATCGGCATTCCGCAGCTCTCACAGCGCGAAGCGAGAGACATAGTTCCGACACGAACAGGAGACGGGACAAGAACTAATAACCTAACTGGACATTACGCGAGAAGGCGCGAGTAACAAACAATCACCAGGCTCTGCTAAACCTATAATAGTCTATAACCCAGCCCATCGAAGAATATCGCTAGAGGCATGCTTCTATTGCGGGGAAAGGGCCCCGGAGCCCCGTTCCAACTTCTCATACAACTAATGCTATTCGGAAGAAAAAAACCCACCGAAGAACCAACACCAGCCACAGCTCCCGCAGCCATAACCAAACTAGAGCCCTTTCCAATTCCCGACACGATACGGAAGACCGTAACCGAATTGGATATCGCGAAAGCACGAAACAAGCTCCGAGTGGCCAATCTCGAGAGAGACATCATAGGAGACGCACTCACCAAGATCTACGAAGCCGAAGCCAAAGGCACCATCAACGAGCCAGAAAAAAACCAGATGATCCAACCCTACAAGAACGATCTCAAACGAGTAGACGGAGAAATCGACACCTACAAGAAGACAGTCGATCTCTACGAGCTGGAAGCAGCGAAAGAGGATTTGTTCAAGAGATTCCAGGAAACATTCCTCGACATACAGGCACGAATCGAAAAGATCCGGCCATCCCTCAACCTACCAGCCTCAACCGAGACCAAACCCGCAGAGCCAAAACCCGCCCCAGCCAAGACAGAACCAGAAGAACCGACGGACGAAAACGCTCCTCCAAAGGAGAAACCTCCGAGAGAAAAAGCGAGAAACAAGGCTGAAGAAAAGATCGAGACCATCAGAGAAGAAGTCCTCAAAGCCATGGAACGACTCGAACAAATAGAGACAGAAGGATAAGCGCGACAAAGATGAGCTGGGTAGAAAAAGCACGTCTGAGCGCAGCAGCGCAAGCAGTCCGAGAACTCAGAGACCGCACAACAGTCGGGCTTGGCAGCGGAACCACGGTCCTCAAAGCCCTCGATCTCGCCGCTGAGAGAATCAAGAAAGAACGTCTCAACATAAACTGGGTCCCAACAAGCTACCAGATGGAGATCGCGGCAAGAAGACTCGACCTGAAAATCACCACACTGTCCGAAGATACAGAACTGGACCTTGCGATAGATGGCGCCGACCAGGTCCAGTGGAGATCACTAGACCTCGTCAAAGGCGGCGGCGCAGCTCTCCTGAGAGAAAAGATAGTAGACTCTACAACCAAGAAGCTCGTCATCATCATAGACGAAAAGAAACTAGCGAAGACGCTTGGCGGAGAACAACCCATCCCCGTCGAGATCACACCGTTCGCCTACCACGCCACACTCGCAAAGATCAGCAAGACATCCGAGAAGGCCGCGTTGCGGGAAGCGTCGAGCGGGAAGGTAGGACCGGTAATAAGCGACAATGGTAATCTGATCGTAGACGCATACTACCGGAACCTTCGGCGGCCTGACATAATCAATGAAAAACTTAGGAATATCCCTGGAGTAGTAGAAACCGGGCTCTTCCTGGGGATGTGCGATGTCGCGTATGTTGGCCGGAAGGATGGTAAAGTGGATATTCTACGCCGAAGCTAGAAAGCTAGCGAACTTAGGTCCATATCCAAGTTTTGAGGGCCCGATCACTCTTCCCGGGCATACTGCTCCTCTCTCGCATCTTCATCCTCCTTCCCTCCGTCAAAGTCAGCTCTGTCCTCCTCATCCCCTGCGTAATCCCGAGGAACCCCCACCTCTCGAATCTTGAACTTATTCCATTCCTTTCCACAGTCCCTGCACTTGTACGCAAATCTATAGACGATAAATGCCTCCGGATGGTCCGCCACTCTTTCTCCGGTTTCGATAGTGATACCCATTTTGAAAAAAGCATCTTTCTCTTTGAGCGCCTCTACTGTGTCAATCTCTTCCTTCGACAATAGCTCGGCGGCAAGGAACTTGTGGCAGAAGGGGCATTCTTCCAAAACCAAGGGATGATCCTGAATCCGTTCACGGACCAGACAGATTAGTCTTCCGCCGGGGACGAGGTCGTGTGAGGTGACTATCTCATTCCGCAATCGCTCTTTCATCAAAGAAGATTTCTATTAAATAACCGTCCGGATCTTTGATCTTGATGCTTCGATACCTCTCCTCCGTGACGTCATCGTAAATGATTATGTTTCTGCCTCTAAACCAAGCTTGCCACTCGTCAACCTTCGAGGATGAATCCACGCGGAACCCAAAGTGGAAGCCGGATATGCCCAGGCCTTTCTCGTGCAGCAGGATATTGTCCCGGCCTGAAGGAACACGGACTACTCCCCGCTCGCTCGCCCTCCCATCGAGACCAAAAATATTCCGGTAGAACTCCACTGATGTTTCGAGATCGGCCACTTTTAGGCCAACATGACTAATCCCTAGATTTGTCATTGAACCAGGACGCTTTCGTGCTATGCTGCTCATAGCTCTCCTCTTCCAGCGCGGGATTTATTGCCCTTTAGGAATCAAATGCCGGGGGGCGAGACACAGGGACAGCCTGTGTGCCGCTACCATGATTCTATCTCCGGCATTGACGATAGCTCCAGAAGGCAGATGTTATTGACACCTTGAACTCTAGCCTTCAGCGGTTTTCCTTGCTATAACGAAAAACCAATCCGAGAAGAGCCCTTTATGCTTTCTCCAAACCGATAGCCTGATACCCTTCTTGGGAAAGAGCTTCACGGCCTCTATAATTGTGAACGCGTGGAATCTGACCCGTGCTCTTCCGATGACTTCGGTGTAGTCTCCAAGCTCTGTCCTCCTCCGAAGGAATTTCTCCCAAGCCCAACTAGCATAGTATTTCATGAAACTGAAGAAATGTCGGAAGCTCCAATATCGGTGGACAAAATTTACAAGAACAACTCCTCCCGACCTTGTCACTCGAACAGCCTCGGAAATTATTTCTAGCCGGTCCTCCCTTTCCAGCCACAGTCTGTATTTCTCGCTAAGTGTGGAGCCGAACGAGACGACGTAGTCAAAGCAATCGTCACGAAAGCAAAGACCTCTTCCATCTGCTCTAACAAACTGGCATGAGGCACCGTTCTCTCTGTTCAACTGTTGCGCGTGGCTCAGGGTGGGCAGGTCGATCTCGACGCCAAGTGCATCGAATCCCTGAAGATTGAGGTAAACGGAGCTTCTTCCACGACCGCATCCAAGGTCCAAGAGGCTACCATTCGACTTCAAGAAACGCGTGATTACAAGGAGCTCAAGATCCGCTATCGTTTCTCCGGCAGTTGCAGTCGTGGCAAGTCCGTCGTCCCTATGCAGTAGTGTTCGCGTTTCTACCAATTGACCACTCTCCACGCAGATCCATAGGTGCCGGGGGCGGGAGTCTCGGACACAGGTGTTTTCGAACCCGCGACTTCCGGATCTCTCACATTGAAGATATGAGTCCGGCGCTGTGGTTCCCCTTTCGGGGTCTGACCAGGCTGAGCCACCCCGGCAGAACAGCCGCCGAATGGTTGCGGCTAAAAGCATTCCTGACAAATCATTAAACAAGACCCCAAATCCGGCCTTGACGTGCCCTGAGAGGATCCTCGTCTGAAAAAATACGATTTTCTAACTCTTGACGATGTAGAAACGAGGGACAAAAGGGTCTTCCTCAGAGTCGACATTAACGTTCCTCTGGATCCTTCGACACACCAGATCCTAGATGATACTCGTATCAAGGCGATCTCCAAAACTCTCTCCGAGCTCGATGAGGCACGCGTGACTCTCGGCTCCCATCAGAGCAGACCTGGAAAAGACGACTTCACCTCGCTCGAACCCCATGCAACCCTCCTCGCTCAGTACTGCTCCCAACAGATCAAGTTCGTAGAAGATGTCATCGGTCCTCACGCCATCCAGAAAATCAACAAGGTCCAGCCAGGC
>Ga0137396_10000255_pt1 | contig 23938 bp, 16 predicted proteins | sample czc16metaG_FD_108284 | JGI IMG/M metagenome (GOLD analysis project Ga0137396, IMG submission 108284) | Vadose zone soil microbial communities from Angelo Coast Range Reserve, California, USA - czcobulk3.16 metaG | ecosystem: Environmental > Terrestrial > Soil > Vadose zone | place: USA...
CGCCGAGCAGAAACGTCACACCCAGGACGGCGAGGCAGCCGACGACGAGGAAAAACGTGCTCACGCGGCCGCCGCCGCGCCTCGGCCGCGACACCATGGCCCCGCCGCGCGGGATCACATCGACTCCGGTGCGCCGACGCCGAGGAGCTCGAGGCCGTTCCGGACCACGCGCCCCACGCTGGCGCAGAGGGCGAGCCGCGCGAACATGAGCCGCCGGTCGTCCTGGATGACTCGGTGGCTCTTGTAGTAGGGGTGGAACGCGGCCGCCAGCTCCGTGAGCCAGTACGCGAGCCGATGGGGCTCGCGCGCGTGCGCCGCGCCCCGCATGACCTCCGGATACTGGATGAGCCGCTTGATGAGCGCTTGCTCCTCGGGCGCGGTGAGCGGCGAGAGGTCCGTGGTCTCGAGCGGCGGGACGGTGATGCCCTGCTCGGCCACCTGCTTGTCGATGGACCGGATCCGCGCGTGAGCGTACTGGACGTAGTAGACGGGGTTGTCGCTCGACTGCCGCGTGGCGAGGGCCAGGTCGAACTCGAGCGGGCTGTCGTGCCGCCTGGTGAGGAAGGTAAAGCGCGCGGCGTCGCGTCCAACCTCCTCGAGGAGCTCGTCCATCAGGACGAACTCGCCGCGGCGCTTCGACATCCGCACGGCCTGGCCGTCGCGCAGGAGTGTCACGAGCTGGACGATGAGGACCTCCAACGCGTCCGGCGCGTGGCCGAGCGCCTGCATCGCCGCCCGGAGGCGCGGTACGTACCCGTGATGGTCGGGGCCGAAGACGTCGATGGCCTGGTCGGCGCCCGCAAGCTTCAGGTAGTGGTGGTGCGCGACGTCCACGGCGAAGTAGGTCACCTCACCGCTCGACCGTCGCAGGACGCGGTCCTTGTCGTCGCCCGTGTCGTCGCCGACCTCGGACGACCGGAACCAGAGCGCGCCGTCCTTCTCGTAGGTCAGGCCCCGCGCGGCGAGGAGGTCGAGCACCTTCTCGGCGAGCCCGTGGTCGCGGACGTCGCGCTGCTCGGAGGTCCAGACATCGTACTCGACGCCGTAGTCACGCAGGATGCGCCGCTGCTGCTCGACGATGCGCGCGACGGCCCAGCGCCCGAAATGCTCGAGCCTGTCGCGCTCGGATCCGACCACCAGCGATTCGAGGGCGCGCATCCCGTCGGCGCCCTTGGCGCGACATTCGGCCACGTAGTCGCGCGCCAGGTCGATCAGGTACTCGCCGGGATAACCGTTCTCGGGAAGCTCCGCCGGCTGCCCGAGCTCCTGGAGCACCCGCGCCTCGAAGGAACGCGCCAGCGCCTCGAACTGGGTCCCCGCGTCGTTGACGTAGTACTCGGTCGTCACGGCGGCGCCCTGAGAGCGCAACAGGCGCGCGAGCGCGTCGCCGACGGCCGCGGCGCGCGCGTTGACGATCACGAGCGGGCCCGTCGGGTTCGCGGAGACGAACTCGAGGCGAATGCGCCGGCCGCGCTCGGCGTCGCCGCGGCCGTAGCGGTCGCCCACGGCGAGGATCTCGCGGAGCGCGCCCGCGCACCACGCGGGCGCGAGGAAGACGTTGAGAAACCCGGGGCCCGCGACCTCGAGCCGCTCGACCTCCGGCCGCGACGGGAAGTGCTTGACGATCAGCTCGGCGATCTGCCGAGGAGGCTTCTTCGCCGCGCGCGCGAGCGTCATGGCCACGTTCGTCGCGTAATCACCATGCTCGGGCTGGCGCGGCACTTCCCAGATATACGTCGGCGGCTCCGGCAGTCCCGCGTTGGCGAGCGCCGTCCGGACTCCCTCGGTCAACCGCTCGGTGATCGACATGACAAAAAATGCCGCGAGGCGGCGGCGTCAGAATCAATCATACGCGCGCGACCGAGTGTCGCACCAAGAAAAAGGGCGCAAAATCATGGACTCACGGGTCAACACCTCGAGCGACGCCACGGGCTGAGCGGCCTGCGCCGTCACGAGTGCGCGGCCCAGGCCCGCCCGAGGTGAGCGGTGGTGCGTGCGGGTCCACTCGACCGAGCGGGGCGAGCGCCCGGCGCGATCGCCGTGCCCCGGATCACCGCCGCGGTCCCGTCTCAAGTGTCGACGTCCAAGTCATTGATTTATCGGAATGCAGCGTAGAGTGTCCAGGCGATCGTGACGGCAGCGCCGAGGCCCACGGCCGACGCCCAGGCGAACACGCGGACCGAGCGCTCGATGTCCGACGGCGCCGGCAGCGGTCCTGTGCCGAGCCGGTAGGCGCCGGGCTTCTCGAGCGTGATCTCGAGTGCCCCGGCCATCGCCGACATCGTCCAGCCCGCGTTCGGGCTCGCCGTGCGGCGGCGGTCGCTCAGCATCACGCCCGCAGCGCGCGAGGCGTTTCCGCCGGCGAGCAGTGCGCCGGCGACGAGCGCCCAGCCTGCGAGGCGCGCCGGCGCCAGATTGAACAGGTCGTCGAGTCGGGCTCCGACCTTGCCGAAATACTCGAGCGTCCCCTCGCGGTAGCCGAACATCGCGTCGGCGGTGTTGATCGCCCGGTAAACGGCAGCGCCCGGCAGCCCGAACGCGAGATAGAAGCACACGGGCGCGACGAAGGCGTCGGTCAGGTTCTCGGCGACCGACTCGACCGCGGCCGACGCGACGTGTCCGGCGTCGAGGGCGGCCGTGGGCCGGCTCACGAGGTGACGGCCGACCGCGTCGCGCGCCCCGCCGAGGTCGCCGCTCGCGAGCACCGCCTCCACTGCGAGCGCTGCGGCCGCGAGGCTCCGCAGCGACAGGAGACACGCGAGCGCGAGGGCCTCCACGAGCGCGCCCACCGCTCCGAGACGCGCCGCCAGCGCGCCCACGACCATCCCGCCGATCCCGGCGAGCGTGGCGGCGCCGAGCGCCGTGAGGGCGCCGCCCAGCAGGAGCGTGGCCGGCCCGCCCCGGCGCAGCGCGCGACCGCCCGCGCCGAGCGCCCGGCCGAGCCACGCGACCGGATGGACGCGGCTCGGCGGATCGCCGAATGCCAGGTCGAGCGCGACGGCGAGGAGGAGAACGGTCGCCGCGTGACGAATCGGCTCAGGCTCTCGGGAAGGCGAGGTTCATGCCGCCGTCGCCGTCAGGAACATTGCGCGGCGACGATGATAGTAGACGCCGCGGACGCTTGTGGGATAATCCCGTGCATGGTGCGGCGCTCACACGCGGGTCGCGCTCCGACGGTGCTGCTGGCGTTCTACCTCGCCTGCCTGGCCCTCGTGTTTTCGTTCATCCTGTTCGAGGTCCTCGACATCGACGGGTCGGACTTCCCGGTCGCGCCGATGCAGGCGGTCACGCCACCCCATCCGTCGGAGTCGAGCCACGACATCAAGCGGACGCACCTCGCGGGCCTGGGGCAGCTCTGGACCGACCTCCACCTGCCCGTCACCGACGGCGTGAACTTCTCGCTCCGCGTCCAGCGGGCGACGAGCTTCGCCGCGGCGGTGACGAGCACGCCCGTCGCGCTCGCCTTGCGCGTCACCCTCGCCCGCTCGTCCCTCGCCGACGCCCCGCCCTCCACGTAACGGCTCGCCCGCGTCGTCGCGGTCGTCGCTCCACGTTCACGGAGGAGGTCTATGGTCCGAGCGCTTTGGTTGCTGTGTGCATTCTCGACGGTCCTCGTCTGCGCCCCCGCAGACGCCCAGGAGCGCCTCGGGCAGCTGACGCTCGAGCAGGCGGTGGAGCTCGCCCTGCGCGAGAACCCGACGCTCAGGGCCAAGGGCTTCGAGGTCCAGTCGACGCGCGCCGGCGAGGTCACCGCCGGGCTGATCCCGAACCCGACCGGTTCCTACACGAGCGAGAAGTACGGCGCCAGCGGCAACACCTTCATCGAGCACACCGCAACCATCGGTCAGACGATCGAGCTCGGCGGCAAGCGCCAGCGGCGCCTCGACAGCGCGAAGGCGCAGACGCGCGTCACCGAAGCCGAGCTCCAGGACGTGCGGCGGCAGGTCGTCTTCCAGGTCAAGAAGACGTTCACGGACGCGCTCACCGCGAAGGCCGCGCTCGCGCTCGCGGAGCAGAACCTCAAGGCGCTCGAGGACGTGGAGAGAGTCCAGCGACTCCGGGCCGAGAAAGGCGACATCTCGGAGCTCGAGCTCCTCCGCGTCCAGGTGCAGGCCTACCAGTTCCAGCGCGACGCGGCCGACGCCCGCCAGGCGGCGAACGCCGCGAAGGTCGCCCTCCGCGCCGTCGCCGGACCCGACCGGATCGCCGACGACTTCGATGTCGAGGGCGAGCTCGGCTTCAAGGACTTCACCCTGACCCGCAACGACCTCTACCGGATCACCCTCGAGAACCGGCCAGACATCCGCGCGGCGGAGGCGGCCCGCGAGAAGGCGCGCGCCGACGTGAACCTGGCGCGGGCGAACGCCTGGTGGGACGTCACGCCGCAGCTCGAGTACAAGCGCACCGACGCCAACGAGCACACCTTGGGCTTCGGCGTCAGCATCCCGATCCGCATCTTCGACAGGAACCAGGGCGAGATCGCGCGCACCCGCTCCGAGGTGAACCGGGTGGAGTCGGTCCGCCAGGCGGTCGCCGTCCAGGCGCTCTCGGAGGTTGACACGGCGCTCGGCGCGCTCACGACCGAGCGCGGCAAGGTCGCCGCGCTCCGCGACACCTATCTGCCGAAGGCGCAGCAGGCCCGCGACACGGTGGACTTCGCCTACCGCCGCGGCGGCGCGAGCCTCCTCGACTTCCTCGACGCCCAGCGCACGCATCGGGAGACCTCTCTCGAGTATCTGCGCGCGCTCGGAAACTACTGGACCGCCGTCTATCAGCTCGAGACCGCCGTCGGCGGCTCGCTGGGGAACTAGCATGGCCGGCCGTCTCCTCGCCCTGCTCGTCCTCGCGGCGCTCGCCGCCGGGTGCGGCGATGCCAGCTCCGGGCCGCCGACGGCGTCCGCGCCGCCCGAGGCGCCGCAGGTCTTCAAGACGGTGCATCCGGAGTACAAGACGCGCGCGACCGCCATCGAGACGAGCGGCAAGGCCCAGTTCAACGAGGAGCAGCTCGTCCGCGTCCAGGCGCCTTCGACCGGGCGCGTCGTCGAAGTGCTGGCCCGCCCCGGCGAGGTCGTCGAGCCTGGCCAGCGCCTCTTCCTCCTCGACAGCCCCGACCTCGGCCAGGCCAAGAGCGACTACGCGAAGGCCGTTGCCGACGTCGAGCGCAGCCAGAAAGCCCTGGCCCTCGCGCGCGAGCTCTTCGAGGCGCGGGCGATCGCGCAGAAAGAGATCCGCGAGACGGAGAACGACTGGCGCAAGGCCGTCTCCGAGCGCGAACGCGCCGCGGCGCGCCTGCGCACGCTCGGCGTCCCCACGGAGCAGTTCGAGGCCATCGCGAACCGCGCCGACGCGTCCACGCGCATCACCGTGACGGCGCCGCGCAGCGGAGTCATCGTCGAGCGCAACGTCACCCCCGGCCAGGTCGTCGCGTACGGTCAGTCCGACACGCCACTCAACCTGTTCGTCGTCGCCGACCTCTCGACCATGTGGATCCTTGCCGACGTCTACGAGCCTGACGTCCCGAAGGTGCGGGTGGGACAGACGGTCTCGGTCACGCTCCCCTGCTGTCCGGGCGACCGATACGAGGGGCGCATCACCTACATCAGCGACGTCGTGGACAAGGAGACGCGGACCGTCAAGGTGCGCGCCGTCGTCCCGAACCGCGGCCGGGCGCTGAAGGCGGAGATGTTCGTGAAGGCCGCGATCGCCACGGGCTCGTCGAGCGTCCTGACGCTGCCGCAGAGCGCGGTCCACCGCGCCGACGGGCAGACCTTCGTCCTGGTCCAGAAGGCGAAGGACGATTACGCGCGGCGGCCGGTTCGCCTCGGCGCCGAGATGAACGGCTCCGTGGAGGTCCTCGAGGGCGTCACGCCGGACGATCTCGTGGTCGCGCAGGGCAGCATTCTGCTGAAGAAGATCGCGAAGTGATCAATCGTGTCATCGCGTTCGCCCTCCACCAGCGCTTCATCACGCTCGCCCTCGCGCTGCTTCTCACCGTCGGCGGGATCGTCTCGTATCACCGGCTGCCGATCGAGGCCTATCCGGACGTCGGCGATGTCCGAGTCGAGGTCATCACCCTCTGGCCCGGACACGCGGCCGAAGAAGTCGAGCGCCTGATCACGATCCCGCTCGAAAACGAGCTCAACGGCATCGCCCGCGTGACGTTCCTGCGTTCGGACACCTTGTTCGGCCTCTCGAACATCCGCGTCCTCTTCGCCGATGGCACGGACGACTACTGGGCCCGGCAGCAGGCGCAGGAACGGATCGCGCAGGCCTCGCTCCCGGCCGACGCCAAGCCGGCCCTCGGCCCGATGTCGAGCGTCATCGGCGAGATCTATCGCTACACGCTCGAATCGAAGACGCTGCCGCTGATCGAGCTCAAGGCTCTCCAGAACTGGGTGCTCGAGCGCGAGTTCAAGAAGGTGCCGGGAGTCGCGGACGTCGTGTCGTGGGGCGGCGGCACGAAGCAGTACCAGATCAACGTCGATCCCGTCCGGCTGCGCGCCTACAACCTCACGCTGAAGCAGGTGTTCGACGCCGTGCCCAGCAACAACTCGAACGCCGGCAGCGGCTTCGTGGAGCGCGGCGAATATCGGGTGCCGGTGCGCGGTATCGGCCTGATCCAGACCACACGTGACATGGAGAACATCGTCGTGTCCGCCCAGAAGGGCACGCCCGTGCGCGTCCGGGATATCGGCACGGTGAGCATCGGCCACGCGATCAGGCTCGGAGTCCTCGGTCGAGACCACGAAGACGATCTCGTGCAGGGCATCGTGCTCATGCGGAAGGGTGAGAACCCCGGGATCGTCACCGAGGGCGTCAAGGCGAAGGCCCGTGAAGTCCAAAAACTGCTGCCGGACGGGGTCGACCTGCGCCCGTACTACAGCAGGGACCGCCTGGTGAACACGACCGTCACGACCGTGCTCCGGAATCTGATCGAAGGGGCGCTTCTGGTCGTCGTCCTCCTGTCGCTGTTCCTCTACAACATCCGGGCAGCGTTCATCGTGGCGCTGACGATCCCGCTGTCGCTCCTCTTCGCCTTCATCTTCATGGATCTCCGCGGGATCCCGGCGAATCTCCTGTCACTGGGCGCGATCGACTTCGGCATCATCGTGGACGGCGCCGTCATCATGACGGAAAACATCATGCGCCATCTCGGCGAGCACAAGCCGCAGGGGCGCCGCGTGCTCCCAGAGGTCCAGCACGCCGCCGGCGAGGTGGCCCGTCCCCTGACCTTCGCCGTGCTGATCATCATGACCGTCTACGTCCCGATCATGACCTTCGAGCGGATCGAGGGGAAGCTCTTCCGCCCGATGGCCGTCACGATCTCGCTCGCCGTGATCGGCGCGCTGGTGCTGACGCTGACCGTCATCCCGGTCATCGCGAGTCTTCTCTTCCGGCGCCCGCCGTCGGAGCGCGAAAGTCCCGTGCTGCGGTGGCTGCGGCGCCCTTATCTACCCGCCCTCCGGTGGTGTCTGCGCCGGCCGATGGTCCCGATGCTCGCGGCCGCCGCCTGTGTCGTGCTCGCGCTGTTCCTCTTCACGCGACTCGGCAAGGAATTCCTGCCCGAGCTCGACGAAGGCGATCTCTGGGTCCGCACGCAATTCCCGACGGGTATCGCGCTCAACGCGGTACAGCCCCATGTTCGTGACATTCGCGAGCGCTTGCTCAAGTTCCCCGAGGTGCGCGTCGTGGTGTCGCAGCTGGGCGCGCCCGACGACGGCACCGATGCGGAAGGACTCGACAACGCCGAGTTCTACGTCGGCCTCAAACCACGTGCGGAGTGGCGGACGAAGGACAGGGGGCGGCTGATCGCCGCGATGGCGGCCTCGCTGGCGAGCATTCCCGGCTTCACCATGAACTTCTCGCAGCCGATCAAGGACAACGTCGATGAGGCCCTCGCCGGGGTGAAGGGCGAGCTCGCGATCAAGCTGTACGGTCCGGACATCTTCGTGATGGACGCCCTGGCGAAGCAGATCGCCGCCGTCCTACACCGGGTTCACGGGGTCGCGGATCTCGATTACGACCACCTGATCGGCCAGCCGGAGCTCCAGGTCGTCGTCGACAGGGCGGCGGCGGCGCGCCACGGGATCAGCGTTCAGGAGGTGCAGGATGCGCTCGAGGCCGCGACGAAAGGACGCGTCGTCACCGAGATCTTCGAGAAGGAGCGGCGGTTCAATCTCGCGGTGCGGCTCTCTCCGCCGGGCGGGGATCCGATCGTGAGCCTCCGAAGCGTCACGGTCAGCGCGCCGAGCGGCGAGCGCATTCCCCTCGCCCAGGTGGCCGAGTTCAGCCTGACAGACGGGATCTCGGAGATCCTGCGCGAGGGGAACATCCGGCGTCTCGCCGTCAAGTGGAGCGTCCGGGACCGGGACATGGGCGGCCTCGTCGCCGAGGCCATGCCGAAGGTCGAGGCGGCGGTGAAACTCCCTGAAGGATACCGCATGGTGTGGAGTGGCCGATTCGAGGACCAGCAGCGGGCGCTCGCCCGCCTCTCCGTCATCATCCCTCTCGTGGTCTTCATCATCTTCGTCCTGCTGTTCGCGGCGTTCGACTCGGTGGGCGACGCGCTCCTCATCATGCTGAACCTGCCTTTCGCGCTGATCGGCGGCACCGTCGCCTTGTATCTCTGGGGGGCCAACTTCAACATCTCTGCCGCCGTGGGCTATATCGCCGTCTTCGGCGTGAGCGTGCTCAACGGCGTCGTGCTGGTCTCCTCGATCCGCCAGGCGCACGCCGACGGTCTGCCGGCGCGCGACGCCATCGTGAGGGGCTGTGAGCTCCGTTTCCGTCCGATCATCGTCGCGGCCATCGTGGCCGTGATCGGGTTCCTGCCCGCCGCGCTGTCGCACGACATCGGAGCCGAGATCCAGCAGCCGCTCGCGCGCGTGGTGATCGGCGGACTGATCTCGTCGACGGTCCTGACGCTGCTCGTGCTGCCCGCCGTCTACGCGGGGCTCGTCATGCGCGGCCACGAGCCGAAGCTCCCCGAGGCCACCGCGTCGTGAAGCTCCGACCGCCCGTCGCGTGGGCCGTGCTCGCCGCCGTCGTCGCCCTGGTTCCGCTGGCCTACGCGAGCCCGCCCGATCCCTCGTGGATCGGAGGTCTCTACGATGACGCCGACTACGACGACGTCATCCTCCTGGTCCTGGCGACCGCCGATGCCGTCCCCACCGGCGTCCCCACGCTCGCGCCCGCGTGGCACGCGCTCGGCGTCGTCGCCCGCGCTCCCGCGGCGAGCCCCGCCGTCGGCGCCCACGCGCCGCACGCGACCCGCGCCCCGCCCCGCGCCTGACCCCGTGACGTCCCGACCGCGGGCGCCGCCCGCGGTCCCAGGCACGCTCATCCGACGGGCGCGGCGCATCCGCCGTGTCTCGTCACGGAGGGGTACGGGCATGATCGGTCGAATCGTCGCGTTTGCGCTCCACCAGCGCTTCATCACGCTGGCGATGGCTCTGCTTCTGACGGCGGGCGGCATCGTCTCCTTCTACCGGCTGCCGATCGAGGCGTATCCGGACGTCACCGACGTCGAGGCCGACGTCATCACCATCTGGCCCGGGCACGCCGCCGAGGAGGTCGAGCGCTACATCACGATCGCCATCGAGAAGGAGCTGAACGGGATCGCGCGGGTCGCGTTCATCCGCTCCTTCTCGAACTTCGGGCTCTCGAACATCCGAGTGCTGTTCACCGACGGCACCGACATGTACTGGGCGCGCCAGCAGGTGCAGGAGCGTCTGTTCCAGGCCGAGGTGCCGCCGGACGCCAAGCCCCAGCTGGGGCCGCTCGCGAGCGTCATCGGCGAGGTCTACCGGTACACACTCGATTCGAAGACGATGCCGCTCGTCGAGCTGAAGGCCCTTCAAGATTGGGTGCTCGAGCGGGAGTTCCGCAAGGTCCCGGGCGTCGCCGACGTCGTCTCCTGGGGCGGGGGCATCAAGCAGTACCAAATTACCGTGGACCCGAACCGCCTCCGCGCCTACAACCTGACGCCGAGGCAGGTGTTCGATGCGGTCACCGCGAACAACGCGAACGCGGGCGGGAGCTACATCGCCCAGGGCGAGTACGCGCTCATGGTGCGCGGCATCGGCCTCCTCCAGTCGCTCGGCGACATCGAGAATGTCGTCGTCGCCGCCCAGAAGGGCACGCCGGTCCGCGTTCGCGACGTCGCGACGGTCGCGATCGGCCACGCGATCCGCTTCGGTGTCCTCGGCCGCGACCACGAGGACGACCTCGTGCAGGGGATCATCCTCATGCGCCGGAACGAGAACCCGGGCCAGGTTATCGCGGGTGTCCGGCAGAAATTCGCCGACGTCCAGAAGATTCTCCCGCCCGACGTCGAGCTGCGCCCCTACTACAGCCGCGACCGTCTAGTGAGAACGACGGTGACGACCGTCATGAGGAACCTGATCGAAGGCGCCTCGCTCGTCGTGGTGCTCCTCTCGCTATTGCTCTACAACATGCGTGCGGCCTTCATCGTCGCACTCACGATCCCACTCTCCCTCCTCGTCGCGTTCGTCTTCATGGACGCATACGGGATCCCGGCCAACCTGCTCTCGCTCGGCGCCATCGACTTCGGGATCATCGTGGACGGCGCCGTCGTCATGACCGAGAACATCGTTCGCCATCTGAGCGCGCAGAAGCCGACGGGGCGCCGCGTTGCCCGCGAGATCCAGCATGCGGCGGCCGAGGTCGCCCGCCCGCTCACATTCGCCGTGCTCATCATCATGACGGTGTACGTGCCGATCCTCACGTTTCAGCGTATCGAGGGCAAGCTCTTCACACCGATGGCGGTGACGATTTCCCTCGCCGTGGTCGGCTCGCTCCTGCTGACGCTCACGGTGATTCCGGTGCTCGCGAGCCTGTTGTTCCGGCGCGCCCCCTCGGAGCGCGAGAGCCCGCTCCTCCACGCGATGCGCCGTGTGTATCTTCCGGCGGTGCGTTGGTGCGTTCGCCGGCCGACCCTCCCGATCCTGGGCGCCGGCGGCTTGCTCATGCTCTCAGTGTTGGTCTTCACGCTGCTCGGGAAGGAGTTCTTGCCGGAGCTGGACGAGGGTGACTTGTGGCTCCGAGTGAAGTTCCCGGTCGGGATTTCTATCGAAGGCGCGCGCCCGTATGTCCACGAGATCCGCGAGCGCCTGCTGAAGTTCCCCGAGGTTCGCATCGTCGTGTCGCAGCTCGGCGCGCCCGACGACGGGACCGACCCCAACGGGCCCGACACCTGCGAGTTCTACATCGGTCTCAAACCCCGCGTCGACTGGGTGATCAAGGAGAAGGACGAGCTCATCGAGGCGATGGCCAAGACACTGGATACCATCCCGGGCGTCACGCTCAACTTTTCACAGCCGATCAAGGACAACGTGGACGAGGCGCTCGCCGGGGTGAAGGGCGAGCTGGGTATCAAGGTGTTCGGTCCCGACCTGTTCGTCCTCGAGGCGAAGGCGAAGGAGATCGCGGCCGTGCTCGAGGGCATCCGCGGGGTCGTCGACCTTGACTATGACCACCTCGTCGGCCAGCCCCAGCTCCAGATCGTCGTGGACCGTCGCGCGACGGCGCGATACGGCATCAACGTCCAGGACATCCAGGACGTGCTGGAGGCGGCGACGAAGGGGCGTGTCGTCACCCAGGTGTTCGAGGGCGAACGCCGCTTCGACTTGGCGGTGCGGCTCGGGGGTGGCGGTGACGGCCTCGCACGGCTGCAGAATCTGAGCGTGAGTGCTCCCGGCGGCGAGCGGATCCCGCTGAGCCAGCTCGCCGAGATCACGCAGACCCGGGGCGTAAGCCAGATTCTCCGTGACGGCAACGTGCGACGGGTCGCCATCAAGTGGAACATCCGCGAGCGCGACATGGGAAGCCTCGTGGCCGAAGCCATGAAGAAGGTCGAGACGGCGGTGGCGCTGCCCGAGGGGTACCAGCTCGTCTGGAGCGGGCGGTTCGAGGATCAGCAGCGCGCATTGGCGCGCCTGTCGATCATCGTGCCGTTGGTGATCTTCATCATCTTCGTGCTTCTGTTCGGGGCCTTCAACTCCGTCGGCGATGCGCTCCTGATCATGCTGAATCTCCCGTTCGCCATGATCGGAGGCACGATCGCGCTCTATCTCTGGCGGACGAATTTCAACATCTCGGCGGCGGTCGGCTACATCGCCGTCTTCGGTGTGAGCGTGCTCAATGGCGTCGTCCTCGTCTCCTCGATCCGCCAAGCCTATATCGACGGACTACCGACGCTCGAGGGCATCGTGAGAGGCTGCGAGATCCGCTTCCGCCCGATCATCGTCGCGGGAATCGTCGCGATCTTCGGCTTCCTCCCCGCCGCGCTGTCCCACGGCATCGGCTCGGAGATTCAGCGCCCGCTCGCACGCGTCGTCGTCGGTGGCCTGATCTCGTCGACGGCGCTCACGCTGCTCGTACTCCCGGCGATCTACGCGCTTTTCGGCCGCCGCCACGAGTCGAGCCAGCTCTCGGCCTCGTCAGCCGCGAGATAGCGTCTGATGATCAGCCGGGTCGTCGCCTTCGCCCTCCACCAGCGCTTCATCACGCTGGCGCTGGCGTTGCTGCTGACCGTCGGTGGACTCGTGTCCTTCTACCGGTTGCTGATCGAGGCGTACCCCGACGTGGGCGACGTTCAGGTCGACGTGATCACGCTGTGGTCGGGCCACGCGGCGGAGGAGGTCGAGCGCTACATCACGATCCCGCTCGAGAACGAGCTGAATGGCATCGCCCACGTGACCTTCCTCCGATCGATCTCGAACTTCGGCCTCTCGAACATCCGGGTCGTCTTCGGCGATGGCGCGGACAACTACTGGGCCCGCCAGCAGGTGCAGGAGCGACTGATGCAGGCGGCACTCCCGGCCGACGCCAAGCCGGCCCTGGGCCCGCTCTCCGGCGTCATCGGCGAGATCTACCGCTACACGCTCGAGTCGAAGACGCTACCCCTCGTCGAGCTGAAGGCCCTTCAAGATTGGGTGCTCGAGCGCGAGTTCCGGAAGGTCCCCGGCGTCGTCGACGTCGTCTCCTGGGGCGGCGGTATCAAGCAATACCAGGTCACGGTCGATCCCGAACGTCTACGCGCGCACAACCTGACACTCAAGCAGGCCTTCGACGCCGTCACCGGCAACAACGCCAATGCCGGCGGCGGTTATGTCCCGCAAGGCGAGTACGCGCTGATGGTCCGCGGAATCGGTCTCATCGGGTCCATCGACGACATCGAGAACATCGTCGTCGCGGCGCAAAAGGGAACGCCGATCAGGGTCCGCGACATCGCCCGCGTCGGCATCGGCCACGCGATCCGCCTCGGCGTGCTCGGCCGCGATCATGACGACGACCTCGTCCAGGGCATCGTCCTCATGCGCAAAGGAGAGAATCCGGGCCAGGTCATCGAGGGCGCGAAGAGAAAGATCGCCGAGCTCCAGAGGCTCCTGCCGGGAGACGTGGAGCTTCGTCCCTACTACACGCGAGACCACCTCGTGAAGACGACGGTCACGACCGTGATGCGGAACCTGATCGAGGGCGCCGGGCTCGTGATCATCCTGCTCTCGCTCTTCCTCTACAACCTTCGCGCAGCATTCATCGTGGCCCTGACGATCCCGCTGTCGCTCCTCTTCGCCTTCATCTTCATGGACCTGCGTGGCATCCCCGCCAATCTGCTCTCGCTCGGAGCGATCGACTTCGGGATCATCGTCGACGGCGCGGTCATCATGGCCGAGAACATCATCCGTCACCTGAGCGAGCGGAAGGCCGCGGGGCCCCACGTCGTTCGCGAGGTCCAGCACGCCGCCCTGGAGGTCGCGCGCCCGCTCACGTTCGCCGTGCTGATCATCATGACCGTCTACGGGCCGATCCTCACGTTCCAGCGGATCGAGGGCAGGCTCTTTCGCCCCATGGCGGTCACGATCTCGCTCGCCGTCATCGGATCGCTCGCCCTGACGCTGACGCTCATTCCGGTGCTCGCGAGTCTGTTCTTCCGCCGGCCGCCCTCCGAGCGCGAGAGCCCGGTGCTGCGCTGGATGCGCCGTCCCTACCTGCCCGCGATCCGATGGTGTGTACGGCATCCGCTCCTGCCGATCCTCGGCGCCGCTGGGCTCCTGGCGCTGTCCCTCCTCGTCTTCACGCTTCTCGGAAAGGAGTTCCTGCCGGAACTCGACGAGGGCGACATCTGGCTCCGCGTCAAGTTCCCCGTGGGCATCTCCCTGGAGGGCGCACGCCCCTACGTCCACGACGTCCGCGAACGGATGCTGAAGTTCTCCGAGGTGCGCGTCGTCGTGTCCCAGCTCGGCGCACCCGACGACGGCACGGACCCGAACGGCCCCGACAACTGCGAGTTCTATATCGGACTCAAGCCCCGAGGGGAATGGAAGGTCAAGGACAAGGACAGGCTCATCGATGCTATGGCGGCGTCACTCGCGTCCATCCCTGGCATCACCACGAACTTCTCGCAGCCGATCAAGGACAACGTGGACGAGGCCCTCGCCGGGGTGAAGGGCGAGCTGGCGATCAAGGTCTACGGGCCCGACGTCTTCGTGCTCGAGGCCAAGGCGAAGGAGATCGCCGCGGTCCTGAGCGGGATCCGGGGCGTGACCGATCTCGACTACGACCACCTGGTCGGCCAGCCACAACTGCAGATCGTGGTGGACCGAGCGGCGACCGCCCGTTACGGCATCAACGTGCAGGACGTCCAGGACGTGGTCGAGGCCGCGACGAAGGGTCGTGCGGTGACACAGATCTTCGAGGGCGAGCGGCGCTTCGACCTGACGGTCCGCGTCGCCCATGACGGCGAACCACTGGCGACCCTGAAGCGCCTGGCCGTCAGCGCGCCGAGCGGCGAGCGGATCCCGGTGGTCCAGCTCGCCGAGATCGGCAAGACCGAGGGCCTCGCGCAGATCATGCGCGAGGGCAACACGCGTCGCGTGGCGATCAAGTGGAGCGTGCGCGAACGGGATATGGGCGGGCTCGTCGCCGAGGCGATGAAGAAGGTCGAGACGGCGGTGACGCTTCCCGAGGGCTACCGGCTGGTGTGGAGCGGACGGTTCGAGGACCAGCAGCGGGCCCTCGCGCGCCTGTACGTCATCGTCCCGCTCGTCATCTTTATCATCTTCGTCCTCCTCTTCGGCGCGTTCAACTCCCTCGGCGACGCACTCCTGATCATGCTCAACCTGCCCTTCGCCCTGATCGGTGGCACGCTCGCGCTCTGGCTCTGGGGGACTCACTTCAACATCTCCGCCGCGGTCGGCTACATCGCGGTCTTCGGCGTGAGCGTGCTGAACGGCGTCGTGCTCGTCTCCTCGATCCGGCAGGCGTACGCCGATGGGCTCCCGATCGGCGAGGCGATCGTCCGCGGCTGCGAGGTCCGCTTCCGCCCGATCATCGTGTCGGGTGTCGTCGCGGTGATCGGCTTCCTGCCCGCCGCGCTCTCGCACGAGATCGGCGCCGAGATCCAGCGCCCGCTCGCCCGCGTCGTCATCGGCGGGCTGATTTCCTCGACCGCCCTGACGCTCCTCGTGCTGCCGGCGATCTACGCCGTGCTGTCGCGGAGGAACGGGAGCACGCCGGAGACCGAGCCGGTGCGCCGCCCGGCGGGCGACACGGGAGCGGCCTAGTCAGACTCCCGCGTACCGGCTCCTGAGCCCGCGCCAGAGCGCCGTCTTCTCCCAGCGCGGCTCGGACAGGCGACGCCACTCGGCGTCGAAGTGAGGGCTCGGGAAGAGGACCGTGATCATCTGCTCGCCGCGCCCGTTCCAGAGCCGGAGTCCCCACGTCGTGGGCGCGCACGACCCGCCCTCCGTCCTGAAGAACGCCGCGCGCGCGACGCGCCGGAGCCGCGCGAGCTCTTCGCTCCGCGCACCGCGGTGGTCGCTGACGCAGAGGTGGAAGTGCCACGCGCCGGGATCCACGGTCAGGTAGCCGTCGAGCATCGTCACCGTGGGCGGCGCCGTGAACCGGATCTCGTAGGCCGCGCCCTCGACGAGCGGGCCGGCGGTGACCTCCGCCCAGTGCTCGGTGAAGACCTCGGTCAGGAGCCGCTCGATCCGGTCCCCGGCGACCGGCGCGTCGAAGTAGGCCGTGACGGTTCCGTCGAGCTCGGGCTCGACGGCCGTCGGCCTCGCGTCGTCTTCCAGGGTCTCGTCCACGGGGACGAGGATACGGTCACTCGAGCGTGAACACCACCGGCAAGCGGACGCGCAAGAGCCGGGGCGCCACGCCCGCCGGGAACGGCTCGGGCGCGAGCCGGCGCACCGTCTCGAGCGCCGCCTCGTCGAGGAGCCCGTGGGCGGAGGAATCGGCCAGGACGACGGCGTCGAGCGTCCCGTCGGGACGGATCACGATCTCGAGCGCGACGATGCCCTGCAGCCCTCGGCGGCGCGCGGCGGCCGGGTATCTGAGGGAGACCTGGACACGCTGGCGCAGGCGCGTGAGATACGGACCGTACTCGGCGCCGGGCGCGCCGGTGCCGCCGGTGCCGGACCCCGCGAGTGCGAGGCCGCGGCTGGCGTCGGGCGCCGCACCGACGTCGCCGCCTCCGCGCACGCCCACTCCTTCCATGATCGCGCCCGTGGCCGAGGTCGCTCCCTGAGCCGCGGCCGCCGCTCCGGATCGCTCCGGCGCGCCGGGCGCCGCGTCGTCGCCAGCGTCCTCGGCGATGGCCGCGCCCGACGGCGGGGGCGCGGCCGCGGCCGCCGGCGCCGTGGGCGGCTCTGAGGGCGCCGCCGGCGGGGACACGGGCTCGTCCGTCGGCGGCGTCCGCCGCGCCGCAGGAGGCTCGACGGCGCGCGCGGCACGAAGCAGGCGCGGCGCCGACGCTCTGGCGCGCGCGCCGTCGCCCGTCCCACCGCCCGCCGCCTCGCTTTCACCGCCGCCCGCCCCGCGCGTGAGATCGATGAACAGGGCGCCGAGCTCCGACTCGCGCGTGACGAGGAGCACGACGGCCAGGAGCGCCGCCGCGTGGAGCGTGACCGAAGCCGCGAGCGTCGCGAGGCGTCTCAGCCGCATCACGGGTGCGCGGCGAGCCACCGGCTGATGCCGGCGGTGAGAGCCGTGCGCGACGCGCGCGCGATCACGGCGCCGAGCGCGCTGACGGGCCCGCCGAAGCGGCAGGGTCGCCCGCGGCCTGTCGCCGCGACGACGACCGCGTCGGTCGAGGTCCCGCTGGCCAGCGTGCCGTCGCCGCATCGCACGCCCGCCGCGGCGAGGAGCGCCGTCTTCACCTCGGTGACCGTCATGACGGCGTTCACGAGCGCGGCGGGCTCGGGCGCCGCGTCGACGACGACGATCACGTTGATCGTCGAGGGTGTCCAGACAGCCGCCGGGGCCATCCCGGCGGCCACGCGGTTGCTGAGCCCCACGGTGACGACAGCCAGCACGCCCAGACCGTGATCGACGGCCTCGGCCAGCTCGGCCTTCTCGGTCCACGCGGCGGTCAGGAGTCCGATCCACGGCGAGGGCACACCCCGCCGCACCGCGAACTCGGCGAGCCGCAACTCGAGTTCGTCGGGTCCGACGTTCTTCGGCACGTGGAGGTTCACGATCGCGCGCGCCGCGCCGAGGCCGCCGCCGACCAGCGCCGAGGAGACCACGGCGAGCGGCGCGCGCGCCGTCACCACCACGGCCTCCCGGTCCACGGCGACCTCGACGCCGTCCATCAGAACGCGGCCCTCAAGCCGACGAGCCCGGTGACCCCGAGCGCGGGGAAGCCCCGGACCTCCGCATAGCGCTCGTTCAGGAGGTTCTGGATGCGCGCGGTGAGGTCGAGCGACTGGAGGTAGCCGTGCCGGTTCAGCAGTCGATAGGTGCCCCCGACGTCGACACGCGTGTAGCCGCTGTTGTAGAGGCCGCCGCCGAGCGCGTCCGACGCCTCCCACTGCTGGGTCACGACGTGGACCTGGGTGAAGAGCGAGAGACGCCTGACGGGCTCCCACGTGAGGCCGACGTTCCACCGGTGCTCGGGCTCGCGCGGGATCGGGTGGCGCGTCGCCGGCACCAGACTGTTCGTGTACGTGTAGTTGAGCGAGGCCACGAGGTTGTCCAGCAGGTCGACCTCCGACGTGAACTCGATCCCCTGAGCGCGCGCCTGGCCGGCGTTCACGCCCTTGACGAACGGCGGCGTCGGGATCGATTGCAGGCTGATCAGGTTCTCGAAATCATTCCTGAAGTACGTCATCCCGAGCCGGATGCGGTTTCCCCACAGGCTCTGGTCCACGCCGAAGTCGTAGGAGAAGCTCACCTCGGGCTTGAGCGTCGGGTCGGAGAAGCCGGGAAAGAACTGCTCGTTGAAGGTGGGCGCGCGGAACCCCGAGCCCGCGCCACCGCGGATGCGCGTCCCCCACTCTTTCACCACGTACGCGAGCGAGCCGCGCTCGGTCGTGTTCCGACCGAAGACGCTGTTGTCCTCCACGCGGACGCCCGCCGTCAGAAAGAGCCGCTCCCAGAACCGGAGCTGCTCCTCGAAGAACCCCGCCGTGGTGTGGCTCCGGGCGTCGAAGGGCGTGGTCGGCGCGCCGGGGGTGCCTGGCCGCAAATGCCCCTCCTCGCCCCGGAGCTCGACGCCAAACGTACTCGTGGACCAGGAGCCCACGAAGAAACGGTTGAGCCACTCCGCCTCGCGGCGCTCCACCTTGATCCGCGACGGGAACTCGCAGGGCGGGAACGGGCACTCATCCGCCCGGTCCGGGAGGTCGATGAACGTGTTCGTGTTGTTGTACTTTCCGAGGCGCAGCTCGGTCTCCCACCACGTGACCGGCCGCGTCTTGCCGGCGAGCGTCATCACGTACGTCTCGCTGATGTTGCGGTTGTTGTCGTCGATCACCGGATCGATCGGCAGCGGGCCGCGATTCGTGGAGACGAACTTCACGGGAAGCCCCGTCTCGGCCCGGGTGTAGCGGAGCGTGAAGCCGATCGAGCTCTGGGCGGGGAGCCTGACGCCGAGCCGGAGATTCAGCGCGTTCTGCTCGGAGTCGTCGTTCTTGAAGTGGCCGTTCGACTCCATGTGCGAGCCGCCCAGCGCGTAGTCGAGGATCTCGTACGTCCCCGAGAAGCCGCTGCGGGTCGCATAGGTGTCATAGCTGCCGGCCTCCTGAGAGACGTAGCCGGAGAAGGGACCCGTCCCCTTCTTGGTGAGGATGTTGACGACGCCGCCGATCGCGTCGGCGCCGTAGAGCGTGGACTGCGGCCCGCGGATCACCTCGATCCGCTCGATCAGGTCCGGCGAGATGTCCGAGAGGTCCACCTCGCCGAGCGTCGGGCTCTTCACACGGACGCCGTCCACCAACACCTGGACCTGCTTCGTGTTCGCGCCGCGGATCGTGATGCTGGTGGTCTTGCCGAAGCTGCCCGAGCGCCGGATCTCGAGGCCGGGAACCTGGCGCAGGGCCTCGTCCACGGTCGGATAGTGGAAGGTCTTGAAGTCCTCCTCGGTCACGATCGTGACGCTCGCGCCGAGCTCGCCGGCGGGCGTCTCCGTCTTCGTCGCGGTCACCACCACGGGCTCCAGTTTCTTCGTCTCCTGGGCCGCCGCCGGCGCAACCACCGCCAGCGCCGTCAACCACACCGTCACGAGCCTCCGTCGCATCGCTTCACTCCTTTTTCCGCGAAAGGGTTGGAAGTCCTGGCTCCGGATAGGTCTCCTGACTCGTGGATCGTCGCGCTGCGCCCGGCCTTCCCGTCCGCCGTGCGGACAGTGGCGTTCGTCGGGGCGCGTGCTCCCCACTTACAGTGGCGGGACCGTGCCGGCGTCTCACCGGCTTCCCCTGGACCCGGAGCTCTTTCGCTCGCTCGAAACCGCCCGGTCAGCCTCCTTTCGTCGTCGGCGCGTCTCCGCGCCCGATGCTCGGCGCGTCGGCCCGCCAGGTCGGCTGCACGACCGGCCGGCGCGTCGTCGGGTGCTTCTCGACCGTCACCTCGCAGCCGAATGCCGTCGCCAGGAGCGCCTCGTTCAGCACCGCCTCGGGCGGGCCGACGGCGACCTGGCGGCCACCGGCCATGAGCAGCAGTCTGTCGCAGACCTCGGCGGCCAGGTTCAGGTCGTGGGAGACGAGCAGGATCGTGACGCCGCGCTCGTGGTTGAGTCGGCGCAGGAGGGCGGCCGTCTCCGCCTGGTAGCGAAGATCCAGGTGAGCCGTCGGCTCGTCGAGGACCAGGAGCCGCGGCTCCTGAGCGAGCGCCCGCGCCACCACCGCGCGCTGGCGCTCACCGCCGCTCAGGCTGTCGAGCCTCTGCGTCGCGAACTCGAGCACGCTGGTCGCCTCCATCGCGGCGTGGGCGCTCGCGCGGTCGACCTGGGTCTCGAAGTATCGATCGGGCGCGTGAGGATAGCGCCCCATCAGGACCAGCTCCTCGACCGTGAACGGGAACTGCGGCGGCACGCCCTGCGGGACCACCGCGACCCGCCGCGCCAGCTCGGCCGAGCGCCAGCGCCGGAGCGGCCGCCCCTCGAGCACGATTGATCCGGTGGCGGGCTCGAGCACTCGCGTGAGCAAGCGGATCAGCGTCGTCTTGCCGGCACTGTTCGGACCGAGCACGCCGACGATCTCGCCGGCGCCGACCTCGAACGAGAGGTCGGCGAGTCTGAACGGATGCGCCCGCCCCTCCCCCGAGGCGGGGTAGGCGAAGCCGACGCCGCGGAGCTCGACGAGCGGTGGGCTCACACACTCCCCCGGTAACGCGTGCGCAGGAGCCAGACGAAGAACGGCGCGCCGCAGAACGCGGTGATGACGCCCACCGAGAGCTCGGCGGGCGCCACGATGGTGCGCGCGACGGTGTCGGCGACGAGGAGAAAGACGCCGCCGCCCAGCAGCGACGCCGGCACGAGCAGCCGGTTGTCGGGGCCCACGAGCATGCGGAGCGCGTGGGGCACGATGAGCCCGACGAAGCCGATCGGGCCGGCGAACGCGACGACGCTCGCGGTGAGAAGCGCGGCCCCGACGAAGATCACGAGCTTCAGCCGCTCGGCGTGGACGCCGAGCTGTCGGGCCGACTCCTCGCCGAGCGCGAGGAGGTTCAGCTCCCGCGCGTGCGCGAGGACGAGCCCGAAGCCCACCGCCAGGAGCGCGGCGAAGAGGGCGAGCGGCCGCGGCGGGATCGGCGCGAGGTTACCGAGGAGCCAGTGGATCACGCCGCCCAGCCGGTTGAAGTCGAGGAGCGAGACGACGACGGTGATCGCGGCGGAGAAGAAGATCCCGACGATCACCCCGGCGAGGAGGAGCGTCTGGATCCGGAGCTCCCGGCCCGCGGCGGCGATGAGATAGACGGCGGCGGCGGCGAGCAGCGCGCCGGCGAACGCGAACGCCGTGAGCCCCGCGGCCTGCAGGAGACCGGGGCCGAGCCCCAGGCTCTGGCCGATGACCACCCCGAACGCGGCGCCGGCCGACACGCCCAGCACCGAAGGCTCTGCGAGCGGGTTGCGCGTGAGCGCCTGGAAGGCGACGCCGGCGACCGCGAGTGCGCCGCCCGCCAGGATCGCGACGGCGATGCGCGGGAACCGGATGGACAGCGTGACGACGCGCTCGACCGACTCCGCCGACGCGCGCCCCGTCACCGCGTCGAGCACCGCGCGCGGCGAGAGCGCGGCGCTTCCGACGAAGAGCGCGACGGCGCCCGCGAGCACGAGGACGGCCGCGAGCACGCCGAGGAGTGTGATGAGCCGGTGGGCCGGGCTCATCGGAAGGCCTCGGGGTGGATCACGCGCGCGAGCTGCTCGAGCCCGTCCGCGACCCGCGGGCCGTAGCGGTGGAGGAGGTTGCCGTCCACCTGATGGAGCCGGCCCGTCCGGATCGCCGCCAGCTCCGTGAGCCGCTGCCAGCGCTCGCGATCGATCGGTCCGGTGTGGGCACCGTGGTTGGCGAGCAGGATCACCTCCGGCGCCTTCGCCACGGCGGCTTCCAGGCTGTAGCGCGGATACGAATCGCCGTCGGCGGCGCTGATCGACTCGCCGCCCGCGAGCCGGATCAGCTCGGTGACGAGCGTATCCCGGCCCGGCACGATCAGCGGCTCCGGCCAGAGGACGTAGAGGACGCGCGGACGACGGTACGGCGCGACCGCGCGGCGGACCGCCTCGACCCGCTGCTCCATCCGCGCGCGCAGGGCGTCCGCCGCGGCCCGGCGGCCGGTGAGCTCGCCGAGGCGCGTGACCAGCGCCGTGACGTCACTCACATGGTGGGCGACGACGAGGTAGGTCGGGATTCCCAGACGCTCGAGCTGGGCGACGGTCTCCTCGCGAGTCCCCTCGGTCGTCGCGACGACGAGGTCGGGCTTCCGCGCCACCAGGACCTCGAGGTTCGGGTTGACCATGCCGCCCACGCTCGGCTTCTGGCGCGCGGCCGGCGGGTAGTCGCAGAAGTCCGTGACGCCGACGAGACGGTCGTCGGCGCCGAGGGCGAAGAGGATCTCCGTGACGCTCGGGACGAGCGAGACGATCCGCGCCGCCGGCGCGGAGAGCGTCACGGGGCGCCCGAGCATGTCGGACACCCTGAGGGCGCCGGCGGGCGAGCCGAGCGCCAGCAGCAGGACCAGCGCGAGCAGCGCCTTCCTCATGCCTTCGCGCATGCGACGACGAGCGCGGGCGCCAGCGTCGGGTTCGAGCCGAAGTGGAGGTGGACGTAGCTCATGAGCGTCCGACCGATCAGGTAGCCTTCCGCGCGGCGCTCGGCGCCCCGCCCCGTGACCTGGTAGACGCGCGTGACGCGCTCCGGCACGGGATCGAGGGTCGAGCAGTGGAACTCGTGGCCGCGCGCGACCACACCCGGCGGCCCGAGGGGCGTCTCGCCGGTGAACGCGACCTCCGAGTAGCCCAGCGCCATGCGCCGGGGACGCATCCTCACCCGCGCCGGAAGCACCCCGACCATCCGATGGGCGAGGCCGCCGACGTCCTCCAGGCTCTCCGCCAGGTACATGAGGCCGCCGCACTCGGCGTAGATCGGCCGCCCGGACTCCGCGAACCGGCGCACCGCTCGGCGCATGGAGACGTTCTCGGCGAGCCGCGACGCGTGGAGCTCGGGGTAGCCGCCGCCGAGGTACAGCCCCTCGACGTCGGGCAGTTCCGGCTCGTCGAGCGGACTGAAAGAGACGAGCTCGGCTCCCGCCTCGAGCAGCAGGTCGAGGTTCTCCCGGTAATAGAACTGGAATGCCGCGTCGTGGGCGACGCCGATGCGTGCTCGCCGGGTCAGGGCGGGCCCGCGCCGCTCGGAACGACACTCGCTCTCGGGCTCGCCCCGACCCGGAAGCACGCTCGGCGACGCGAGCGCGAGGAGGCGATCCAGATCCACGCAGCCCTCGATCGTGTCGCCGAGGCGGCGGAGCTTCTCCCCGCCGAGCACTCCCTCGACGGCCGTGACGAGTCCGAGATGACGCTCGGGCAACGCCAGCGCCTCATCGTGGACGATCGCTCCCAGCGGCTCGGCCCGGCACGCCGATCGGATCGCGTCGAGGACGAGGCGGCCGTGACCCACGCTGCCGACGCGGTTCACGATCACACCGGCGACGCGCAGCCCGGGGTCGAAGGTCTCGAAGCCGCGCACGACCGCGGCGGCGCTCCGCGCCTGGGCCCACGCGTCGAGCACCAGCACCACGGGCGCGCCGAGCCACTTCGCGACCTGCGCCGTCGATCCGTCGTCGCTCGTGGGCTCGAACCCGTCGAAGCAGCCCATGACACCCTCGACGATCGCCACGTCGGCACCCGCCGTGTGTCCGGCGACGCACGCGAGAACGCGCTCGCGGGGGCACATCCAGCCGTCGAGGTTGTACGACGCGCGCCCTGTGGCGAGCTCGTGGAAGCCCGGGTCGATGAAGTCGGGGCCGGCCTTGAACGCCTGGACGCGGAGACCGCGGCGGCGCAGCGCCTCGAGCAGCCCGAGCGTGATCGACGTCTTCCCGACGCCCGTCGCGACGCCCGCGATCACGACCACGCGGGTCCCCGTCACGGCCGGCTCACCCCGGCCGACTTGAACGTGGCCATCTCGCG
>Ga0137396_10000257_pt1 | contig 23892 bp, 23 predicted proteins | sample czc16metaG_FD_108284 | JGI IMG/M metagenome (GOLD analysis project Ga0137396, IMG submission 108284) | Vadose zone soil microbial communities from Angelo Coast Range Reserve, California, USA - czcobulk3.16 metaG | ecosystem: Environmental > Terrestrial > Soil > Vadose zone | place: USA...
TCCCCGTGAGAACTGGCGACAGTGTCCGCGTAATGAGAGGAGACTTCGCGGGACTAGAGGGAAAAGTCCAGCGGGTAGACTACTCCAACGGCAGAATCTTCGTTGAAGGAATGTCGCGAGAAAAAGCTGCAGGCGTGGCCTCCCAACTGCCTATCCATGTTACGAAGGTCCGTATAACCAACCTCAATCTGTCAGACAAGTGGCGCAGCGGACTATTGGCCGAGAGAGGAAAACCCCGAGAGGAATAAGACATGGCAAGAAAGTTCGGTCCCAGACAGCTAAAACGGGAACCCTCACCTGGCTTCTGGCCAATTCACCGGAAAGAACACACCTGGGCCCCTAGGACACATCCAGGGCCACACGCACGCGAAAAAAGCCTACCACTCCTAGTGATCGTCCGCGAATCCCTCGGGCTCGCCAACATCGCCAAAGAAGCAATCCGGATCATAAGCCAGGGGAAAGTCAAGGTTGACGGGGTCATCCGACGTGACCGCCGATTCCCCGTCGGACTAATGGACATTGTCCAAATAGAAGGCATACCGCAAGTCTACCGGGCCCTACCAAAGCCGAACAGAGGCCTTGTCCTCTCACCAGCCCAAGACAAAGAAGCTGCCTACAAGATCTGCAAGATCGTCGGAAAACAGAACGTGCCAGGCGGAAAACTGCAGTACAGCCTCCATGATGGAAGAACCCTGCTCACGACAGCAAAGGACACAAGGCCAGGTAGCGAGCACCTAGCAGTCGGAGGCGCAATCCAGCTGAGCTTCCCAGTACAGAAAATTATCAAGTATGTTCCATTCCAAGTCGGATCCCTCGGACTCGTCATCGACGGAAGAAACCAAGGATACTACGGAAAGATCACATCCATTACCCCAGGGACGTACGCGCGCCGGAAGATCGTGAGAATCGAGACAGGAGCAGAAGGCTTCGAAACCCCGGCAGACTACGTTATACCGGTCGGAACTGAATCGCCGCTCGTCACCTTGGAGAAGTGATCGACATGCAAGCAACTGAGACTCCAACCAAAACGAATCAGATGCTGAACATCAGAATCGGAAAAGTCACCATCAACATCGCTACAGGAAAGTCAGGCGAGCCACTTGAGAAGGCTAAGAAGGTGCTAACCCAGTTGACCAACAAGACACCGACCACAAAACTTGCGAAGAAGGCTATCAAGGACTGGGGAATCCGCAAAGGCGAACCCATAGCCACTGTCGTAACGCTAAGGCGCGAAGAAGCAGGCCAATTCCTCACCCGAGCCCTTGACGCAGTCTCGAACAAGGTCAACGATTCCTGCTTCGACGACTTCGGCAATTTCTCTTTTGGAATCAAGGAACATATCGAAATACCGGGTACGAGGTATGTTCCAGAGCTGGGCATCTTTGGCGCTACCGTTCACGTCACTCTAGAGCGCCCGGGATACAGGTTGAGAGTTCGTTCAATCCGTCCAGCTAAGATCGGGAAAGGTCACTATGTCTCGAAAAAGGACGCCATTCAGTTCATTCAGGAAAACTTCAGAACACAGGTAGGAAGCTGACAACCCAAAAATGGCTAAGATAAAACCGAAAAAAATCCGAAAGTACGGCAAAGGTGCACGACCGTGCAAACGCTGCGGCCAGTATGGACCCATAGTCAGAAAGTACGGGCTGAACTTCTGCCGACAGTGCTTCAGAGAAGTCGCAGTCGGCCTCGGATTCAAAAAATACATGTGATCACACCATGGAACCAATCTCAAACATGTTCTCGGCCATACTCAACAACGAGCGGAGACACAAACACGACTGCATCGTCTACCCCGCCTCAAAGCTCATGGGACAAGTATTGCGCGTGATGCAAAAATACGGCTACGTAGGCGAGTTCGAGTTCGTCGACGACGGCCGCGGTGGAAAATTCAAGATCCAGCTCCTAGGCAGAGTAAACAACTGCGGCAGCGTCCGGCCCAGATTCTCCTCCACCGTAACAGAATACGAAAAGTGGGGGAAACGATACCTCCCCTCCCGAGACGTTGGAATCCTAATCGTAACCACACCAAAAGGCGTTGTAGCACACAAGGAAGCGAGAGATATGGCATCAGGCGGCCTACTCTTGGGCTACGTTTACTAGGTGGATAGTATGGCCCGTTTTGAAACTCTTCAACGCACGATTCAGGTTCCCGACGGCGTCACCGTGCAAGTCGAGGGGAAAACTGTGAAGGTAAAAGGCCCTCTCGGAACGCTCCAAGAGGACTTGTCCCACTTACCGGTTACCTTCACCCAGAGCGGTCGAGAGGTCCAGGTTTCAGTCACATGGCCTCGTAAGCGAGAGATCGGAATGCTGGGCACCGCCGCGGCCCATATTCGGAACATGATCAGAGGCGTAACTAAAGGCTACAGGTACAATCTTAGAACCGTGTACGCTCACTTCCCTGTGACGGTAAAGGTCGACGAAAAAGCTAGAACACTCAAAGTAGAAAACTTCACAGGCGAAAAGACACCTAGATCCGCTCAGATACTTGACGGCGTAAAAGTCGCAGTCAAAGGTGACGACATAACTGTTGAGGGGATAGATATCAAAGCTGTAAGCCAGACCGCGGCCAACATTCAGAACTCGACAAAGATCAAGAAGAAAGATCTCCGAGTCTTCCTAGACGGTATCTACATCGACACGAAGACCAGTCTCGAGACGACTGCGGCGCCGGTGAAAGTGAAGTAGAAATGGCGAACAATAGTAAGCCCTCATTCAACCGGCAAGAAAGCTGGCGGTACAAGCGCGTAAAGCCAGCGTGGAGGCGAGCCCGCGGCGTCACTAGCAAGATGAGAAAGGAAGAATCCGGCTGGCCCGCGAAAGTCAAGGTCGGCTACGGGACCGCTGCGGCAACGAGAGGCCTGCACCCACAAGGACTACGGGAGCGTCTCATTCATAGGATTTCAGAACTCGAAGGACTGGACCCAAAGATCCACATCATCAGAATATCCGCTAGAGTTGGAGAAAGAAAGAGACTAACTCTCCTCGACGAGATACGCCATCGAAACTTCCACATCGCCAACCCGGGCAAACAGGAAGAGAAACCAGTCACGACAGAAGAGACTGTCACGGAAGAGACTTCTGGTTCAAGGGAAACCCAAACTCTATCCAAGCCAGTCGAGACAGAGGAAGAAACAGAGGAAAACGCTAAGCCCGAAACGATGGAGGAGTCCGCGAAAGACGAAACTAACGAGGAGGAAGAAGAGAAGTGAGCCTGAAAAACCAACGACGGCTCGCGGCCAGTCTTCTCGGCTCTGGCGAGAGCAGAATCTGGATAGACCCCGAAGAAACCACAAGAGTCGAGTCTGCAATTACACGTCAAGAAGTCAAGTCGCTAATAGAAAGCGGCAGGATACGATTACTTCAGAAGAAGGGAGTTAGCAGAGGCCGCCACCGAATGAAATCCGGCCGACGAAAGAAAGCTGGTAGCCGAAAAGGTGGACAGAAGCCGGGCAAGGAAGCCTGGGTCTTGAAGATTAGAGCGATCCGGCGACATCTTCGGTTCTTGAGGGACAAGCGACAGTTGGCCCCTGCCAGCTACAAGCTTCTCTTGGGTATGTCAAAAGGAGGGGCGTTCCGGAGCCGCTCGCATGTCGATGAGTATGTAAAGGCCCACCAGCTGCAGAGGAAGCGCTAGACGATGGCTGACGGTCCACGATACTCAGTTCCGTTCAGGCGCAGACGAGAAGGCAGAACAGACTACAAGCTTCGTCGAGCCCTTGTTCGATCAGGGAAACCGAGAGCCGTTGTCCGGGTGACTAACAAGTATGTTTACGTCCAGATTACAGATGCCGAGCTTCGGGGAGATATCGTGCGGGCTGCGGCATCATCTAAAGAACTCGCGAAGATGGGATGGAAGGGAGCGACAGGAAATATTCCGTCAGCATATCTAACCGGGGCGCTGGCCGCGCGTCGAGCTGTGGCGAAGGGAATCAAGGAGGCCATTCTAGACATCGGCTTGAAACCTTCAACCAAGGGCTCCAAGTTGTTTGCAGTCCTGAAAGGTCTCTCGGACGCCGGGCTCGAGGTTCCACACTCCGATGGTCCAATACCGGCCAAGGACCGGATTGGTGGAGCCCATATTTCCGAGTACGCGAAGAAGCTGTCAGGCGAAACCGACCTGTACCGGAAAACGTTCAGCGGCTACTTGAAACGTGGTCTGAAACCAGAGGAACTCTCCAACCACTTCGAACAGGTCAGACAACAGATTCAGACCGCGCCTATTGAGGCGAAAGCATGAGCCAGAGACCCTACCAGGGAGGCGGCGGGAGGCCGGGTCAAGAGGTAGGATGGGTGCCGAAGACCAAGCTGGGCAAGCTCGTCCAAACAGGCGAAATCGTCTCGATGGAAGAGATCTTCACGCAGGGGATGAGAATCAAAGAACCGGAGATCGTCGATACACTGTTGCCCAATATCCAGCAAGAAGTCTTGGGAATTGGTTTCGTCCAGAAGCAGACCGATGCAGGCGAGAGGTCAAGATTCCGAGCCATAGTCGCGGTCGGAAACGGCGATGGCTACATTGGCGTTGGCGAGGGGAAGGCCCGGCAGGTTCGTACCGCTATTGACAAGGGGACAATACAGGCCAAGCTGAACGTTGTCCCGGTGCGCCGAGGATGTGGGAGCTGGGAATGCCGCTGTGGCAGACAACACACCGTGCCATTCAGTGTTGTTGGGAAATGTGGAAGCGTGAGAGTGCACGTTCTTCCAAGCCCTAGAGGACTTGGACTTGTCGCTGGGGAGATACCAAAGCAGGTTTTGAGACTGGCTGGAGTTAAAGACTGTTGGACACGAACCTACGGGTCCACCTCAACACTCACCTCTTCAGCACTCGCTGTGTTCGATGCTCTAGTTCAGACATACAATGTGGTGACGCAGCAGGACTGGGTGGCATAGGATTTGGCAGAATCTGCTAAGCAGCCTGTTATCCTCGCGGTACGCATCCGCGGAACGGCAACCGACAACCCTGACATTAGGAAAACGATGGAGATTTTGAAGATGGAGAGTACCTTCCGTGCACGGCTCCTCGAAAACAGCCCGTCGACCCTGGGCATGCTTCGAACTGCCAAAGCCCTGGTCGCGTGGGGGCAGGTCAACCCGGATGTTATGGAAGCGTTGTTGCGGAAGAGAGGTGAGAGAGACGGAAACAAGAAACTGGACGAAGAGTTCGCTAGGGTCTTCTTCAGGAAAGAGAACATTGCCGATCTCGCAAAGTCGATTGTCGCTGGCGAGATTGGTGTTAAAGATCTGTGGCTTGCAGGAGTGAAACCGAGGTTCAGACTTCACCCCCCCAGAGGCGGCTTCAAACGAAGCACGAGGCGAGCAGCAACCGATGGGGGAGAGCTTGGCTATAGAGGCGAAGACATCAACCGCCTCGTCAAGCGAATGATCTAATCGACTTTCCCCCGGCAGCCCAAACTCCAATATAGTTCCCGGAATATTCTCGATCGCTCTACTATGGCTCACAGCAGAGACTCAACCAGAAAGAAACGCCCCCGCCGGTCGGGATGGTGGTTCGACATCTTCGAGGAAATGGACCGGATGGACCGCTTGATGGATGAGATGATGCGGAAAGCAATAGAGATGCCAAAGGCGAGTGAGGGACCGCAACCGTTTGTCTACGGGTTCTCAATGTCTGTTGGAGAAGATGGTAAACCCGTGATCCGAGAGTTCGGAAATGTGGAACCGACTTCTCGGGGGCCGTTGCTGAAAGAAGAACGGGAACCACTCGTGGATGTTCTGCAAGAGGGCAACGAGGTGGTCGTTGTGACAGAACTGCCGGGAGTAGAGAAGGACGATATCAAGCTAGAATCCACCGATAGGGTACTGAAAATAGCTGTAGAATCGGCTAAGCGACGCTATTTCAAAGAACTCGAACTGCCACACCTGGTTGATCCACGAACTGCCAAAGCCACGTACAAGAACGGGGTTCTCGAGGTCCGATTCACCAAGAGCGACGAGAAACGACCCACGAGAGCTATTCAAGTTGAATAGGTGACCTCGATTCACAGACAGTTAACCTAAGCTCGTGCTTCTTGCAATCTTCCGGGAACTTGATGAAGAGAAGGCTTCCTTTCAGATCTTTCGCCAAACCATAAAATCCCACGGTAGCGCCTCGACTCTCGGCAGATGGTTTGTGATAGAACCCTGGGTTGTTATCGCAGCCATCTCGTTGGCTTTCAGCATTCCAGTTCTAATGTCATCCTACTACACAGTGATCCTATTTGTCAGCTCCCTTCGATATCCGAGATTCTTAGGGAATCTCAGCGCTTCCACTCATAGCTTCCCTCTGGTCTCTGTTTTGATCGCTTCGTACAACGAGAAGTTCGTGATCGGGCGAACCCTTGATGCAGTCAAGAGTCTGGACTACCCAGCAGGAAAGCTTCAGGTGGTTGTCGCTGACGACTCCACGGACGATACCCGTGGGGTAATAGACAAGAAAGTGGAGGAACTGAATTCTTCGGGCCTCGTCGCTCTCATATCTAGACGAAACAACAGGGAGGGATTCAAGAGCGGTGCACTGAACCACGCTGCTCCTCTGTTGAGGGGTGACTACGTCCTACTTCTTGATGCGGATTCAACAGTTACGCCCGCATCATTATCTCGAGGACTCGCGGCTTTTCAATTAGATCCCAGAATAGCATTCGTTTCGTTCCGCGTTGGCCATTACAACCGCGAACAAAACCTGATCACAAGATTGTTTGCTCTATCTCAAGACCAAGGAGATACGATAACGAAAATGGGATCGTACGCACTGGACGCACCCTACTCATTTCAAGGAGGATTTACATTGATATCGCTAGCCGTTCTCAGAGAGGTCGGGTTTTGGACCAACGACTCCATAGTGGACGACGCGGACCTCTCATGCAAGGTATACTCCGCCGGGTGGCGGGGCATCTACCTAAGCGATGTCAAGGTCTTCGGCGAAGACCCCTCCAACCTTGAGGTTTGGAAGAAGCAGGCCGCAAGAGTGTCCCAGGGTTGGACCAAGTGTGCCCGCTCAAACTGGCGAAAAATCCTCGGATCTAACAAACTCACTCCTTGGAAGAGGATCGCTTTGCTACTCTTCCTACTCGGACCCTTCTCAGCACTCAGTTGGATCGTAGTCACGTTCGTCTCTGCAGTTGGCCTCATCCTCGGGTTCAGTGCACCTACAAACTCGCTATTCACGAGCCCGGTCTATGTAACCATAGTGACTTTGCCACTAGTCGCCTTCTTCCTTTCAGGGGCCTACGCGCTTCAAGTGCAGAAGATAATGACTGCGAAAAACCTACTTCTCCTCCCACTTATTTCCTACACGACCTCGTGCATGACAACGAGAATCTGCATCGGCTTCCTGCAAGGAATAAGAGGAAGACCAGGGTTCTTTTTCCGAACACCCAAAAACGGAGTCGAAAATAGTGAAGGAAGTCGGCAGTACTTCCTCGATGTCAGGCATGACAGAATCGCCATCGCCGAAGCAGTCTTGGCCCTTCTCGCTATCGGCATTAGCGTAATAGTGCTTACGGAAGGCGTCTGGGTTCTCTTTCTAGCACTTGCGGGATTCGGAATCCTGACGCTTAAGTCAATGAATCTTTCACGCCTAAGAGGCGCAACCAACTCAAGATAAGGGTATCATACCTAGCTCATATCTCACTCTTGTCTTTGGAAGGAGGCACTAGAATGCTGAACAAAAAACTCCGCGGCTAACTCAGGATTTACTTCCTTTTGAGTTTCCGGGCTCTAGGTTGATTGGGAATCTCAAAAAACCCCTTGCCTCTTATTCATCCTTATGAATAAAGGAATTATACTCCGTTCCGATTTCTTTCCTATGATTTCGATTGCAATCAGTGCCTATTCACCGTCGCATGCTTATCATTCAATCCTCAAGCTCTACTAGCGGAAATAGGCATAACTTGCAGAAGATTGTATTGTGATGAGTGGTTTCGCGCACGGATCGTTGCTGTCGTGGTGGGTCTCCGCAGCGCATCCACTGAATCCCGTTTTCTCTCTGCGTCTTCACCGGTCGCAGGAATCCCAACAAGAAAATCAGAGAATTTCGGGTGGATCCGTAGTTTCACATCAAATCAACATTACGTTTGGGAAGAAGTTGCAGACTCCAGTGCTGGAAGTGCGTCTTCCCGTCATGCTCCCTCCTCAACTCAGGGCGAGCTAAGTTGTCCTTCAATGAAATTCTCGATATCGGTACGGAGTCGAAAAATCTGTGTTAAGTAGCTTCAGGCTTAGGTTCAGAAGTGTGCATGATCCGCTCTCCATTACGCTAACGCTTGCTGGGACTATCTTCTTTGCTTTTATTATGGTTCGGCTTGTCTCGGTTTGCCAAGTGTGCTTGAATCCGCCGGACGCTTACTATGTATCTTGGTTGATGTTCGGCCTGATCCTCATTTCTCCGGCGGCCTATATCGTGGCATTGTTACACAAGCGTTCGGTTAGCCACCCTCCAGACTCAATCCAGTCCCGAGGATCACGTTCGCTTTTGTTCGTTGTTGCCATGGGGTTGGTTGCGTCTTTGAGTATTGTCAGGTTCGTCTTGGAATCAACTCCTCAGGGTTCTGACACGCCTAACTATCTGTATGTATCCAACCTGGTTCTGGAAAAAGGGGCGCTTCCTGTCGTCATAGGAGATGGGCGCGAGTTGACATTTCTCCTTCTAGTGGTTCTTAGGCTGTTAACCGAGCAAGCTCTTCATCAACCATTCCAAGTATCTATGATGATTTTTCCAGTTCTATTGTCAAATGTCATAGCCTTGGCCACGTTCCAATTTGTTCGTACGCTGAGCAAGGATTTCGAGCTCGCGGTTGCGTCAATGGCCTTCTCCGGGTTCTCCTTCTTTTTAATTCGCATGTCATACGACTTGTTCGCACAGATGTTGGGCATATCTCTGATGCTGCTCTTGTTCTCGTTCGCCATCAAACTAATGACTGGCGGCTTGACGCGAAGGTCGCTGACTCTGGTCGCGATACTCTCAGGAATGCTGATTCTGGCGCATGCTTACACGTGGATACTGGGGATGGTGATTCTGACATTCTACGTTTTCACCTCGCGTCTCGAAGGAAAAGGCATTAAGATGAGGGCTCTTCTGGCGACGCTTCTTCCCGGACTGGCTTATTTTGGGATGGTAAGGCTTGCTTCCGGAAGTCTGCAAGCTCTATTGCCTGCGCAATGGTACGAACGAACTCTTGCAACTCCTTCTGTTGTTCAGGGTATTCTGTTTCCTTTCCAGACAGGAAGTTTCCTCCCTCTAGATTTCTCTTTCTTAAGTAGTACAACTGTTGGCTTTGAGAACCCCCTGATCCTTACTGCTGCTGCGATAGGCGCTTTCGCATTGCTTCGCCCAAATTCTGAACAGCCCCTGCCTCGTCTATTATTCTCGTGGACCGCTTCACTTGGTGTTCTCCTTTTGTTCGGCTTTTCGCAACAATACCGGTTAATCATTCTACTTCCAATTGGTATTCTTGCGGGATACGCCGCTACAAAGATTTCGCGACTTGATGTAAACATGACTGGACTTTTAGCGGGATTTCTGTCGGCGACTGGATTTCCTAAACGGGCATCAGGAAGAGCACTGATAATGCTTGCACTGATATGCGTGTGTTTCGCTTTTTCTGTTCCAAGGGCCTTTGCGCCTCAGTACGTTTATTATCCAAGTAATCAAGGTATTCAACAATTACTTCTTGCGAGAGACCTTTTCGGATTCGGCAACCCGAGAATTCTGATCCTTGTCGAGGACCCAGGGTTCGTGCAAAATAGCTTTCAATGGGCGCGCGCAATAACTGGCGCAAATGTCTACGAAGGCTCCGTAAACGACCTCGTTGCTGGTAAACCGTTTCTCCTCGCGGGGGTGGTCCCAGTCCAACCAAACTTGCACACTGTTGACAAGATAGTGATTCCTCCCGCGCTTTACGCGATGGGGTCAATCGACACAGGCGTCTTCACTAACGAGAACGGTCTCTACGTAACCACGCCTAACATTCTTATGTCATCGATTTCCACGCAGGGAAACTGACTCACGCGACAACTGTTTTGGAATTTCCGAGATCATGATACGACCGACTGTCATTGACGTAGCCTATTGATGCAGCTCGAGGTGTTGTTTTGGCACAAGCCAGAGATATGTCCCCAACTATCTTGAATTCACTAGACGTCGAGTCAAGAGTTCATGCTGAGAAAGTGAAGGAGGTCGCTCGGTTTGCCCGAGGAAGTCAGATTCTCGATGCCGGTTGCGGAGATGGGAAAGTCTCTAGCGCACTTGCGGGACTCGGCTTTCGCGTAATCGGAGTGGATCGTTCGATCCGGCAAGTTCAATTATGCAGAGCTAGAGCAAAGATGGCTGGAGTCTCGGTCGATGTCTGCGTGGCATCCTTAACCGATCTGCCATTTAGTAACTCATCGGTCGAGACCGTTTGTTGTTTGGACGTCCTAGAACATATCATCGAATTTTCCAGCGCATTGCGGGAACTCTGCAGGGTCACGTCAGTTGGAGGCGCCCTCGTACTTGCTGTTCCGGGTCTATCGCACTACCTGGTTTATGATCGGCTTCTTCTCAAGGTCCCCGTCAGCAAGTTTCTCCTACAGAAGCATACGAACGAAGGTCCCGCTGAAGCTGGACACTCGCACGTTCAAACTATTGTTCCCGGACTGATAAGCCAGCGTGTTAGAGAGCTAGGTTTGCAGGTTGATTCGACTCGAAACGTGGCCTTCCTATCTACGTACTTGGAGACAATTAGACACGTGTTTTCTGCTCTTGGGTATGCCCAGTGTTGGCCGCTAGGTAAGCTCATTGACTCAGATTTCAAACTTGCCAAGCATCTACCCCTGGCACTGGGGTCTTCCTGGCTCATCACTTCCAGTAAGAAGCTCCAATGATAACGAGGCATCTCGCAATGATCCTCAATGCGAGGTTGAAGGGAGTGCTTGAGAATTGAGATTCGTCAGCTCCTTCTCGAGATTGGAAATCGACGAGTGCAACGAAAATCTCTCTGACGCATAGCGCCTTCCCCGCAATCCGGCCTCTCGCAGGCCGATCCTATTGTCGTACAACCAAGTCACCGCCTTGACAAACTCCATGGGGTTTTCAGGTTCAATCACAACTCCACAGTCTGCATCTCTCACAACCAGGGATATGTCTGAGCGTTGGGGGACACTAGCGAGAATAGGTGTCCCGGCCATCATGATCTCGAGAACCTTGGAGGGCATCTCAGGTGTTGTGATGGCTTTCTTGAGAGAAACAAGGCAGACATCTGATGACGCGATAGTATCGTAGTAGATTTCTCTGTTTTGGAACGGAAGGAAGATTACGTTTTTCGTGTGCAATTGTTCGGCTTTTCGCGTTAGGCCGTTTTTGAGTGCACCATCTCCGATTAGAAGAAATCGTATTCGAGGATTCTTCCCCACAATCTTTGCGGCCTCTAGGACAGTCTCCAGATCTTGGAACCAAGACATCGTACCTGCGTACGTTATCACGAACGCGTCCGAAAGGTTCAGCCTCCGTCTGAGTTCACCAGCTTTGTCAGGCCGAATTCGTTGGTCGTCAGCCCAATTAGGAATATACTTTACCTTGTCTCGATTGACACCCTTTGATCTGATCCGTTCTTCGTAGGCCGGTGAGATAGTTGTCACCAATGCAGATTTCTTGTAGACAAATCGCTCTATCATTCTCATCACCGAGATAAGGAGTCCACTCTTTATCAGTCCGGTTTCCTCGAGCACGTCAGGATGGATGTCCTGGATCCTAATTGCGAACTTTGTTCTCTTGACTCTGCTTACGAACCATGCCGAGATACCAGCGAGAAGGGGAGGCGATTCGCAAAGTATTACGTCGGGACGAGGGGAAACGAGTACCCCAATGGCTTGGTAGAAAGGCATGAGGAGGTATTGAGCTGCGCGGCTGGCCAGTCCCTCTCCCAAGCTTAATCGGAAACCGACTCTTAGAACTACCAGTGTTTCCGTCAGAGTCTCTCGACGGATCATCCTTCCGCCGCGTGTCTCGGAGACGTCGGAGTAGCGTTTCCTTGGAAGGACTGTAACAACCTGGACACGATGCCCACGTTGACTCAGCTCCTTCGCCATCTCGAAGTTGAGCCTGGTCGACGTGAGTTCTGGGGGAAAACCGTTGGCCATGAGGATGATGTTCATGTGTTTACGACACAAGCTCGGTGTATCGCAAGGCTAGTTGCTCCGCAATGAAGTCTATGTTGAAGGTTGACTGGGCCAGAGTCAAGGCACGTTGGGCAGCATCATACGCTTTTTCTCGATCTGAGGCGAGGGAAATCATAGCCTCTGCCATGCTAATGGGGTCGGAGTCGGCTAGATATCCGACGCCGTATTTGCTAATCTCATCTGTCCACCCGCCAATCTTATTGGCAACAACTGGCAAACCACAGGACAAGTAATCATAGAATTTCATGGAAGGACCATAGTGGCGGGTGGGATGGTCCAAACTTGTGACGACTCCGACGCTGCATTTACGGAGGAAATTGTAAAAGTCATCGGGATTAGGGTACCAGAACCAATCGAGGTTTACCCCCAGTTTGCGCGCGCGCCCTTCGAATAGTCTAGCGCCATCTCCCTTTCTTGCCATGTAAAATGTTCCATTAGATCTCTTCTTGAATTCAATTGCTGTTCGGAGAAGGAGATCTTCATTGTCGTAGAATGATATTTGGCCGCTGTGGACAACATTTGGAGGCCCTTCGTCGGGGTATGGTACGTTAGTTCTCTTCGGTCGACAACCAAGTGGAACGACTTCGATCTGTTTTGGTTGTCCCTGATAATTCGAAATGAGTTGCGCCTTCATAGCATCGCTGACAACTGTGGTTAAGTCCGCGCTATCTAGAGTCCATGTCAACAATCCTCGCAGAAACTCGTCAGTTTGGCGGTGAAGTCCACTTTGCCCGAGCAATTCTTCTCTCCAAATGTTGTGCAGTCCTGCGACTGAAGGTATCCCGACAGAATCAGACGCTTTCACTACAGCTGCCGCTGCAATGTCCTGTTCGCCTTCTAGAATGTCAAGTTGTAGCTTGTTAGCAATCTTTGCGATATTTTTCCCTAAGAAGTCGATTCCTCTTCGAATAAATTCAGGCTTGAGAGGCAAACCTCCTCGAGAATGCGAGCGCAGTAGGACCTTTCTAAGAGAGTTGCCAATCGGAGAATATACCAAATTACCAAGAGACCCCCCTACCCGTATGGAATGAACGCCGTGGAATCCCATTTCACGAATATCAAATGGAGATATTATGTAAATTTCGAAACCGGCCGTGGCGAGGGAATTTGCAAGTTCTCTTACCCGGACTATAGTCCCTAGACTCTCTGGATGAAGCAAAACCAGGCCGATGCGAGTCATTGTAGCCACTGCTAATCGATTCGCCACACAGTATCTACGAGAGAGAAGCGACCGAGCGTCAGGGCTCCAATATGAAAGCGAAGCATCAGTTGTTGAGGCCTAGCCCAGTCGAGGCGTCACCAAGAATCTAAAATCTTGCGTCTCGTTGAATCAAATCCCACCGCTCCTTGAACCAAGTCAAGGTCGAGTTCAGTCCGAGTTCAAGGTTTGTGGAGGGCTTGTAGCCTATCAAGCGCTTTGCTTTGTCAATCGAAGCCCGGCGCCTTGTCGACTTGTCCCAGTCTCTCTTTGGGTGCATAACGACTCCCTTCTCATTCCCCGTCAGCTTGTTGATCGACTTGGCAAGGTCGACGATTCTCGTCTCCACTCCTGAGGCTAGGTTCATAGCCTCACCAATGGCCTGGTTTGCGCAACCACACTTGAGTATCCCCCCCACAATGTCTCCCACAAAGGTGAAATCTCTGGTCTCGTCCCCAGTTCCAGTTATCGGCAGGGGATTTCCCCTTAGCGCCCAATAGAAGAAGTTCGGGATCACATTTCTGTAGCTTCCCGGCACCTCCCCGGGGCCGTACACATTGAAGAAACGAGGAATACCTATTTTCATCCCGTATGAATCTGAAAAATAGTTGCAGTACAATTCCCCAAGGAGTTTTGTAATCTGGTATGGGGTGTCGAGATGCGTCGAAACAAAATCCTCTTTCAATGGAAGTGGCGCGTCACTGCCATAGACCGAACATCCGGACGAGGCAAAAACGAAGCGATGTGTATCAGCGATCCGTGCAAGTCTAAGGATTCTGAGAGTTCCCATGCCGTTCACCGTAAGGTCTTGTTCGGGATGATCGACCGAGTTTTGGTTCGCGAAATGGGCCGCTAGGTGGAATACGTATTGGGGTCGATTTTCGAAAGCACTAGTCAATTTCTCATCATCTAAAATGCTGCCTTGGATAAATTGGACTCTTTTGTCCCTTGGTAGATTCCACGCATATGATGAGGAAAGGTCATCGAGAACAGTGACCTTGCCTACTTTGAGGGCGAGGAGACGGCCCACAAGGTTGCTCCCTATGAAGCCCGCTCCCCCAGTGACCAGGGTTGTTGCGTTCTGATAGATGCTAAGATCGCTTGCGGGAGAACTATTGAGTTCGGAAGCTTCTGAACTCATGGGTCTCTAACCATGTGAATCCCTTTTTTGCGGCCTCTTCAACCTTCCTGGGAGCCTCTTGAGCTTGGCGAGTAAGCTACTCTCGACCATTCTATAGTCTTTCCTAGACCTTCTTCAAGAGGAGTCTTCGGATCATGTCCCAGATGAGCTACCGCCTTCGAGGAATCTACCCTCTTGATTCGTGTCGTGAACGGCTCCCACTCTTTGTAAGTGACAATGGAGTCATCCTTTCCGAGATGTCTTAGGACAGAGTCGGAAACGTATTTGATGTCATGTTCTTCATTGCTAGCAATGTTGTACACCTCTCCAGGCCTGAATCTCTCAGCGATATTGGCTAAGGTTTTACAAGTGTCCTCTACATAATCGAACATTCGCTTGTGATTCTTGTAGACAACGTAAGGTATTCCTTTCAAAGCGTGATGGATGAAGGTCGGGACGACCCCTCGGTAAGGTGAGTAGTACTCGTGAGGTCCGTAGGCATTCACGGGCCGGACCCTGACTGTTTCTGTCTTGTTCATTGCAGCAGAATTCAGTGTCTGCATCTCGTTGACCCACTTTGTCATAGCGTAATCGTTCATCTGTTTTATTGGGACCGTGTCCATCACGTCTTCTTTCATAGCACCGTCGTAGTCACCGTACACTTCTGCGCTACTGAAGAGAATCATACGAAATCGGTTCGCCTCTTGGGTTCGTATCATGTTTTTCGTCCCAATCACATTCGTAACCCAGAGGTTCTCGTAGTAGTCTTCTCCATTCCAGCGGCCGTACTCGGCGGCCAGGTGATACGTCAGGTCGAACTTATGCCTCTGAAAGATCCTTTCGAGCTGTCTGGCCTCCGATACATCGCACCTCAGATAATTTTCGCTCCCCGATTGATTGATATCGCATACCCAGACTTCATGGCCTCGCTTTCGCAGTTCGGGGACCAGGTTCGAACCTATGAAGCCCAGTCCGCCGGTAACAAGCAGTTTCAAGAGCCACTTCCCTTCCTTCTCGGAAACGGGATGACCGGTCGCGGCGGACGCGAAATTGAGCTCGAAAAGGCGCGGTTGGTCTTGGTATTTCTCATTACGAAACGCCTGCGATTGACATTTGCTTCAACTCCACTTGAGACGCACGGTAGTTGTTCCTAAGAATTTCAATTATCCTCTGGCCCGCTCGGCCATCCCCGAATGGGTTCTCCCATTTCGTCCGTTTCTGCAACATCACTCTTGCTTTCTCAAGAATCTCATGGGGATCAGTACCGGCGAGGAGGTTCGCCCCCACTTCAATGGTCTCTGGCCTCTCCGTATTCTCTCTAAGAGTTAGACAAGGTACCGACAGGACGCAGGCCTCCTCCTGAACTCCGCCAGAATCTGTCAACACAAGGCGTGCGTTGCTCTCAAGTTGAAGGAAACCCCAGTAGTCCAAGGGTTCTGTTATCCTGATTCCATCTGTGCTGATCCCAAACTCCTTAAGACGTCTATTCGCTCGTGGATGAATAGGATATACCACATCAAGACCAAATTCTTTAGCGACCAGTTCTAGCCCTCGAACAATTCCTCGCATATTCGTCACGTCATCGACGTTCTCTTGACGATGCGCTGTAGCGAGAAAATAACGCCCGGGTTCAAGATCCAAATCCTTGAGAACACTCCTTCTTTGCTTGGAAATCTCTATGTTGTGAAATATCGCATCTACGACCGTGTTCCCCACTACGAACGTCTTAGCCTGCAAGCCTTCACGAGTTAGGTTCTCTCTTGACCTCTCAGTAGGTGCGAAGAGATAATCAGAGCAATGGTCAACCAATACTCGGTTAATTTCTTCGGGCATTCTCTTGTCATGACTCCTTAACCCGGCTTCTACGTGGCCGACCTCGATTCCAAGCTTCGTCGCGGCTAGAGCGCCAGCAAGAACTGTGTTTGTATCACCCTCGACAAGAACTGCGTCAGGTTGTTCTCTCCGGAGGAATTGTTCCACTCCTTCCAGGATCCTACCTGTCTGTTGTCCATGACTGCCCGACCCAGCATCCAAATTGTACCCCGCGTCTGGCAAGTCGAGCTGATCGAAGAACACCCGGTCCATGTTGTAGGAGTAATGCTGGCCAGTGTGAAGTATGGAGAATGAGACAGCAGCATCCTGACATGCCCTTATCACTGGTGACATTTTGACGATCTCAGGTCTTGTTCCCAAGACTATGGAAAGTCTCATGCAAGGCTCACGCTATCGTCACGATCGAAGGCTAGTAGCCCTCTTCATCAGCCTGCCAATTGAGTAAAGAGTTATCGAAGCAAACACTGCAACAAGCCCTATGAGGATGAATGCGATCGAAGCCAAGGCGATATTTGTCACTACATGACCTTCACTAGCGTAAATTCGCAGCATCCAAGCGCCAAACCCGATTCCTATCAGCAAGAGAGCTGTCCCAGGCACTCCAAGGAGCGCAAGGGGTTTTTCCTCTACGACAAGCCTAAGGAGGGACGCCAATACTCCGAATCCGTGCCTCAAAGGATTCTGGGTAGACGTCCTTCCGAGGTCTTCGTAGTTGCATACTGATGGCACTTCAACCACTTCTAGATTGTGTCTTTTTGTCTCTAGCAAGACCTCTACGCTAAGACTCATCCCCTCTTCAGAAAGCACTAACTCGTTGAGAGCCTTGATACCGTATGCACGGAACCCACTTTGTGCATCGCTAAGCCTGAGGCTTGAGGCAACACTGGCAAGTTTGGTTATCACATCGATCCCAATGCGGCGGTATCTCGGCATGCCACCATTTTGGGGGGGGCCTAGAAAGCGAGATCCGATGACAACATCCGCCTGTCCTCTTAGAATCGGCTCTGCTAGCAGGGGGATTTCGCTTGGTTCGTGTTGACCGTCGCCGTCTAGAGTGACGGTTACATCGGCTCCGAGCTCTCTCGCTCTTCTGAACAAGCTTCGAATTGCAGCGCCATAGCCGAGGTTCTTTTCATGTCTGATCACGTCTGCTCCCAATTCTGCGGCTATTTCGCTGGTAGAATCAGTGGAACCATCATCGCACACCACGACCTTGTCGGAATATTTTTTTGCTTGTAGAACCAGTTTGGCGATTGTCCTCTCCTCGTTGTAGGCAGGGATGGCCGCAACAATGAATGGCCTCTCTTTGAATGCAGAGATCTCTTGTGAGGCGATTGTATCTAGGCTGGTCAAGTTCGCCAACTAAGATTCCTCCGGAGCCTCTAAAGCTCCGTCGCACCGGACCCCGAAGGATGATCTTGATTCTTTCCTATTCTGCATATAGAAAGACCCCTATTCTCCCTTCTTGGTGTTGCAGCACGAATCCTGACGGAATAGTTTGTTGGTAGTAGACAGCCCCGGAATTATCCGTCCACCAAAGTGTGTAGATCCGCGAATACCCCTTTTCGATAGTATCGTGTGTGGCTGACTGAAGTGTAACGTCAGGGTTGTATCCAACGATTGAGGCGTTTCCGTGAAAGTACAACCTGGCCCATCCGTAGAACGCGTTGTGAGTCATCAAGACAGACCCTGGCTGAGTGTGGTTGGACAGCCATCCAATTGCGTTCACGATGTTGCTGCTATCGGTCAGTGGAACAGTGCTTTGTAACATCGAAGGGGGAGAGAAGAAGCCAAAGTAGGGAAATGCGCTACCCGTCGGCAGCGCAAGGTAGGCGCCGCCAAGAAGGAGCAAGACCAGCAACCAAGCTCCGCGTATCAGACGGAGTTTTCCTCCGCGCTGAAGGAGGAGCCTTAGTCTGTCGCTACCTTCAGTTGCGCAGATTGCCATTGGGACGGTCATCATTAGAGCCCAACGGTAAGGGAGAACCAGAGAGGTTGAGAGCGGTGCAGCCGCGAGAGCTAGCCCTATTCCGCAGCAAAGCAACCACCACCTTACGGTCCCATTGGTGAGCATCTTGAGTCCAAAGGCAGCAACCGGGATTAAGGGAAGGAAGATGTAAAACGGAAATGCAATTTGAGAAAGTGATTGAATCGATTGACTGCTCTCAGCAACGAGCCCTATTCCTTGAAGATAGAAACCTACAAGTGACAAAGAAATCTGCGCGACGGCGGGTGTCATGCATAAGATTCTCTGAAGTCTGTTTTCCGAGGATCTGAAAGTTTCGATAGCGACGAAAGCAAGAAGCAGTCCTCCCACAAGAAGGTGGGTAACTGATACTAACCAAATGAGAGCTGCGAAGAGGATGCTGCGTCGATTGGTCCTAATGTTCTGGCCAAGCGTTAGAGTGATCAAGAGTAGAGAGATGCCGAGGGTGTTCCGGAAGAGATCAAGAGAGATTCTGAGGGAAACGAAGTACGTCGAGGCTATTAGAACGAGCAGCAGTGATTTCTTCGTGTCCCACTTGAGTAAGCCACGGGCGAAGTAGTACTCAGAAAACCCGAGGAATCCGTAGAGTATTGGTCCAGCAATTTTCAATATGAAAACTGGGTCCGCGTGAGTCGCCCAGTAGGTTGTGCCGAAGATTGCAAACGTTAGCCATCCACCAATCATGGGGTTGAAGGATTGGAAATTGCCAGATCCCCAGTCAAGCATAAGGGGAACGTACGAGCCGATCGTGTCGTACCCTATGGGATAGGGTCCGGCAATGAGGTCTGGGATCGCCCTTATCGCAAGCGGAAGGAGGAATGCTGCCAAGCCGAACCTCGCTCCCATAAGGCCGAAGAGGCGACTAGCAAGCAGGTCCTTTGCAGTTAGCGCCTTTTCTAAGGATGCTAAAGGTTGGAATCTCTCACCCACGGTCTTGGTCCTCCAAGATGGATTCGATACGGCGCTCTCAACAGACGATCCTCATCTCGAAGGAAACCCGAGACTGGCTCGCAGATACCCATATAATTCGTTTATATCGAAAGACGAACGAACGTTGGTCCAAACTAGGCTAAATGTCTGTTTCAGGCTGGGTCAGTAACGCAAAGTACGTATCACTGTTGGGACTGCGGAAACCCTCTACAATACCACCTGGAATTGTCCCTAGACGGGTTGCAAGTACGATGCCCAAGCCCTTCTCAACACTTGGGCGGCCCCGCTGACGGCTGAAAAATTCGGGAGGAACGGCACTCTGGACCTACGGAAGACGTGCAACGTCACCTAACAACGGTGAAGTCGAAACTATTGTACCGACTTGTTTGTAAGGTCACCGTGTAGGAGTGGCCTGTCACGAACATGAACGCGTTGTAATTCCCGTTCCAATTGCAATAACCGTCGAGAAGGATGACAACAGGCGTAACAGAGTTTTGGGGTGAGACAACTGAGGGGTTTAGGCGCCAAGCAGAGCACTGGTTGACGGAGCCGTCGGTCACTTTGTAAGCCATCAAGTTGGCTCCCAGGGGCCCGTTGTTAAGTACGTTGACTGTTGCGTTGGTGGGCGAGCTGAAGGAGTAGCTCTTCACTTGGAGAGACTCGTTCATTACCACTTGTAACGTTGTTGAGACGCTGCCCCCAAGAAAAACGCTCCACGCAGCTATCACCAGCGTCGTGGTTATGGAACCGGTTGGGACGTGGTATATTGCACTGGCATGGACCACTCCTCTAGGTGGCACATAAACCCTAACAGGATATTCCAAGCACTGATCTACCCTCGGGTCACAATTAAAATCTGGAGCTACGCTGAAATTTCCCCCGATTCCATTAAGACTAGTCAAAGTCAGATCGATGTTAGCAGTGGAAGGAGAGGACGGAGGTGTCATGATCAGCGGGGCGGGGCTAACGATTATGCCGAGGCCTTGTACGATTATAGATAGCCTTACTGAGTGGGATATGCTTCCGCTGAATGCGGTTACAATAACAGTGTAGTTGCCTATGAAGGCAGCTTTCGCGGTCAATCCGATAGTCTGGGGCGTATTACCGAGCGGGATCGCATCCGGAGTAAATGGAGTAATACTTGCAGGTAAATTTGGAGGATTAGTATTATGCAAGAAGAAGCCTGTAAAGCCTGTGGGCCAAGCAGCGCTTTCGGATACTATACCGTTGAAGTCGTGTATGCTACTAAGTGTGATATTGAACAGGGCCTCCGAAGGGAATAGAGTCTGTCTGGTTACGTTTCCCCTTCCGCCTACATCTACTAGAATCGTCTGAGATGTGGGGTCGACTTGGATAACAAAGTTGGGCCCAAGGAGGAGCCCGGGGAGAGATAATGCTGCCGTGATGGCCGAAGCTGTCCCAACAATGGCCAACAGAACCATCCATACGGGAACCCTTCTCTTAGCTAGCCCCGTGTTTTGGCTGGGAGAGGTGATCCGGTTCAAGCTGTCACCTAGGGATCGAAAATCGTGAAGCTGAAGGTGTTGTTTCGCTTGGTTTCTAGGCTCACTGTGTAGTAGTGGCCCGGCTGAAATGTAAATGGGTTTCCTGCGAGCAAAAGGTAGCCATCGCCTATGAGGATGGCCAATGGGGTAACATTGTTCGGGGGTAGCGTGTTACAGGCTACGGTAACTGGACCGGCACAGTTACCGGTCCCTGAAACATATCGATCGCCAAGAGAATCACTTACGTTGTAGCCGGATGGGGGTTGATAGCCGGCAATCTCGACCTCCGTTGGTCCATCGTTCAATAGATTGAGGGTCACATTCGTAGGCGAATTGAAGGAGTTGCCCTGCAAGGCGAGAGACTCGTTCATAACTACTCGAAGGTTAGTGGTTACGACTCCCAGTGTTGTCGTCGCGCCGATCTCGCTCGACCCCGTGCTGGAAAAATAGCTGTCGGATAGAACTGTCAGAGCGGCGTGAACCGATCCTCCTGGGGGCAAATGGATAGTTCCAAAGGGAAGTCCGATGTTGACACCATAAGTGTTCGGGCAGGCACCTACCATAGTTGAACAACCTAGACGGAGGTCGTCTGTGAATCCGTTACGGCTTGTCAGGGTCAGGTCAACTCTGCCGGAGGATCCTGGTTTCAGGACTAGCGGATTCCGATCAGCCCTAATCGTAAGTCCTTGCACCTCAATCGACAAAGTCACCGAGTGGGATAAGCTTCCACTGGTCGCGATTACTTGGAGAGTGTAATTGCCAACAAAACCGGCATTGACGACTAGTATTAAGGACTGAGGACTGTCAGCAAGCGGAATCGCTTCCGGTTTTTGGCCAGGGAAGCTGACTGTCACGCCAGGGGGCGGGAGTGCTCGCGCGGTAATGACTCCGTTGAAGGCGCGTACTCCGGTGAGCGAGATATTGAAGTAACCTCCAGACGAATCGTTGGAACCATTGCCTGGATAAGATGGTGAGGGCGATACTAGAATTGCTTCAGATTTCGGGTTGGCATGGATTGTGAAGTCGGGTCCGACAATTAGCTTAGATAGGTACAGAGACCCTGCGATAATGGCAGCCGTTCCCAGAATGGAGACCAGTACCATCCATACAGGAACGGTCTTCGTAGCCTTTTGCATATGTTGAAAGTGTCCCTAGTTCATCAAACCATAATTCGGGAGGCTCTATTCAACTCTCCGGTCTGAATGCGACGGGTTTGTCCTTTCCTTAAGAGAGGAGGTCCTGCCTACGGTGAGACCCGGATCTTTTCAAGCTGATATGTATTACAATTGGTTCTTCCGTTCGGGACTCGAGGGTTGGTCCTCACGGTCTTTCGGGGCACTATTTTGGGAGTGGACATGATTCTGGGAAGGGGTTAGAGGCCTGAGTTTCGCCGGCGGCGGAGAGTCAGCGGGCTTGGGTTGTTGGCTGCGAGGGTTAGTGGGATGCTTAGCTCCTTTCCCGCGATACGTTTTGGTCTTTACGGAGAATGATGAGTCATGCGAGGTTCTAATTCGCTTCATTCCCAGATAGAGATATGTGGCAATAGAAGCGGAAGAGATCCCGAATGCTACACTCAAGACCGGAACTAGGACTGGCGAGAGACTATTGGCATACGCCTGAAAGTATACGTCATTAAGGTAGGTCACATATAGAGACACGGCCAGAGACGAGATTACACAAAGTTCCGCAAATATGATGAGCCATGCTTTCTTGGGAAAGTTCCACCAGGTCAAGTAGCCTATCTTTGAGACCTCCAGAGTAGTCTCATGAGAATTCTTGGTGGGCTGGGATTAAGGCGAGGTGTTACTCAGCAGAAGGGGCCCTGGCGGTGGGGGTCCGCTGGATGGTGGACCAGAGACGCGGCCTGGTTGCTTGCGCTTATCTGCGATGGCCCTAACACCTTGAAAGACGCCTAGACCAAGGATCCCGATCAGGACTGCATGGCCCAACGTTATCAGCGTCAGGGCTTTTCTTGAAAAAGCGAGGGCTGCCAGCGAAACGTAGTTGTCGCCGGCAAACAGAAGGGTCAATGTAACGATAGAAACCATGGGGATTACCAGATAGACAGATTCTCTGCGGGATTCCGTCACAAGCTTGTAGTCTCCGTTGAGATACGCTAGGACTAGAACAACTCCTAAGGCGCCAACTTCGAGAACTGTATCGGCCGGGCTCGGTATCCCTAAGCTTATGCCAAATTGAAAATTCGAGAGCGGATAGAGAGGCGGAATTGTCCCAACTATCGAGTCGGCCACGAGGTGAGAGAGAATCCCTGCTGAGATTGTTAGGCCCAGACCCTTGAATCTTATGACGAGAACTGCGCAGATGGGTAACAGAATAATCAACGAGTGGGTGTAGGTGTGGTGTTGAATCAGTGGTTTGAAGTAGATATCGAAGTCCGGGAGAACTCCCGCCAGAAGAGCCATGTAGGCGAGAGGATTCACCTTGACTTGTCTGCCGGTGAGCTTCGAGAAGAGATAGCTCCAGCAGCTGTGTCCGAGAAGAAACACGACTCACCCTGCTCCGTGTCCGCAATCCAATTGAAACCGGACGCTCAGTGAGGGATACTAATGGTTAGTGGCGAGACCACCTGTCGGTCCGCGACCAGGTATTTTGAAAGCTCTCTTTAGTGTCTACCAAATTGATTGGCCTCCCTCAGGTTTTGTCCAAACCCATCGAACCGGATGAGCTTGGATGGTCAATAGGTAGTTCTTTGAGGAACTACACGAAATCGGGGTTCAACATATGTCGGGTTTCAACTAACCCGACTAATACCCGAGTTCTCTTCGATTATCCCGAGTCAGGTCCTCCTAGATTGGAGTCTCTGAATTACCTCCCAACTCAAAGTAGAGATTATATAGGAAATCTCTTCGAGAGACAACACTTAGCTCGTCACCATATCAGAGGTCATCATTTCCCAAGAGGTCCTCGGAACATAGCAATACTATTCGTAGCTGAAGCTGCTACGATGGGGTCTCAGTCTGGCAAGTATAGGGCCGCGCGACACGAACCTGAGCTTTTGAATCTCTCGCACCGGACTATACCTGTATTGTCCGAGCTCCAAACTATCTCTGAGTGATTGAATCTTGATCAAATCAATGCCCATGTATTGGAAGGAGAGGACTGTTCTTGTGACGGGCGGGGCCAGTTTCATAGGAAGCCA
>Ga0137396_10000258_pt1 | contig 23806 bp, 21 predicted proteins | sample czc16metaG_FD_108284 | JGI IMG/M metagenome (GOLD analysis project Ga0137396, IMG submission 108284) | Vadose zone soil microbial communities from Angelo Coast Range Reserve, California, USA - czcobulk3.16 metaG | ecosystem: Environmental > Terrestrial > Soil > Vadose zone | place: USA...
ATAAGTACGAGACCGGCGAGGTGTGGGAAGGAGTGACTCAAGACCGGACAGCCGTCACCTAACCCCGATCGCCTTTCTTCCAAACCCTCGCTTGACCGCCCGGCGCCGCGCAGAGTTTTACCTCCTCTCGATCACAGTTGTGTGGGGCAGCACCTTCGTCATCACGAAGTCGTTGCTCGAGGATAACTCTCCTCTATTCTACACGGCGATCCGGTTCCTGCTCGGCTCGCTCATCCTCCTCGTTCTTTTTCCCCGCCGGCTGACCAAGATTTCGCGCTCGACTCTCATGCGCGGCAGTCTGCTGGGCCTCTTCCTTTACGGCGGGTTTCTGGTTCAAACGGTGGGGATGCAATACACGACCGCCTCAAAGTCGGCGTTTTTTACGGGCATGCTGACCGTGTTGACCCCGGTGGTGCAAATTGCCGTCCAGCGTTTCTTTCACGTTGGGCGAAAGCAGTTGAAAATCGGGAATCTGCTCGGGGTCGTTGCGGCCGGGATCGGACTCTACCTGCTCACCTCCCCCGCGGGATCGCCGTTTAACAAGGGGGACGCACTCACGCTCGTTTGCGCGCTCTTCTTTGCGTGTTATATCGTCTATCTCGATCTCGTCTCGGACGAGCCGGACAAGCTCCGATTGTCGTTCGTCCAGTTTCTTTTCTGTGCAGTCGTGGGGATGGCGATGGCCTTGTTGTTCGAAAACATTCGGGCGGCAAGTTCGGGCACCTACGTTCTCTCCCTTCTGTATCTGACCATCGTCGCGACCGTCATCGCGATGTGGGTGCAAAACCGGTATCAGGGCGATACGTCGCCGACCCGGGCTGCCGTAATTTTTGCGGTCGAGCCGGTCGTCGCCGCGGTGTTTGCGTACTTTGTGAGGGGAGAGATTATCGGTCTGGCCGGCATCGGCGGCGGAGCTTTGATAGTCGGCGGGCTTCTGGTATCCGAGTTCTCGGATGAGCTCCCGGTTCTGAATAGGGCCATCGCCGCTCCGGCCGGTCATTCCACCCAGGCAGATACACCGGGGGCGGCGGGCGAAAAGCATTGACTTTGAGCCAATTTCATCGTATGTTCACGATGCCGCCTCAAACGGGATGACAGTCGGAGCGCAAATTATTATCGAGGGAATGGTTCAGGGGGTCGGGTTCCGGTATTTTGTTTACACGAAGGCGTCGCGTTTGGGGCTCACGGGATTCGCCCGGAATGTTTCTGGTGGAAGAGTCGAAATTGAAGTCGAGGGTGACCGGTCTCTGATTGAAGAACTTATAAAATTTCTCAAAGTGGGTCCGCCATCCGCGCATGTCGCCGACGTGAAGGTCGACTGGAAGAAGCCGGAAAATCAATTTCGGAGTTTCGAAATCCGGTAGGTTGACCCCTCACAGATTCTAATCGATCGGACTGGATGCGTTTCGGTTTTGGCTATGATATCCACCGGCTGGTGGTCAACCGGAAGCTGGTTCTGGGAGGCGTTGAGATTCCCTTCATTAAAGGCCTGATCGGGCACTCCGACGCAGACGTTCTCTGCCACGCCTTCGCGGATGCCCTGCTCGGATCAGCGGCCCTGGGAGACATCGGCAAACATTTCCCGGATACCGATGAAAGGTTCAAGGACATCTCGAGCCTCGTGCTGTTAAAACACGTCGCGCAGCTCCTGCGGTCAAACAATTACGATATCATCAACGTGGACGCGACCGTGATCCTTCAGCAGCCCAAAATCGCACCGTACATAAAGCGCATGAGGGAAAACGTGGCCCAGGCGCTTGGAGTTCAGGTTGAGCGGGTCTCGGTGAAGGCGACAACAAACGAGGAGTTGGGTTTCATCGGTATCGGCGACGGCGCAGCCGCCTACGCGGTGGCGTCGATCAGGGAAAAGCAGCTCCCTCTCGACCTCTGATCGCCGCCGGATGGTAGAATTCCTGTATTCAATTGACAAGGCGGTATTTTACTTTTGCAATCAGACGATCGCGAATCCGGTCTTCGATGCCGCTATGCCGATCCTGACCGATTGGAACCAGCACTGGTACGGCCGCGTGCTCTTCGGCATCCTGTGGCTGCTTCTGGTTTGGAAAGGAGGGAAGAAGGGGAGGACTGCCGCGTTGCTGCTCATTCCCCTGATCTTCATGAGCGACCAATTGAACAACAACCTCCTGAAAAGAGTGTTCGCACGCCCGAGGCCATGCCACATCGTCGATGGGAAGATGGTTCTGGAACATGTCCGCCTGCTCGTCAGCTGCGGCGGCGGTTTCTCGTTTCCTTCCGGTCATGCCGTGAACAATTTTGCGGCGGCAAGTTTCTTCTCGCATTATTATCGCCGCCGGGCATGGGCGTTTTACACGTATGCCGGCCTCATTGCCTTCTCCAGAATGAGCGTCGGCGTTCATTATCCGTCCGACGTTCTCGCCGGGGCCGCGGTCGGGGCGTTGTGCGCATCGGTCGTCATCCATCTCTGGCGATTAGTGGAAAGGAGGTTTCCGGCGCTTTCCATTGATACTCCGCCGGTCCCGGTTCGTGCCGATGAATAATAATTCAGGCAGGAGGGAACTATCCCTCGCCCTGCTCGCCGGTTGCCTGCTCGGCTTCTCCTTTCCACCGGTGCCGACGGGGATCTTTGCGGCAGTGGCATTCGTACCTTTTTTTCTGCTCCTCGAGGGGGTACAAGGTTACGGTGCCGCCATCCGGCGTTCCTATGTCACGTTCTTCGTCTTCAATGTGATTACATTGTATTGGACGGGGGGATTCACGCACGGCAAAGATCCCTACCTGATGGCGGCGGGGGCGTCGCTACTGCTCGTCCATCCGCTTTTTTTTTATGTGCCCGTCGCCGGCTGGATCTTCATCAGAAAAAGATTCGGCGGGCTTTATTCGCTTTGCCTGTTTCCATTTTTATGGGTCTCTTTTGAATATCTCCACTCCCTGACCGAGATCTCATTTCCCTGGCTCACGCTGGGCAATAGCCAGACCTACGACCTCGCGTCGATTCAAATTGCCTCGCTGACGGGGGTGTTCGGAATTTCCTTCTGGCTTCTGTGGCTGAATGTTGCGGTCTATCTTTTCTTCTCGGCGGTGAGCACCGGACGGTTGAAGTTCCTGTCGGTTCCCTCGGCTGTTTTCGCGGCGGGAATTCTCGCGTTGTACCTCCTCCCCGGGGCGTACGGCGCGAGCGTTCTCCGCCGTGCCGCAGACGCCGCCCCCGATTCGATCCGGGTCGGTGTTGTTCAGCCGAATATCGATCCATTCGAAAAGTGGGAGCAGCGGCCGGACCTTCAGCTCCAGGTTCTCGAGCGGCTTACGTGGGAGGTCGCGGGGAAAGGGGTGGACTTGATCATCTGGCCTGAGACCGCCGTTCCGTTCTATATCCTCGATCCGAGAAACCGGCCGGGCTTCGAAACCCTCAAACGGGAAATCGACAGCCTGGGAATTCCGCTCCTGACCGGAATCCCCGATATCAAATACTACGGTGAAGGCGAACCCGCTCCCGGAAGCAGCAAGGTTTCACAGGATGGCCGCCGCTACGATAATTACAATAGCTCGATGCTTCTCCAGCCCGGAGACCCGGAAATTCAGAAATATGCCAAGATGATCCTCGTCCCGTTCGCGGAGCGCGTGCCTTTCTCCGAGGCCCTCAGCTTCCTCAATGCGATGCAATGGAATTTTGGGCTGGGAGGATGGGGAATGGGGAGTACGAAAACAGTGTTCCACCTGAGGGGAAAGAGGTTTGCGGTCGATTCCTCCAAAAGGTTTCTATTTTCTAATTTTATCTGCTATGAATCGGTTTATCCCGGTTTCGTCGCGAGTTTCGTGCGGGAGGGAGCCGAGTTCCTGACGGTCATTACGAACGACAGTTGGTGGGGAAATACATCCGGGGCGTATCAGCACGCCCAGTTTGCCGTCCTTCGGGCCGTCGAGAACCGTCGTTGGGTCGTCCAGTGCGCGAACGGAGGGATCTCGTGTTTCGTCGATCCGTTCGGTCACCTTCTCGAGCCCACAAGGATGTTCACGCAGCAGGTTCTTATAAGCAGCGTCAAACCGGAACGCGCGCTGACATTCTATTCCGCCATGGGGGACTGGTTCGCACAAATCTGTCTCGTTCTGAGCGCGTTTAGTCTGGCCGCCGCGCTGGGCTCGAGGATGTATTCGACGATTCGAGGCCGCTGAATCAATGGACGCAATCGATCTCCGGAGCGATACGGTCACGAAGCCCTCTCGGGGAATGCTCGAGGCAATGATGAGCGCTGAGGTGGGCGATGACGTCTTCGGCGAGGATCCCACGGTCAATGCCCTTCAGGCGCGTGTCGCCCGGTTGTTCGGGAAGGATGACGCCCTCTTCGTTCCGAGCGGCACGATGGGAAATGAAATTTGCATCAAGGTCCATACCCAGCCGGGGGATGAAATAATCGTCGATGCGGATTCGCATATATTCGTCTACGAAACCGCAGCTCCCTCGCTCCTTTCGGGTGTGCAAATGAATCCGGTCAAGGGGAAGAGGGGCGTCTTCACAATCGAACAATTAAAAGCCGCTGTGCGCGCGCGGGCCTATTATCTTCCGGCAACAAAGCTCATCTGCGTCGAAAACACGCACGGAAGGTCGGGCGGCTCGGTTGTACCGGCCCAGGCGATTCGGGCAATCCGCGAGTTCGCAGCCGGGGAGAAGATCATGGTCCATCTCGACGGTGCGAGGATCTGGAATGCCTGCGTTGCGAGCGGCTCAGATCCGAAAGAGTTCGCCAGGGGGGCCGATTCGATCTCTGTCTGCTTTTCAAAAGGGCTCGGCGCCCCGATCGGTTCGATGATCGCCGGCGACGCCGAGTTTATCGAGCGGGCGCGGCGGTACCGGAAAGTCTTCGGCGGAGGCATGCGCCAGGTGGGTATCCTGGCGGCGGCGGCGCTCTACGCACTCGACCACAATATCGAAAGACTGAAAGAGGATCACGCGAAGGCGCGGTACCTTGCCGGAGAGCTCAACCAGACGAAGGGATTGCGCGTGGAAATGGAAGAAGTGCAGACCAACATGGTGATCGCCGAGACCGAGCCCTCCGGAAAGACCCAGGCGGAGGTCCTGGAGATCCTGAAATCCAACGGTGTCCTCATGACGTCTGAACGCCGGTCGGCGATCAGGGCGGTCACGCACCTGGACGTCTCGATGGAGCAGGTACGCCGCGCGGCGGCGATTGTACGCTCGCTGTTCTGACATGGACAAATCGAAATTCAAGCATAAAACCGAAATCCGCGTTCGAAACTACGAAGTGGACTGGCAGGGGATTGTCCACAATGCCGTATACCTGCAGTACTGCGAGCTCGGACGGGTCGACTACCTCAGGCGGCTCGGCGTCAAACTCGACCTTACGACGATCCGTCACGATGCGCGGGTGGTTGTCGCGCGAAATGAGATAGACTATAAGTCGCCCGCCCGCTTCGACGACGCCTTAACTGTATGGACACGGGTTTCTTACATCCGAAATACGAGCTTCGGCTTCGAGTCCATTATTGAAGAATCTTCAAGCGGGCGGCTCGTGGCCGAGAATTTCTCGGTCCATGTCTGGCTGAACCCCCGCACGGGGGAGCCGACGACCGTGAGGGACGATTTTCGCGCCGCCGTGCTAAAATTCGAGGGTGCGGATGTGGCGATTCTGGGGCCGACGCTGCTCACCTGATTTACCCCCCTGCGATTTGCTATTGTAAAGGGCGAGTGTTATATTATTTACGTCCTCGTTTGAAAGTCCCTCCTATGGGACTTTTTTTTTGAATGAGGTTGAAAGGCCTTAAATTCAGCGATATTCGGATGGTTTCGGATGCCCCTCCCAGAGCGCATTGAAGAAATTGCCCGACCGGTCGTCGAAAGCCACGACGCCTACATCATCGATGTGAAGGTGCGCGGCGAGTCCGGCGCGAAAATCGCAGAACTTTTCGTCGACACCGACGAGGGCGTCACCACCGGGCTCTGCGAACGAATCAGCAAGGAGCTATCGGGCGTGTTGGACGCGGCTGAGCTCTTCCGCGGCAGGTACCATCTCGTGGTTTCGTCGCCGGGCGTGGAACGTCCACTGAGATTTCCCCGGCAGTTCCCCAAAAACGTCGGCCGGACATTGGACGTCAAAATCCGAAGCGGCGAAGCCGTCGAGCGTGTTCAGGGCAAATTGGTGGGAGCGACGGGCGAAGACATACGGCTGGGTCTGACCGGGGAAAACATCCGAACGATCCCGTACCGGGACATCATCGAGGCTCGGGTGATGGCTGACATATCGAATAAATCTTTGAGGTAAGAATGAATTACGAAATTGTTGAATCGTTTCAGCAGATGGTCCGGGAAAAACGGATCGACAAGGACACGCTCGCCGGCATCATCGAAGACGTCTTCGCGATGATGGTCCGGAAGAAATACGGCCAGGAGTCGCGATTCGAGGTCGTTGTCAATGTGGATAAGGGAGACATCGAGATCTATCTCGAGAAGAAAATCGTGGAGCAGGTAACCGACCCGACCACGCAAATCGACCTGGAAACGGTGAAAAAAAAGTCGGACGAACCGCTGAATGTCGGGGATGATTTCGTCGAAGTGGTCGATCTGCAAACCTTCGGCCGGAGGCTCGTTGTGAGCGCCAAGCAGAACCTGAATCAGCGAATCAAGGAAATCGAGAAGGAGATCATCTACAACGAGTACAGCACAACGGTCGGCGAGATCATCGTCGGCGAGATTTACCAAATCCGCAAAGGGGAAATTCTCGTCATTCATAACCGCAACGAGCTCATCCTGCCAAAGAGCGAGCAAATCGCCCGGGAACGATACCGGAAAGGAGAAACGCTCAGGGCAATCGTCAAAGAAGTTCGCAAAAGCGCATCGAGTCCGCTCGTCATCATCTCGCGCGCAGACCCCAAGTTTCTCGCGAAACTGTTTGAGATCGAAATTCCCGAAATCTACGACGGCATCATTGAAATTAAAGGCGTTGCCCGAGAAGCAGGGGAGCGCTCGAAAGTGGCCGTGGAATCCCATGACGACCGGATCGATGCGGTCGGCGCCTGCGTGGGCATGAAAGGCGTCCGAATCCACGCGATTGTCCGGGAACTCAATAATGAGAATATCGATGTGATCAACTATTCCAACAAGCCGCAGGTCTTCATCCAGCGTGCGCTGTCACCGGCTAAACTCAAGAACGTCGAGGTGGATGAAGCTACCAAGGCCGCAACGGTTCTCGTGGACAAGGATCAGGTCTCGCTCGCGATCGGAAGGAACGGACAAAATATCCGGCTCGCCTCGAAGCTCACCGGCTTCGAGATCAACCTGATTAAGGAAGGGGTCGAAGAGGAGTACGATATGGACCTCGACGAGTTTCGTGAAGAGCTGGGCGAACCGCTCTATGAACGGCTTGTGGACGAAGGATATGACACGGCCCGCAAAGTGATCGATGCCGCGGTCATGGACCTTCTTGAAATTGAAGGGTTGACGGAGGAGAAAATCCAGTCGACCAAGGCCATGATGCAGCGCGAGCTGGAGGAGGCGGACATCGAGGAAGAATCCGAGCAACAGGCGGCGATGCAGCCGGCGGCGGCCCCTGCTCCCGCTGCAAGCGAGGGCGAGGCGAAGGATGAGGTGACAGACACCGAGACCGAGCCCCCCGAAGAGGCGGTTGCCAAGGATGAAAAAAATGAACCAACCGGCACCGAAGCGGAAGCCCCCGATGAGGCGATCGCCAAAGATGAAAAAAATGAGGCAACGGAAACCGAGGCGTGACTGAAGCATGGCAGAGAACTTAACGGCACATAAGAAGATCTATCAGATCGCGAAGGAGATTAATATCTCCCACGAGACCTTGATCGATTATCTGAAGCGGAAGGGGCACTCGGTCAAGGGTCTGATGTCGTCGGTGGACGACGCGATGATGCACGATATCCTGTCGCATTTCAAGAAGGATCGGGAAGTCGCGGAAAAGCACCAGCGGAAGATCCAGACGATTCGCGAGACCAGAAAGAAGGCCGAGGCAAAGGCCGCGGTCCCCGAGGTGGGCGCTCAGAAAGCGAAGCCGGTAAAGAAAACAAAACCCGAGGAAGCCGCACAGCCCGCACTAAAACCGGCGGCCTCGGCCGCGGAAGTCATTTCCCAATCTGTCCCCCTCGAAGCGTCCCCAACCGTTGATGTGTTAGAACCTCCCGGGGCGCATCTCCCGGGCGAAGCGGAGACCGTTGAGGCTCCCCCCGAGAAAGCGCCCGCAAAGGGAAGAAAAGCGCCGGAGGTAATGGCGCGGCGCACTCCCAAGATGGGATTGAAGATCAAGGGGAAGATCGATCTCGACGAGGTCAACCGGGCTACCGCAATCCACGAAGGAACGGCTGCTCCGGAAACCACGACGGTTTCAGAGGAGGAGGCCAAGAAAAAGAAAAAGAAGAAGAAACGCATACGGGTTGCCGCGCCTCCGCCGGTGCCGGAAGAAACGGACGAGCTGCTCCGCAAGGCCAAGAAAAAGAAAAAACTGCGGCACCAGGAGGTTGATAAGGAAGAGGTCGAGGAAGCCATCAAGCGGACGCTGGCGGAGATGGATGAAGCGAGCGTCGTCGTACAGCGGGCCACGTTCAAGCGCAAGCGCAAAGAGAAGAGGATGATGGAGGAGCAGCGCCAGCTTGAGGAGCTGAAGAAAGAGGAGTCGATTCTCCGCGTGACGGAATTTGTCTCGGTGAACGAGCTCGCGAACCTCATGGGCGTCAATGCCGCCGACGTCATCAAGAAATGTATCGAACTCGGCCTGATGGTCTCCATCAACCAGCGTCTCGACAAGGATACGATCACGCTCGTTGCCGACGAGTTCGGTTATGAGGTACGGTTCTTCTCCGAAATCACGGAAGACATCGTCCCGTCCGTCCCGGAGGTCGATAGCGAGCTTGTAGCGCGCCCGCCGGTTGTTACAATCATGGGGCACGTGGATCATGGCAAAACGTCTCTGCTCGACTACATCCGGCGGAGCAACGTCGTCGCCGGGGAGGCGGGCGGAATCACGCAGCACATCGGCGCCTACATGGTCGCCGTCGACGGCAGGAAGAGCATCACGTTCCTCGATACGCCGGGTCACGAGGCATTTACCGCAATGCGCGCCCGCGGCGCCCAGCTCACCGATATCGTCGTGCTGGTCGTGGCCGCTGACGACAGCGTCATGCCCCAGACCGTCGAAGCGATCAGCCACGCCCAGGCCGCGAACGTTCCGATCATTATCGCGATCAACAAGATCGACAAACCCGAAGCGAACGCCGACCGCATCCGGCAGCAGCTTTCCGAACACAATGTGCTGGTCGAGGAGTGGGGCGGCAAGTACCAGTGCGTCGAGCTGTCCGCGCGGACCGGCAAGAACGTCGACCTCCTGCTCGAGAAAATCCTGCTGGAGGCGGACGTTCTCGATCTGAAAGCGAACCCGTCATCCCGGGCCCGCGGCGTCGTGATCGAGGCCCAGGTCGATAAGGGGAGGGGGATTGTCACAACCGTCCTCGTCCAGAAAGGGATGCTGAAGATCGGCGATCCGTTTGTCGCCGGGATTCAGAGCGGGAAGGTCCGCGCAATGAGCGACGAGCGGGGCAGGCGCATTGAAGTTGCCAAACCCTCCACCCCGGTTCAGGTGCTCGGATTTGACGGGGTCCCCCAAGCGGGCGACAGCTTCGCCGTCGTCGAAAACGAGCGCGAGGCGAGAGACATCGGTGTACGCCGCCAGACCCTGAAACGGGAGCAGGACTTCCGCCTTGTGCGAAGCGTAACCCTTGACGATATCTCGAAGAAGATTCAGGAGGGTCAGATCAAGGAGTTGAAAGTGATTGTGAAGGGCGACGTCGACGGCTCCGTCGGAGCCCTCGCGGATTCGTTGATGAAGATCAGTCACGAAGAGGTGCGCGTCAATGTGATCCATCATGATGTGGGCGGAATCTCCGAGTCGGATGTTCTGCTTGCCGCCGCCTCCGGCGCCGTGATCATCGGCTTCCATGTGCGGCCCAACATGAACGCGCGCCGGCTCGCCGAGCAGGAAAAGGTCGACATTCGGTTTTATAATATCATTTACGACGCAATCGAAGATGTCAAGAAGGCCCTCGAGGGATTGCTTTCCCCCACCAAGAACGAAGAGGTAACGGCCTCGATCGAGGTGCGCGAAGTGTTCAAGGTTCCGAAGATCGGCTCGATCGCCGGATGCTCCGTTCAAGAAGGCAAGATCACGCGCGGCAATAAGGTCCGGCTCATCCGCGACGGAATCGTGGTGTACGACGGAGCCATCTCCTCGCTGAGACGATTCAAGGAGGATGTCCGGGAGGTGGAAGCGGGATTTGAGTGCGGCGTCGGCCTGGAGAATTTTAACGACATCAAGGTCGGCGACACGATTGAGGCGTACAAAATCGTCGAGACGATGCGAAAACTGGCGTAGGATGAGCCCATGTCACTGCGAACTGAACGCGTTGCATCCCTCATCAAAGAGGAGGTCGGGACATATTTTATCCGTGAATTCCGGGATCCGGCGTACGGGTTCCTGACCGTGACGGAAGTTCACATGACCCCCGATCTGCGGATTGCAAAGATCTACGTCAGCATCATGGGCAACGATCAGACCAAGTCACGGACGATGAAGCTGCTCGAGGAGCATAAGGGGGAGATCCGCACGTTCATCGGTTCGCGGATGAGAATGAAGTTTACCCCTTCGGTCCAGTTCTTCATGGATGAGACATTTGATCGTGTCGCCCGAATCGAAGAGCTTATAAAGAAAATCCGCAAGGAGGACGGGAGCTAGCGAATGCTGATCGCGCGTTCATTGGGCGAGATCGGGAAGCTGCCGGACTCGGCGGTGACGGTCGGAACGTTCGACGGGGTCCACAGTGGGCACCGCGCGATCCTTAAGGAGCTGACGGCAAGGGCCTCGGGCGGACGGAGCGTCGTGATCACGTTTGATCCGCATCCGAGAACCGTCGTCGGAACGGGTGAGGTCAGGCAGTTGAGCAACCTCGGTGAACGGCTCGAGTTGATCGGCTCACTCGGCGTCGATGCGGCGCTGGTTCTCGAATTCACGAAGGAATTTTCACGCCTTTCGCCCAAGGAGTTCTACGTGCAGTATCTGATTAACGGCGTCGGAATGCGGGAAGTCATCGTCGGCTACGACCATATGTTCGGGCATGAACGCGAGGCGGGAATCAAAGAAATCCGGCAGCTCGGCAGGGAATTCGGATTCGAGGCCAGGGTCGTCGATCCTGTTTCGGTCGGGGGGCGCATCGTAACCAGCTCGCGCATCCGGGAACTGCTTCTTCAGGGCGACGTGGAACGGGCCGAAGAGTGCCTCGGCCGGCCCTACTCTCTGACCGGCACGGTTGTGAAAAGCGACGGACGTGGCACCGGCCTCGGGTTTCCGACGGCGAACATTGAGCCCGAGTTTCAGCATAAACTCGTTCCCGCCGACGGAGTGTACCTCGTTGGCGCCGACCTCGGCGGCGTCCCGTTGTACGGGATGCTGAATATCGGTTATCGCCCCACGTTCAAGCCGGCGGGGGGGCGGACGATCGAAGTTCATTTGTTCGATTTCAGCGAAATGATCTATACGCGGAAATTGAAAATGTTTTTTCTTAAACGCCTTCGCGCCGAGAAGAAGTTCGCATCGGTCGACGATTTGGTGCGCCAGCTCAACGCCGATCGGGATGCGTGCCTACGGCATATCTCAGCGCTGCAACTCATTTTAAATTCAGGAGAGAATCAATGCCACTGACAAAGGAACAATCGCAGCAAGTAATCCTAAAGTACGGCAAATCGGCCATCGATTCGGGCTCGCCCGAGGTTCAGGTTGCGCTTCTGACAACCCGCATCAACGAGCTTTCGGGGCATTTCGAAAAGAATGTCAAGGATAATCACTCGCGCCAGGGTTTGCTGAGGATGGTCGGGAAACGCCGCCGTCTGCTGGATTACCTGCAGAAAAAAAATGTGGATCGCTACCGCAAGATCATTCAGGACCTCGATCTGCGAAAGTAAGAGGATCCGCTCTAACGAACGTGTTTACTCACTAACGATGAAAGCCATTCGATGGTAACGAAAAAAGAAATTGAAATCGGAGGAAGAACACTCTCGCTCGAAACGGGGAAACTGGCACTCCAGGCCGACGGATCAGTCATGGTCCGCTACGGCGACTCGATGGTGCTCGCAACGGTCGTTGCGTCATTAGAACCAAGAGAAGACCGGGATTACTTTCCATTGCAGATCGAGTACCGCGAGAGGACGGCCGCCGCTGGCAAAATACCGGGCGGATTTTTCAAGAGGGAGGGGAGGCCGACGGAGAAGGAGATTCTGTCTTCCCGCCTGATCGACCGTCCTCTGCGCCCGATGTTTCCCGAAGGGTTCAAATGCGAGACCCAGGTGATGCTGACCGTCTATTCTTCGGACCTGGAGAACGACACGGATGTGCTCGGGGCGGTCGGGGCGTCGGCCGCCCTGATGATCTCGGATATCCCGTTCGACGGCCCCATCGCCGAGGTGCGGGTCGGGCGAATCGCCGGGGAATGGATCATGAACCCGACGTTCGGACAACTCGAAACCAGCGATCTGGACATCATCGTCGCCGGCACACGGACGTCGGTCGTGATGGTTGAGGGATCAGCGAAGGAAATCTCGGAGCAGGAGATGCTCGACGCGATCCGCTTTGCCCACGAAGGCGTCAAACGATTGTGCGAGATGCAGATTGAGATGCAGCGGGAAATCGGAAAACCCAAGCGGCAAGTTCCGCAGAACCAGTTGAAGAAGGAACTTATGGGTATCGTCTCGAAGATCGCCCGTGAAAAGATTCGCGAGCTTTGCCATAAGCCGCTCAAGAAAGAGGAGCGGAGGCTTGCAACCGCCGACATTCGCCTGAACGCGATCGAGGGGTTGAAGAAGGAAATCGCCTCCAGCCGCCTGACGCTCGACGAGCAGGACAAACTCCTCAGCGCGAGCGATCCCTCCGGATTCGTGGAAAAGAAGCAGAAGTTGATCGACGAAATCCTCCATGACATCGAATACGAGGAGATGCGATCGATGATACTCAAAGCTGGAAAGCGCCTCGACGGCCGCGGTCTGCGTGATATCCGGCCGATCACGTGTGAGGTGGGGATTCTTCCGAGGACGCACGGTTCCGCCCTGTTCACGCGCGGCGAGACGCAGAGTCTCACGTCCACGACGCTCGGAACGAAGATGGACGAACAAATCCTGGACGGACTTCTTCCCGAAACGACGAAGCGGTTCATGCTCCATTACAATTTCCCCCCATTCTCCGTGGGTGAGGTGGGAAGACTCGGCGGCACCGGGCGGCGCGAAATCGGCCACGGTAATCTCGCGGAGCGGTCTCTCAAGAACCTGATGCCTGCGGAGCAAGAGTTCCCGTACACGATCAGGATCGTCTCGGACATTCTCGAGTCGAACGGCTCGTCGTCCATGGCTACCGTGTGCGCCGGTTCGCTGGCGCTCATGGATGCGGGAGCGCCCCTCAAGAAATCGGTCGCGGGGATTGCCATGGGACTGGTCAAGGAAGCGGAAAAGGTCGCCATCCTCAGCGATATCCTCGGGAACGAGGATCATTTCGGAGACATGGATTTCAAAGTCGCCGGGACCCGCGAGGGCATTACGGGATTTCAGATGGATATCAAGATTCAGGGGATTTCATTCGAGATTTTTGAAAACGCTCTGAACCAGGCACGGGAAGGGCGAATACATATTCTCGACGTCATGGCGAAGACTCTCGCAGAACCCCGCAAGGATTTGTCGAAATACGCGCCACGCCTGACCACGATGAAGATTCCGGTCGATATGATCGGCAGCGTCATCGGACCGGGCGGTAAAGTGATCCGTCAGATCGTCAAGGATACGGGCGCGGAAATCAACATTGAGGACGACGGGACCGTAATCATCGCTTCGGTCTCGGCGGAGGGAAGCAACAAGGCCTTCGAAATCATCAGTAAGATCATCGAGGTGCCGGAGGTCGGGAAAGTGTATCGCGGAAAAGTGACGCGAACGATGGATTTCGGAGCGTTCGTCGAGTTTCTCCCTGGCAGGGAGGGGCTCGTCCATATCTCTCACCTGGATACGGCCCGCGTGAACAAGGTGACGGACGTGCTCAACGTCGGAGACGAGCTCGAGGTCAAGCTGATCAAGAAAGATGATGAGGGTCGATACAATCTGAGCCGCAAAGCATTGATGCCGGGGTATGATGCCGAAAAAGAGGCCGTGCGCGATGCGGAGAGGGCTAAGGAGCGAGGACAGCGCGGAGACGGCCGGGGTCGCGGCGCCCCTCATCGCGAACACCGGCGCTAATACCGAATCCCCGTCCGGAGACGACCCCCGTCTCTCCGGAGCGTTCGACGGTAGACCAGACCGCTGATTCTTCGATGCAGGTCAGAAAGAAGGTTATTCTTATAATCCTCGACGGCTTCGGTCTGGGGACCGACCCCGCCGTCGACGCCATCGCCAAGGCACGGAAGCCCTACATCGATTTTTTGTTTACGACCTACCCCTGGACAAGGATCAACGCCTCCAGCGAGGACGTCGGTCTGCCCTCCGGTCTGATGGGAAACTCCGAAGTCGGCCACATGAACATCGGCGCCGGCCGCGTAGTGTACCAGGAAATCACGAGAATCAACCGTTCGATCCGGACGGGGGATTTCTTCGAAAAGCCTGCTTTCCTCGGCGCGGTCGAGAATGCCAAACGGCGCGGATCGGCTCTTCATTTGCTAGGCCTGCTCTCCGACGGCGGTGTGCACAGCCATATTACTCACCTGTACGCCCTTCTCGAGCTTGCCCGCCGGAATGGTCTTCCTCGGGTCTACGTCCATGCTCTCCTCGACGGGAGGGATACACCTCCCGAGGCAGGTGTCCGGTATATCCGTGAGCTGCTGGAAAAGGTGAAAGGCGTGGGCGAAATCGCCACCATCATCGGCCGGTATTACGGCATGGACAGAGACAACCGATGGGAGCGAACGGAAAAAGCTTACAGGGCGATGACTGAAGGGATCGGCATTCGCGCAACGGATCCTGCGGAGGCGGTTGAAGTCTCATACCGGCAAGGCGTCACCGACGAGTTCGTCCTGCCAATCGTTTTAGAGAAAGCAGGGCAGCCGGTTGCCCTGATCCGCGACGGCGATTCCGTTATCTTCTTCAATTACAGAACGGACCGGCCGCGCCAACTGACCCGCGCATTTATCGACCCCGCGTTCGACAAATTCCCCCGGAAGAAACTCGACCTCTATTTCGCGACGATGACGAAGTATCAGGACGATTTTACATGCCCCGTAGCATTCCCCCCGACCTTCCTCACAAGGACTCTCGGTGAAATCATTTCCGAAAATGGTTTGAAACAACTTCGCCTAGCCGAGACCGAGAAGTATGCACACGTGACATTCTTTTTTAACGGCGGCAGGGAAGAGCCTTTCCCCGGCGAGGAACGAATACTTGTTCCCTCGCCGCGGGGGGTTGCAACCTACGACCGGAAGCCGGAGATGAGCGCGTATGGGGTGACGGAGAAGGCCGTCGAGGCGCTCAACATCGGGTCGTATGCATTGATTGTCATGAACTACGCGAACGCCGATATGGTGGGGCATTCCGGGAATATGCAGGCGACCATCAAGGCCGTAGAAGTTGTAAGCGATTGCCTGAGCCGGGTGATCCCGGCCGCCCTCGCGCATGGCACTGTCGCCCTTGTCACCGCCGACCATGGAAACGCCGATAAGATGCTTGATGACGACGGGAAGCCGCACACGTCGCACACAACCAACCCCGTGCCCTTCATCGTGATCGGGGCGGATGGGAGCGGGCCATTGCGAAGTGAAGGAAAACTTGCCGATATCGCACCCACAATCCTCGGAATCATGGGAATACCCGTTCCCAGGGATATGGACGGCACGCCGCTCATACTACCCCGCCCGGTCCAATCGTAGCGGAAAACAGACTGAGTTGCTTACACGTTGAGGATCTGGTGCTTGAACCGGTCGATTTCGACGTCGTTTCTGAGCCGTTGGACGAAATCGAGCCCATACTTATTCATAAAGTAGACGATACTCAGCACGCGCTCCTGGAGATTCCCCCTCGGAACGATGCTGTCGATCACTTTCCGCACCTGTCGCAGTGCGATCTCGTGTTTTCTCTTCTGCGCCTCGATAACCTTTTCCTTCAGCACCAGCAGGTGTGATTCGATCTTCGCGCGCGTCCCTTCGAGCGGCCCCATGAGCGTGGAATCGATATAGTTCAACCCGTATTTCATTTCCGCCATCAGCTCGTTCGTCCGCTTCACGGCATCGTTGAACATCTCGTCGATTTTGACTTCGGAGATGAGCTCGACGACCTTCCGGCTGACCTTCTCGGGATCTCCGAAGAACTCAAGCAACTCGAGCTGGTACTTCTCCAGGATACGCTCGAATTTCTGCTCGTATATTGTGACGCTGGCCCGCGGGTAAATGATCGGCATCGTGAGGTCAAAATAGCCGTAGACCGGTTTTAGCTGGGCAAAATAGGCAATCTCCGAAGGTCCGCCGACGTACGCCAGTGTTGGGAGAAGCGTGTCCTGGCAGATCGGACGCAGTGCAACGTTCGGGCTGATGAGCTCGGGAGTCTCGGTGACGATCTTGAGGAGCTCCTCCTTCTGAAAATACTGGCGCGTCCCCCTCAGACTGAAGTCATGTTCACGCGGCTCGATGAAATATCTCCCCCCCTTGAAAAACATGAAAAGGTTCATCGCCTTCGTTTTGATCTGTGCGTGATACCGCTCCTCCAGCTCGGCGCTTCGCTGGATTATAAGTTGCGATACCTTGGGATAGTCCTGGAGCTCCTTGAGGAAGATCGGGACAAGGAGTTCCTTTAGCCGGCGGTCGTTGGATGATATGAAAACGAGGCCGGCATCGTGAAACAGCGTGCCTATGAAACGGGAGAACGACGTGTTGAGCGTGGAGGAGGGGGTATACGCCGTTTTCAGCATGGAAAGAAGGGATGCCTTGAATTCCGAATTCGGGAGCGTCTTTTGTAACTGCTCGAAAAAATGGTCGAGAGTGCTGTTGAGTTGCATCTCGCCCACGGCCCCCGGGTTTTTCAGGATCTGCTTGGCCTTCGGCACGTACTCGATTTCCACCGGAGCGTGATCCGCATTCAGGACGTTGACCTTGTTGACTTCCGCGAAGTCATGGTCCTCGCCCTCCAGCCAAAATACGGGTACGAACCGGTACTCGGGGTAGGAGGATGCGAGCCGTTCGGCGAGCTTCAGCGCGGTGACGGTCTTATAAATTGTGTACAGGGGGCCGCCGAGGATTCCCACCTGCTGTCCTGTCACAATTGCAAAGGTATTGGAATCGCCGAGCCGCCGGGCATTCTCGAGGGTCTTCTCCGACGCGCCCATCTGCCGGTTTTGATCGACGAGAACATCGGCAACGACCGGGCGGTGCTTCGCCTGCCGCGCGATCTGCTCGGCATGGATCGGGAAATTTTGGAGAGAATGAAAATCTGCTTCGAAGTACTGGCGCACCTTCTGGAACTGGCCGATGTAGTCGTCAAACAGTTTGGAGAAGCTCCCCTCGGAATGAGGAAGCTTTTCGAAATCAACCCACTGTGACTCGGCCATTTCCGGGGGACTGTTGGTGAAGAATTCTGCGAAATATACTCTTTCATTCCAAGAGAAGCAAACCACGATCGTTTGACTCAAAGCAATTTTTTTGCTATATTTTTTCCGCTCGATCAAGGGTATCTGAAAACTCATCATTGGCGTAATGGATAACCCCAGCGGTCCCGGGACCGAGAATAAAACTCCCCCCCCGGCCGGTAACCCTCCGGTCGCATCCAGCTCAACATCGGCCCCTGCTGTAGCAGTGCCGCCTCCGAAACCTCCCGCTACCGCGGGGGCGATCAAGAAACCCAAGCAGGACAAACCGCCCGAAGATGATCTCGGCATCTGGCGAATCAGCCGTCGAAATTTCTTCTCGCTGGCGGGATGGGCCGCGTTTTTCGTGTTTCTGGCGACCTCGACCATCGGCACGCTGCGGATGATGTTTCCGCGCATTCTGTATGAACCGCCCTCGGCCTTTAAGGCCGGTTTTCCGCAGGACTACATCGTCGGTGAGGTGAGCGAGAAGTACAAAGATGACTACCGGGTCTGGATCATTCGTGAAGCAGACGGGTTCTACGCTCTGTCAGCCATCTGCACGCATCTTGGATGCACACCCCGATGGCTTGAAGCCGAGAACAAATTCAAGTGTCCGTGCCATGGGAGCGGTTTCCGCCGCAGCGGCATCAATTTCGAGGGCCCGGCGCCCCGCCCCCTCGAACGCCTCAAGATCGCATTGGCTGACGACGGCCAGATCCTGATCGACCGCAACATCAAGTTTCTCTTTGAGAACGGGGACTGGGTCAAGCCCGAAGCGTATCTGAAGTATAGCTGAGCTGCCGGAATGGAGAAGCGATGTTAAAGATACGGGAAAAACTGCAGCAGACGGAAGTCTGGAAGTCGATCTTCCGCCACAACTATCAGGACACGAACAGAAACCGTGCCCTCCAGATTGTCGACAACGTTTTCCTTCATCTCCACCCGGTGCGGATCCCGCGCCACGCAACGAACATCGGATACACGTGGGGGATGGGAGGGATAACGTTCCTCCTTTTCATTGTCCTGACGGTGACCGGCGTGATCCTCATGTTTTATTACCGTCCGGCCGCGGAATACGCGTATGAGGACATGAAATACCTCATGAACGATGTTGCATTCGGGCCGCTGATCCGCAACATGCATCGCTGGTCTGCCCACGCAATGGTCATCACCGTCATGCTGCACATGTTCAGAGTTTTTTTGACCGGATCGTATAAGGCGCCCCGGCAATTCAATTGGGTCGTAGGAGTTCTCCTGCTCGTGTTGACCTTGCTGCTCAGCTTTACAGGCTATCTTCTTCCCTGGGACCAACTGGCCATCTGGGCGGTCACCGTGGGCACAAACATGGCTCGCGCAACGCCGTTCCTCGGGCACCAGGGACCGTTTGGCCCGCAGCTCGGGATGCGTATTGACAATGACGTTCGCTTCGTCCTCCTGGGCGGCACGCAGGTCGGCCCGCCGACGCTTCTTCGTTTCTACGTGGGCCACTGCATTTTCCTGCCGCTCATCGCCTCGATCTTCATGGCGGTCCATTTCTGGAGGATCCGGAAGGACGGGGGTATTTCCGGCCCAGTCTCCAACGATCGCGAATAACTGAAACTACCGTGCAATCATGAATCACGTCTGGGAGCTGGTTCGAAAACCGGATAACATCCCGATCGTCGCCCTACTGGTCTTCGTGATCGTCTATACATGGTGGGCGTTTCACAGGGCACTGAAAAATGATCGCCAGGGATACCTTGACGAAGCCCGATTAAGCGAAAAAATTCAGGTCTGGCCGAATCTCGTGCGCGTTGAATTTCTCGCCTCGCTGTTTGTGATGGTTATCCTGGTGTTCTGGTCCTTTCTTATCGATGCCCCTCTCGAAGAGGCCGCGAATCCCACGCTGACGCCGAACCCCTCGAAGGCGCCGTGGTACTTTCTCGGGCTGCAGGAGATGCTCGTGTATTTTGATCCGTGGGTCGCCGGCGTCGTCATGCCGAGCCTGATTATTGTGGGCCTGATGGCGATTCCGTATATCGACATTAATGAAAAAGGGAACGGCTACTATACGTTCAAAGAGCGCAAGTTTTCAGTCATCACTTTTTGCTTCGGGTTTATCATCCTCTGGGTTTCCCTGATCAACCTCGGCACCTTCTGGCGAGGCCCCGGCTGGTACCTCTTTTTCCCATGGGAGGAATGGGATACCCACCGGGTTGTAGCACTGACCAACGTCGATCTATCGGAGGTCTTCGGCATTCATACCCGAAAGGCGGATTACAGCCTTAATCCCGCGGCCGTGGCGTTCGGGTCTGCCGTTATTCTTGGGTATTACTCGTTGATCGGGTTGTACTGGCTGAAGAAGAAAAACTCAGATTTGATAAAAAAGCTCGGCTTCCTTCGCTACAATATCGTGGCCTTCCTCTTTCTTACGATGACCGCTCTCCCGATCAAAATGATATTGCGCATCGGGTTCAACATCAAGTACATCCTGGTTACCCCCTGGTTCAATATCTGACACTGGCCCGCTGACCGCACGGTATGAAAGGACCGCTTAGCTTCTTCTCCGCCCGGGCGGAGACTCCGATCGAAACGCGCGATTACGGAAGGGTGTACTTCATTATGTCCGCTCTCCTGTTTCTGGGTACGATGTGGTCCGTTCTCGACGAGGTAACGACAAGGCGGCCCTGGAAGGAAGAGCAGGACCAGTATTTAGTTCTAAGCATCCAGAAGTGGCAGCAGCGCCTGAAGGATGCTCAGGCCGCCTTCGATTCATCCTCCTACCTTGGAATGACCGCCCGTTTAAAAGAGGCCCAGGACAGACTGGTCTCGCCCGAGGCCCGTGCAATTCAAAAGGAAGTCGACAGTCTCGAGGAGGTATTGCTCGACGCAAACAGGGATTTTACGTTTGCTAAAAGCCGGGCGGACGAGGCGTATTATTTCTGGAAGAAGTCGATCCACGAAGGCAAGGAGGACCCCGGGTTCCGCAGCAAGGTGCAGGAGTTGACCGCGCTCATGGCAAAATACAGCGCGCGGGTCGACGGGCTCACCGCCCGGCATGATTCGCTCGCGAGGATCGTGAACGTCTACAAGAACGACGTCAAGGCGATACAATCTTCGATCAAGGATCTTTACAAAGACATCGATCTTGCTAACTCAAAAATCGAGAAGGCGAGGACTTCGCCCATTCTCATCAAGCAGGTAATGATTAACAACTTCGATCGCTCGAATTTTGGAATTCCAAAGGCGCGCATTGATCGGTGCCAGACCTGTCACGCCGGTTGGAAGGACGACGTCATGGAGGGTGCGCCCCAGCCGTTCACCAGGCACCCTGTTCCCGAGCTATTGAAAATACACAAGCCCGAATTTTTCGGCTGCACCCCGTGCCATCACGGTCAGGGGGCTGCTCTGACCGCCGGATTCGCCCATGGAGATGCTGATAAATACTGGGAGTGGCCTCTGCTCTCGGGGAAGGAGGTCTACGCTTCATGCACGGGCTGCCACGGCAATGAATCGTACGTGAAATACGCGGACCGGCTGAATACAGGCAAACAGATGCTCGAGGAAGCGGGCTGTTTTGGCTGTCATGAGATCAAGGGCTTCCTCGATTTGCAGAAGATCGGGCCCGAATTGAACCAGCTCAATGTCAAGGAGAAACCGGACTGGATTTTCCGCTGGGTGCGCAACCCGAAAGACTACAACCCCCACACGCGGATGCCGAACTTCCGCTTCACCGAAGACGATGCGGCGGCGATCACCGCATACCTGTGGAGCGTAGGAAAGGAAGGGCCCTTCCAGGTGCGAAAGGGGATCAGCGCCGGGGGCGATGCCGCTCGGGGGAAGGATCTTGTGGGAACGATCGGGTGCAAGGGGTGCCACGTGATCGGCGACGACGTGCGGATGCGGCAGGCGCGTGGATTTTCTTACGACGTTGCGCCGGAGTTAACCCGGGCAGGCAGCAAGCTTGATCCCGACTGGATCTTTGAATGGATCAAGAACCCCCGAAGTTTCCGGCCGACCACGCGAATGCCGAGCCTGCGCCTCACCGACCAGGAGGCGCGCGATATCGTTGCCTACCTGGCCACCCTCAAGGACGACCGTCATTTTGAACAGAAAATTCTAACGCTGGACGCTCCCGACGTGATCAAGCGCGGCGACAAGCTCATCCGCGACTTTGGGTGCTCGGGCTGCCACACCATTAAAGGCATGGAAAAAGAAGGAAGGGTCAGCGTGTCGCTTTCTAATTTTGGGCGCAAGCGGGTGGACGAGCTTGATTACGGCGACACGAAGGTTCCGCATACATGGGACGATTGGGTCTTCGGGAAACTCAAGGATGCGCGGATCTACACGACGGACCGAATCGTTTCGAAGATGCCCGTATTTGCCTTCGCCGACAGCGAAATTATCACGTTGCGCACGCTCCTGCGCGGCCTCACGAAAGACGTGCCGGACGAGGACTATCAACGGGAGTTCGACAAGAACCTCCAAACCATCGAAGCAGGGCGCAGGCTGACACACTATTACAACTGCATCAACTGTCACCAGATCGAGGAAGTCGGCGGAGCTATCAAGGCGACGCTTGAGGATGAAGGGCTTGCGCCGCCGTTTCTGCTTCCGGAGGGCTCGAAGGTTCAGGAACCCTGGCTGCACAATTTCCTGACGGGGCCGACGCCGATCCGCCCATGGCTTAAAATACGAATGCCGACGTTCACCCTTACGGACGACGAAATTGGAGTCATCTCGCGGTACTTTCTTGCGCTACATAAACGGGAAATGGAGTTGAGGGATTACCGGGCGATCCCGCTCGATGAGAAATATGTGGTGAACGGCAAGAAGCTGTTCGAAGATTACCAGTGCCTCAGCTGCCACTATACGGGGAAGATACCGGAAGGGAAGAGCCCGGCAGATCTTGCCCCGAACCTGGCTCTGGCAAAGGAGAGGCTCAAGCCGGATTGGATCCTCGACTGGATTGCGCGCCCCGATTCAATTCAGCCCGGGACGAGGATGCCGAATTACTTTCCCGATATGCAGGCGTCGGATTCGTCGATTCTTGGCGGCAATGCGCGCGAACAGATTCGCGCTCTCCGCGACTATATTTGGACCATCCGGGAGTCCCGCTAGCGCGAGGCGTTACCTCGTTCCGATCCTCTCAACAACGCCGGTCAGGAGGGACTGCAGGGGCTCTTTCACGAGGGCCGCAACCTCCGTAACTTCCCTGTGCGTCAGTTTGTCGGTCGCGATCCCTGTGGCGAGATTGGTAATGCAGGAGATCCCGCCGACGCGCATCCCGAGCGCGTGCGCCAGAGAGACTTCGTTGACCGTCGACATGCCGATGGCATCCCCCCCGATCCGGCGGATCATCTCCACTTCGGCCGCCGTCTCGTAACTCGGTCCCTTGATCCCGCAATACACCCCCTGACGTAAATCGATATTCGCTTCCCGGCCGACGGCCCTCATCATGTCCCGGATCTCCGGGTCATACAGGTCGCCACCGCGCGAGGGAGGCCGGATATTTTTTATCGGGTTCTCAAACGTGAGGTTGATCTGGTCGGTGATGATCATCAGGTCAGCCGGGCGGAAGTCCATATGGAGACCCCCGGCGGCGTTGGTAAGAAGGAGAATCTTGATTCCCATCCGGTGGGCGATCCGGATCGGGTAGAGCACCGAATCGAGATCTCCCGATTCATACAGATGCACGCGCCCCTGGAAGACCAGGAGCGGGATGCCGCTGAGCGTTCCGGCGATAATTGTTCCGACGTGGCCCTCGACCGTCGCGCGCGGATAATTCGGGACCGAATCGATCGGCACGAGCTGGCTCGCCCGGAGTCCGTCGCCGAATTCTCCAAGCCCCGAGCCGAGAATGATGCCGATCTTCGGCCTGTGCTTCAGCCGGGACCTGAGGTGCGCCGCCGATGTATCGATTCTGGCGGCGATGTCGGGCACGCCCGCCGGAGGACTAGATCGCTTCTTTTTCATAGGGTATCCCGACGGACGCCGGCGCCGTCGAACGTCCGATGAATCCGGCGAGGACGACCATCGTGAGGACATAGGGAGTCATCTGGACCAGCTGCAGATAGCGGGAGGCCGATTCGAGCTGAATCGTCAGGCTTTCGGCAAATCCGAATAACAGGGCAGCGCAGAGGGCTCCGAGCGGAGTCCATTTGCCGATGATCATAGCTGCGAGAGCAATGAATCCGCGGCCGGCAGACATACCGTCGGTGAAACTATGCTGGTCGACCGCAAGCCAGGCG
>Ga0137396_10000260_pt1 | contig 23675 bp, 24 predicted proteins | sample czc16metaG_FD_108284 | JGI IMG/M metagenome (GOLD analysis project Ga0137396, IMG submission 108284) | Vadose zone soil microbial communities from Angelo Coast Range Reserve, California, USA - czcobulk3.16 metaG | ecosystem: Environmental > Terrestrial > Soil > Vadose zone | place: USA...
AGGCGGAATCGAAGACAACGATCGAGAGCGCTTTCGCCTCCGCCGGCCTGAAAGTGCCAGCCCTCAAGGACGTGTTGGCTGGGCTCAAAGTGGACCGAACCCGTGCTCAGAAAATCGTCACTCTGTTGCTGCGCGATAAAGTGTTAGTCAAGATTTCCGAGGATCTGGTATTTCACCGGGATGCGCTAGAAAGTCTCCGCAAGCGCATGACAGAACAAAAGACAACCACACCCAAAATGGACGTCGCCCGTTTCAAAGATTTTGCTGGCGTCAGTCGGAAATACGCGATTCCGTTACTCGAGTACCTGGATCGTGAGCACGTAACACGGCGAGTGGGGGACGAAAGAGTGATTCTCTAATCCTGCAATTTTTGAAAAGAATTCCCTCTGTGCTTCTCTGTGGTTTAGAGGTTTAAGTTCTTGCGAGGTGGGAGCTATTGCCGAGGCGCGTAGTAGCCTCTGCGCGATCGAACCTGGAGATCTTTCTTCAAAGCGGTAATTTCGATGGCGCGAAAGCGTCCATCGGCATTGAAATCGGCGGGCCGGTATGAAACCACATACTGACTGCGTAACTCATCTTCGATGGCGGCAAACGAATTCTTGATGTCTTTCATCTTGTACGGGAAAAATGCCCGTCCGCCGGTAGCATCTGCAAGCTGTTGCAGGGTTTTGTCGCCGCGCAGGATCAAGCCGCTGTCATCGGTGGAAATCGCATAAATAATCACTTCCGCCCGTTGCGCCATTTCAATCGCCTGCTGCTTGCTGACATCGCTCTGGTTGTCCTCGCCATCACTTACCACGACGATGGCACGGCGCACCGGATGATCCGCCTTACCCTTGATAAGTCTGTCGCGACAAGCGCGATAGATGGCATCGAAGATCGCCGTACCGCCGCCGCTACGCAAACGATGCACGCCTGTCGCCAGCAAGGTTGCGTTATCCGTAAAGTCCTGCACCACCTGGCTGCGGCCATTGAAGCCCATCACAAAAGCCTTGTCGAAATTGGGACGCAAGGTGTGCTGCAAGAAACCAATCGCCGCCTCTTGTTCGAAGTCAAACCGGCTGCGAACTGAACCACTGGTGTCCACCAAAAGCCCGAGTTCGAGCGGCAAATCGGTATGCCGGATGAACTTCACAATCGATTGCGGGGGTTTGTGGTCATCGAGAATCGAGAAGTCGCCCTGGTTCAGATTGCGTACGAACTTCCCGTGCCGGTCGGTGGCAATGAATAAAACGTTCACCTCGTCTACACGTTTCTTGATGGTAAGGACGGTATCTGCGGAATCGCCAGAATCCATACTGCGCGACACAACACCGGGCGAAACAACTGGGAATTTTGTCCCCGCATCGGCAACAAAAGGCGACTGCGCCAGCAATGGCAAGCACGCCATCGCCAGAACAAGGGCCCCGAGATAAAAAAAAGACGCTGTGTACTTCATTCCCAACCAGTCCCAAATTTTCACTGCAAACCACGGCTAAACACTTCCACGCTTATATAGATGCACGTGACGGGCCGAAAGCCCCTCTGCCAGCCGCTTTTACTGTTTCGACTGTAGGCAACTCTACTACGTGTGCCAAGTTACAAAAGGAGCACGCGTTTGGTCATAAGTGGACAAGCCTTGCGTGCTCTGTCAGTTACGAGTATGGCCTTTTGCGAGCAAATTTTTGCGTTGTTTGCATCGTAAAATAAAGGCTCATCAGGGAGGATTTATGAGACTGCAGTCCGCGATTCTTCTGGTGTGTGTTTTCCTGACACCCGCGCTTGCTGCCAATAACGAAAAGGAATCGGATCGCATAAAAGAAGCTGGCCAGGTGTTGAAAGAGATCATCGACATCCCAGACAACATTCCTAAAGATTTGATTGATCGTGCCGAGTGCGTGATCGTACTGCCCTCCGTCAAGAAATTCGCCATCGGCATTGGCGGCAGCTATGGTCGCGGTGTGATGACGTGCCGCACTGGCCAGCACTTCACCGGCCCCTGGGGCGGTGTCGCCATGTACGCTCTGGAAGGTGGAAATATCGGCCTACAATTAGGCGGACAAGCGACTGATTTCGTTTTGCTGGTCATGAATCCCCGAGGCGCGGAGTCGCTGATGGGAAGCAAAGTCAAGCTCGGCGCCGATGCCGCCGCCGCCGCTGGTCCCAAAGGCCGCGCCGCAACCGGCGCTACTGACGTAGTGATGCGGGCGGAAATTCTTTCCTACTCCCGTTCCCGCGGATTGTTCGCCGGCGTCTCACTCGAAGGCTCAACTCTGCGCCCCGATAACCGGGCGAACGAGAAACTTTACGGTCGCAAATTGACGGTAAAGGAAATCCTGCGCCAGGGAAAAGCGGGAGTGCCGGCCTCCGGCCACGAGCTTATCTCTCTGCTCAACCAACACTCGCCCAAAAATCGTTCCGAGCCAAAGTCACTGAAGTAGCCCCGCTTGTATGTGGGGCGGAGGCCCCCGCCCCGCGTCGGCGCGAGGACCTCTCTCCCGACAAGGGAAGAAAGGCCTCGATTATCTCGCCTCCTTCGGAGCGGTTTTCCTAGTGGGTGGCGCAGCGCTTCAGCGCTTCGATCCAGCGCCAATAAGAAGCGGCTTTAGCCGCGCCCTCTATTTCTGGTTATAAGCCGCGGCCGCTCTCTTCTCCATCTCTTCCGGCGGCACATCTTCCTTGTGTGTCGAGACCCACCACATATGTCCAAACGGATCTCTTATCTGCCCAGAACGATCTCCATAGAACTGATCTTTCACCGGCCGCTCCAACTTTGCGCCGGCTGCCACCGCCTTCTCGACGGTCGCGTCTACATCCTTGACATAGAGAAGAATGCCGACGGGCGACCCGCCCAGCGACTGCGGGCTGCGATGCCCCATCTCTGGATGCTCATCCGCCATCATGATCACAGAATCGCCGATCTTGATTTCCGCATGGCCCACCTTTCCACTCGGATCCGCCATGCGCATCACTTCCGTCGCATCGAACACTTTCTTGTAGAAATCAATGGCTCGCGCTGCACCGTTGATGATTAAGTAGGGAGTTACAGAGTGATAGCCTTTGGGAATTGGATTGACCGACATGGTGACTACTTTGTTTGCACTGGATGACATGATAATTCTCCTTATGTTCTGACTGCTCGACGAGCTGGCGCAGGGCCGGCTGGCCGCGCGGTTATGCTATGAATTTTACAGCGTTTCCATCTTGATGTGGGGCAACACATCTGAATCAGGTTATGTTTCATTTCCGCCGCCGCGCCACGGACTCAGACGGGGAATCCACCGCGGGACGTTGCGGCGGAACGCTTCGTACTCCGTCCCAAAGCTGCGTCGAAGCGTCGGCTCTTCATAACCAACAATAAAAACGTGAAAGCCTAACCAGAGTAGAAGTCCGTAGGCGAGCAAACGCCCATCGCCGAGCAGCAGCCCCTGCCCCAGGAGCACCCACAGCACTCCGACGTACATCGGATTTCGCACATATTGATAGAGGCCGTTCACAACCAGATGACGTGTGGGCAAGACCGGAGCCGGCGTCCCCACCCCTTGCAGAGCAAAGCGCGCAAATGAATCAAGCACCACCGCAATACCCGCCGCAATCATCAGGCCTCCGATCAGGCGAAAGCCAGAAAAGCCCAATAGTGGCGGTTGCATGCGCCAGCGGGTAATCCACCATGGCACCAGCCCTGCTACGGTGCCCGGCGCAAGCAGCAGGAAGAAACCCGATCCAACGATAGCGGAGAGTCGCTTCACAAAACTCTTTCGTTTGCATATCCGGCGGCTTCAAGAGCAGAACGCAATTCTGCAATGTGCTCCGGCCCTCTGGTTTCCATCGTGATGTCGATGGCGGTATCGCCGAGATTTACCCCGTAGTAGGCCCGGTCGTAGGAAGTTTCAACAATGTTCGCCCGATGTTGCGCCAGAACTCCCGTGACCTTGTGCAGCGCACCGGGATAGTCGGGAAGATGAACTCTGAGGCGCACCAGGCGTCCGTCTTTCACTAAGCCGCGCTCGATGATTCGTGATAACAACGTAACATCGATGTTTCCTCCACAGATCACCACTGCAACGTTCTTCCCAGCCAACTGTTGTACTTTGTGATTGATCAATGCGGCCAGGCCCGCCGCGCCGGCTCCTTCAGCGAGCGTCTTTTCTCGCTCCAGCAGCAACAGCACAGCGTTGGCGATTTCTTCCTCGTCCACCGTGACAATGTCGTCTACATACTTCTGCACCAGTGGCAACGTACGTTCTCCTGCTCGCCGCACAGCAATTCCATCCGCAATCGTAGCGGCGGGTGCGAGCGTTACCGGCTTCCCCTCGGTCACCGCAACCTTCATCGATGGCAACCGTGCCGTCTGCACTCCGACCACTCGAACTTTCGGATTGCTCTCCTTGATGGCGCAGCCCACTCCTCCAATCAGCCCGCCTCCACCTATGGGAACCACCACCACTTCCATTTGCGGATATTGCTGCAGCAATTCAAGTCCCAGCGTTCCCTGTCCCGCAATGACGGCGTCATCGTCGAAAGGGTGTACGAATGTCAGATTTTGCTGTTGTCCCAAACGGGCAGCCTCTTCGCAGGCATCGTCATAATTAGCGCCATGCAGAATGACTTCCGCGCCATATGACTTTGTCGCCGATACTTTAGTTAACGGCGTAGTGAGTGGCATGCAAATCAGCGCATGGATCCCGCATCTCCCCGCGTGATAGGCCAATCCTTGCGCGTGATTACCCGCGGAAGCTGCGATCACCCCGCGCTCGCGCTCTGTCGCACTCAGAGTTAACAGCTTGTTCAGCGCGCCGCGCTCTTTGAATGCGCCTGTCCTTTGCAGATTGTCCAGCTTGAGATGAACCGAATTCCCCGTCAGCTGCGAAAAGGTTTCCGAGCGCGCACACGGCGAGAGATAAATCGACTTTGAAATCCGTGCCGCTGCTGCTTTGACGTCCGCAAGTGTAATCATTTGTCTAATGTTTAACGGCAAGTTGGATTTACTGCTCGGTCTTTCTTCGACCGTTGGAATCCTACTCTGCAGAAGCTATCGTAGAATACACATATGCGATATCTGGTAAGAGCCCGTGTGAAACAGGAGTGCCGGCAGGCACTTTTGAAAGCTATCGAAAACCAGACCCTGGGCGAAGGCTCCGTTGCCGAAGGCGAATACCTCCGGAATATGAAAGATGCCCGCCTCTGCCCAGACGAAACCGCGCGATGGGTCGAAGTCTGCTATTGTCCCTTGCCCCTCCAAGAAGAACGCCCCTACTGGGAGCAATACTTCGATCTGACGCGCGTGCAAGACGCGCACGATCGTCGCCGCTGCCGCGACCAGAACGGTTCGGAACCCTGGGCTTGCGGAGACTGCGATTGCACCAGCCGTCTGGAGCAGAAGTTAAATACCACCGGCAAATCCTTCCTTGAATCTCTTCGGAGTGAAGTTGCAGCGGCACGACGCGATTAGCCCTTCCGCAGCCAAACCCCCAGCCAACCAGCGCATCGAATTTGCTCCATGCCTATAGTCCTGCAACTCGTTTGGCTGTTTGTGCTGGCCATACCAATTGCATCGATTGCCTGGACCATAACCCATGAAGAAATCTTTCGCGAGACACGCGAGTATTGCAAGCGCCAGTGCGAGCCGGGCCGCAACGTCTTCAGGCGTAAATTTTTCTATCTTTTCACCTGTGAATATTGCTTTTGCCACTACGTAGTAATTCTGTTTTTGATCGTCACTCGCTACAAGTTGCTCTATCAAGATTGGCGCGGATATCTGCTCGCGCTGTTCGCCTTGGTGTGGATTGCGAATCAGTACATGAGCATCTACAACCGCCTTCGTCTCGACATCAAGAGTGAGCAGATAGAGATCAAAACTAGGGAAGAAGATGTGCAGCAGCGCAAAGCAGCCTGACACCATTCATGACCGCGGTTCAGACTTAGTTCAATTACTGATATAAGATAGATAAACATGCATACTACGCGACAGGTGACCGTCGATTTAGGAATCAGTGACGAGCACGTTGCCGTCTCGGATCACGTTGCCTATTTCTGGGAAACAGAAGAACAGTTTGCCGACGCGGTACGTTTTCTCGAAGTTGGATTCCGAGGCGCAGATCATGGCGTCGTCTTCGGCCATCCAGACGCTAACGCGAAGGTCCTCTCTATCCTGAAATCGCACGGTTTTGATCATGAGAAGCTAGGAACGGATGGAAGATTGACCGTTCTGGGTGGAAAACCTTCTGGCGATGACATGCTGACCGAAGTCGCGGAGCCTTTCAACGCGCCATCGATGGCGGAGCTCCTCTGGTTCGCTTGCTGGGAAACCTCGGCTGGGGCCACCGCGACTGGCCGACCGATCTGGACATTTTGGAATTCGAGTCCAAGGTGACAGGCGCATGCAGAAGCTTCCCCTGCGTAGTCGTCTGCATGTACGACTACACGCAGTTATCGGGCCGTATCGTGGTACACGGTGCCTACGAAACCCATCCCCTCACAGTCTGCGGAAACGTGCTGCGAGAAAATCCCCACCACCTGGCCATCGATACCTTCTTAGCCAAGGTGGAGAAGGCGAGAGCCGAAAAAGTCGCTTAGCTAAGCTAAGCTAGTTCTCACTGGCACTGACCCCTAGCCACGGGCCACTGCCTTCACGCTGCTCCAATCCGCCGAATCAAATCTTCCTGCTCGGCCCTACTCTCGGCCCCGATCGTGAACGCATCCAGCACGTCGAGCGATAACGCATACTTCAGCGCCTCATCCTGACGGTTTCGCATGTCTCCCTGTCCTAAAATCTTCATCCCGATCACGCCTTTCCCCGCCGTCCGCATTTCACGCAGGACACCGACCACCGTAGCCGGATCAGCATCCGTGTGCGATCCAATGGGATTAATCCGCGCCAGATCCACTTCCACCCACGGCGACTTGGCCGCCGCACGCAGCGCCTCTATCGAGTGACATGAACAGCCATGAGCCCGAATGATCCCCTTCTGCTTCGCCTCCGAAAACACGTCCATCACTCCGCGATAGCGCTCCGTCCAATCTCCTTCGGTGAGGCAATGCATCAGGCAAATATCGAGATAGTCCGTTCCCAATTCCTTTCGGAAGCGATCCAGATCGGCTCGCGCCGTCGCCGGGTCGCGCGCCCACGTTTTGGTCAGCACCGTAACCCTATCGCGCTGTATATGCTTCAACGCTTCCGCCACATGCGGATGACTCCCGTAAGAATCCGCCGCATCGAAGAATCGCAACCCATGGTCATATCCATTGAGCAGTAACTCCGACAGCCCTTTGAGTCCCAAAGCCGTCTGATTCGAATGATGACCGACTCCTACAGTTCCTGTGCCCATTGCCAGGCGGCTGGTCTTGATCCCCGTCTTTCCAATCATCACTGCATCAGTAGCGCTGAATCTACGAGGCAACGCCGCCGCGAATCCGCTCGTACCTAGCCAAACCGCGCCCACGCCATACGCTGTGCCCAGGATAAATTCCCTGCGTTTCATGGGATTCCCTCCAGTTATTGGACGCGATCACGAGCTTGCCGGTTACCACCACAATCGTGATTTATCGAATCTTCTGGACCTCATCCAGCGCCGCCAGAACTTCCTGACTATGCTTGTTGGGATCGACCCCCGTGTACACGCGCGCGATTTTCCCCGCAGGATCAATGATAAAAGTATTGCGCTTCGCAATCTGCGTGATCCCCAGATTCATCAGCGATCCATACTCATCCGAAACTTTATGATCCGTATCCGCCAGCAGCTTGAAGTTCAGCCCTTCTTTGGTGCAAAACTTTTTGTGTGAGTCCACATTGTCCACGCTGACACCCAGCACAACCGCTTTCTTCTTCGCGTATTGCTCCTGATTACGCTGAAAGTTATGAGCCTCGATCGTACAGCCGCTGGTGAAATCCTTGGGATAGAAGTAAAGCACCACCCATTTCCCGGAATAATCTTTCAAACCCACCCGCTGACCATCCTGGGATGGCAAGGTGAACTCCGGCGCCGCAGCCCCAACCTGCGGAGGCGACCCTGCGAAAGCAAATCGCGCAGCCAATCCCCCAACGATCACCAACACGAGCAAAATAATCAATACACGCATACGATCCTCCATGAAGATCAGGTGTCAGGTCACAGGTGTCAGGTCGCAGGCAACAACTTATGTAACCGGCACTCGTTGCCCATTGGCTCCTGCCCTGAGACCCGAGACCTGTGACCTGGGACCACCCTACGGCGTTTTCCGAATCGTCTTAGCCCGCTCGATCACCCACGCTGGAAATTCCGGCCCTCCCCGTGGAGGCTTGCCTCGCGTTATCGCCCAATGATCGAGCCACCCCGTTCCTTCCTCGCCAACGTAAGTATCCGGCAGACTATAAATCAGATCATTCAGCGCCTCTTCTAGCGTGATGAACCGGTACCCCCGCTTACGTATCACCTCAACCAGCTCACTGAAATGATCGCCTTCGAGTTCATTGGCATGCAAAAGCAAAATCTGTTTCGGCTCATACCCCACCAATTCCTTCGACAACTGTTCCGAGTACGCAAACACCTCGTCGGTATACGAAAGATAGCTCTTGACGAGCTTCTGCTGGAGCGCCGTATCTCCGCGTTTCTTGGCGTCTTCGTAAACCCCGCCATACATCCAATCCCACGCGTCCACCGTCACCGGAGCGATCCGGTACCCTCGAGCCACGAGAAAAGCCTCCGCCTGACGCCGGGTTTCAAGATCTCTCCCCGTATCTAAATATGGATGCCGAAAATATCTCAACTGCATGTTGTGCTGGCTCAGCAAAATCCGTGTCACCGACTCGCCCTGTATGACATCGTCCTCCCACGCCTTCAACCCAACCTTATTCAGTGAGAAGTGACTATAAGTATGGTTACCGAGTTCGAACCCCGACTCCACCCACATCCCCAGTGCTTTGATTCGTGCGTCCACCTCTCCAATTTTGTAAAGCTTCTTCTCATTGACGAACCCCACCGCCGGCACCTTCTGCTCCCGCAGCGCCGCCATCAACTTTGACGTCATCTCCGTAATCGTCGCCGCCGACATCCCACCCGCACTGCCCGCCGGCAAATCATCGATCGTAATCGCCACCTGCCGATTGGGCTGCGCCGCAGTCTGCGCCATCCCGTTGGATATGAAAAAACCGCCGCACGCCAACCCGCACCATACCCAGATTCCCCATCGCAGCCCGCTCGCCAACTTCATGGGCATTCCTCCTGGAACAGCCATGTTCGACTAAAGCCGGTATTAAACCATGAAAAGCAAGAGCTCGTGTGGCGCGGGCGACCCGCCCGCGTGTTCGGAAGAACCATTCAGATTCAGTGAGAGGTGAACCCTGAGCTAGCCCGCGCTGCTCGGAGATTCGTGTCGAGTGGAGATTCATTGCCCGTACAGCCTAAGCCCCAACACTCGCCCGTACCGTTCAAAATCGTGGTCGGTGGTAAAAATGTGCCAGTCGCGCCGCTTCGCCACCGCGCAAATCAGGAAATCAATGGCCGATCCTGCGATTCCCCGGCTGCGGCATCGGTTGTGCATGTGTGCCGCTTCTTCATAGTCGAGAACCTCAATGCCAGGTTCTTCGAAAGCCCTCAAATAATCACGCAGCTTGTGAAAATGCTCCTCCTCGCGGATTCCCGAGAGCAGTTCTTGCCGGATCGCGCCCATAATCTGCGCTCGCCCTTCCCGGACCAATTCTTCCAATGCTCGGGTCAGACCTTGCTCGCGGACATTCAAGTCACCCTGCCTGCGCCGGAGCGCCAACGACCACACCGGAGTATCCACCAGAACGGTCATGAACGTCGCTTGCGCCGTTCCGCTTTGTAGTCGTAAGCCGGATCAAACTCGAAGCTGCCAAATGCGTCCAGAATACGAAGTTGTTTGCGGCGCCGAATGTACTCTTCCAAGGCCGCAGTGACCGCCTCTTTTTTGGTCTTATGTTTTCCGGAGCGCTGCGCCTCCTCGATTAGCTTGTCATCCAGGGCCAGGTTGGTTGCCATGTGTAGATACTTACACATTACATTGTGTAAGTCAACAGGTCAGGTCCGGGCCATGACTCTTTCAGATATCGGATTGCCCGCCAAGCTCGCGAACAGAACTGCAATCCACTTCTGTATACTTCGGGTCTTGCTGATTCACGTCTGGCGCAGAGCGGTGCTCGAAGTGCCACGAAGAGTCATTGTGTCTGCTTTCCTGGGGGGCAGAATGAGCCAAGAAAACACGACTGTGATTAGAAAAACCATCACCATGATTCCAGCAGAGGCGGAGAAGTCATTCCAATTCCGCAACTACTATCACTGCCCAAACGAGGGGACAAAATGGCGCGACGAGTGGAACCATTTATGTAACGATAGATGCCCAGTTTGTGACAGCGAAATTGAGCCGTACTTCAGCGAAGACGTTGTTAATTACTGAGCCGGACAGAATGAATCTGCAATGCCGGGTTGACCTCGCTTCTAAGTACAAAGCCAGATCGCAAATTGCCCGCGTGCTCAGTGAGGAATGGTGTACCCGAGAGTTGTACTGTCCCGCTTGTGACTCCGACCAACTGTCGCAATCAAAGCCAAACAGTCAAGCTGTTGATTTTATGTGTGCGAAATGCGAGCAACTTTTCCAGTTGAAAAGCCTTAGGAGTTGGAATCCCAGGAAGATCGTTGACGCAGGCTATGAGGCTATGCTTCGAGCTATTAGGGCGGATAGAACTCCTAATTTGCTCGTACTTCAATATTCCAGTACGTGGTTGATACAAAATCTCCTGCTGATACCGAGAGTCTTCTTTTCGGAGAGCGTTATGCGCAACCCCTTGAGCTCCCAAGCTCGTCGAGTCGGATGGGTGGGTTGTAACATTCTTCTCAGTCAGATACCAGACGATGGAAAGATAGCTGTGGTTTCGGCGGGTGTACCAGTACTCAAGAGAGTCGTTCGAGAGGAATTCTCGCGTGTGAAAAGACTGGCAGAGATTCCCCGTCGCTTAGGGGATGGACTGTCGATGTCCTCAATGCCGTCCGGCGGCTCGCGAAATCTCGATTTTCTCTGCAAGAACTCTACGAATCAGAGGAAGACTTGAAGGCGCTTCATCCACAGAACCAAAATGTCCGCGCAAAGATACGCCAGCAACTTCAGATTCTTCGAGACTTAGGTCTGCTGGATTTCATCAGTCCAGGCGAGTACAGCGTACGAAATTAAGGAGCAGGGCGGACGAGGGCGTCCGCCCCACACGATCTACCTAACTGCATCCGCTAGTACTCCCACAACTCATACACCGATAGCAACTCCCATTCCGCGTCATGATGCTGCCGCAGAAGCTGCACGTTGGAGCGTCGCCCAAGTCCACGATTTCACGCAGAGCGTCGGCGGCGTGGATGGAACCGGCCGGTGGTCGTTGCTCGTTCGTCGTTGGTGATGTCCCAATGGAACCGTTCAGATCTCCCACGCCCTCGGGTTGAGGAGTGGAAGGTCGCAGGCGTAGGCCTTCGAACAGCATCTGCTGCTGGCCGGTGAGGAAGCGCAGATGCAGCCAGCGGAAGATGTAGTCCATGATCGACTTGGCGAAGCCGATATCCGGATTGTTGGTCCAGCCGCTGGGCTCGAACCGGGTGTGAGCAAACTTCTCGCACACCAGTTTCAGCGGGACACCGTGTTGCAGCGCGATCGAGATGGCGCAGGCAAAGCTGTCCATCAGCCCGCTGACCGTGGAACCTTCTTTGGCCATGGTGATGAAGATTTCCCCAGGACTCTGGTCAGGATAGAGGCCGACGGTGATGTAGCCCTCGTGTCCGCCCACATTGAATTTGTGAGTGATGGAGGCACGCTCTTCAGGCAGCTTGTGACGCACTGCCCGCGGAGGCCCATTGGGATTTTCGTCTTCACGAGTGGCGACGGCTGTCCGCGCACTTGCGTCTTCTTTCTTGGAAAGAGCGGTCGCACTGCCGGCGGACGACAGCGGTTGCGACTTCTTGCATCCATCGCGATAAACCGCCACTGCCTTCAATCCCAACTTCCATGCCTGGAGATAGGCTTCCATGATGTCTTCCACGGTAGCGTTTTCCGGCAAGTTCACCGTCTTCGAGATTGCTCCAGAGATAAATGGCTGAGCCGCCGCCATCATCCGCAGATGCCCCATGTAGTGAATGGAGCGCGTCCCCTTGGACGGCTTGAACGAGCAATCAAACACCGCCAGATGCTCATCTTCGATATAGGGCGCGCCCTCGATGGTGCCGGTAGCGTCGATGTAGCTGACGATCTTGTCCGCCTGCTCGTGGTCATACCCCAACTTGAACAACGCCGTAGGCACCGTATTGTTCACAATCTTGATCATCCCTCCGCCCACCAACTTCTTGTACTTGATCAACGCCAAATCCGGCTCAATCCCGGTCGTATCGCAATCCATCATGAACCCTATAGTTCCGGTCGGGGCGAGAACGGTGACTTGGGAGTTGCGGTAGCCGTGTTTTTCGCCGTGGGCCAGGGCCTCGTCCCAGGATTGTTTACTAGCTTCGTAGAGAGATGTGGGGACATTATTTTTGTTGATGTTGTTGACGGAGGCGCGGTGCATGCGGATCACGTCTAGGAACGGTTCGCGGTTGATGTACCAGCCGGGGCAGGCGCCTCCGGGCATAACGTTTGATCCGAGGTTTGTTTCGGCTAGGCCTTTCTTTGTCGGCTCGGTTGCTGGCACTAACGCGGGGCATTGTTCTGCAATTTTTGACGATTGTAGATACGCCTGGCCGCACATGATGGCGGTTACGCAGGCTGCGTAGTCGCGACCGGGGTCGGAGTCGTAGGGGAGGCCGGCGGCCATGAGTAACGCGCCTAGGTTGGCATAGCCTAGGCCAAGTGGACGATAGTCATGCGAGTTCCTGCCGATCATTTCTGTCGGGTAGCCGGCGTTGTCTACCAGGATTTCCTGCGCGGTGATTACGACGTCGACGGCATGGCGATAGGCCTCGACATCGAATGTCCCGTTGGGCGCGAACTTTAGAAGATTCAGGCTGGCCAGGTTGCAGGCGGAATCGTCGAGGAACATGTATTCGCTGCAGGGGTTGCTAGCATTGATGCGAGCTGTGTTCTTCGAGGTGTGCCAGCGATTGATGGTGGTGTCGTACTGCATGCCGGGATCGCCGCAGCGCCAGGTGGCGTCGGATATTTTGTAGAGCAGTTCTTTGGCTTTGAAAGTGTACATCGGTCGGCCATCACGGATGGCACGGGTGCTGAAGTCGGTGTCGCGGAGGACGGCGTACATGAAGTCGTCCGTAACACGAACGGAATTGTTGGCGTTCTGGAAGAAGATGGACGAGTAGGCTTCGGAGTCGGGAGAGGAGCCGTCGTAACCGGCTGCGACCAGGGCGTGAGCTTTGGCTTCTTCTTTGGATTTGCACTCGATGAAATCGATGATATCGGGATGGTCGATGTTGAGGATGACCATCTTGGCAGCTCGGCGCGTCTTGCCACCGGATTTGATGACGCCGGCGAAAGCGTCGAAGCCTTTCATGAAGCTGAGTGGGCCGCTGGCGGTGCCTCCGCCGCTTAGACCTTCGGTGGAAGAACGCAGCGAGGAAAGATTGGTGCCGGTGCCTGATCCCCACTTGAACAACATGCCTTCGGTCTTGGCCAAGGTGAGGATGGAATCGAGCGAGTCTTTCACTGAGTTGATGAAGCAGGCCGAGCACTGCGGAGTGCTGTAGCCGGTGACACCGAATTCGACGCGGGCAGCTGTCGGATTCCAGTGCCAGTTCTGGGCATCGGAGTTGGGCTCGATGCGATCGCATCCGACGTTGAACCATACCGGCGAATTGAAGGCCGCGTATTGGCGAATCAGGATGTGGACCAGTTCATCGTGAAACGTGGCGCCGTCTTCCGCTGTGCGGAAGTAGCCCTGCGCTAAACCCCAGTTGCGGATGGTTTCGGCGACGCGTGTCACCAAGGCACGCACACCTGATTCGCGCTCCGGAGTTCCCACCTGTCCGTGCAGGTACTTGCTGGCCACGATGTTGGTGGCGGTCACGGACCAGTCCTTTGGGACTTCCACGTCCTTCTGCTCGAAGATTGCGGTGCCTTGGGCATCCGTAATCAGAGCTGTCCGGCGCTCCCATTCCACTTCGTCATAGGGGGAGACACCGGGCTTGGTGAAGAAACGGCGAAAAGTCAGGCCAGCGGCCTTTTCGGCCTTTCTGCTGGGCGTGGTCGGACTCGCGCTAACTGTGGTCTCGGCGGCGGGAATTCCTTTTTCACGTACTTCCGACATCGAATGTTCTCCTGCGGATTCGATGATCCACTTGTTCGATCGGTGATCTCTTTGACTCTCCAGTATCGCTCAAAACCCAGATGGTAGCGGCGCTGGAGGTCCGATATTGGACTGCGATGGTCCTTTCTGTTCCATTTCGGCTGAGCGGATGGGGTCGGCCGCAACTCCTGAAACAGTTTCAGCAGATGAAGTAAGCCATTGCTGCAAGGCAGAGTGCGCAGCTGTTCGCTGGACAACATCTTCAATTACTGCATAGCGGACAAAGCAGTTGTCCGCCGCGAAGCGATCGCGATCAGGCGCCCCAGGCAAGAAAAGCCGGCCTAATGCCATGCCCAAATCTTCTGTTTCGGAGATTCGGAACAAGGCCAGCATGCGCTTGCCTCCGGTGACCGGAAGCTCGCCTGGAGCGATAACTTCCTGGCCTAATGCGAATAGCCCAGGCTTGCTCGGGATAAGCAAGCTGCTGAAGCTGTTTTCGCAGCGGAGCCACCTCGACCATTGCAGGCGTCGAGGGTCTAAGGCAGCCTCGAAACCGTGACGAGCCAGCGAGTCGGCGACCAAGCGGGTTAAACCTTCCATAAAATCTCCTCGGAGAGAGGCGGGGACTAAAGCCCTCATTAGTGCAGACTGCTTACGCGGTCCGAAAAGGGCCGCTCTTCCACGGTGCTACGGAGGGCAACGCACCCTCCTTAGATATTTGTCGCACGCTTACGAGCCTGAAAGGCGGCTCTACCACATCAAAGTTGTCGTTCCCCGAGGGGGACATCTGATGAAACCGAACCGGGGAACGGCCACCGCACGGCCAACCCGTCTGACTGGAGGACGGACAATGTTGGCGGGGCGGCGCGGGGTCACCTCCACCGTGGCGTCCGCCCCTGTTCTTACCCTGACCGCGCCACCGTTTCCGGAGGCGTTTACAGCCCTATGGGATGCAAACAGTACACCCGTATGTTGGGGCTGTCAAGACGGTAGCCCTACATATTGTAGATTAAAGCCTTAACTGCCTGGATGCACATTTTCGCCCAGTTTTTCCACAGCCGTCGAAACCAGTCACGCCAGAATTAAACGTTCGGCTTAGCATCCAGTTCGGAAAGCGGCAGCTCGCGACTCTTTCTCGGTGGCCAGTTCTCGTCGGCGGGGCCGATAGCTACGTAAACATCTTCAAAAATGGCGCACGGGGCGATGCGGCTCGTGCCATCGGAGGATTCGACCAGATAATCGCCTATTTGACCGCAATGTTCCCGCCCCAGTGCGTCCACGAACACGAGCGGCTCGGAAAGTTGTTTGGCTCTGATAAGAAATCGCGTGCGATAGATCTGCCACTCACTGCCGGTATTCACTAGCTTCCACCCTTGGGGGAGGTGGTTGGCAAATACAATTGACGATTTTCGATTTACGATTGACGATTTTTTGAAGTGATCCGGTATTTCTGAAGCTTATTTTCCGGCTAGTTTTTTTCTCACGCGCGTGAGCAGGAATGTACGCGTGGAATTGGCTGCGGTCAATTCCATAACTTTGGTGCAATGAAGAAAAAGTCAGTGACAGATTTTCATCGATCCCAGGGATCGGAAAATTGCTGAGTAAGTCGGGTTAACTCTCATCATCACGCCGCTTTTCTCTTCGAGGGGCCGGTACGGGAGGAATCTGTTAGATACGTCGACCTTAATTTCCACACTGGGCGCACAGGAAATGCAGAAAAGCGGCGGGGGATGAAAAGGCTAGTTCCCGGATCCTAGTTCTTAGTTCCTAGTTCCTGGTCTTCAAAATTTCACCGGCGGCGCGTTTGCCGGTGGCGATTGCGCCATGGACTGTTCCATGATGACCCGACACATCCGTCGCTTCGCCAGCAAAAAACAGATTATTGTTTAGTGGCGCTGCCAAAACACTTTGGGCACGATCACCGCCGACTTTGACATAACTGTAGGCGCCGCGCGAGAACGGGTCGGTTTGCCAATCATGGGTGTAGCTGGCTTGCAGTAAGTCTTCGAGTTCCCGCTTACCGATTCTTAGCAATTTTCCCAGTGTCTCTAAACCTTTTTCAACCACCAAAGATTCGCTCTGACCGGAAAGGCGCTCGCCACAATGAAAAGGAGCCCAGCCGGTGATGATCGGCCACTTTTCGGGCAAGGCAGTCCACCAGGTCGGAAACCAGTCTTCATGAGAAAGGAGAAATTGCATCCGGGAGAGTGTTTTTGATTTCGTGCTATGCGATGGACGCAGATTTTCCCAAAAGCGCTCGCGAAAACGGAGGTTCAGACGAATAACCTTGCCCATAGCGAGTTGGTCGAGCGTCTGGAGCTTGGCCGGCGGAAGTTCGGGGATAAAACGCAATGCCCCATCGTCGTCCGGGTCGGCTTGCAGCACACCCAGAGGCAAAGTTATGAGGACCTGCGGGGCAGTGAAGGTGAAAGCTTCGTAGGCTTCATCTCGGGCTGTGACCTGCACCTCAGCTTGATCCCAGCGTACGCTTTGAGCACACATGTTGACTTCAATTGAAACATCGGCTTCGTCCAATTGCCTACGAAAGATTTCGATCAGAGTCTGATATCCCCCTTTCATCCGGAAGGGGCGATCTCCGTCGATCTTTTCGTCAGCTCGCGAGCCCTTCACCAGCGAATGAACACTTATCAGGGCAGGATCAGCGGCATGAAAACCCGTAACATAACTTCGCGCCCAGGCTTTAGCCTCCTGCAGTTTCGGGTCATTTTCAAGGCAGCAGCGCTGGAGAAACTCCAGGAAAGATTGATCCGGCCCCCGGTCATCTAATTTTTCCAGGATTTTTTCGACCTTGGAAAAGCAATCACACTTACACAACTCCCCTTCCTGAGCACACCATTGTTCTCCCTTCGCCTCTCGTGCACGGATGTGATGCTTTCGCAATAGCGTCCATATTTCGGGGGGGCGTCCGTGGATAAACTCCGCGCCAAGTTCGACTGGCGCATCGCAGACGGGATCATGCTTCGTGAAGATGCGACCACCTATGCGGTCGCGGGCTTCCAGGATCGTGACTTTAAGCCCGGCCTGGGCAAGCTCCACCCCGGCTGATAGTCCAGCGGCGCCTGCGCCGAGAATAATAATGTCGGGATTGGGCATCGGTTTGCCAACACAGAAGCCCCAGCACGCTGCGTTCGGGCTGGGGCTTGAAGAATGCCGAGCTTCCTCGGCTCCGCAAGGCGAGTCGCCTGCGGCTACGTGGATCCCGTGATTCTTTAACGGCTAGCCAGGGCTGGTTCGCGTTGACCTGACTTCAGGGCCTTGTAACGTTTGTTGATTTCTTCCCAGTTCACCACGTTCCACCAGGCGACGAGGTACTCCGGACGGCGGTTGTTGTATTTGAGGTAATAAGCGTGTTCCCACACATCGTTGCCGAAAATGGGAAAAAGTCCTTGGGAGATTGGGCTGTCCTGATTAGGCGTGGTAACGATCTGCACCTCGCCGCTGGGTTTGCCAGCCAGCCAAACCCACCCGCTGCCGAATACTTTCCCGCCGGCGTCGTTAAACTTGGTCTGGAAATCTTTGAAGTTACCGAAAGTTTTCTCGATAACATCAGCGATCGGGCCACTGGGATCGCCGCCAGCTTTCGGCTTCATGATTTTCCAGAACATGGTGTGATTAACATGGCCGCCACCATGGTTGCGTACCGTGGTCCGGATATCTTCAGGAACGGCATTCAAGTCCCGTAACAGCTCTTCGGCGCTTTTTGACTGAAGACTCGGATATTTTTCCAGCGCGGCATTCAGATTCTTCACATAAGTCCCATGATGCATATCGTGATGCAATTTCATGGTCTGAGTATCAATGACGGGTTCGAGAGCGGAATACTCGTAAGGGAGAGGTGGTAGTTCATGCGCCATGATTAGTCCTCCTAGCGTTTCAGATGATGAAAATGGGGCCAGGGATTCACCGGGGCCATGGAAGAAATCATATTGAGCTGCTGCTCTGTCCAGAGCTGCAGCTTGATTTCGAGGTGAGATGTTATCAGTGCTGGTACATAATTGTTCCGGCATTGAGCCTGCGGGCGGCTTCGAGGACAATCAGCAAACGGGGTTTAAAGATCGTCGACAATGAACTGTAGGGTTCGAGATGAGTGGAAGCCCACCCAATCCTCCGGCAAGTTCTTCAAGACGTTTTCAGCGCTACCCGCTCGACATTCGCATCTCTCTCCAGGTTTTTCGCGACGGGGAAACAATTTCTTTGTGGGGGCGTTCGAGTGAACTGGGTGAGGATGGGATCGGGGGAACGGTCACTGCGCAGCTGGAACCAGGCGAGGTGGTGTCCATGGAGCTTTCACTTCCGTTGATACCTTTTCCTATTAAGTGCCGGGCCCTGGTTCGTTACCGCGATGGGTTGCGACATGGCTTCGAGTTTCTTGCCCTTAGTTCCCAACAGCGTGAAGCAATTCGCAAGCTTTGTCAGGCGCTACCTCCAGGAGTCTGATTTCCCCTGGGGATATTTTCCATTTCCGTCCTAAATAGAATTACCTCCGTAACTTTCAGGTACTCCGCTATCAAACTAACATCCCGAACTAGCTCTGGTTAAACGGGGGAGGGACGGGATGGGTGACAAGATCACCCGGCCAGCGAAGTCGGCTGAGCTGCAGCGGGCCAAATTTTTGCAGCAAGCACTTCACCGGCGCACTCCTGCGCTTTCCCTTCCCGAAGATGCTGTCATAGTAAATTCCACAGGGACGGCTTCTTTCCTATCCGACAGCCCCGAGGTGCAGAAGGCCTATCTTGACCAGTTGGTCGAGTGTGCGCCCGAGGCAATCAGCATTCTAGATGGCCAATACAGAATCAGGGGCATCAATGGCGAGTTCACGCGCATGTTCGGCTTCCTTCCTGATGAGGCCGTTGGACGCCGGATTGACACGCTTATTGTGCCCCCCGATCGCACCGCGGAAACCCAGTGGCTGGGAGAAATTCTGGATCAGGGCGAAAAGGTAAAACTGGAGACCAAGCGGCAGCGCAAGGACGGCACTCTGGTAGACGTCTTTTTATCGGGCGCGCCAGTCGTCATTGGCGGCAAGCAGGTTGCGGTCTATGTTCTTTATCGCGATATATCGGAGCAAAAGCGTGCCGAATCGCTCAGCTCTGCCCTCTATCGCATCGCGGAAAAGACCAGCTCTGCCAAAGATCTGCAACAGTTCTATGCTGCGATTCATGGAATTGTCGGCGAATTGATGTATGCCCGGAATTTCTATATCGCTGTGTATGATCCCTCGAGCGAACTAGTCAGTTTTCCTTATTTTGTGGATGAAGAGGATCCCACCCCAGCCCCAAAGAGGCTGGGCCGCGGATTGACCGAGTATGTGCTGCGCACGGGTGAGCCCCTGCTGTGTACTCAGGAAGTTTTCGATGTCCTGGTAAAGCAGGATGAGGTTGAGTTGATTGGCGCTCCTTCGCTGGATTGGCTGGGAGTCCCGCTTAAAGCTGGGAGCACCACATTCGGTGTGCTGGTAGTCCAAAGCTACACCGACCATGTGCGTTACGGCGAGAAAGATAAGGATATTCTCACCTTCGTCTCGCACCAACTGGCAAGTGCGATTGAACATAAGCGAAGCGAAGAAGCTCTGCGGAGGTCGGAATCACGATACCGCTCGCTGGTGCAAAGTGCGGTTTATGGAATCTATCGTTCCAGCCTGGAAGGCAAGTTTCTGGATGTGAATCCCGCCGTGGTTGCCATGCTGGGATGTATCTCGGCCGATGAAGTGCTGGGACTGGATCCGAAAGTCGACGTCTTTGTGGACGCCAAAGAGCAAGCCCGGCTGATGGGTGAATTTCGTCGTGGAGCACGCCTCGATAACGTGGAAGTCCGCTGGAAACGCAAGGATGGAAAACAGATCACGGTCCGTCTGAGTGGGTGCGCAGTGAAGGGCGAGACCGGCGAAGTCGTGGAAGTGATTGCCGAAGATGTGACCGAGCGCCGGGTGTTGGAGGATCAATTTCGTCAGGCCCAGAAGATGGAAGCCGTCGGACGTCTGGCTGGCGGCGTAGCTCACGACTTCAACAATCTCCTGATGGTCATCAGCGGCTACACCGAAGTCCTGATGGAACATACGGCAGAGGATCATGCGCTGCATCCCAAGATTGCAGCCATTCAACAGGCCTCGGACCGGGCAACCACGCTCACTCGGCAATTGCTGGCTTTCAGCCGGAAGCAATTGCTGGAGCTGAAAGTTGTGGATGTGAATGCCATTGTGAAGGACATCGAACGCCTGCTGCGTCCGTTGATTGGAGAAAATATCGAATTGGTTTCGCGTCTGGCCGGCGATTTGGGACGTACTCGCGCGGATGCGGCGCAAATTGAGCAAGTCATCATGAACCTGGTGGTCAATTCAAAAGATGCGATGCCGAACGGAGGGAAAATCATCATCCAGACTGCGAATGAGAGTCTGGACGGCGACCTCCCTCGCGAGTGCAGCTACATTCAGCCGGGACCGTATGTCATGCTCTCAATTGAAGACAATGGTCACGGCATGGATAAAGAAACTCAATCTCGTATTTTCGAGCCTTTCTTCACCACCAAAGAGAAAGGGAAAGGTACTGGATTAGGATTGTCCACGGTGTACGGCATTATCAAGCAGAGTGGCGGCTACGTTCTTGCCCAGAGCGAGGTGGGACGCGGAACAACTTTCCGTATATACCTGCCGCGCGTGGAAGAGCCAGCGGAAATCAGTGGCGGGACGCGTGCCTCGCAATCGGCGACGGGTGGCTCTGAGACTGTGCTTCTGGTGGAGGACGAGGAATCGGTACGTCAACTGGTGCGCGAAACTCTGGAGGCCAAGGGATATAAGGTTCTGGAGGCGGATCACGGGGCTGCCGCGCTACGGATCGCGTCTGACCATCACGGGCCGATTGATATGCTGATCACCGACGTCGTCATGCCGGGGATGAGTGGGCGGGAATTGTCAGAGCAGTTATCAGCGTCGGATCCGGATATAAAAATCTTGTATCTTTCCGGTTACACTGAGGACGCTGTCGTGCATCAAGGCGTTCTCGAGCCAGGTACGTCGTTTCTGCAGAAACCCTTCACTCTACAGGCGTTGGCACGAAAAGTGCGGGAAGTGCTGCGCTGCGAGCGCGGGTAAACGCCTTACAATCAATAGCGATCGCATCCCGACATCCAGCCAAAGTCGGCGGTGCAACTTTTCTTTATAATCTGCGTCTTATCTGACAGAGAATCATTCAGACTTTGGATTCACTTGGGATCGTGCTACGTCGTGAGAGGACTGTTTTCATGTTGATCAAAAAGGCCGTGGATATCCCGTCTTCTGAGATCACCCCTAAGAATGTTTATTTGAATCGCCGCAAGTTTTTGGCCGGAACAATAATTAGCGGAGCTGCGGCGGTTGCCGGGATGAGTCTGCGCGAGCTGGCAGAGCCTACGAATGTGGTGCAGGCCAATACGAAGATCGACGGCCTTCAAAAGAGTTCATTCTCGACTACCGAGAAGATCACGCCGTTGAAGGATGTCTCCAATTACAACAATTATTACGAATTTTCGACGGACAAATACGAGCCTGCCAAATTAGCCAAGGATTTCAAGACCCAGCCTTGGTCCGTGACCATCGACGGGCAGGTGAAAAAGAAGCAGGTGCTCGATGTAGACACCGTCATGAAGATGGCTACGCCCGAGGAGCGGATTTACCGGCATCGCTGCGTGGAAGGCTGGTCGATTGTTGTGCCTTGGGTGGGATTCTCATTAAGTGAGTTGATCAAGAAGGCCGAGCCTTTGCCTAAGGCCACGTTTGTGGAATTCACCACGGTTTTGGATCCCAACCATATGCCGGGTCAGCGGACCGGAGTGTTGGACTGGCCTTACGTCGAGGGACTGCGCATGGACGAAGCCATGCATCCCCTGGCTCTATTGTGTTTTGGGATGTATGGGGAGACGCTGCCCAACCAGGATGGGGCTCCGCTGCGGATTGTCGTGCCCTGGAAATACGGCTTTAAGAGTGCGAAGGCCATCGTGCGCATCCACTTTACGGATAAGCAGCCGGTGAATACTTGGAACAAGTCCGCGCCTAACGAGTACGGGTTTTATTCCAATGTGAATCCGAATGTGGATCATCCTCGCTGGAGCCAGGCAAAGGAACGCAGATTGGGTGAGTTTTTTAAGCGTCCTACTCTGATGTTCAATGGATACGATCAAGTGGCGAGTCTTTATAGCGGAATGGATCTGAAAAAGAATTTTTAGAGCCGGGGCTAAAGCCGGATGATTTTCACACGGCTTACGCGGCCCTGAAGGGCCGCTCATCCACATCACTGCGGAATGTAAGTTTGTCGTTGATCGCTGAGCAAACCCAGACAGAATCGGTCCTGGGCCAAGGACCAACGACCAACGACCAACGACCAAATCTATGATCCGATGGTTCAAACCTATCGTCTTCCTGGCCTGTCTTGTGCCGCTGGCGCAGCTGGGATGGAAGGCTTACAACCAGGCTCTAGGCGCAAACCCGATCGAAGTGATTACGCACTCCACGGGAGATTGGATCCTGATCTTCCTGCTCATCACGCTTGCCGTGACTCCGGTGCGCAAGCTAACCGGTCAACTCTGGCTGATTCGCTATCGCCGTATGTTCGGGCTGTTCGCTTTTTTCTACGCAATGCTGCACTTCCTGACCTACATCTGGCTGGACAAGTTCTTCGACGTCCACGAAATCCTGGCGGATGTTGCCAAGCGCCGGTTTATCACCATGGGATTCACCGGGTTCGTGCTGCTCATTCCGCTGGCGCTCACCTCTACCAAGGGCTCGATTCGCCGTCTTGGCGGCAAACGGTGGCAGGCCCTGCACCGCTTAATCTATTTCAGCGCCATTGCCGGCGTGATCCACTACGTCTGGCTGGTCAAGGCGGATATTCGCAAGCCCTTGCAGTATGCTTTCGTACTGGGAATTCTGCTCACTTATAGGATAGTCGTGTGGGCTCTCCCGAAAATCCGGGCGAAGAAGACTGCAACGCTCTCTGGACGACGAATGGAATTACCCAGAGGCTAGTCCAAGCTTCCGGTAATGGCGGCTGGGGTTTTTCGCGAGAAGTCTTTTGATAGACCTTCTTCGAGCAATTCGAGTCCCTTTTTCGCAACAGTTTTGTCCCATACTCAGTGCCGGAAAAATCATATGACTCTGCGGAATCGCGAGGCGCCAAACCTGCAAACGGAAACTGAGGAACCTAATGCAATACACGGCAGCGGGTAACAATCCGTTCGGTGTGCTGACTTCGGTTGTCGCGCCGGCTATTCTCACCAATGCCTGTTCGGTCCTGGCACTGGGGACCAGCAACCGCCTGGCGCGAGTTGTGGATCGAACACGCGTCGTGGCGGCAGAACTTGCGGGATTCGAGCCCGGGACCTCGAACTACAAAGACAGTTTCATGCAACTGGATCGCTTGCAGGTGCGCGCGCAACTTCTGCTGAGGGCTTTGAGGCTCTTCTACGCGTCGATCGGCCTATTTGCCGCCGCGGCTCTAGTATC
>Ga0137396_10000261_pt1 | contig 23463 bp, 23 predicted proteins | sample czc16metaG_FD_108284 | JGI IMG/M metagenome (GOLD analysis project Ga0137396, IMG submission 108284) | Vadose zone soil microbial communities from Angelo Coast Range Reserve, California, USA - czcobulk3.16 metaG | ecosystem: Environmental > Terrestrial > Soil > Vadose zone | place: USA...
TAGGAGGCCGAGCCGCCGATGAATCCACTGATCGCGCTGATCTTCGTGTTGCTCCTCGCCACCCCGGCCTGGGCCCAGCAGCGTCCCGCCGCGCCCGAGGCGCGCCCTTCTCCGAAGACGGACCCGAAGGCGATCCTTCGCGCGATGGAGGACGCGTTCAGCGCCGTCGCCGACCGCGTCACGCCGGCCGTCGTGCACGTCAGCACCGTTCAGAAGAAAGGCGCCGGCGGCCCGCCCGAGGAAGCGCCGGAGCGATTCAAGGAGTTTTTCGGCGAGGAGTTCTACGATCGCTACTTCCGCAGGCGCCCGCGCGAGGACGCGCGCGCCACCGGCTCGGGTGTCCTGGTGGATCCGAAGGGATACATCTTGACGAACAACCACGTGATCGAGAACGCTCAGGACATCATCGTGCGCCTCTCGGATCAGCGGAAGTTCACCGCCCGCCTCGTGGGTCGCGACCCGAAGACCGACATCGCGGTGCTCAAGGTCGACGCGCCGCGCCCGCTGCCGGCCGCCGAGCTGGGCGACTCCGATCATCTGCGCGTGGGCCAGTGGGCGATCGCGATCGGCAACCCCTTCGGCCTCGACCGCACCGTGACGGTGGGGATCATCTCGGCCACCGCGCGCACGCGCGTCGGGGTGACGCAGTACGACAACTTCATCCAGACCGATGCCTCGATCAACCCGGGCAACTCCGGCGGCCCGCTCCTGAACATCGACGGCAAGGTGATCGGGATCAACACGGCCATCGTGGCCGCCGGTCAGGGCATCGGCTTCTCGATTCCGATCAACCAGGCGCGCGACGTCATGCAGCAACTCATCACGCGCGGCAAGGTGGTGCGCGGCTGGCTCGGCATCGTCATCCAGGACGTGACCGATCAGCTGGCCGGCAGCTTCGGCGTCAAGGAGCGCGAAGGTGTTCTGGTGGCCGAGGTGATGAAGGGGAGCCCCGCCGAGACCGCGGGCCTGAAAGCCGGTGACGTCGTCGTCGAGCTGAGCGGCACGCCGATCAGGGAAGTGCCCGACCTGCAGCGGCGGATCGCCTCCATCCGCCCGGGACAGACGATGAAGCTCGTCGTGATCCGCGACAAGAAGCCCGTGCCGGTCACCGTCAAGATCGGCGAGATGCCGGCCGACGAGCCGGTCGTCGCTGAGGCACCTGGCAACGACGAGTGGGGTCTGAGCGTCGAGGCGCTCACCGGCGACGCCGCGCTTCGCCTGGATCTGCCGGTCTCGCGCGGGCTGCTCGTCACCGAGGTACAGCCGGGGAGCCCGGCCGACAAGGCCGGCCTCCGGCGTGGCGACGTGATCCTGGAGCTCTCACGCCGCCCGGCCGACGATCCGGCCGCGCTCTTCAAGGCGCTCTCGGCGCTCAAGCCAGGGGAGTCCGTGCTGATCTACGTCCACCGCGCGGGCGGCGGCGGCGGCGGCGCCAATCAGTACCTCACGATGGAACGCTCGCGCCAGCGGTGACGGGCGTGGACGCGCAGACGGCGCGCCGGGGCACGGTCCTCGTCGTCGACGACGAGGAGGGCGTGCGCGCCTCGGTGCGCGCGATCCTCGAGGAAACCTGCGACGTCTTCGAAGCGGCCAACGGCGCTCAGGCGCTCGAGGTCATGAAGGCTCACGAGGTCGATCTCGTGATGCTGGACCAGCGGATGCCTGGCGAGGCCGGGATCGACGTGCTGCCGCGCATCAAGGCCGCCGACCCCTCGACCGTCGTGGTGATCGCCACCGCCGTCCGCGAGCTCCGGACCGCCGTCGAAGCGCTCAAGCGCGGCGCGTACGACTACCTGACCAAGCCCTTCGACGTCGATGACATCCTCATGCTGGCCCAGCGCGCGCTCGACAAGCGCGCGCTCGAGCGCGAGGTGCTCTATCTGCGCTCGGCGCTCGCCGGTGGGCCGCCCGACGCCGGCGGTGTCGCCGGATCGTTCGAGCGCATGGTGGGCCGCCATCCGGAGATGGCGCGCATCTACCAGCTGATCACGCAGATCGCGTCGACGCCGACCACGGTGCTGATCACCGGCGAGAGCGGGACCGGCAAGGAGCTCGTCGCGCGGGCCATCCACGCGCGGAGCGAGCGCCGAGGCCAACCATTCGTGGCCGTCAACGTCGCCGCGCTTCCCGAGGCGCTGGTGGAATCCGAGCTGTTCGGTCACGAGAAGGGCGCCTTCACGGGGGCCCACGCAAAGAAGCTCGGCCGTTTCGAACTGGCCCACGGCGGCACCGTGTTCCTCGACGAGATCGGCACGTTGCGGCTCGACCTTCAGGCGAAGCTCCTGCGCGTCCTGCAGGAACGCGAGATCGAGCGCCTGGGCGGCGTGCGGCCGGTGCCGGTCGACGTGAGGATCCTCGCGGCGACCAACGTGAATCTGCGGAGCGCCGTGCGGGCACGCGCGTTCCGCGAGGATCTCTATTATCGACTCAACGTCGTCCCGATCCACGTGCCGCCGCTGCGCGAGCGGCGCGAGGACATCCCCGGCCTCGTCCAGTACTTCGTCCGCAAGATCGCGCGCGAATGCAATCGCGACGTGCGCGGCGTGTCCGCCGGAGCCCTCGAGGTGCTCTCACGTTACGACTGGCCCGGGAACGTGCGCGAGCTCGAGAACGTGCTCCACCGCGCGGTCGTGCTGGCGCGGAGCCCCGTCATTCATTTACAAGATGTGCCGCTGGACGTCGCGATGCCGGAAACCGGCTCGCGCCTCGGTGAGGACACCGGGCCGCCGCTGCGCGAGGCGATGGAGCAGTTCGAGCGCCAGTACATCTTGAGAGTGCTCGAGGGGACCGGATGGAACGTGAGCCGCGCGGCGCGCCGGCTCGGCGTGCACCGGAACACGGTGCTCACCAAGCTCTCGGGCTGGGGCATCCAGCGACCCAGCACCGGCGACGGAAGAAATCTGAGTCTCTAGCGGCTCGCTGGTCAAGGAGGCGTCGACATGCCAGAGGACACCGCGATCGAGACCCAGGCCACCGAGCTGCTCCGTACCCTGATCCGTAACGGCTGTGTCAATACCGGCGAGGCTGCGTCCGGCCACGAAGAGCGCAGCGTGGCCGCCCTGGAGGATTTCTTCGCCGGCTCCGGTCTCCCGTGCGAACGCTACACCTCGGAGCCGGGGCGGATGAGTCTCATCACCCGGATCGAGGGACGCGACCCCAAGGCCCCGACCTTGCTGCTGATGGGGCACACGGACGTGGTACCCGTGACCCTGTCGGGCTGGCAGCGCGACCCGTTCGCGGCCGAGCTGGTGGACGGAATCGTATGGGGCCGCGGCGCCGTCGACATGCTGAACCTGACCTCCACGATGGCGGTGGCCACGCGTCGGCTCGCGACCAGCGGCTGGCGACCGCGCGGTACCCTCATCTATCTCGCCGTGGCCGACGAGGAGGCGGGCGGCTTCCTGGGCGCCGGCCACCTGGTCGAGCATCACGCCGACGCCGTGAAGTGCGACTACGTCATCACCGAGAGCGGCGGCGTGCCGATTCCCACCAAGGCCGGCCACACGCTGAAGGTGACCGTGGGCGAGAAAGGCGGCAACTGGCGGCGGCTGGTCGTGCACGGCACGCCCGGCCACGGGTCGCGGCCGTTCAAGACCGACAACGCCCTCGTGACCGCGGCCAAGGTCGTGCAGCGACTTGCCGAGTACCGGCCGAAGGCGCGCATCCTCGACGCCTGGCGCGGCTACGTACAGTCATTGACGCTCGAGCCCGGTCTGACGGAGGCGCTCACCGATCCCGATCGCGTCTACGAGGCCGTGTGCGATCTCGACAACCTGGCCCTGGCCCGCGAGGCCCACGCCTGCACGCACACGACGTTCTCGCCCAACATCGCCCACGGCGGCACCAAGGTCAACGTGATCCCCGACCGCGTCGATCTCGACGTCGATATTCGCTCGCTGCCGGGTGTCGAGCAGCACGAGGTCGAGGCGATGATCAAGGAGGCGCTCGGCCCGCTCGTCTCGCGAGTGACGATCGAGACGCCGTCCGACCGCAAGCGTGGCGGCACCGTGTCGCCGACCGATACCCCGCTGATCGCCGCGATCCGGCGCGTGACCACGCGGATGATGCCGGACAGCACCGTGGTCCCTGCCATCACGACCGGCGGCACCGACGCCAAGTTCTTCCGCTGGAAGGGGATCCCCGCCTACGGCTTCGGGCTCCACTCGCTGCGCATCCCGTACACCGAGTACCCCGTGATGTTCCACGGCCACAACGAGCGCGTGGACACCGAGAGTCTGAAGCTGTCGGCGATGATGTGGGAGGCGCTCTGCCGCGAGTTCCTCGGGTGAGAGGCTACCAGGTGAAGAGGTTCGTGAAGAATTCCTTCACGCGCTGAGTGAACGACGGGTCCTTCGCGGGACGCTCCACGGGCGGCGCGGGGTCCGCAGTCGCGGCGGCCTCGGCGTCGAGCGCCGCCTTTGGCTGGCCCATCGATCTCGGCTGGTCAATGCCCGTCGCGAGCGAGGCGGGCGGCGTGTCGCTGCCGGTCTGGACCTGCGCCGGCGCAAGCACCTCGGAGGCGCTGATCGCCAGGTACGTGTACCAGAGCCCCTCGTAGATGTGGACGTCGAGCGCGTTACCTTCCTTCTCGTAGACCTGCCGAGTCCCGCCCTTGGACGTGCTCGTCCGCGAGACGTGGCGCCAGCCGCTGGCCTCGAGTCGCGTGCGCATCGCGTCGCCGAGGGTCACCGGCTCCAGTCGTCCTCGGTACACGAGCTGCGCGGCCTTGATGGTCGGCGATTCGATCACGACCGAATCCTGCGGCTGATAGGCCATGCCCGCGGGCAGCGTGATGTCGGCGAACTGGCGGCGAGCCGCCGTCGTCGCGCATCCAGTGGCAAGGAGCATGATCACGACGCTGGCGAAGAATTTTGTTTTCATGCGCGCAGCCTAGCAGGGCGCTCCCGGTGGATCCAAGAAATTTGACGCGTGTCAGGCCGGGCTCGCGCTGAGCAACGCGTACATCACGCGCCACAGCGCGAACAGGTCGCGGACCTCCGGCCAGCCGCGTCCGCCGGTGCCCTCGACGTGCTCCACGAGCCCGACCAGCACCAGGGTGGTCCGGTCAGGCCGCGCGGCCGCCAACCTCAGGGTCTCGGTATAGGGCACGGCGCGGTCGGCGCGACCGTGAACGAGAAAGAGGCGCGCCCCGATCGCGGGGGCCACGCGCAGGGGCGAGAGGGAATCGAGGTATCGCTGCAGGTCGGGGGGTGGGGCGTCGAGCAGTCGACCGAGAGCCTCGCGATCGGCGGCTTCGAGGATCGCGCGTGAGGCCGGCTCGAGACGGTCGGCGTTGGCGCGGACGAACGCCCACACCAGCTCCGGATCGTGCTCGACTCGGCCCTGAACGCCGGCGTAGGCATAGGCGCCGGTCAGCCAGAAACGCAGGACCTCGCGGGCTGACGCGTACCCGCCGAAGCTCAGCACCGCGCTCACCCGGTCTCGAACACGCGGGTCGGCCGCGGCCAGGAACGCGGGACCCGCCCCCACGCTCACCCCGACGACGACGGTCTTCGCGTCGCGCGCCGCGAGTGCGCCGACCACCGGCTCGGCATCCTCGGGCCCGAGCCGACCACCCGTGAGCCCGGGTATCGTCGGCACCGCGACGTCGAATCCGGCCCGCGCCAGGAGCGCCGCGGCCTCCCTGACGCGCGGATCGTTCTTGCCGAGCGGCGCGAACCCGTGAACGAGCACGAGCGGCCGGCCGGGCGCGAGCCCGGCGCGCACGTAGAGGTCGGCTTGGGCTCCCGCCAGAGCGAGCCGCCGTCGCTCGGGCGGGTCGGTCAGGGAGGAGAGCGCGGCGGCGTGGGTCAGGTACTCGACGAGAAACGCCCCGGCGAGCAGCGCGGACCATCCGGCGCGCACGACCGGCGTGGCAACGACGAGAGCCAGGACGAGAACGGTGAGCCGGGCTACTTCCGGTTGATGCACTTCACGAGGCGCCACCCCTTGAACATGTTGACGTGGGTGATCGACTCGGGGACCAACCCGACCTGCTCGAGCAAGGGCGCCATCACGAGATTCGACTTCCAGCCCAGGCGCGTGCAGACCGGCGCCAGCAGATCCTCGGCCCAGCCGGTGACGCGCCGCTGGCTCCTGAAGTGGTTCAGGATGACGATGATCCCGTCAGGCTTCACCACCCGGCGCATCTCGCGCAACACCGCGACCGGATCGGGTACCGCCGAGATCGTGTAGGTCGCCACGGCCTTGTCGAACTCGTTCTCGCCGAAGTCCATCGACGTGGCGTCCATCACCTTCAGGATGACGTTGGGCATGGCCAGGCTCTGGACGCGCTCCACGGCCTTGTCCAGCATTTCCTGCGAGAGATCGATGCCCGTGAGGTGACACGACCACGGGTAGAGCGGCATGTTCAGCCCGGTGCCGATGCCGACCTCGAGCACGGAGTCGTTGCGTTGGAGCGCGAGCCCGCTGACCGCGGCGGAACGGCCCGGAGCGAAGATCCAGTCGAAGATGAAGTCGTAGACCGGAGCGTAAAGCTCGTACGCGCGCTGGACCTGCCGCTTTTCTAACGCTACGTCCACTCAAAGGCCTCCGGCGATCTCGATTTGGGGGTGAGGCCGGTCGAAGCCGAGAACCGCGCGTATTTTACCCACGGCCGGGCGGCGTTGCCAAGTGACTTTTCGCCTGAAACCACCCTAGAGAAGAAACCGCATCAACAGGGTCGCGAGACCCAGAAACGAAAAGAATCCGAATACATCCGTGAACGTCGTAATAATCACGCTCGACGCGATCGCCGGGTCGACGCGGGAGGTTTTCAAGGCGATCGGAATCAACGTCCCCACGACGGCGGCGATCAGCATGTTGAACATGAGCGCGACGGCGAGGATCAGCGAGAGGAGCAGCTGCCCCTTCCAGATGTAGGCGATTGCCGCGATCACCAGGCCGTTCGCCGCCCCGGTCGTCACCCCGAGCCAGAGCTCCTTCCAGAGCACGCGGCGCAGGACGCTCGACGTCATGTCGCCGAGCGCGATGCCCCGGACGACTACCGTGGCGGTCTGGGTCGTCGCGATGCCACCCATCGAGGCCACGATCGGCATGAAGACCGCCAGGGTAGCCAACGTCTGGATCGAGGACTCAAAGAGCCCGATGACCGACGCCGCCAGCACGGCCGTGCCCAGGTTGATCAGCCGCCAGAGGTTGCGCTTGGGAAAGACCGCCTGCGGCGGATCCAGCACCGTCTCGTCGCCGGCGACTCCACCGAGGCGCTGGATGTCCTCGGTCGCCTCCTCGCGGATGACATCGATCACGTCGTCGACGCCGATCGTGCCCAGCAGGCGGCGGTTGACGTCCACGACGGGGATCTGGATCAGGCTGTAGTGCTGGACCAGGCGGGCGACCTCCTCCTGGTCCATGTCGACCCGCACGCTTTCGACCTCGTCGGTGCGGATGGCGCGGATCGGCGTCGGTGCGTCCGCGGCCAGGAGCCGGTGGAGCGGGACGACACCAACCAGGTGGTCGTGGTCGTCCACGACATACAGATAGAAGGCGCCTTCCCCCGAGGCGGCTTTGCGGATGTGCTCGATCGCCTCGGCCACGGTTGCGTCCTCGCGGACCGCGACGAACTCGGGAGACATGAGGCGTCCGGCCGTGCCCTCGGTATATTCGAGGAGCTCCTGGACTTCCTCGGACTTCTCCTCCTCCATGAGCTCGAGGATTTCGTCGGCGCGCTCCTTCGACAGTTCCTCGACGACGTCGACGACCTGCTCGGCCGGCATGCGGTCGAGGACGCGTGAGACTTCGAGCTCCGGGAGCGAGCCGACCAGCTCGCGCAGGGTGGGATCGTCGAGCTCGGCGAGCACCTCGCCCGCGTGCTGCGGGCTGAGCAGGCGGAAGAGGCGCACCTGATCGTCACGTGGGAGCTCGCGGATCACGCGCGACACGTCGGCGGGGTGGGCGTCCTCGACGAGGTCGGAGAGCCGCTCGTCCCGGCCTTCGACGAGCAGCTGCTTGATCGATTCCCTCAGCCGCTCGAGCTCTTCCATAGTTCGGCGGCGCGCCTCGGCCGCCGGGAAGCCCCGACGGTCGCCGCGCGCACCACCTCACTACGAGTATGACGCTGCCCGGACGCCGGGCAAGGGAATATTGGCCGTCAGGCGCCGAACTTGGTGAGCCGGAGCGCGTTTGCCATCACGACGGGCATGAGGTGCTGGGAGGGCATCACGCCGAGGCTCCCGGCGCCGCAGGCGCGCTCGGTGAATGCGGTGACGCCGTCGGCGCCGCAGTAGCGGCTCCAGATCAGAACCGGAACCGGCTGCCAGCCGTGGGCGGCCAGCACCGATGGCGTCGCGTGGTCTCCGGAGACGATCATGACGTCGGGCTTGAGCGAGCGAATCTCCGGGATGGCCCGGTCGAGACGCTCCAGCGCCCGGACCTTCGCGTCGAAGTCACCGTCCTCGCCCGCCTTGTCCGTGTCCTTGTAGTGCAGGAAGAAGAAGTCGTGCGTGTCCCAGCTCTCGCGGAGCGTCGCGAGCTCGTCGTCGAACGAGGTGCCGGTCTTGAGGACTTCCATGCCGACCAGCTTGGCGAGACCGCGGTACATCGGGTAGGCCGCGATCGCGGCGCTGCGGAGCCCGAAGACTTCGGGGAACCGCGGGAGTTTCGGAAGCTGGTCGAAGCCGCGCAGGAGCACCATGTTCGCGGGCGCCGCGTCGGCGAGCAGGCGCCGGGCCTCGGCGACGAAGCGATTGACGAGCGCGGCGGTGGCCTTCGCGCGGGGATTCAGCGCCTTGACGGCGAGCGGCGGCTGGCCGATCGCCTGCGGATCCGTTTCGGACAGCCCCGCGGCCAGGCGGGCTCCGCCGCGGGCTCGCGCGCGCAGGACGAGGACGAAGCGATGCTCCTTCACCGACTCGACGAAGACCTCGACGCCGGGCAGCTTGATCCGCCGGAGGCGCTCGGTCAGCTTCACGTTGATGTCGGTCGCGAGGCGGCCCGCCCGGCGATCGGTGATGCGCCCCGCGCCGTCGACCGTGCAGAAGTTGCCGCGCGCGGCGACGTCCCCGGCGCGCAGGTCGAACTCGATGCCGAGCGCCTCGAGGACGCCGCGGCCGACCTGATAGTGCAGGGGATCGTAGCCGAAGAGCCCGAGGTGGCCGGGGCCGCTTCCCGGCGTGATCCCCGGCGCGACGTGCCGAATCAGACCGCAGGCGGCCTCGGTGGCGAGCTGGGACAGATTCGGCAGGTGAGCGGTCTCGAGCTCGGAGCGGCCTGTCTCGGGCCGCGGGAGCCCGCCGAGGCCGTCGAGCGAGACGAGGACGATCTTCGTCGTGTTCGGGACGACGAGCGGCGCGATGACATCGAGCATGGTCCTGGTCTCCTCATGCCTCCTTCACGGGGTTCTCGATCTGTCCCAGTCCGGTGATCTCGAGCCGGCACGTGTCGCCCGGCTGCAGGAAGACCGGCGGCTTTCGCGCGAAGCCCACGCCGGGAGGCGTACCCGTCGCGATGAGATCGCCGGGAGAGAGCGTCATCAGCCCCGAGAGGTAGCTCACGATGTAGCGAACGTCGAAGATGAACGTCTTGGTGTTGCCGCCCTGCATCTGCGTTCCGTTGACCCAGAGCTTCAGCTCGAGCACGTGAGGGTCGGGGATCTCGGCGCGGTCGGCGATATAGGGGCCGACCGGCGCGAAGGTCTCCGGAATTTTCCCGGCCATCCACTGGCTGCCGATGAACTGGAAGTCCCGGGCGCTCACGTCGTTGATGATCGTGTAGCCCCAGACGTAGTCGAGCGCCTTGTCTCGGCTGACGAAGCGCGCGGGCTTTCCGATCACGACACCGAGCTCGACTTCCCAGTCGAGCTGATTCGAGCCACGCGGCCTCAGGATCGGCTCGTTCGGGTCGAGGATCGCGTTCGACCACTTGGCGAAAATCGGCGGTTCCTTCGGGATGGGCTGATTGGCTTCCTCGGCGTGGTCACGGTAATTGAGCCCGATGCAGATGAACTTGCCGGGATCGGTGATCGGCGCGTGCAGCCGCGCCGAGGAAGCCGGGACCGTCACCCACTCCTTGATGCCGGCGACCGCCTCTTCGGCCAGCGGGCCGCCTTCGAGGAACGCGCGGGTGCTGTGCGGGATGAGCGCCGCGGCGAGCTCCGCGCCACGGCTTACGCCGCGACGCGTCAGAGACGCGGCAAGACTCGTCTGGAGATCGGCGATGCGGTCGCCCTGCAGGACGCCGAGCCGCGGGGTCTGGCCGGTGGTGGAGAAGCGCACGAGCTTCATGGGTGACGGGCCTCCTGGAGGAATGTGCCGCCGATTATAGCGTTTGTCGAGTTTACGCGTCGCTCAGCCGTTTGCTATGATCGAGGTCTGCGGTAATTGTTGCAGTGGCGGCCCCCTGGGGGCGGACAATAACTCCCTGAGGCCTGTTAGGGAGGAGGTCCCTTGATGAAGACCGGAATCCGGATCCTCGCCGTGGTGGTGGCGCTCATGGTGCTCGCCACCGGTCCGCTCGCCCCGCTCGCGGCAGCCCAGCAACCCGCGCCGCAGTCTCCGCCGCCGGCGCCGCCGATGCAGCAGCCGGCGCCTCCGCCCGTGGTGCAGCAGCCGCAAGACATCCCGGAGCCGGAGTCGCACCTGGCCGAATCCGCCGCGTACAACGTGGGCGCCGGCATCGCCAACGTCTTCTACATTCCGGGCAAGGGGCTTCTGTGCGGTATCGGTGGCGCGGTCGGCATCTTCATCATGATCGTGAGCATCGGCTCCGCGCCCAGACCCGCCGCATATTTCGCTCGTGAGGGCTGCGGCGGCAAGTGGATCCTGACCGGCGACGACCTCCGGCCCGACGCGGATGTCAGGGCGTTCGACTGGGAACGGGACTACAAGTAGTAAGGCCGTCTCGCATCGTCCACTAACCGTCCTCCTGTTCGTCGCGCTGCTCGCGGCGTTCGCCGCGGGTATCTGGGGGACGGTCATCCGCCCCGCCGCCTATGAGGTTCGGGGAACGATCGTCGGGCGACCGGCCCCGGATATGATCCTCGTCCGCCACGAGCCGGTTTCGGCGCTCGGCATGAGCGCGATGGAGCTGATGGCGGTGTCCGCGAGCCCAGCGCTCCTGGATCCGGTCGGCCCGAAACCGGGAGATCGGGTGAAGCTCGCGGTACGGCAGCAGAACGATCAGCTCGTCCTGATCCGCATCGAGAAGCTCCCCTGAGTCAGCGCCCGGCGGGAGAGGCCGCGAACGTAGCGGACGACCTCTGCGATCTCGTCATCGCTGAGGGTCGAGCCAAACGCCGGCATTCCCGGCCTCCCGATCGGCGCCCCGCCGTACTTGATCAGGTCGAACAGATAGGCGTCGGAGCGCCGATCCATGGCCGCGGCGTCGGCGAGGTTGCCGGGCCGGACCAGGAAGAGCGCCGCGCGCCAGGAGCCGCGTCCGTCCGAGCCATGACAGGTCGCGCACAGCCCCAGGTAGAGTCGCTCGCCCTTCGTCGCGCCGGCCGGTGGCCTCGGGGTGTCCAGGAGCCACGCGAGCCCGCCCGTGAACGTGCCGATCACCACGAGCACCACCAGGAGGGCCAGGAACGGTCGACGCATGGCGGCGAGGATAGCACCGGGCCCGGAGACCACTTGACAACTGGCCGCGAGGCAGCATAAAGAATCTAATTCTTTACGAGGGTTGCCAGTTGCCAACCCCTATAGGCGCCAGGATCGCTCAAGGAGGCTCACGATGACGGATCCGCAGCCAGCCACGCCCGCGCCGTCAACCCTCAACCGCAGGAAATTCCTCGCGACCGCCGGAGCCGGCGTCGCGGCTAGCTCGTTGATGACGATGCTCGATGCTCGGCAGGCTCCCGCGCAGATCAAAGGAACGACACTCCGAATATTGCAGTGGAGCCACTTCATTCCGGCGTACGACACGTGGTTCGACAGCAAACTGACGAAAGAGTGGGGCGACCAGAACGGCGTCAAGATTCGGGTCGACCACATCCCCCACCTCGAGCTGCCGGCGCGCATGGCGGCCGAGTACGCGGCGGGCGCGGGCCACGACATCATCATGAACGGCTCGTCGATCCTGACGCGTCTGTACTACAAGAGCCTCGCGGACCTGAGCGACATCTACGACGCCTCGGGGAAGAAGCACGGTGGCTGGATCCCGACGGCCAAGTCGCTCGTCGAGGCGGAAGGACGTTACTACGGCATCCCGCTCTTCTACATCCTCCTGCCGATGACGTACCGCAAGGACCTGTTCGACGCCAACAACCTCAAGGCGCCGGACACCTGGGAGCTCGCTCGGGTGGCCGCCCGCACCTTGAAGCCGAAGGGTCACCCGACGGGCATTCAGTTCTCGCAGTGCGCCGACGCCAACCTGAACTGGCGCTCGATCCTGTTCGGCTTCGGCGGCGCCGAGCTCGATCCCTCGGGCGAGAACGTCCTCATCGACTCGAGGGAGACGCGAGAGGCGCTCAAGTTCGCCAAAGCTCTCTTCGACGAGGGCATGACGGCGGAGGTCTTCTCCTGGGATGACGCTTCCGACAACCGGTATCTCGCGTCCGGCATCGCGTGCTGGGTCCACGACGCGATTTCGGCGTACCGGACGACGGAGGACACCAATCCCGACGTCTTCAAGAACACCGTGGTGGCGATGGAGCCCGCGGGCCCGGGTGGCAAACGGGTCAACACGTGCGCCGCGAACGTGTGGATGGTGTGGAAGTTCTCCAAGAACCAGCAGGCGGCCAAAGAATTCCTGACCCACATGATCGATACGGCCAGCGAGGGCATGACCGCCAGCCGCGGCTACAACATGCCCTACCTCAACGGTCTGGCGAAGAAGCCGATGCCCGTGATCGGCACCGATCCGAAGCTCCAGATCTTACAGGACTTCCCGCCGATCGTGGCCTTCTACGGGTATCCCGGGCCCTTCATCACTCCGATCCAGGAAGTCGTCAACCTCTTCGTCGTGCCCGACATGTTCACGCGTGTCGCGCGCGGCCAGAGCGTCGAAGACGTCATGAAGTGGGGCATGGGGGAGTACCGCCGGATCTTCGCGAAGCACAAGAGGGCATGACGCCCGCTTCCTTGCAAGGCGGCGGCCCGGAGCCTACGGCCCGGGCCGCCGTCGTTTCTGTCGCCGCCCCCGCGCGGTCTCGGCTGATGTTCCAAAGCCAGACCTCGCGTCGGCTCGCGTTCGGGTACCTCCTCCTGGCGCCGGCGGCGCTCTACGTGCTGCTCCTGGTCGGCGCGCCGTTCCTGTTCTCGCTCTACCTCGCGGTGAGCGACGCCAACGTGGGCGAGCCGGTGGCGAAGTTCATCGGCCTCGAGAACTTCCGGTCGGCATGGGAGATGGACACGTTCTGGATCGCCTTCCGGAACAGCATCGTGTTCCTCGTGGTGGCGGCGATCTTCAAGAGCCTGCTCGGGACCTCGCTCGCGTTCCTGCTCCTGCAGGAGTTCCCGGGCAAGAAGCTCATCCGCGGCCTCGTCGTCATCCCGTTCACCCTGCCGATCGCGATCAGCGTGCTCGCGTGGAAGTGGATGTACGATTCGCAGTTCAGCGTCATCAACTGGGTGCTGAGCCGGCTCGGGCTCATCGGCCAGTACGGCACCGACTCCTGGCCGATCTGGCTCGGCGATCCCAGGCTGGCGCTGCTGGCCTGCATCGCCGTGAACGTGTGGCGCACGTTCCCGTTCTCGGCGATCGTGCTGCTGGCCGGGTTCACCTCGGTGCCCCTCGAGGTGCTGGACGCGGCGAAGGTCGACGGCTGCTCCTTCTTCCAGCGCTTCCGCCACGTGGTGGCGCCGATGATCTTCCCGATCCTCATGATCGGGTTCCTGTTCGACACGGTCTTCACCTTGTCGGACCTCTCGGTGGTCTACCTCTTGACGCAGGGCGGGCCGGCCAACGCCTCGAAGATTTTACCGGTGCTCGCTTATCAGATCGGCATCCAGGCCGGGAACCTCGGCCGCGGCGCGGCGATCGCGCTGTTCCTGGTTCCGCTGCTCGCGCCGCTGATGTTCCTCTTCTTGCGAAATCTCAAGCGCCGGGAGTACTAGCCGTGGCCACCGCCATGACCCTACGGCAGAAGGAACGCCGCCGGCACCTCTTGATCTACGCGGGGCTCACGCCGTTCGTGTTCATGGCGGTGTTCCCGATCTACTGGATGCTGATCACGGCGTTCAAGCAGGACCCGGACCTCTACCGGATGGACAACATCCCGTTCTGGTTCAACATGGCGCCGACGCTCAAGCACTTCAAGATCCTCTTCTTCCAGACGAATTACGGCGCCTGGATCGTCAACACCATGACGATCGCCGCGTGGGTCGCGGTCATCACGCTCGTGACGGCCGTGCCGGCCGGCTACGCGCTGGCGCGCCTGAGACTGCCGGCCGCCGAGAACATCGGGATCGCCGTCTTCATGACATATCTCGTTCCACCGATCATTCTCTTCCTGCCGCTCTCCCGGGTGGTGGCGATGCTCGGGCTCCAGGACGAGTGGTGGGCGCTGGTCGTCGTCTACCCGACCTTCACGATCCCGTTCGGAACCTGGCTCCTGATGGGCTTCTTCAAGACCGTGCCGATGGAGATGGAGGAAGCGGCGCGCGTGGACGGGTGCGGCTACCTCGGCGCCTTCCTGCGGGTGGTGCTGCCGGTGAGCCTGCCGGGCGTCCTCACCGCGGTGATCTTCGCGTTCACGCTCTCGATGCAGGACTTCCTCTACGGCCTCGCGTTCGTGGCGCCGGGTGACCAGAAGCCGGTGCCGGTCGGCGTACCGACCGAGCTGATCCGCGGCGATGTGTACTACTGGGGCTCGTTGATGGGGGCGGCGCTGCTGGTGGGCTTACCGGTGGCGGTGCTCTACAACTTCTTCCTCGACCGCTTCATCCAGGGCATCACGGGCGGTGTGGGGAAATAGAACGAGCCGGCGAGAGCAGGACCTCTCCGCCGGCTCGACCGCCGCGTTGAGCTACTCGGCGTCCGGCTTCTGGATCGGGTCGGGTCGGCCGGGATAGCCGAGATGCAGCAGGATGTACTTCACCGGCTTGTCAGTCTTGTTGGAGTGGTTGTGCCACCAGCCGCCGTTGTCCATGAAGGCCTGTCCGGCCGCGTGATACTGCGCGCCGGCGATCCCGACCGGACCTGCCTCGTAGAGCGTCGTGAGGATGCCGTCGACCACGTAGACGAACGTTGGCACACGAAATTGCTGGCGCCCGGTCTGCCCGCCCGGCTCGAGCGTGATCGTCGCGCCGGTGATGAACAGCGGCGCGTTGACGGTCGCGCTGAAGCCGCCGAGCGAGGTGAACAGGTTCCTGGCGGCGACTCCCTTCGGCTCTGGGGGCTTGTCCTGGGCGCGAGCCGGCGCACCGGCCAGAGCAATGAGGAGGGCCGCTCCAACAGCAACTCCCAGTTTGATGGTCATTGGCCACACTCCCGGCGAGAAGGTGTGAGCACTACCGTCCTTCGATCGTCGGCGAAAGCTAGCATCGGCCGTTGCAACCTGTCAAGGCTCAGTTGCCTCATCGGTCTCGCGCTGATTCTGCGCGTCGGGCTCCAGGCGGGCCCGACCGACGCCCAGCCATCGCGCCCCGCGCAGATCGAGGTCGTCGCGACGGCCGTCCCGAGACCCGCGCAGCTGGCCCTGACGAGCTCGGGGCGGCTGGTGATCCTCAGCCAGGGCTGGCGCGGCGACTCCGCGGCCGAGATCTACTGGCTCGATCCGGCCGCGGCGACGCCGATCGACGCGTCCCTCGCACCCCGCCTCGTCATTCCGTTCGCGGACGGGCCCCGCAAGACGGCGCTCGGCAGCCTGGCGGTCGATCCGAAGTCCGGCGACCTGTTCCTCGGCGAGGAGAACGGTAACCGCATCTACCGACTGGCCGCCGCGAGGCGCCTGAGCCCGCTCGCGGTTGGTCTCAACCATCTGCTCGGTGGCTCGAGCCTGGCACTCGACCGCGAGGGCCGGCTCGTCGTGCTCGACTACGCGAGCTTCGAGAGCCAGCTTCGCTCGGAGTCGCCGGCCCCACCCGCGCTGGAGGCGCTCGCCGTCGAGGACTACACGGGCCCGCTCGTGTTCCGCCTCAACCCCGAGGAGGACGTGCCGCTGCCGCGCCGCCTCGAGCTCGTCGCGCCGATCTTCCCACGGCCTCCCGTGCGGCGGATCGCCGGTGAGCCACTGCACAAGTTCATCGCGGTGGCCCCGCTCGCCCGGGACAGCCTGGCGGTCCTCAACTCGGTCGGTGAAGTGCTGATCCTGTCTGCCGAGGGTCCGCCGCGGCGCCTGGCTCGCCTGCCGTCGGGCCACTTCCATCGAACCAACATGGCGGTGGGACCGGACGGCAGCGTGTTCGTTTCGGCCGGATTCCACATTCGCGAGCTCTATCGGGTGTCGCCGGCCGGCGTCGTCACCTCGGTCGCCCATGAGCTCGGGGATCCGCAGGGCATCGTCGTGGACCGCTCGGGAGCGCTCTACGTCGCGGAGACGGCGCTGCATCGCATCATCCGCATCCGGCCGACCGAACCCTAGACTTTCAGGCGCCCTCCACCATCGCGGCGGTCAGCCCGCGCACGTAGCCGCGGGCGAAGACCGCGCAGATCAGCACGACCGGGATCGCCATGAGGTTGATCCCGGCGACCGCCAGGAGCTCGTCGAGCGCCACTTCCATCGTCGCGAGACCGGCCGGAATCGTCTTGTTGTGCGCGTCGAGCAGGAAGACCGAGGCGAGCGTGAAGTCGCTCGCGATCGTCCCCAGCGCGAAGATCCCGGCGGCCACGACCACGGGCTTGCTCATCGGCAAGAGGATCCGAAAGAACGCAGTGGCGCGGCTCGCGCCCTCGACGAGCGCCGACTCTTCCACCGAGCGCGGCAGGTTCTGGAAGTAGGCCGAGAGGATCCAGACACAGAATGGTACCGCCAGGGTCGGGTAGACGACCAGCAGGGCCAGGAGATTGTTCTCGAGGTTGAGATTGATGATCACCTGATAGAGCGGGACGAACAGGATCGTGTGAGGGACCACGTAGCTGGCGAAGATGAGCCGGCGCCACCAGCGGAATCCGGGCGGCCGCAGCCGCCCGAGCGCGTAGCCCGCGAGGAGGCTCACCACCAGGGTCACGGCGACCGAGCCCGCGAAGACGATGATCGTGTTCTCGAGCCAGTCGAGCACGGGATAGGAGCGGCGCAGCGCGCGGCCGACGAAGCCGTGGCTCTCACCGCTCTGCTGGAACAGCTCCTCGAAGTTCTCGAAGGTCGGATTGACGACGATGAGCGGGTTGCCGAAGACGTCCTCCTGAGCGGTCTTGAGCGATTGCACGAGCATGAAGTAGATGGGAAACACGCAGTAGACCGTCGCCACCACCAGCAGGCTCCCGTGCCCGAGCTTGCGCCACCACGGTCGCGGGTTCACGCGTGCTCCCGCTCCGGCGGATCGAACATCCTGAACAGCACGTAGAGGATCGCGAGGAGGAACGGGGCCAAGGTCAACGAGAGCGCCGACGCCGGGCCGAACTGGCCGCCGTGGATCGCGAGCCAGTAGGCGTGCGTCCCGAGGACCGGATAGACGATGCGCCCGGCGGTCAGCATCCAGACATTGGCGAGGTCCGCGAACGCCGTGGTCAGCGCCAGGAACACCGCGAGAGCCAGGAACGGCTTGAGCAGCGGTACCGTCACCAGCCAGAAGCGCCGCCACGCGCTCTTCGACTCGAGCACCGCGCACTCGAACAGCTCCGGCGGGATCGCATTGATCCCGGCCAGCAAGAAGATCCCGATGAACGAGCTGCCGCGCCAGATGTTGAAGAGCGTGACGCTGATGAAGGCCCACGCGCCGCCGCCGAGCGCGCCGTCGACCACGTACTTCATCTGGCCCATGAACACGCTGTAGGCCGTGGGGATCGGCGGGCTCAAGGTCCAGTACCAGCCGATGACGCTGACGCTTGCCGGGTACGCCCAGGGCAGGAAGATGGCCAGGAAGACCAGCGCCCGACCGCGGAACGGGCGCGCGAGCAGGAGCGCCAGACCCAGGCCGAGTACCAGCTTGACCGCCGTGGTGACTGCGGCATACGCGACGGTGTTCGCCGCCGCGCGCCAAAACGCGGGATCGGCGGCGAGGCGGCGGTAGTTGTCGAGTCCGACGAAGGCGGTCGGACGGTCGTTGAGCGGTGACAGGTCCGTGAAGCTCGTCCAGACCTCCCAGCCGATCGGATAGGCGAGGGCCGTCAGGAGCAGGAGGAGCGCGGGCGCCAGCAGCAGATACGCGAGCCGGATGTCCCGGGCGCGCCCCACGACCTCCTCGTTACGCGATCAGATCGCCAGCTCGGTCTTGTTGTCGAAGAAGTGCACGCGCTCCGGGTGGAGCGAGAGCCGCATCTTGTCCTGGTGCTTCACGCGCACGGTCGGATCGACGCGCGCCACGATGACGTTCGGTCCGGCTTTGAGGTCGAGCAGGATCTCCGAGCCGAGCGGCTCGACGACCTCGACGACCGTGTCGAAGCTGTAGTCCGCCGAGTCGGCCCCGGTTGCGACGCGCAGGTCTTCGGGACGGATGCCCAGGGTCACGCGCTGGCCCTTGTACGGCCCGAGCCGGCCCGCGCTCACCGGCGGCACTTTCACGCGGAGCCCCGGCGTATCCGCCCACAGGGCGCCGTTGGCGTCGGCGACGGTCACCTCGACGAAGTTCATCGACGGTGAGCCGATGAATCCCGCCACGAACCGGTTGGCCGGGTGCCCGTAGAGCTCGAGCGGCTCGCCGACCTGCTGGATCCAGCCGTCTTTCATGACCACGACGCGATCGCCGAGGGTCATCGCCTCGACCTGGTCGTGCGTGACGTAGATGGCCGTCGTCTCCAGACGTTCGTGCAGGCGCTTGAGCTCGACCCGCATCTGGACGCGGAGCTTCGCGTCGAGGTTCGAGAGCGGCTCGTCGAAGAGGAACACCTGGGGATGGCGCACGATCGCGCGGCCGACCGCGACGCGCTGCCGCTGGCCGCCGGAAAGCTGGCGCGGCTTGCGCTTGAGTAGCTCCTGGATGCCCAGGATCTCGGCGGCATCGCCGACCCGCTTGGCGATCTCGGCCTTCGGGAACTTCCGCATCTTGAGCCCGAACGCCATGTTGTCGTAGACCGTCATGTGGGGGTACAGCGCGTAATTCTGGAACACCATCGCGATGTCCCGGTCCTTCGGCGGCAGATCGTTGACGACCCGGTCGCCGATGGTGATCTCGCCGGCCGTGATCTCTTCGAGCCCGGCCACCATGCGCAGGGTGGTCGATTTGCCGCAGCCGGACGGACCGACCAGCACGACGAATTCCTTGTCCCGGATGTGAAGGTTCACGTCCTTGACGGCATGGACCTCGTCGTACTTCTTGTTCAGATCCTTCATCATCACCTGAGCCATCGCTGTTTCTCCTTGTGCGTTCAGCCCTTCACGGCGCCGGTCAAGCCGGCCACGTAGTGCTCGACGAAGAACGAGTAAATGAGCGCGACCGGAACCGACCCCAGCAGCGCGCCCGCCATGAGCGGTCCCCAGAAGAACACGTCGCCGCGAATCAGCTCGGACAGGACGCCCACCGGCACGGTCTTCTGCTGCGGCGAAGAAAGGAAGACCAGGGCGTACAGGAACTCGTTCCACGACAGCGTGAAGGCGAAGATCCCCGCTGAAAGGATGCCGGGCGTGGCAATCGGGAAGACGATCTGGACCATGGCCCGGATCCGCGAGGCGCCGTCGATCCGCGCGCATTCTTCGAGCTCTTTGGGAATCGTCTTGAAGTACCCCATCAAGAGCCAGGTGCAGAAGGGAATCAGGAACGTCGGGTACGTCAGGATCAGCGACCACGGCGTGTCGCCCAGCCGGAAGTCGCGGATGATGTTCGCCAGCGGAATGAAGAGCAGCGTCGGCGGCACCAGGTACGTGACGAAGATCCCGGTGCCCATCGACCCGGCGAACGGGAATCGCAGTCGCGCCAGCGCGTAGCCGGCCAGCAGCCCGCAGAAGAGCGAGATGACGGTGGAGGCGAGGGCGATGAGCATCGTGTTGTACATCCACGTCCCGAACATCGTCTGCTTGAACAGGTACACCATGTGCTCGAACGTCGGGTGCGTGGTCCAGAAGGGCGTGTTGTTGATCGCCCGCCACGGCCGGTACAGCTCGCCGTCGGGTCTGAACGCCGTGACGAACATCCAGTAAAAGGGAAAGAGCGTTCCGACGATGAACACCGTCATCGGGACGTTGAAGTACACCCATTTTCGCCAGCGGGCGCCCTCGACCATTCCCGAGCCCGAGCCGCCGCGACCTGCCATCAGGCGCCCTCCACGCGGCGGATGTACCAGAGCTGGACGATCACGATGACGAACAGCATCGGGAACATCGCCAGCGAGGCGGCCGCGCCCTCGCCGAGCAGACCGGTGACGATGCCGATCTGGTAGGCGTAGGTCGCGAAGAGGTGGGTGGAGTTCGCCGGGCCGCCGCCGGTCAGCGCGTAGACGAGCTGGAAGTCGGCGAAGGTCTGGATCACCGAGAACAACGTCACCACCATCGTGACCGGCAGGACGAGCGGCCAGGTGATTCGCCAGAAGCGCTGCCAGGCGTTGGCTCCGTCGATGGCGGCCGCCTCGTGCAACTCGGGGCTGACGGTCTGCAGGCCGGCCAGGAGCGAGATCGCGTAGAACGGCATCCCACGCCAGACGTTCACGATGATCACCGACATGAGGGCCATCGTCGGGTCCGTGAGCCAGCCGATCCGCGTCTGGATGAAGCCCGCGTGATAGAGCGTCCAGTTGAGCACGCTGAATGTCGGATCGAACATCCACTTCCAGGCCAGGGTCGAGAGCACGGTCGGGATGATGAACGGCAAGAGCATCGAGGCGCGCACGAGGCGCTTGGCCCTGAAGTGCCGGTTCAACAGAATGGCCAGCCACATCCCGAGCGCGAGCTTGGCCACCGTGGCGATCGCCGTGTAGACGAAGGTGTTGTACGCCGCGCGCTGAAAAATCGTGTCGCCGAAGAGCTTCACGAAGTTCTTGAGGCCCACGAACGTGCCGACATTGCCGACGCTCGCGCTCGTGAGGCTGATCCATACGCCCATCACGAACGGGTATGCGATGAACAGCGCCAACAAGGTCAGCGTCGGCGCGAGCAGCAGGAGGCCCAGCACCCTCTCGTTCTCGAGCGCGGCGCCGATCGACGTCGTACGGACGGCGGCGCGGGGTCTCGCGGTCAGACGAGAGGTGGCCTCGGCGGCTCCGCCGGCGCCCCCCGCGATCGACCTCGGCCCCCGCTGCGCCACGGGTCTGGCTCGCCTAGCCGTAGATCCGCTTGAGCTCGCTCTCCGCCCACTTCACGGCGTCCTCGGCCGATGCGCCCTGGATGGCCTTGGCGTACATGTCCACGATGATGTACTTGGAGTAGGCCTCGCTGGCCTTTGCGCTCGGCGGCCCCGCATGGCCGAAGAGCTGGAAGGCGCGCGCGGCGGTGCGGAATGGCAGCATCACCGGGTCTTCCTTCCACATTGCGTGCTCCTCCCACATCTTGGTGGCGCCGACGCTGAATCCCTTCATCGACAGGAACCAGGGCTCGAAGTTCTCCTTGGCGTGCAGCCACTTCAGGAAGTCCTTGGCGAGCTTCTGGTTCTTCGAGTAGCCCATGATGCCGTGGTGGAACGACGCGTGGTAGTGGAACTGCCCCTTCGGGCCGGCCGGGTTCGCGGCGTGCAGGATGTCGGTCCTCATCTGCTCGCCCTTGTCGGTCTTGTACTTGTCGGGGTTGCGTAGCGACTCGATGTAGATCGAGGCGCCGTTCAACGTGGCCGAGATGGTCCCGGACAGGAACGCGCGGTTGTTGCTCGAGTCGTCCCACGCGAGCCCGCCCTCGTCGCACGCGTCCTTCCACATCGCGACGGCGAACTTCACCGACTCGATCGTCTCCTTGGAGCTGATGGCGACGGTCTTGCCATCCTTCTCGACTTCCTTGCCGCCCCAGGACCACATGTACGGATACCAGAATCCCGGCGCGTCGCCGAAGGTGTGGCCGGCCGTCTGGCCGATCGGGAAGCCCTTGGCCTTCAGCTTCTTGCCAACCTCCCGGTACTCCTGCCAGGTCTTGGGGAACTCTTTGGCGCCCACCTCGGCGAAGAGCGACTTGCGATACGCGATCTGCCCGCCGACGATGGCGTGCGGCACCGCACGGTAGGCTTTGCCCACCTTCGTCGCGTCCTGGACCGGCTGGTAGAAGCCGCCTTGCGCCTTGCCGAGCCCCTCGGCGACGTCCGTCACGTCGACCAGGCTGGTCTCGTAGAGGTAGCACCAGTTATGCAGAAGGTGGAAGATATCGGGCCCGCTTCCCGACGACACGGCCGCCGTGATTCGTGGCTGCAGGTCGTTGGCGTTGATCCGCTCCAGCGTGATCGTCGCCCCGAGCGCCTTGCCGGCCTCGACCATCTGCTTGGCGAGAACCTCGTCACCGGCTGGGACGAAGTCGACCCAGCGTGTGATGTGCAGCTTCGCGCCCTGGGCATAGGCGGGGGCTCGTCGCGCCGCCAGGATCGCCTCGACGCCTGCGCCGCCGACCGCTGCCGCCGCGCCGGCCAATTTGACGAATTGCCTTCGATTCATCCGCTTCGCCGCCATTGGCGATCCTCCATGGTCATTCTTCAGGGGTACCCAGGAGTAGGTTAAACCTCCCGGAAAAGCGACGTTTTTGTACCACCCGCGGCGTCAGGGTGTCAACCGCTAATGGCTCACTGCGCCGTGGGTGGCGCCTAGCCGACGTTGGCAGTTGCGACGCGCGCCACGGCCGCCACTCGCGGCGCCCGGAACGTCAGCGCCAGCACCATCGCCATCAGCCCGATCGCGGCCGAGCTGATGAAGAGCCAGGCGTAGCTACCGAAGGCGTCGTGGATGTAGCCGCCCGCCCACGCGCCGAGGCCCATCCCGAGCGTCGAGATCAGGAACACCGCGCCATACGCGCTTCCCATCACCTTCTCGCCGAAGTACTCGCGCGTGACGAGCGCGTAGAGCGGCATGACGCCCCCGTACGAGATCCCAAACAGGACCGCGGCGGCGTAGAAGCTGAGCGTATCCCGGGTGAAGAGATACGAGAACACCATCACCGCCTGGAGCGCGAGCCCGACGAGCAGCGTGGGCTTGGCGCCGAACCGGTCGGCGATCATCCCGCACGCGATGCGCCCGCCGATCGACGCGAGCCCCGACACGCCGAGGACGGTCGCGGCGACCATCGTGGCCACGCCCTGGTCGATCGCGTGGGTCACCATGTGGAAGATCGGCCCGGCGTGAGCGGCGCAGCAGGCGAAGTGCGTCAGCGCGATCGCCCAGAACTGCGGCGCGCGCAGGACCTCGCGGGTGGAGAAATCGCGCTGCCGCGTGGCCGCGCCGCCGAGCGCCACCGCGCCCATGTCGGCGGGCGCGTTCTTGACCAGGAGCGCGACCGGGACGACGACCAGCCAGGCCAGGTCGCCGAGGACGAGCATCGCGATCCGCCAGTCGAACAGCGTGGTCAGCGCA
>Ga0137396_10000262_pt1 | contig 23429 bp, 19 predicted proteins | sample czc16metaG_FD_108284 | JGI IMG/M metagenome (GOLD analysis project Ga0137396, IMG submission 108284) | Vadose zone soil microbial communities from Angelo Coast Range Reserve, California, USA - czcobulk3.16 metaG | ecosystem: Environmental > Terrestrial > Soil > Vadose zone | place: USA...
GCGCGGTCCGACGCAGGGTCGAACGGCCGCGGTCCCTCCGGACGCGCGTCCCGACGAAAGGCCAGCTCGCTACCGGGCTCGACGCTGTGTGTCCACTGACCCGCGTGGTCACGCACTTCGACTGCTCCTTCGTAGACGCGCACCCTGTCCTCGCCCTGTGTACCCGCCTCGACCATGAATTCCGTGCCGCGCACGCCGGCGACCCCGTTCTCGGTTTCGACCCGGAACGACTCGTCCTTGAGCAGTTTGTGCACCCTGAGCCAAAGGCTGCCCAACCAGAGGTGGGCGCTGAAAGTACGCCCGTGCTGCGGCGCCTGGCGCAGCTCGAGCCTCACATTCTGGACCAGGCGAAGCGTGTTGCCGTTGGCGGTGGAGATCTCGACGCGCCCGTCGGGCCCGGTCTGCACCACGTCGCCCTCCTGGAGCGCCGCGCCCTGCGCGAGCGGCTGCTCGGAGGAGGCGCCCGCGGTCTGTACCGTCGCGGTTCCCTCCACGATGGTGGCTGTCATGGCACTTGGAGCAATGACCGGATCCTGCGCGACCGCCGCGGTGCAAATGAGCAGGGCGGGGAAGAATGCGGAAAAAGACCTCATCGCGGTTTACCTCGTGCGGTTCCTGGTTCTACCGCGGCTCTCGGGCCCCCGCGATTTCGCTGCTTCTCCTCCTCGGACGCGGCTATCTCAGGACGGCTGAACGTGGCAGGGATTGGCTCGCCAGCGATGCGTGCCCGGCGAGCCGCTCCGCGAATGATGCCCCGCGTCGGAACAGCTGGCGCTCGTGCTAGTCTTCGCCCTGGCCGGCCACCGCCTCGAGCAGCTTGAAGAAGACGTCGGTGTTCTTCTGCACGCCGACGAACTTCCTCCACGCGTTGCTGCCGGTGCTGTACGCGGAGATGGGAATGTCGGAGGCGGTGTGCACGGCCTGATCGCCCGGCGCCTGCCCACGGACGAAAAATCCGGGCTGGTCGATGGTGCGCCCGAGCGGCGTGGATGAGTACCCCTTCCCGGCCAACTCGCTCTTGATGTTCGAGGGCAGCAGGCTGTCGATCACGGTGACCGGCTTGGTCAGCCAGGTCTCGTAGCGGTCGCCGTTCGCGCCGAACCCGAAAAGAACCTTTCCGTCCACGTCGTAGGACGCGGGATAGCCGTCCGGCTGGATGTCGTACTTCGGGAAGGCGGCGGCGTCGTAGACGCCCACCGCCTGCAAGCGCTTCGGCTGGTTCTGGAACACCGGATCCGGGCTCAGGTTGGCCGCGTCCGAAGGCAGCGAGGCGAGCTTCGCGATGCCGCCCTGCAGGGCGCCGATGATGCTGAAGCCCGAGCACTCGTGGTCCGCCACCACGATGACGATCGTGTTGCCGAGCTTGTCAGCCCAGTCGCGCGACACGCCCACGGCGCGGTCGAACTCGATCACCTCGCCCACAGCGCGCTCCGCGTCCATCAGGTGCGATTGCTTGTCGATGTGAGCGCCCTCGACCATGAGGAAGAAGCCCTTGCGGTTCTTGCTCAGGACCGCGAGGGCCGCGTCGGTCATCTCGTCGAGCATCGGCTGGTCGGGTGCATGGTAGTCATCCACCACTCCGGGCTGCGCGGGGTTGCGGCGCTTGGCGACCTTGTCGAGCGCGACGTTCATGTTGCCGTAACCAAAGAGGCCCAGCAGCTTGCCGGGCGTGCCCGCAGCCGAGAGCTCCGTGGCGCTCGAGACGTAGGTGAAGCCGTCACCTTCGAAGTCGGCGATCAGGTTGCGGTCCGGATCGACAGCGCCGGACGGCACGCCCCAGGCCGCGGCGAGGTCAGGGGGGAGCCCCGCGTAGTCGTTCTTGGCCGAGCGGCTCGAGCCGAATTGGTTCGAAGGCAGGAACCAGCGCCGTCCGCCGCCCATCAGCACCGCGAGGCCGCTGTTGTTCCGCTCGTCGAAGTACTGGTCGACGATGCCCTGGCCGGCGTTGCGGTTCCCGGTGTGCACGGCGTTGGCGGCCGGCGTCGCGTCCTCGATGTCCGCGGTGGAGACGATGCCGGTGGAGGTGCCCTTCACTCGATGCAGGTACTCGGCCATGTACTCGACGCGCGGGTAATAGAACGGGTTCGTCATATGCGCCGGGTAGACGCCCTCCTGGCCGTTCTGCGGCGTGGTTGCCGGTCGTGTAGCAGGCCATGCCCGGCGCCGAGTCGGTGACGACGCTGTTCAGCGAGTGCGTGCTGACCAGACCCGTTCCGGGAAAGCCGTCCATCGCGAGATAGCCGTTGGGATCTCCGCCGGTCACGCCGAAGCGGACGATGCGCGCGGCGGTGCGGTGCGCGGTGCCCATGCCGTCGCCGAGCAGGATGATGACGTTGCGCGTCCCTTCCGAATCGTCGCCGCCTCCGGGCGAGACGACGAGGAAGCTGGCGCTGGCGGTAGCGACGGGGCCGGTGCCGTCGCTCACCGTCGCGATGATGGTGTGCAGGCCGGGCTTCCTGCTGGAGAAGCCGCGCAGGTTGAAGCCGCCGTACCCGGGGCTCGTGACCGAGTCCGTGGAGGCGCTCGGGGTCGAGGCGTCCGACGGCGAGGTGAAGCTCAGCTTCCTGCCGTCGACAGAGAGCTCGGCCGCGTAGGGGCCGGTGCCCTTGGCTTCGACGCGGATGTCGAAGCGCTGGCCCGGGAAGAACCGTGCGCCGGAGGGAGGTGTGACAGTGACGACAGGGGTCGCCGACGCGGCACCCGCGACAGCGAGTGACAGCAGCAGGCTGCGGAGGTTCATCGCTTCTCCTTGTGGGTTCTGGACTGACGTGAAGGGTCGAGCACGATCCGGAACAACGAGACGGTGCCGTCGGGCGAGACCTTCCGACCCGTCTCGAAGCGGCCTTCGACGCGCAGCGGACCGCGGATGGGCGCCACCGGGCCTTCCTGTGGCGGCGTCAGCACCACGAGGATGCTCTCCACCGGCAGATCGCCGGAACCGCCGCCCCCTTCGTCCAACTCGAGCGGCGCCTTGCAGAGCCAGAACGCGCCGCTGGGCGGAATCTCCATCCGCGCCATGAACCCCTCGATGCGCACGCGCTTGCCCGACAGCTCTTCGGCGCGACGCGACGGGCGCAGCGGTCCGGCTGCCTCGAAGAGATCGGAGAACGAAAGGTGCGCGACTGCTGCCGCGAGGAGGAGGGCGACCATCGGTGCTCCAGGGGAGCGGCATCTAGCACCCGGTGCGTGTGGCGTTCGGTGAATCCGGCGTGACGAATAGGTGGCGCGCGCATCGCCACGAAGTTGCGTGAATGTTCCAGCGCCCTTCGGCCCCATTCGTATCTTCCGCGCCCGCAATCCACCTCAGGAGGAACACGATGCGTCGCTTGGGAGCCGTCATCGCCGTCGCCCTGCTCGCTGCCAGGGCCAATGCCGCAGATCAGACCCCCCCCGGCGCGGGCAACGCGCAGGCCGTGGAGATCGCGCGCTCGTCGCCCCTGGTGGCGGCCGCGTTCCGCGCTACCCGGGAGAAGGCTCGCCAGATCGAAGGCCGGGCGCTGCGCGAGGCCACCGTGGACGCGCTCTACAACGAGAACACGTGCGTGCGGCATCGCGCCGGTCTCACCGACGCTGACAAGGCGCGCATCGTCGCGTCGCTCGTCTCCGAAGGTCTGCTCAACGACAAAGATGGCGCGGCCTTTCCCGGCGGCGCCGTGGCCGGCGTCTTTCCGCCCGTGCTCGACGACGGTTCGCGCTGCCCGCACCTTCCGCAGCCGTTCGTCTCCGCTCCGGGCAGCTCCTTCGGCGGGCACCACTCCTATCCGGGCGGCCTGGCTCTGCACGAGGACTTCAACGGCCGCAACGCGCTGCAACTCGCGAGCGGCTACGCCGGGGTGTACGGCGGCCCGGAGGACCGGGACGACGCCAGCGTTCCCGCGGGCGTGAGCCGCGACGTGCTGCTCGCCGCCCCGCTCTGGCACGACTGGGCGAAGACGATGGTCTTTCAGTGGAACGAGGACGGCAGCGAGTTCAAGGAGCTGAACTTCGGCGGTGCGGGCAGCGCTGACGCGTGGGGTGGCGCGGGTGATTCGCGCACCGGCGGGCACCACATCATCGGCGTCGCCGAGGCGATGAAGCGGGGGCTGGCGCCGGACTTCGTCATCACGCAGGCATCGGCGCATTCGGCGCCCACCAACGGCAACGAGTACAAGGTGGTCAACTGGGTTCGCGCCGCGGCCGTCATCGCCGGCATCGATCCCGTGGCGAAGGGCTACCTACGTGACGACCGCGGCCGGCTGCGGCTGCCGGCGTTGCGCGGGCTGGGCAGCGTCGATCTCAACGGTGCCGCGCCGACACAGACGAATCTCCTGCCGGAATACGCAATCCACAACCTGTCCGACGCGGACTTCATCTACAGCGGGCCCGTGGTGGCAACAGCGCAGCTTCTGCTTTCGAAGCTCGCGTCGGAGTTCGGCTATGACCCCGCGGACGCTGCGCGCTACAACGTGCGCTACCGCAATGTCGCGCTCAGCCGGAGCAGCGCGGAGGGCATCCAGGAGCTGTACGCGCAGGGCGGGCTCCCGGCCGTCGCCGCCAGGCTGCACGAGCTGCGCAGCCTGGGCGCGCTGTAGGAGCCGTTCAAGACCGGGGGACCGGCTGCGCGCCGGCCCCCGGTCATCGTTGACGTACTTCTCGATGATGATGGTGATGCCCGGAAGCTAGCTGGCGAAGCCGAACACCAGATTGAGCACGAACGCGAGGATCGCCGTGTTGTAAACGAAGGACAAGACGGCATGCAGCAGCACGGTTCGGCGAATCTGCGGACTGGATACGCTCGTGTCCGAGACCTGAAAGCACATGCCTATCGTGAAGGCTAGATAGGCAAAGTCGAAGTAGCTTGGCTGCGCTCCACCGGGAAACTCAACTCCACCCACACCCTCCTCGTCGCGCCGGTAGTAGAGATGGGCGTACCGTAGCGTGAATGCGGTGTGGGTAAGCGCCCAGCAGAGAGCAACGTTTGCGAGGCTCAGGCCGACGAGCGCGTTCCCCATGCTCCCGGGGAGCAATCTGGCTCGGTGTACCAACGCCGTGGTGGCGAGGAGGCTCGAACCTGACGTGAGGAGCACCAGTGCGTATACAGCGGTCCTGCCCGGGTCTTCGGCCGCCGCCCTTGTCTGGGTAGCTTCGGCAGAGCAGATCACGATCGTAAACCAGGCGAGCAGGAGCAGCGAGAAACCCCCAGCTTCCCACGCGATGAGTGCGGCAAAACTCCAAGACAACCGCGTTCCGACGAGGAGCGCAACGCCTGTCGCGATGGCCATTGCGCATGAGATCCCCGCTCGGGCCAGGGCGCGAGGCGGTTGGGCGATCACGCGCCGTAGACTAGCTGAGTGTGGGACCGAAACGGTACCGGCTTCCCTCAGGTCGGCGCTCCAGGAAGAAAGCGGTTCAGGATCTCCTCCAACGCGGTCTTCTCGATCGGCTTGGCGAGGTAGCCGTCAAATCCTGCATTGCGAGCCTTCTCCGCGTCGCCGGTCATGGCCAAAGCCGTGAACGCGACGAGCGGTATGAACGCGGTCGCCGGGTCGGCCTTCAGCTCGCGTGCCGCCTGGAATCCATCCAAGTGGGGCATCGCAAGGTCCATCAGAACCAGCTTCGGCAACTCAGCGCGAATGAGCTTGATTCCCTCGACCCCGTCGCTCGCGTCCAACACCCGATAACCGCGACCCTCGAGCATCTGGCGCGCCAGCTTGCGGTTCAGCTCGTGGTCGTCGACGACGAGGACAGTCCCATTTACGGAGGGCTGGACGGCAAGTTTGCCGGCGGACTCCTGTTCCCGGCCCAGGACACGGCGCAACGAAGCGAGCAGCGGACGGGCGGTGATCGGTTTCAGGAAGAAGTCCTCGGCACCGAGCCTGAGGCATCGCTCTCTTTCCGCCAACACGGAGACGACGATGATCGGGATGGACCGCGTTTTGTCCCTCCTCTTGAATTCCTCGAGCACCGCCAGTCCGTCCCGCCCATCTGGAAGGATCAGGTCAAGAATGATCGCGTCCGGTAAGCGCTGTCCGGCGATGTCCAGCGCCTCGGAGGCTCTGGTCGTCACCGACACGGAGTACCCATCCGCCTGCAGGTAGGAGCAGAGGAGCCGGGCGTTCGGTGCGTCGTCTTCGACGACGAGAACATGAGGCGACGCTGGTGCAGGGCCTCGGAGCCGAGGAAGTGGTTCGATGGGGGGTATGACCTCCATCGCCTTCGCGGGAGGTTTCTGTGCAACCGGTTCCTGCACCGGCCCCGAGACGGGCAATTCGAACCAGAACGTAGCGCCACCGCCTGGCGTCTTCTCGACCGCGATCTTGCCGCCGTGCTGTTCGATGATCCGCCGGGTGATCGCGAGGCCGAGGCCGGTCCCCTGGTGCTTCTTCGCCAAGGAGTTGTCGCCCTGGACGAACGGCTTGAACAGATTCGGCATGAGAGCTTGTGAGATCCCCTCCCCATGGTCCCGGACGAAGAAATGCACGGTCGCCGGACGGTCGATGATCCCGATCGTGACTTCGCTTCCTTCTGGACTGAACTTGACGGCATTGGAGAGGAGGTTGAGGAGGATCTGGTGCAATTGCCGTCGGTCGGCGCGGAGCGGCGTATGGGATCCGCCGTACTCCTGCACCAAGTGGATGCGTTTCTTTTGCGCCGCGGGGGCGACCAGCGTGCAGGCGGCCCGCACCACCTCGGAAGGGGTCACGGCTTCCAGCTCGAGCACAACATGTCCAGCCTCGATCTTCGCCAGGTCGAGGACCGAGTTGATCAGCGAGAGCAGGTGCCGACCGCTCGCCAAGATGTCGTCGATGAAGTGCGCGTGAGTCTCCGAGAGCGAGCTCCGTTCCTCGAGGAGCACCTCGGAGAAACCGATCACGGCGTTCAGAGGCGTGCGCAGCTCATGAGACATGTTTGCCAAGAACTCTGACTTGAGCTGATTCGCCCGCTCGATCTCGCGATTCTTCGCCTCCAGCTCGACCTGCTGCTCCTTCAGTTCTTGCGCCTGGATGGACATCGCGGCGCCCTGTTGCCGCAGCGTTTCGTTCTGATGTGCGAGTTCCCTGGAATACTGCAGGGTCTTTTCACGCAGCTCGTGGCGCGCGAAAGTCAAGGCGAGTGGGACCGAGAGATCGGTGAGGAACGCCAGCGCCTGTGGCGGCACCGACGCGGCAGCGCCGGCAGCCAAGAGACCCACGCTTCGCTCGCCCACAGCGAGCGGAACCAAGGCCGCGGTCCTCGCAGGCGCCGTCGCCAACGCGGCCTCGTACCGGTACTGACTATCCTCGGGAAGGTCGATGACCAGCGAGCGCCGACTTTGCAGCGCCTCGGCGACATGACCCGTGACGGGGACCGACCCGACTTGCCCGATGGCCCCGATACTTGCCACGGGTTCGAGCGCCTCGTGGTCCGCCTGGTAGCAGACGAGGATGAGCGAACCGAGCACCGGCTCTGCCTCGCGCAGCGCCTGCTCGACGATGGTGGAGAGAGCTCCATCCCGCGAGAGCGCCGTCAGAGTGCGGCCGTAAGCGAGGTCGCGCACTTGTCGGGCGGCCAGCGCTTGGTTTCGACCCGCGAGGTCCTGGTTGGCCTCTTTCAACTCGCCGGTGCGCTCTCGCACCGTCGCTTCTAGCTCATCGCGGCCCTTACGGAGTGAGCTAGCCATGCTGTTGAAGATATCGCCGAGGCGACCCAGCTCGTCGTTGGCCTGCACAGCGACGCGAGCGCCCAGATCTCCCGAGCGGATGGCATCCGCGGCTGCGGAGATGGCGCGCACAGGTTCCAGCACGCGTCCGGCCATGATCATGCCCGCCGCCAGAGCGAGCACGATGACCAACCCGTTGGCGAGAGCTGTGTCGCGGATGAGCTGCCGCACCGGCGCGTAGAGCGTTGATTCGGGCACCAACGAAAACAGCGTCCAAGGGACAGTGCTCAGTCGGGCAGTCACGCCTAGGCTGACGGCTGACTGCGTGGGCGAGAAGCCGACGAAGACGCCGTGCGGCGCGTCGCCTCGCGAGCGGGCGAACTCCTCCGGCATTGGTGACGGGTTTTCGAGAAGCTCCCGAGTCGCGTCGCCGAAGCGGCGTTCTTCGACCATTCGGGCGATCTCCTCGACCGGGAGAGCACCCGCAGGGCGGAATAGCTCCTTCTCCTTGTCGCTATCTGCAATGCGGATGCCACGGCGGTCGAACAGGACAGCGAAATTCCCCTCACCGGCCGCACCATGCGCGGCTCGGACGAGGCTCCAGAGAGCGGAGGCGCGAGCAAAGAATACAGCGACACCGACGATCCGGCCGTCGTGACCTCTCACGGGTGAGGCGTACGCGATCGAGGGAACCGAGCCGACCTCGGGCACCGAGATGTAGATGTCGGAAATGACGTGGACGCCCTGGACAGCTTCCTGGAAGTAGCGGCGGAAGCCGTAGTTCTTGCCCTTCAGCGGCGGCTCGGTCGTGGCGATGATCGTGCCGTGCACATCGAATATCGACACGCCGCGCAGTCGGGCGTCCGTCGAATGCAATGCATCAATGAATCGCTGCAGCTCGCTGGTCCTCGCGGCGCGAACGCCGGCGTCACTCTCGCAGTAGCGCCAGACAGCAGGCGCGATCGCCAGCTGATCGGCCGACCGCAGGATGGAGGCATGAAGATCGTCCAGGTGTCCGGCCAGCTCTGCCGCTCGCGCCTCGAGCCGCTCTACAGCCGAGCTGCGGATCTGATCGCTGGATCTTCGGAATTCGATCACAGCAGTGATGATGAGAGGCACGGCCGACGCCGTGAGCAGCAGCGCCACCCCTTTCCTTCGAAGAGACCAATCTCGGGGGCGCATCATCCAGCGGAAAGCCTATCCTTTCATTGGATACGACGCGCGTTCTTCGCCGGCCGGTGACGGCGTCGTTCACTGACAATTGACCACACCGCCAGGACGCGCGCGTGCTGGTTCGAGTCAGACGGATCGGATGGGTGGAACGAGAGAATGGACGGCGAGAGCGAGGCCGTCACCCTCGGAATGTGGCTCCCTCAGAGGACACCTATTTAGAACGGATTTCTCTCGTGGATCCGAGAATCAAGGACTTACGCGATTTGGTCGCAATCGAGAGCGGTGCCCGGCCACGCGTCGGCGAGGATGGTGTAACAGCGCGTGCCCGCCCGAACGGTCGGGCGTGGCCATGCTTCAACCGAATGGTCGATCAGATCGCGGACCTGATCGATGAACGAGCCGTGAAGAAGATCAACGAGTGAAGCTACCCAAGGCGAAGGTGAGGCGGCGATCGAGAAAGCGGCCTAGTAAATCGACGACGACGATGAATGACGTTGGTGAGGCACAGCCTGCGCTCGTCGTTCGAGGCGCGGTTGAACGGGATCGTCGCGCGCCGCCTGGCGGTCACGCCCCACCACCTCATTCCCAATATTCGGTAAATGATGGTGACCGGCGTGAACGTCAGCGGCAGCGCGAACGCTTTCGGGTTCTACGCGAATGGTGGCTGTCGCTTCTAAGCTTCATGCCCACCTGGTGGCGGGTGTGGCGGCGGTCCGTGTGCATGGAGGTGAGGAGATGGGGTCGCAGCCGGCATCAGGGCGAGTCACCAGCGTGATCGTCTTGCGAGGAGATCGCGCTGGGCTTGACTTCAGCGGATCGCTGAGGAACATCGTCCAGGTCCGTTTGTGAGATGGCTCCTCCAAAACTGGCGGATGCTGCTTGCCGTCGTCTGCGCTGTCGGAGCGATCCGAGTCGCATTCTTTCACCTCATCTACGAGCCAATGACCAACGCGCGGGGTGAGCACATCGGTCGCGAGTTCGAGCCCCTGCGACCCCTCGTAGCAGGTCATCCTCGCATCAGCTACATCTCGGATGAGGCGCTGGACGCCGACCCTCTGGCTCCTCGCGGCTCAGATACCGGCGACATGATGTACGCTCGGGCGCAGTACGCGCTGGCGCCGACGATCATCGCACATGGGGATCGCACCCTGCCGCTGGTCCTTGCCAACTTTCGCACGGCAGAGCGCCTGGAGCGCGTGATCGAATCGGGTGCATTCACCGTAGTCAATCGGCCCGCAGCCAACATCGCCCTTCTTCGCCGGCGATGAACGCAATGCTCGATTGCGTTGTATCGGCGGCAATCTCGTGGGCGCTTCTGCGCTTCGTCGTGCTGCCCCCCGTGCTGCGGTGGACGCTCTGCGTCCTGGGGACGCTGGCTGTATGGTCGGCATCCTGGACTGTGGCCACTCTATGGGACCTGGCGCCATGGGCGGTGGACACCGCACTGCTGCTCGTCGCGATCGCCTCGAAGGCCTTGGCGAGCAGCCGTAATGCCAAGCGTGAGCCACAGGACTCAGACCGGGTCGAGAAGTTGGCGTTCTTTGCTATTTGCGTCATCGCAACCTCTGCTCTGATTGAGCACTTGATGCGGTATCCAGATGGAGGCAATGACGCATTCATCATCTGGAATCTGCGCGCACGCTGGCTATTTCGGGCAGCTGATCAGTTCAAGACCGCCTTCTCCCCGGAGATCCTTTTTTGGGCGCACCCCGACTACCCGCTTCTGTTGCCGGCATTGGTAGTTCGCGGATTCACCGCCATCGGCAGGGAAACTGCTGCTGTGCCGGGCGTGGTCGCAGTCTTGTTTGCGGCGTGTTCCGTTGCAGTGGTTGTCGGAGGAGCGCCACATCGGCGGCGATGGCTCGCAGGTCTGGCCATGGTCACCACACCAGCACTCGTCATGCTCGCCGCAACGGAACAGGCGGACGTACCACTCGCGGCATTTCTTGGCGCGTCCGTGGCGGTGCTCATCGTACGACAGCCTGGGGACCTCAGGGCTCTCGTAGCGGCCGGCGCATTCGCCTCGATGGCAGCATGGACGAAGAACGAGGGCTCCCTGCATTTCTTGCTCATCGCAGCTGCGGTTGTTCTCCAGGAGCGGCGGCTGAAGCCGCTCCTGGCTTTCGTGGCAGGAGCTCTTCCGTTCCTTGCGCTCCTCATCGCTTTCAAACTCTCCTACGCGCCCGCCAACGACCTGCTTGGGATGACCGTGGCCTCGGCATTGCCGAGGGCCTTGAGTCCCGAACGCTGGTGGACGCTGCTGACGCTGAGCCTGCGCAGGCTCATCCTGCTACAAGTCTGGGGACTACACTTCGTTGCTCTCCTGGTCTTCCTGATCATCGGACGACGCTACTCCCGCATGCCGCCGCATCTCACCTTTCTATCCTACGTACCGGCGGCCGCGATGTTCGTGCATGCAGCAATTTTGCTCGGCCAACCTCACGATCTTACGTTCATGTTCAAAGTGACGATTGATCGCCTGCTCATTGAGCTATGGCCGGCGATCATCCTACTCGTGTTTGCGCGCATTTCGAGCCCGAGCGAGCTCGTAGCCTCGTCCCATCAGCATGGCTACTGGACGAAGTTGTAGTCGGCCGGCCCGCCGCGGCGGGTGAGCAGCAGGCAGTCCGCGCCCGCTGCGCAGGTGAACTGGTGCACCATCTTCGCCGGAATGATGACGTAGCTCCCCGGCGAGACCTCGTGTTGCTTCCCGTCCAGCATCAGCGTGCCCTTGCCGGCGAGAAACACGGTGTACTCCGCAAAGGAATGCCAGTGCGCGGGCAGGCCGCTCCCCGCCGGCGTCTTCGCGTAGGTGGTCGCGCCTTTCGTGTTCGGGTCGATGCCGACCGTCGCGCCCTGCGAGCCCTTGGGCGAGTTCGGCGTCTTCGACTCGGTGAACTTCGCGGTTGCGACATGGGCCACGAGCGCGTCCTCGGTGGACGGCGGCGGCGGCGGCGCGTCGGCGAGTGCGGCGGCCGCGAACAGCAGCGGAAACAGCTTTCGCATGGCAAGACCTCCCTGGGGAGGACGGATCCTACTCGATCCCGCGCTCGCGGCGATTCCCCGGCTCATTACGAAGAATGTTGGCCCACCATCTCGTCGAGGCGTGTTCAAGACCGTAGGCTCCGTCAGAACTCGACCGCAAGGATGGGGGTGCACTTGCCGGAACCCGTACACGCCTTAGTCGATCGCTTCCTCGAGCAAGTTGCCCTCGCGCTCAGTACACGCGCCGAAAAGGTTTTCGCACAATTAGCTGCAGGCCGTGACGCCTCGACCGCCTTCGCTGTCCGAGCCTGCCCATATCCCAACTGCACCCAACCCGGGGCCGGGCCCCGCAACCGCTGGTTCTGTCGGGACCACGCCCGTAGCGTACCCGTTCGCGAACAAAAGCGCATTCTGGTCGAACGAAAGGAAGCCGAACGCGTGGCACGCCTCGCCCGAGGAGGGCACGCGCTAGACATGCGCTGCCGCGTCGCAGGGTGCAAGAACATGTCGCGGGGTCCGCGGTTCGGATACATCTGCGACAAGCACCGGTCGCTGCTCTCGGCGAAGGAGCAGCGCGAGGCACGCGAGCGCTGGAAGGCTGCCGGTCGACGCAGAGGGACCTGAAGCCGGACGCGTCCTGGTTCTCATGATGCTGTTCCGGTCGAGAGCAACGACTCGATCCGGATGGGAAACTCGCGCACCCTCTGGCCGGTGGCGTGGAACACCGCGTTGGCGATCGCCGGCGCGGTGCCGACCAGCGCGATCTCCCCGAGCCCCTTGACGCCCAGCGGGTTGACGTGCGGGTCGTTCTCTTCGACGAAGAGGGCTTCCAGCGAGCCGATGTCCAGGTTCACGGGCATCAGGTAGTCCGCCATCGAGGCGTTGACGGGCCGGCCGTCGCGCCGATCGAGGACGGTCTGCTCCATCAGCGCCATCCCGATTCCGCCGACCATTCCGCCCGTGCACTGGCTGCGCGCGAGCCTTGGGTTGACGATGCGGCCGGCCCCGTAGGCTCCAACCACGCGCCTCACCCGGACCGTGTTCAGATCGGGGTCCACCGCAACCTCTGCGAACACGGCGCCGAAGGCGTGCATCGAGAACTTCTGCCGTTCATCTCCGGGGGCGGTGGACGTTTCCGCAACGATCGTCTGTCCCTCTCGCGGCGCGCCGGCAGCCTTCTCGCGAGCCGCGAGACAGGCAGCGTGCACGGCCGAACCGACGGAGGCCATGGTCATGGAGCCGCCGTGCGGAGGCGTCGGAGGAAAATCGGAGCGTCCCAGCCGGAAGCGGATCTTCTCCGGAGTGATTCCGAGAGCGTCGGCTGCGACCTGCGTCATCGAGGTATAGGTGCCGGGCCCCATGTCGCTGGCAGCCGTCTCGACTTCGGCGGTTCCGTCAGGCAGGAGGCGTACCCGCGCGCTCGCCGGGCCGCGGTTGGTCGGATAGGTGGCCGTCGCCATGCCCCAACCGATCAGAAGCCGACCGTCCCGCATGGACCGCGGGCGCGGATCGCGGCGCTTCCATCCGAACCGCTCGGATCCGAGCTCGTAGCACGCGCGCAGCGAGCGGCTGGAGAACGGCAGGCCGTCGTGCTCGTTGGTTGCCGTGTCATTGCGCAGGCGCAACTCGACCGGATCCATCCCGAGCTTGACCGCCAACTCGTCCATGCCGCATTCCAGGGCGAAGATGCCGCTCGCCTCGCCGGGTCCGCGCATGTGGTTGGGCGTGCTGATGTCGAGCGGAGCGAGCCGGTAGCTGGTGCGCACGTTGGGGCAGGAATAGAGGAAGGTCGTCGCGGACGTCACGGCCTCGATGAATTGCTCGTAGCGCGACGTCTCGCCGGTCGCCTCGTGGATGATGGACGCGAGGCGTCCGTCCGGAGCGGCGGCGAGCGCGATGCGCTGGGTGGTGTGTGGTCGGTGACCCGTCGTGTAGAACATCTGCCGGCGGGTGAGCACGAGCTTGACCGGACGTTTCACGTGGCGTGCCGCGAGGGCCGCCAACGTCACGTGCGGCCAGGTCCGCAGGGTGGTGCCGAATCCGCCGCCGATGAAGGGGCAGATCACCAGGACCTGTTCCACCGGCAGCCCGAAGACGGCGGCGATCTCGTCCCGTTCATTGCCGACCCACTGGCTCTTGCTCCAGAGCGTCAGACGATCGCCGCTCCACGAGGCGACGGTGGCATGCGGCTCCATCGGATTGTGGTTTTGGCGCGCAATGCCGTAGGTCACGTCGATCCGGGTGGCGGCCTGGCCGAGTGCAGCGTCGGGGTCCCCGCGACGGGTATCGGACTGGATGCGGCCCCCGGGCCTCCGCGCGGCTTCCGAGACGATCTTCACAGCGTCGGGCGCATCGATCCGGACGCCAGGCAGTTGCCCTTCGTACTGGATCTGCAGAGCTGCGGCGGCGTGCTCCGCCTGATCCAGCGTTTCGGCAACCACGACCGCCACCGGCTGCCCGAAGAACCGTACCCTTTCGTCTTGGAGGACATGCAGGCGTTCGCCGACGGCGGGATCGATGAAACCGTGGTGCTCGCGATAGGGGAGGCGCGGAGCATTCAGATGGCTGAGAATGGCGAGGACGCCCGGCAACCGCGCCGCCGCCGCGCTGTCGATGGCGGCAATGCGGCCGAGGCCGACGCTGCTGCCGACGATGACCGCGTAGACCTGGTTCGGCTGGTTGAACTCGGCAGCGTACAGAGCCGCGCCCGTCACCTTGGCCCGGCCGTCGACTCGGGGAAGAGGCTTTCCAACGGACCGGTCGCTCATGTCGCTTCTCCCACCATCTCCAAAGCACGGATGACCGTCCTCCGCAGCAACTCAACCTTGTAGCGGTTGCCCGACAAGGGCTTCACACCCTCGATCGCGCGTTCGGCGGCCTTCTGCCACGCTGTCCGGTCCGGCCTCTGACCAGCGAGAGCCGCTTCCGACCCGCGCATGCGCCAGGGCTTCGTGCCGACGCCGCCGGCGGCAACGCGCGCGCTGCGGATCACGCCGTCGTCGACGTCGAGCGCGGCCGCAACCGAGACCAGCGCGAACTCGTAGGACGCACGATCGCGCACTTTGACGTAACGCGCTCGCTTGGCGTACGCGCCGCTCGGGACCTCGACTGCAGTGATCAGCTCGCCAGGGTGCACCGTATGCTCGAGATGAGGCGTCTCGCCCGGGAGGCGATAGAGGTCTTCGACGGGGAACTGGCGCTCTCCACGCGGGCCCCGCGTGCGCACCATTGCACCGAGGGCGACCAGTGCAACCGCCAGGTCGGAGGGGTGGGTGGCGACGCACTGATCGCTGGTGCCGAGGATCGCGTGAGTGGCGTTGATGCCGTCGATGGCGGCGCATCCCGAGCCGGGCACGCGCTTGTTGCAGCGCGCGTCCAGGCTGCGGAAATACGGGCAGCGGACCCGCTGGAGGAGGTTGCCGCCGATCGAGGCCATGTTGCGGATCTGCGGCGACGCGCCCTCCAGCAGGGCTTCGACGATCAACGGTTGCGCCCGCGCCGCGTCCGGATGGCCGGCGACCTCGGACATCCGGGCGAGCGCGCCGATCACGAGGGTGTCGCCCTCCAACCGGATGTCCCGCAGCGGGAGCCGGTTGATGTCGATCAGCTTCTGCGGCCGCTCCACCTCTTCGCGCATCAGGTCGATGAGGGTGGTACCGCCGGCGACGAAGCGGCCACCGGCGGCGGCGCCGGCGATCGCTTCCTGCTCGCTCCGCGCCGTCTGGAAGGAGAACGGGAACATGATCAGCTCTCCTTTGCGGCCGCGGCGATCGCGGCGACGATCCCCGGGTAGGCGCCGCAGCGGCAGATGTTGCCGCTCATCCAGTTCCTGATCTCGTCCGGCGAGCCCGCGTGACGTTCCGCGATGCAGGCGACGCCCGAGAGGATCTGCCCGGGCGTGCAGTAGCCGCACTGGAACGCGTCGTTCTCGATGAACGCTGCCTGCACGGGATGGAGCGTGTCGCCGGCCGCTAGCCCCTCGATCGTGGTGACCTTCGCCCCATCGTGCATCACCGCGAGCGTCAGGCAGGAGTTGATCCGCCTTCCGTCGACCAGGACCGTGCACGCGCCACAAGCGCCTTGGTTGCACCCTTTCTTGGTTCCGGTCAGGCCCAGATGCTCGCGCAGGGCGTCGAGGAGCGAGGTGCGCGGATCCAACTCCAGGCGCTGCGGATGACCATTGACGATCAACTCGACCTTTGAGGTTGTCATGGCGGCTGAGGTTTTCCTCCCGGTGGCCGCGTTGGCAGGTCCCGCGACGAGCGGGACCGTGAATGCTGATGCACCGAGCTTGAGAAGGTCACGTCGGCTCCAACCGTCGTCTGGGTCGCCCATCTGGCAAACACCCTTCTTTCGCATTTGGAGTCTGTGCGAGCAGAGATCCACGCGCAATGCGGATTCGGGTTCTGATCCTGCACCCCGGCATGCGCACGCGCATCTGAGCGGGCACGATGTCCAACGATCTGGCTCATTACGGGTAGCTCTCGCGGCCTCGGTCGCGAGCTCGCGAAGGCGGTACTCGATGCGGGGTGATTGAAGACCGCCCCGCCGGCTAGGGCGAATAGCGGTAGATCAGGTTGAGCACCGCGAGGTCGAGCTGGCGAACGCGCTCGGGGTCGGCGGTCGCCTCGATCTCGACGATCTTTCCGCCGGTGATCGTGAAGCGCAGGACCATGAGCAGACGGCCGCTCGGAGCCACGACGACTCCCACGGATCCGTTGACCAGCGCCGGTTGCGCAGCGCGGGCACCCCCCTTGGCGGCCCTCTTCGCCACTGCCACCGCGCCGTGAGTCTCTGTCGCCGCGCCTGGAGGCACCGCAGCGCGATCCATTCGAAGCACGACGTTGGGATCGAGCACCGCAAGGAGCGCGTCGAAGTCGCCCCGCCGCGACGCAGCCAGGAAGGCGTCGATGACCTCTCGCTGCCGTTTGACGTCCCGATCCTGGACCGCGCCCGCCCCCTGCACGCGGCGACGTGCACGGCTCGCGAGCTGTCTCACCGCGGCCGGGGAACGATCCACGATGGGAGCGATCTCCTCGAACGGCATGGCGAACAGATCGTGCAGCACGAACGCGAGCCGCTCCGCCGGCGTCAGCGTATCGAGCACCACGAGCAGCGCGAGCCCGACCGAGTCTGCCAGCGCAGCTTCCTGTTCGGGATCGCCGCCGGCCTCGCGGCTCGCGACCGACTCGGGCGGCTGCTCGCCCACGGGCTCTTCGCGCCGCGACTCGCGCGAGCGCAGCATGTCCAGGCACACCCGCGCGACCACCGTCGTCAACCAGTCGCCCAGGTTCCCGATGTCTTCCGCGTCGGAGCGGCTGAGCCGGAGCCAGGCTTGCTGCACAGCATCGTCCGCCTCGGTCAGCGAGCCCATTACTGGACGACCACAATCCTCATCGCGCTTGCCCTCTTTTCCGGCGGGGCGGCGTACCTGTTCCGCGCCGAGGCACCGTTGCGCGGAATGGCCGAGCTGGGCTACCCCGCCTACTTCGTCACCATCCTGGGCATGTGGAAGGTGCTCGGCGCCCTCGCCATTCTCGCGCCGCGATTTCCCCGTCTCAAGGAATGGGCCTATGCGGGAATCGTCTTCGATCTCACCGGGGCGGTGTTTTCGCACGTGGCCGCGGGTCAGCCAGTGGTGAAAGTGATCGCGCCGCTGGTGCTCCTCGAGATCGCGGCCACATCTTGGGCCCTGCGGCCTGCGGCCCGCAGGCTTGGCGCGGCGCCCGACCAGGTGCTGTCACCGATCGCCGACCGTCGCGAGATCGTGAAAGCGGCGTAACCGATTTTCCCAATCGAAGGAGAGAAATCATGCAAGCACGGATGAAGCACCCAGCGGCTCAACGTCGCCACCCGGCAAGTGGCGGGCTCGGTTCCCCGCTGACAGAGATTCGGAGACTCCTCGCGGGAGCGTAGCGGGAGCCACTGCGCGGCGTCCAGAGTGACCCGCAACGCGAGGGCGTAAGCCTTGAAGTTGGTATTCTTCATGGCAAGACGCAGCACTTCATCGGAGTCAGTTCACCCACGGGGTGAAAGCGCGCGGGTCAAATGACTACGCTTCTGTGGTCCGTCGGGCAAAGAACTGAAATGATTGCGTATTTGTCTCCGGCATGCCGGGTGCACAACTGGCTGCATGCACGAGCGAACCCTTCTACGGAGACCTACATGAAGAAACGCCTCGAAAGCGGGTTCACCCTTATCGAGTTGATGATCGTCGTTGCGATCATCGGAATTCTCGCGGCGATCGCGATCCCGAACTTCATCAAGTTCCAGGCCCGGTCGAAGCAGAGCGAGGCGAAGGCCAATCTCAAGGCCATCTTCACTGCGCAGAAGGCCTTCTTCCAAGAGAAGGATCGCTTCTCCTCGTTGACCGGGGAAGTCGGCTTCGCGCCGGAGCGCAACAACCGCTACGCCTACTTCCTCGCCGCCACCGGCCAGCTGGAAGACCGTACGAGCTCGGTCATCACCAGGGCGACCACCTACACCGGCATTGCCGTGGACACCTTCAAGTACGGCAGCGCGTCGGCGCAGACGTACGCCGCAACTGCGTGCGGCACCGCCGCTGGCGTGACTGCCCCGCCGAACCCGGTCTTCGTAGCCACCGCGCAGGGCAACATTGACGCCGACGCGACGGTGGACCAGTGGAGCATCTCGAGCAACTCGCGGGTGTTCACCGCCGGCGGTAACTGCACGGCCGACGTGAACAACCCGTCCGGCGAGCCGACGAACGACCAGAACGACGTGAACCTGTAAGGAACTCGCAGGACGGATGTCCGGGCTTCCGTTCCAGTATGCGGAGGCAACGCCAACAGGACATCGTTCTTCGCCGCGCCGAGCTCGACGATTTTTGCGACGGCCGGCGCGCCGCGGACGGCTTTTCGTCGTGGCAGTTGGGCTGGCGCCGTTCGCGGTCCTGCCGGATGGCGCGCGCTGCGTGCGCGAAATGGCTCGGGCATCAGGCGGGGAACGTCCGCGCGAGAGCTCGTGAGCCGTCGAGGACGATCGCTCCCGATCGAACCGCAGCCTCGGGCGCTACCTGCCCCAGGTAGATCATCGCCATCGTCCGCATGCTTGTGACGAGCGTCGGGTCCACGTCGTGACCCGGGTTCTTGAGCCACACATCCACCTGCGCGTGGTCGATGATGAACCAGAAGTCCCTCAGGCTGATTTTCACGTCCGGGAACTCGAACAGAAGAACTGCACGATCCGCCGGGAGTTCCTTGAGATTCAGCTGCCGGTGCATCGCCCACATGAGGAGGTGTGAACCTCCTGCACCCCGGATCTCCGACTCGCGTCTTCCGACGCAAGACCGCATGCGTCCGCGCCGTTGGTCCGGGCGACTTCAGTCCTCTTGAATCACGCTCGCCACTGAGCGCAGACAGGCGCTTCGGAACAGGCCGCTCATACGCTCGGCGCGAGTGGCAGGGGATCTCCCGATGCGGAGCACGATACTGGAAGCTCGCTTCCCGACGCTCTTGATTGCCGTTTCGATTGCCTCGACAGGCTGCGGCGCCGGAAGTCGCCCTGCGGAGGCCACGACCCGATCGTCCTCTGTCTCCAACCGCGGCGGAGCGGATTTCAGCCTTCGCACGACGGTTGCGATCCCCGGCGCGCCGCTCAAGGCCTTCGACATCAGCTGGGTCGACGCGGGGACGAGGCGCTACTACCTGGCGGACCGCTCCAATGCCGGCGTCGACGTCGTCGACACCAGGACCAGCTCGTTCGTAGGTCGGATCCAGGGCGATTTCGCGGGGGCCGACCCGCGGGGCAACGACTTTTCCGGACCAAACGGCGTTGTCGTGATCCACGATGCCGAGCGAGTCCGACACGCCGGACGGAGCGCTCCCGGAAAGAAGATGGAGTCGGACGACGGAGAGTCCGATCAGGACAAGGGTGGTTCTCGCTCCAGCGTGCATGAGCTCTGGGCGGGAGACGGCCCGCGCGTCCTCCACGCTGGCGAGGCGCCGCAGAGCTCCGTCAAGGTGTTCAATCTGGATTCCACACCGCCCACTCTCGTGGCAACCATTCCCACGGGCGGCTCGAGGCGCTCGGACGAAATGGCCCATGATCCACGCCACCATCTCCTCGCCGTGGTGAACAATGCCGACGACCCTCCGTTCCTCTCGCTCATCTCCACGCGGCCGCCCAGGAACGTCGCGGTTCGGATCACCTTCGCTCCGGGCGACCCGCGCTTCCCATTCAAGAATGCGGTGACCGGCGGGCTCGAGCAGCCGCGCTGGGTCCCGAAGACGGGCCGATTCTACGTTTCCGTGCCCGAGCTCGACGGGGACGCCACGATGGGGGCGATCGCCGTGATCGACCCCGTCGCCCAGATGGTCACGGACCTGCTTCCCGTCAGCAATTGCCAGCCGGCGGGTCTGGAACTGGGCCCGCGCCAACAGCTCCTCATTGGCTGCGCCGACCCCTCCCGCTCGATCGTCCTGGACGCCACTACGGGCGCCATCGTCGCGACCATCACCGAAGTGGGTGGGTCCGACGAGGTCTGGTTCAACCCCGGCGACGAGCGATATTATCTGGCTGCGAGAAACGATCCGAGCGGTCCGAGCCTCGGAATCATCGACGCCGAGACGAACGCGTTCGTCGGGAAGGTGCCCACCGCGTTCAACGCGCACTCCGTCGCGGCCGATCCACGGAACAACCACGTCTTCGTTCCCCTCACCCCGCCGAGGTCCGGCAAGTCGGATCCGGATCCCTGTGTGAAGTCTGGCGGCCCAACATTCACTGGCCGCGGTTGCATTGGCGTCTACTGGGGGAGCGGCGCAGAAGACGACGACGAAGGCTGATCGGGACGGCTCGCTGCCGCGTCCCGGCGATGATGATCGACCCGTCGCTCGACACCCGCGGCCTCTGCGGTCGCCGGGTGTCCCGATGGCCTGCGACGCGCGAGGCGCGACAGCTCAACCGAGTTGCTGCAAGTCCGTGATGTCGTTGCTGGGCGGCTCTGCATCCGGAACCGATACGGATTCGATCGGCGCGAGCAGCTGCTGCTGACGCGCAAGATTCGCTTCAGCCCTGATGCTGAACCAGCTGAAGAGCGCGGCGATCACGCCGATGGCGAAGGGTGCGACCGACTTTGTCCAGATCTTCAGAGAGTCCATGATTGCCTCCGCGTCCCTCTGGAGCAGCCAGCGTGCCAGCCTGGAGGAGCGGCGCGACCCCGGAACTCACGAGAACAGGCACATTCAGCGCGTAGCGCAACTGCGGCGCTACGCGGTGAGCGGGAACGGGTGTCGCGCCGGACCCACGACGCGACACTGATTCTCCGAGACCCCGGGTAGGACGGCGGGTCAGTGACGAACGCGCGGCGGACGACGTCAGAGCGAGAGCAGGAAGGCCAGGAGTTCTTCCTTCTCTTCTTCCCCAAGATCGGCGAACCTGCTTTGCGAATCGGCTGCCTCGCCGCCGTGGCGGAGAATGGCGTCCGCCAGGGTCAGCGACTTCCCGTCGTGCATGAGCCGACTTCGAGTCCGCACCCCCCAGAGAGGCGCGGTCCGAAGCCGGGGAGCGGTGACCTCGTACCGCGGCTGCATGCGCATGAAAGACGGGCCGTGATGCTCGAGCACGGCAATGACGATGCCATCGCCGGTCCCGACGTCGTGAAGGAGGAAGTCGCCGAAGGGATGAAGCGCCTTGTTGCCCAGCGCAGGAGGCACGATGAAGGAGCCGCCATGGAAGATCGTTCCCGGCGGTGCCGTGACCAGCGTGCGCACGTGGCAGATCGCGCATCCGATCGCGTCGAAGAGCGCGGACCCTTTCTTGGCATCCGCGGTGGCCGCGAGCCGCGCGTCCCGGGGCGGAGCCTTCGTGGCCCGGATGAACCGCGCAAACCGATCGATGTCTGACAGACCATCGGCGCCGAGCTTGTCTTCGGGATCCTCCACGGTATCGCAAAGCGTCGTTACCTCAGTCGGGAGCAGGCGATTTGTGATTCCCATCTCGTTCAAGTAGGCATCGGCCGCGAAGGAGAGCAAGCTCGCGTGCTGATCTTTCCAACCGAAGCGACCGACCCGATAGGTTCCCGGAGCCTCCAGCACCGGCACCGAGATGGCCTTCCCGCAGATGCGGCCCTTCGTCTCGCGGCACTGCCAGGCGGCAATGCCGAGAAGCGTCTCATCCGGTACGGCTTCGACGAAGCCATCGCCAAAGAGACCGAGCGACATGCGCAAGGTACGAATGGTCTCGCTCGAGGGAACGCGCTCTTGGAGCTCCTGGTCGGGAAAAGCGGCGCTCGGGCAGATGGCCCTGTCGTTGATGAGCGTGCGGCCGGTGATGATCACGGTGCCGCCGGCGATCGGAACGCTCGGATTGACGAAGCGTCCTTGCCGATCCCGATGACCGGCGCGCAGCTCGGCCACCTGGCTGCCGCCGCCCGATGCGGGGTTCTGATGGCATTCCCGGCAGGACTGCGCGTTGTAGAGAGGCCCGAGGCCGTCGCCGATGTCCTCGATGGCGTCGAAGGCCGTCCGGTCGGCTTGGTGGGTGGCGTCGTCGACGACTCCGTTCGCCGCGGAGTCGAATGCCGCGGGTGCTTCCTGCGATTCTGGCAGGCCCGGAAGCTCGGGCACGGTGCTCGGCACCAGCGCCAAGCGGGCGCAGTTGGCAACCGCGATCATCAAAGAGAGACTGATGTAGCGCATCATCGGGCCCTCCCCATCACTCGGGCGTGTCGATTCTGCGGGGATCTTAACTGCGAAACGCAGCGGCGGCATGCTCGGCGCCTGTTGGCCTCGCGGTCATTACGATGTCGCTACAAATGGCAAGTAGAGCCTGCGGCGAACCTCTTTGATTGATGGTGGTTCGATCGAGGTCGCAGACTTGACCCGGTAAGGCCACTCGCTGGATCGACGTCAGCTCGATGCTCTTATGCCAGCAGCGCTCTCGCACTGGCGGTGCCAGCCGGATGGGCAGTGGAGCGTGCTTCCATTTCTGGCCAGTCGTCGGGCCAGTGCCCGGCCGGTCCAAGCGTCTCGATCCCCGGCTCGGTCTCCGCCTCGAGCGGTAGCGGAACCGTGTCGTGGCTGCCGCCGGACGGCGTCGTGTTTCCTTCACAGATCGATGTCCGCGTCCGGCTGAGCTTTTCGGTAGCCCCTGGCTTGTCTCCATCCGATACCCTGGATGCCCCTGCCCTGGCCGTATCCGGTTGTCTCTAGAGGCGCGCCTTGTCGAGGCATCGGCGGAGCTGCCGGATGCCTTTAGCGTGATGCGTAACGGAAACAACGTCGAGGGCACGACGACCGACTCTTCTGGAAAGGTCGGATCGCACTACACGCCGTGTACGACGCGGAGAACAACCTCATCTGTGAGTCAAAATGGTGGATGCGGTACTTCGAACTGCCATCCGCCCAGGTTCAGCTCGGATGGAATCCGCTTCACTGTCCGTTGCCGGTCTGTGGCAGGGCCGCTGCCTCTCGCCCGGGCGCCATCTGCCCGCGCAGGGCAGAAGCGGCGGCCGCCGCGAGCGCGCGGGACGCCACGGCGTCAGGGTGGCCGTCGTAGGGCAACTGATACGCAGTGTCGACCTGCACCTCGACGAATGGCACTTCCGCGCCCGCAAATACGGCCTGCACCAGCCGCTCTTCCTCGTCGCTGCGCGCTCCAAACGACACGACGAGGAATGCCAGCGCGGCGCCCC
>Ga0137396_10000265_pt1 | contig 23378 bp, 30 predicted proteins | sample czc16metaG_FD_108284 | JGI IMG/M metagenome (GOLD analysis project Ga0137396, IMG submission 108284) | Vadose zone soil microbial communities from Angelo Coast Range Reserve, California, USA - czcobulk3.16 metaG | ecosystem: Environmental > Terrestrial > Soil > Vadose zone | place: USA...
TCTTGACAGTACTCACATACCTCATGCTCTGGTGGAGCCTTGCCGTAGACTTTCGCCATAGGTACGGGATTGTCGAACTTACCACTCATCACCTTCCCGTAGGTCTCGGGTCTTACCAACCACCCGAACTCGGCCTTCCATCCCTTGGTGTGCTTCACCTTTGCGTTGCAGAAATCAGATGCTGCAATCCTCTTTACGACACTCACCCAGTAATCGAAATCATTTTTCTCTCGCACGCGATCTTGAGCCGAGAATGCTGCTGCTCCTAAATCTTCGATCTTCTGAAGACTGCCTGAATGCGAGTTCCATACTTGCATCAACTCTCGTGCTGTTATCGGACGGGACTTTGGACTGCTACTGCTCATTCTTTTTGACCTCTAACTCATCGAAGAAACATACCCATCCTTGCTTCGATGGTTCGCGCTCCGCCCACATCTCTTTGTGTACCCAGTCGCTATCGATTACCCAGATCCATAGCACAGTAGAGTCGAGGTCTGTCAGTCCTTTCATCAGTTGTTCTCGGGTCTTGAAAGATTTCCAGAACATCGATTCAATGCCGACCTTCGATCCCGGCTTTCCTTTAAACACGACAAACCGTTTCACTACTACCTCCTAAACAAGTAATGATTACAAGCAATCCTTTGTCATAGAGTTCCGAGCAAAGTCCCCCCCTACCCCCAATTGAATTGATTCAACTAGCAGTCGTAAAGACTAAAGCCCTACCGGTCCTGGCTGACCTTATGAGAAATAAGGATCAGCAGCAGCAGTGACCGGACACCGACAATCCCCCGTCACCAGGATTACGCCTCCTGGTAAGCCGTTGCCGTCGACAGAACAATGGTTCCTCTTTGGGAGCGAAGATGATGATGATTCTCTTGATGTGTGTGTCCGTCGGACTAGCCGCGGGTTCTCTTTTAAATTCATCAAAAACTCTTCCACTTTATTGTGCTCCCCTGGTGGGCCTAGCAGTTCTGCTTGCACGTCAGTTATCAGGCCGGGAACCCATCCCGGCGCTCCTTTAGTGAGCGATATCCCCACCCAAGGTGACGTCCCCCTATCTAGCCACAGCTCTGCAAGATCCTATCTTGCATGCGGTCTCCCAGCTTGCGCCTGGACACTTCATTCGCTCTCAACGTGAGCAAATGGAAATGATAGGTTTTTGGCGACCAGTTTTTTAATCGTTCGATCTTTGGTATTGAATTTTGAAGATAGTTTGATATTTACTGTGACCAAGCGGTCATATCTTTAGATCTTCAAATCAAACCGTGATGATCAGGTCCTCGTAAGACCGAACGATCAAATTGTCCCAGGGAGAACATCCCTCCCCTAGACTCTTCGGACCATAGCTAAAGTCTCGTCAGTTGTTAACGATAAATTTGTTCTTGCTAAAATAACTCTACGTGGCAAGAATGCGGGCCATGGAAATCAAGGCCAAAGACATCAAGATTGTTCCCGTTGCGGAGCTGCGCGTAAACAAAGCAAACAGAAATAAACATCCTCCAGAACAAATCGATCGCCTTGCCAAGATCATCGAATACCAAGGCTTCAGAAGCCCCGTCATCGTGAGCAATCTCTCAGGCCTAGTAGTGGCAGGCCATGGCCGATTGCTCGCCGCCAAGAAGCTAGGGATCGCACAGGTGCCGGTGATCTACCAGGACTTCGAAAATTCTGATCAAGAATATGCAGCATCAATTGCGGATAACTCCGTTGCATCTTGGAGTGAGCTTGATCTATCAGGAATCAATCTCGATCTCGGTGATCTAGGACCTGATTTTGATATCGATCTTCTCGGCATCAAGGGATTCACGATCGACGTAGCCGACAAAACTCCAGGCTGTGACGAAGACGATGTTCCAGCGCCGCCGGTTGATCCGATTGCGAAGCGCGGGGATATTTGGCAGCTCGGTCGGCATCGGTTGATGTGTGGCGACTCGACCATGATCGACGACGTCGAAAAACTGATGGATGGTGACAATGCAGATGGTTGTTTTACAAGCCCGCCATACAATTGCGTCATTAAATACAATCAATACGACGATAAGAAAGAGAAGGAAGATTATCTTGAATTTGTGACTATCATAATTTCAAACCTATTCGCGGTTATGAAAAAAGGACGGATCATTTTTTGGAATTGCGGAAGTTCTCCCAAATCCCATGCCCATGCCCATGCCTTAGAAAGTTGTGGATTTACATTACGTCGTCAAATCATTTGGAAAAAAACTGGTTGTCAAATTCCGCTTTGGCAGAATACTAAGAAAAACCCAGTCGCCAGGTATTATCTACCGAATTACACTCACGAAAATATATTCATGGCGTCCACTGGTGAAATAGAAAATGGCGAGCCGACCACATTTGACGAAAAGTTGGCGAATGATGTTTGGGAAATATCTCAGTTTTCCGCTGGCGGTAAAGGACATCCTGCTGCGTTTCCAGTTGAACTGGTTGAACTCCCATTGGTCGCGACCACTAACGAAAACGAATTAATATTCGAGCCATTCGGAGGCAGCGGGACTACGCTAATTGCATGCGAGAAAACCAATCGCAAATGTTTCATGATGGAAATCGATCCACACTACGTCGACGTCATAGTAAAACGTTTCGAAAAATATTCAGGCCAAACAGCGGTGTTGATCACATGATCGCGGCCACGAGGGTTATCACCCGCGCCTAGGCACGGATGCCGAGACAAACATATCCCACCTTGATACACTTAAAATAATTAGATTTCTGAATTTTTTACATGATGTACAATAAGTTATCTTAACCAATACAAGATTAGCTTTATATTCTGCCTTCATCTTAACCCCCGGATAAGAGAAGGAGATAAAAAATTGGGATATACATATCGAAAGATTGATGGTCTTCAGGTTCCGGAGCATCGATGTATTTGGGAAGAGCATCATGGAAAAATACCGGAAGGCGCTCATATCCACCACATCAATGGGATTAAGGACGACAATAGAATTGAAAACTTAGAATGTTTATCAAACCTAGATCATATGAGAAAGCATTCAGGATTCTATAAAAACGATCGAGGCGAATGGATTAAACCATGCAAGGGATGTGGTATTCATAAATCACTAGAGACAGAGTTTTACAAAACAGATAAAAAAATCTCTACTTTATGTATGTCTTGTCATGACGACGATAGAATTATTGCCGTTTCTGATCCCAATAGGAATCCAACCTTTCTTTGCGCTGTTTGCAGAAAGACCGCACGTCGAGGACATTTGATCAAAGTGCGAGAAGGATTATCCAAAGGCACAAACGTCAAGACCTGTCGTGAAACCGATTGCATTGTCAAAGCTTCATGGGGAGAAATCTGATCATGAGCAAATCCACTCCCGGCCCTTGGTCAGTAAGTGGGCCATATGCCGATCAAACGCTATCGATCCTGGCCCCGCAAAAGGAATCTGGCTGGTCACCAATCATCGCAAATATCCGCAAGAAAAGTGATCAGAGCTATTTCGAGGCCATGGCAAATGCCAGACTGATAGCAGCAGCACCAGAGCTATTAGAATTCGCTGAGGCCGTACTGCGCGAACTCCTCGCCTCTAAACCCACACTCGATGAGGACGCCATGAATCGGCTCTGGGAGCATGGTCAGTCCGTCGTCAAGAAAACGATGGTGAAGCCATGACAAAAGATGAACTCGATCGACTGCGCGCTCTGAACCGTAAATTGGATGCAGCCTACAAAAGGGCGATTGTAGAATGCCGCCGACAATACCTTCATGCCGATAAGAACGGAGCAGGTGCCGAAAGATGGATGGAAGTTCATCGTCTCGGCGGTGAGGCCGATGGACTGATGCATGCCTATGGCCTGATATCAGACCTCATCTATGAATTCACCAAAGAGGACGAAGCACTGAAACAATTTAATGAAGATCTATTGCTCGGCCATGGTGACGGTTCAAAGAAAGGAAAATCATGAAGAAAAAAGCAGCAGCAAACCCAACCTTCCGTTGCATGATCTGCAATCGCTTATTTCGGCGCGGTGCCATGATCGAAGTCCGTAAGGGCCCATCCAAAGGCGTCGTGGGGAGAATTTCTGAATATTCTAACACGCCGCCTCGTACCATAACTCCTTCACCAACTATCCGGAATATCCAGATAGTTGACACCTAACTAAAAGCCACGATTGTCATTTCCCGCCAAAAGCTCAACACTGACCGAACATCATGGCTGACGGCTTTAGATCGATACTCCTCATGGATTCAGATGCCCAATACTTGGGCAATAGTCCTGGCGCTGACCTGAGAGGCCGCCTACACGTTCTCGTCGCTAACACCACTCTAGAACCCGTCCCCGTCGCAATCGTCGACTCCTCAATGCTGCCCCTATCCTCAGTGAACGTGTTCGCCACAGCCTCAGCAGTACCATCCGGGTCAGAAGTCCTGATCGCAACCTATACCGTGCCGCCGGCCAAGACCTTCCATCTCGTGCGCGTGGATATATCGGGCGACAACGTTGCCAAGTACAATCTCTACGTAAACGCTTTAGTCATCGCCAAGCGCCGGACCTGGTTCGGTGGAAATATCTCAGAGACAATTGAATTCTTAGACGGGCACAAAGTAGGATTAAAGCTAATAGCCGGTGACGTAATCGAAATCAAAGTCTTCAACTATCGTCCTGATCCAGCCGACTTCGATGGACGAATCCAAGGTGTCTTGGAAGGGTAATCAGCAATGACAGATCTAGAGCTCCAAGTAGAGAGAAAGAAACTCGAACTCTCACGAGTACAGCACGCACGCATGGAGATGGAATTCACCATCAAGGAACGCTTGGCCGATATCGCCCGGATCAAGATCAACATCGAAGTCCAGACCAAACGAGAAGCAGAAATCAAATCACAACTTGAGAATTAACATCTTAGATTAGGAGCACAACTTGGCGGACATCGATTCCCAACTACCCATAAGATCGCAAGCTGACGGTACCGATGAGCGCGTCCACGTGAAAGTCGTCGATGGTGCCACGCCCGCTCAGCGCATGACAGTCGACACAGACCTAAACGCTCACGTCGAAGCACATGGCAATGACCCAGGTGGAACCGACCGCGTGTTAAGGCTCTCGGAGCTCGGAGCGGTCACACCTGATGGTGTCTATGATGCCGTCAACAATACTAAACCCGGAAACTTAGGTCTCATCGTCGCAACCCGTAACGCCACACCAGGCGATGCCCAACAAGGTATCCGCCAAACCGGCATCCACAACGGTACCGTCGATGCGGCCGACGTGGCGATTTTCGATAGCACCGGCGCTCCGTTCTCGATGACTAATCCCTTGCCAGTCACAAATATTGAAAATACTGGTAGCAAAGTCGACGATTACAAGAACGCGACTGCCATTGCAGCAGCAGCGACCGACAACCACGACTATACAGTCACAGCACTGAAGACTCTACAGCTCACCCAGATCGAGGCCACAGCGTCAGGTAAGGCCCGGATACTCGTGCAAATCGAAACTGGCGTAGCCACCGGCATCTTCACCACCAAGTTTTCTCAGTTCAACTCCACTGCAACTCCAAACATGACAATCGAACTCCAAGAGCATATTGCGGTAGCAGCAGGAGTCAGAGTCCGCGTGGCAATGATGAACCGTGATAATCAGGCAGAAGATCTGAACTCAACAATCTGTGGACACGAGAATTGATTTAAATGGCTGACCTAGACGAACTTCACTCATCAGGCTCGACGAAGATTGCTGGATCGGATGCGACCGGCAATGAAACAAACTTCGTCGATGCCACATCACTCAGAGATCTACAGGTAGCCGACGTTCCAAATCAGACGGGACTAAACGCTACTCTGTCGCTCACCACCACGGCTCAAGAACTCAAAGTCGGTGGCTCGACCATGACCAATCGGAAATATGTGAAGTTCGAAGCTCTCTCAAATAATGTAAAGTGGGGAGACGATACCAACTGCCTCTTCGATGCTTTCAAATCTCAGTTCTTCATGATACCCGCGGGTACCACGAACAAGATCTACATGAAGATGTCGTCAGGTACTGGCACCGCATCAGTGGGCGAGAGCTAAATGCCCGGACCACTTCTCTCGCAAGTCGCCAGATCCGTCCCGTTCGATAGTCCAGCATCGGAAAATAATGCCCTAGGAAATTCCGTCCAAGACTACATCGATCGTCTATCGGCTCCGTCTAATTCTCAAGTCGCTACCTATCTCGCAAACGGAGAAGTGAACACGGTCACCTTCTATTCTTCGGCGACACAGATCACAGCCAATAGACTCTATCTTGCCACCATCGGATATGACGGGAGCCTGAATCCAACATCGGAGACATGGCAGCTCTTCGATACGGCCGACGGCACTACGGTACTTAAGACCTTCACGTTCACCAACACGTTCACCGGTGTCGATCTAACAAACACCACAACGACGACGGTTTAAAATGATTGATAGCATCGTTAAAGTAATCAGAGGGATCGTTAAGCTTCGAGGTGGAACCGACAATACTGTTATCGGAAATGTCAGCGACATGCTCAAAGTGACGGCCACGTCATCCATACTGAATGGCACTGGCTCAGCTGCTGCTCTCAATGCTGATCTGTTTCCATCCACCGATGTCTCAGGATATCAAACAGCATCTATCCAAATCTCTGGCACTTGGGTTGGAACGATCACATTTCAAGGCTGTGACGATAACTCAAATTTTCTGCCGATCCTTGCCACCGACGCATCTGATGCAATCGAAGCACCGGAGACAACAACTACCAGTAATGGTCTCTTCTACATTCCTCTCACCTTTCGATATCTGCGCATTCGGATGACGGCCTATACATCGGGCACTGCAAATCTAAACTACACGCTCGACACCCTCACGTCTGGTGATCTAGGTGCAAGAGTGATATCCGGCACCATTACTCCAGGAAATGCTGATAAACCGACATACTCGGCAGCAATCGTCGGGATGTCACCGGCGACTCTCGCGACCGATATCTTCACCATTACCGGCAGTGCCACGAAGACCATTCGCATCTCGCATATCGAGATCACAGCTACGGCAACACTAAATGGCGGCGCTACATTTCTACTCGTTAAACGATCAACTGCAAACTCAGGCGGCGTATCGTCGAGTCCAACGGCCGTTAGACATGACTCGATCGATGCAGCAGCTACTGCCACTGTTCTTGCATATACGACCAATCCAACCCTAGGTACGACAGTCGGAACCATACGTACCATTCGGACAAATACTCCCGTTGTAAGTGGACAAGGGACACCTATAATTTGGGATTTCGGTGGGAAGCCAGTGAAAATGCCGACCTTAATTGGGACAGGAGAAGTTTTAGCGATCAACTTAAATGCGACCACAATCAGCGGTGGTAGTGTCAACATTGATATCGAATGGACCGAAGAGTAGAACCCATACACATTTAGGAGCATTAGCCATGGAACCATTTATAGTTTATAACAACACCAGTGATGATATCATTATCCAAACACAAACCATTCCCGCAAATGGAAGCTTCTCGGTGTCGCCATCGAGTGTTGTAGCCTGGGCGAAAGATCCACAATTCGTTATCGCTATCATTGCCTCAAAGGTTGGAGTTAACATCTATGGAACAGACCTTGGATATGGTATAGGATCAGTCGCCGATCAATGGATCTTGCGCATAGCTCAAGGCGCGATCGCATTCTAAAATCCAAAATGTTAAACAAGGATTAGACAATGGCCGCCGCCAAAGAACCAAAGCCCAAGAAAAAGATGGGGCGTCCTCAGATGGAGATCAACTGGGAAGACTTTGATAAGCTCTGCGCCATTCAATGTTCAGAGCAAGAAATAGCGGCCTGGTATAAATGCCACATAGATACCATCTACATTCACGTCAAACGTAAGCATGGTATGACTTTCCCCGAGTACTTCGCTCAAAAGAGAGTGGGCGGCAAGGTATCTCTTCGGCGTAAGATGTGGCAACAAGCCCTGGCCGGAGATCGTGTTCTTTTACTCTTCCTCGCTAAGAATCATCTCAACATGTCTGACAACGGGCCCACCGATGGGAAACCTCTTGTCATGGTGCAGACAGGAAACGATACCATAGTCTATGAAACGAACTGGGGCTCAGCCAATGAGTCAAGCGCCATCGCGGACGATAAGAAGGATTCTTAAACTCTATCATCCCCACGATAAACAGCTCGAGCTTCACAATCTAACTAAGCGCTACATCGTAGCCTCTTGGGGGCGCCAATCAGGTAAGTCCACCTGGGGCATCAACGAGATCCTACGTTCCATGTGGAACAAACCATCGACCAACTACTGGTTCATTTCACCAACTTATCAGCAGGCGCTTAGCCTCTATCGTCGCATGGTCGGCATGCTCTGGGCATCGCCTGGACTCTTGCTAAAGAAGAATCAAACCGAGCTCAGAATCAAACTCAACAACATGTCCCAGTGTCGATTCATCTCGGGCGAGATCCTCCATAACCTCCGCGGTGAAACTCTCAATGGCGTTATCATCGACGAAGTCCGAGCACAGCACAAAGACCTATGGCCCATGATCATTCGCCCGATGTTGTCGACCACTAAGGGTTGGGCCCGTTTCATCTCAACGCCCAACGGCTTTGACCACTTCTATGATCTCTCGCAGAACCACAGTCTCGATCCTCACAACTGGGCTTTCTTCCAAACCCCATCGACGGCGAATCCGCTCTTCTCATCTGAAGAATTTGAAGCAGCAAAAGCAGACATGTCAGAACCTCAGTTCGCACAAGAGATCCTGGCTCTCTTCAGAGATCTGACTTCCGGTAAGACCTATCTCAACTTCTCAGATAAGAACCTCTCTCAATACTGCCCATGGCATCAGGACCATCCGTGGTCCCCGTATCTACCAGTCGTCCTTGGCTGTGACTTCAACATTACACCCATGTCGTGGACGCTAGGGCAAACCAGAGCTGAGGAGTGGTGGTGGTTTGATGAAATCGTCTTAAAGAACTCTCACACTCCGGAAGCAGCCAAAGAGCTGGTACACCGAATTCACGCCATGCAGGCCTCTGGCCATCGAGCGGATCCGGCCCTGGTCATTTGTGGGGATGCTACTTCAAAAGCTCGCCAAAGGGCCGCTGGTGGCGAATCCGACTACACGATCTTGAAAGGTATATTGCGAGACGCGAAGATCACATTTACCGACAAGACCCCGGATTCAAACCCCGCGGTGAAAGACCGAGTCAATAATGTCAACGCAAAGCTCCAAGATGCGGCAGGATCCCAACACCTTTGGCTACAACCCGCCAAAGTCCCTCATCTCAAGAAAGACTTAGAGCGAGTCGTTTGGAAGCCAGGGGCTGAGGCAACACTCGATCAAACGACCGATAAGGACCGGACACATTCGTCTGACTCGATCGGCTATCCGATCCATGAATTGACACCGATCAAACAGATTCGGAACATTGGATCATCTCGGATTCTCCACCGAGTTTTCTAGCGTTCACGACGTTGTCATCCTTTGGTGCCCGTATCGATTTACGACTCATCTATCGCTACGGGCATTTTTCATTTGAAACTCATCTTTAGTTAATTCATTCTGATCAAAGTTGAGACGGGCGTTCCCTTGGACTTTTTCATTTGAAACTCACTCCCGAGTCGTCCATTCTGCCTCTTAGATGTACACTTTGAATCAATCACCGGCCTATCGACGATTCGTTCGCGACCGCGACAAAGCGCTCGAGGTTCTCCACATCAGAGCTCAGCGAAAGATCTCTGATACTTTGCGCGGATCCTTTGCTCATGCTTTAAGCATCACCAAATCCTACTATCATCGCCTCATCGATAACCCGTCCACCGAGAACGCTGAGGCCCTCAGTCGTGAGATCGCTTTTCTCTTTTCCTACACCAAATTGGAAGTGGTCTATGACATCAAACGATTACGGCGTAACGCGTTCACCCTCTCTAAGTCATCCGAGTCAGAAGTACTGGCCCAGTTATTTTCGAGACCTATCCACGCCAAAGTCTCAAGAGATCAAACCCAAGCAGCAGCAGACAAGAATGTCACAGAAGGTGGAAGTCTCGATCATCGTGTCGGTCTGTATCTTGATCGCGTCCGTCGCGATCTAGTCCACAACGCCCAACAGGCAGCGATGATCACCTATGGCGATAAAGACGGGAAGATCGTTCATCTCGACGAGCATGGCTATCTACTGCGCGCCTACATGGCTTTTCCCAAGGCCCGCAAAGTGGTCAGACCCAAGTGCGAGCTCAAACCACCACTGATGAAAGAGGCAATCAAGTTCAAGAAATCAGATGATGAGTATGCCATGACCAAGGACTCGGCCATCGACATGATCGACGAAGATCAGTGGGCACAGATGCTCGAAGACTATACGTCAGACTATGTTCCGAAATGGCGAGGACCGAAGGACATCATCGAAATCCCTGGCAACACAGGCGACGAACTCTATGCATGGGAGCTCGAGCGATCGATTACCCAGGACTTCGTCCAGCAGGTTCGTGACGGACAGATTGATGCAGCGAAAGAGAACGGCATCAATGACTTCGTTTGGATTGCAATTATTGACGCAGTGACTGATGATTGTTGCACATGGCGCGATGGACTATTGACATCTGAGATTGAACAACGACTTCGCACGGACAAACAAAACGACGAGTGTCAGGCAACAGTGCCTGCAGCTCACTTCAACTGTAGGTGCACACTAGCGCCTGCCTCAGACGATATACCCAAAGCCCCAAACGACCTGTCTAAGGAGTTTGAGGATTGGCTAAACACATAGCATTTACAGATGGATCAGATGAGCCAACCAGGAAGAAGATCGCGAGAGCAGAGAGACTCGCGCAGGGTCTTATATTTGACGAGAAGAAGTATGAATACTCAGATGCATTCGTTCCTGGTGATCCTGACGATCCTATGTCTGTTCATACTGTTAGCGAAATGCTCGAGTGCCTTAAACGAAACCCACAAGTTGACATCGAGGCACGAGTACTCGGTACCAGTCGAAACGGTCGTCATCTCGTTAGGCTTAACAAAGAGCAGATTCTAGAATCATCCAAGCGTCGGGATTCAAAGAAGTTTCGAGAGAGCATCGACACGTTTCTGTTTGATGATCACCCGGTTACCACAAATCGGGTAGGCGATGATTTCATCCCTCTCACCGGTGGCCCATTTTTTAAACAGCTCTATTACCGCGACTATCTCCGCATGCATGGCGCGAGCTTCCAGGCCTATCATCAGGATTGCTTTGCTAGGGCTGTAGTCGAGATCACGTCTAACTTCACCCTTGGCCGTGGTTATGATCTCATCTCCGAGAATCCGAAGGCGATGGCCCTATGGCAGGCGTTCGAGAAGGTCAATAACCTTGAAGAGCAGATGGAGCTTCTCTCGACCGAAGTATGCATCTATGGCGAGGTGATGATCTGGAAACTCCCAAATCTCAACACCAAGATCGTCTATCGCCCGCGGCCTGATGAGAAGATCCCAGTCGGCATGATCCCACGAGTCCGGCTCATTGATCCATCGGCGATCGTCGAAATCGTGACTCACCCAGAGGACATTTCTCGCGTACTTTTTTATCAGTGGCTCGCGCCAACACAGTATCAGATCTACACCGATGGGAAACAGCCATCGACGAAGTTCATCTTCCAACAGATACCAGCTGATCAAGTGGACCATTACCGTGTGAACCGAGTCTCAAACGAGAAGCGTGGCCGATCTGATTTCTTCCCGGCCCTTGGCTACATGAAACGCCTGAGGGATTCAGTGAACTACTCAGTCGTTGCCCTGCAGAAGGCAGCAGCATGGTGCATTGACACCACCATTGCCGGCGACGACCAGGACATAACGGATTACATCAATGGCCAACGGGCACTAGGCACCTTCGCGCCCGCCGGATCTGAGTTTGTCCACACCGAGTCAGTTAAACGTGAGTACCTATCAAACGGCGCTACTGGCAAAGGTGGAGACCCACACGTGTTCCTATGGTGCCTCTCTGAGATCTCGGCGGGCACTGGCATTCCCATTACGTATTTCGGATCTCACCTATCTGGAGGTCAGAACAGAGCCTCAGCACTCACCGCCACAGAACCCGTTGTGAAGAAATTCGAGCGCCGCCAGGGTCTCTATGCCCGCGTGGTTAAGGGTCTCTTCTATTGGCTGATGGAGCAGTATGGAATCGATGCCCAGTGCGACATCATCTTTCCTGAGCTCACCACACAAGACCGCTCGGCGAAACTTAAAGATCTGCAACTTGCCGAGATGGCCAAATGGTTCTCTCACAAGCGCGCAATGGGACTCGCGGCCCAAGAGCTTGATCAAGACGACTTCAATCCCGATACCGAAATGGCTGACATTGAAGCAGAAGCAGCCAAGGGCGAGGGTCCAGTCGGTTTCCCGTCAACAGGTCCTCTCTCGACACCGGGTCAGCTTCCACCGAAGTCAGACCTTGGCATGACATCAGACGAGAAGACCAACACCAAGGCGAACATCAACAATGGATAACCTCACCATTGACGACATCATGCAGGACCCTCACAAGTTCGGTGCCCCGACCTTTGATGAGTACTGCCGCGATCGCGATAAGTATCAGGGCAGATGGGATGACACATTCTCTGCGATCGATCAGGGCTCTCGTCTAGGTTTACAGAATCACTTGACGAGAATGAAATATGAGATCGACGGAATCAGATGTGATTCACTTGAAGAGGTTGAGAAACGAGCTATCGATTTGGGTCTTGACCTGAGCATCGCGATGACAAACGGAGACTTATCGTTTCATCCAGAGGTTCAGGACCAGGGAGGACAGCGCTGTGAGATCATGGTCCGATTCTTTTCAAAAGCTTTTAGAGAGAAAATCCAAAGTGAAATTCAAGGAAGACAAAACACATAAGCGCGTCGGTGCTTATAACGACAAGAGTAATGGCATCAGGACCAGCCATTGGTTTTGGGGTGCTGCTGATACGTTCAAACCAAAGCCAACGGGTGACTCTGACCAAACGTCCGGATCTTCGGCCGATGAGGATGTGAGAAAGCTCTTGGTCGAAAACCCTCAGGCCAATGCTGCTACCCTTTACAACATGATCAAAGCCAAAGGCTTGAAGATTGTAAAGGCAACCGAGCATGCAGCTCTGGGCGTGGATAAGAAGAAATTCGACGATTGCGTAAACAAGGTGTCGGCCAAAGGCAACACCAGTAACGCCTATGCCGTTTGCAACGCGAGCCTTCAACAGGGGGGCAGCACAGGTGCAAAGAAGAAGAAGAGAACCGAAGCCGACTCAGCCTCAGCAAATACGCAAATGCTTCCGGCAGGTGCTAAGGGTGTTCCAAAGAAGAAACCAAAGACAGAGTCATCTCAGGGCAACATTTCTTGGACAGCAAAGTTTAAGGAATCGTCTGCGGTCGACGACGGGATAGGACACACGAAGTTTGAAGTGGCCCTCATCACTGAAGGACTGGGGAATTTCAAGGATGCATTTTATTACGACCGCGAAGCCCTGGAATCTGCAATCCCGATATTCGAGGGAGCAAAGATCTATGCCGATCACCCATCTCTTAGCGAAGAAGAAGACAGGCCAGAGAGATCAGTGCGCGACATCCTCGGCCATTACCAGGACCTTCGCATCCAAGAAAAAGACGATGGTTGCGGCGAGCTCTTAGCTGATCTCGTCACTCTTCCAGATAAATCAAACGAATGGGCCCGCACTCGCATCAAGCACGCGGCCGAGTACGCCAAGAAGTTCCCAGATAAGGATTTTGTCGGTCTATCCATCAATGCCTCAGGTGATGCGATGGAAAAGAAGATCGACGACGTAATTGCCTCGGCACCCGAGGGCGCAAAGATCAAACTCCAAGAAGCTAAAGATTCAGGAATTGAAACCATCAGAGTCGTATCAGAGATCAAGGATGCCGTATCCTGTGATCTAGTCACTGAGGCCGGAGCTGGTGGCAGAATAATCAATCTCATCGAAGGGGAAAACATGGCCACCAAAAAAGGCAAAGTTAAAAACAGAGAAGCAGCAGCAGACGGCGAACACGACGATGCGGCTCAAGATATGGAACTCATCAAAAAGATGCTCGACGAATACGTGGGAAAAGCCGATGGCGATGACGGGCACTCCAACGAGACCATGAAGATGGCTTACGAGGCCTATGAGGCCTACAAGGAAATGGGCCACAAAGAAGAAGAGGCCATGAAGATGGCAGGCTCTGCGATGAAGCTTGCTAAGCACATGGCGGGCAAGAAGGAAGCAGCAGAAACGGATGAGGCCGATGAGGCTGAAGAATCCGATGAGGCAGATGCCGATGGAAAAAAGAAGCCTGATGAAAATCAGGAATGTGGCGACGAAAAGGATGGAAAAATGAAAAAGATGGAATCCGAGATGCTCCGTCTCAAGGGCCGACTTGCTCTCGTTGAAGCCGACAAGAAAAAGTCAGAGGCCTATCTCTATATGGAAGATAAACTTGCCAAGAGCAAACAACCTAACTCGATTACTAAAGCCTTCCGTGAAGCGGCAAAGGGCAAGATCAAATCGAAAGAGGATGTAGATTCGCAATGGCAATCATTTGCCAATGGTGTTGAAGCACAAAAACAGGGTGAAGCCGTTGATAATGTGTTCTTCACTGAAAAAGGAATCACAGCAAGTGATGAAACTGAAAATGGCGGCATCCTCGATTTCAGCACCTGTGCTGATAATTATTAAGGAGTAAAACCAATGACAAAAAATACCAAAGTCAGAGAGATCTCCGATAAGTCGATCTTTCCTGACGCAACCACGGTGATCACATCGACTACCACGTTCGCCTCTGGCGATTTGTTGGTGTTTGATGACACCCTCAACAAGATCGTAGTCCCGACACTCGAAGCCGATGGTGCGACATTCTTGGGCGTTGCCGTTGTGAGCGTCACAAATGGCCATGCTAAGGACGTCTACACCACCGACGTAGATGCATCGGTTGCGATCACGTCCATTCCAGGGCCGGTCTATGGGAGCGTATTTAAGAGCTTCCTGAAAGTCGGCGATGTTCTAAATCCTGGTGACTCCGTTTTCCTCTATCCCACTGGCGGCACGAACTTCGTGCAAGCTGCAGGGACAAAGGCCATCGGTATCTACCAAGGTAAGACAGTCACGGCAGTCACCGGGACTGAGGTCGAAATCCTTTACGGTGCTCGCCATCCCGGCGACACGTTGCGATTCTAAGGAAGGATGACAAATGAACCCAACATTTAAAACAGTCGAAGAGGCAAATACCTGGCTCACCAACTTCATGGCGACCAGATCACAATCAAACCCGATCCGCGAGCGCAACCGCAGAGTGCAAAAGCGCCTGATGACAGAGTGCGAAGACGTGAAAGAATTCCGTGAAGGGATGAAGCGCCGGTATGGCTTTGATCCCATCACTGATTCGAAGCGTTTCCCGGTGCTCATGGAATCGTTCTCGTGGAAGAAGTTCCGTCAAGAGCTGGGATCGAAACTCCGTGAGGCAGATAGCTCTTCTGCTTTCACTCAGTTCCTGCGCGCCGGCATTCAGAACATCACAGCGAACATGTATGAGATCACTCAGGGTTCGCACGATGATTGGGTCACAACCGTTGGATCCACTCGGGCTGAGGAGCCCTACGCTCCGATGCATGGTGTGGCGTTCCCTCGCCAAGTTGGTCCGCAAGTTCCCTATCCAGAGGTCGGAGCTGCGGCGCTTGACTTGAAGTTGAAAAACTACAAGTACGGCAGCATCTACGGCGTGGAAAAAGAGCTTTTGGAAGATGACCAAACTGGACAGTTCCAGAGGCAGGCAGGAATGCTCGGTGAATACCTGAAGGTGCTCACTGAAGTTCTTGTCATGGGAAAACTCGCATCCGTCACCGGTGGTTGCACCTATGCCGGCTACACGGTTCCCGTATCTGAGACGAAGCCATCGAACGAGGCAACATATCCTTGGTCGACGACTCTCTCAGGTGGTGGCAAGAACCGTCCGACAGCATTCGGTGTCATGACTCAGACGAACATCCAAAACGGATTCATCGGCCTCATGGCTCAGAAGAATCTGCAAGGCTTGTTCATGCAGGTCGCACCCTCTCGCATCCTGATCTCGCCATTCTATGTGTTTGATTTGGCAGTGTTGCTGAACTCAGCTTACTACCCATCAGGCGCAGCAGCAGCGGGCTCCACGGGTGGCGCGTTTGCAATCAACCCACTTAAGGGGATCGCTGATTCCACCGTCTCTCGGTACATGTTCGACAATGCCGGCGCAATCACTGGTTCGTCGAAGGCATGGTATATGATGGACGATGCGAAGCCGTGGTTCATCCTTCAACAGCGCACACCAGTGGCCGTTGAACAAGAGAACCCACAATCGGGCGAGAGCTTCCAGCGCGATATCTATCGCTTCAAAGCCTACAGCCGGCAGAACGCGGACTTCATTGATCCGCGTTTCGCATGGCAGGGTTCTGACGGTAGCGTTTGATCACCTTGATTTTTTATCAGCACTGATTGGTCTGGACCTCTCACATGGGGTTCGGGCTTCACCTTAGAGATAGGCAAATGAAGAAAGTGATAGCAGCAAGATCCATCAACGGAGTCGGCACATCGGAACTCGCATCTGAAGAGAAAATCAGAGAGATGCGGTCAAACATCATCATTCGTCGGTCGTCGGCTCTCGTCTCCATTCCTGAGAAAATCGCAGGCGATAAGTTCGCTTACAAGAACTGGCAGATCCCAGACGGTGTCGCGCTCTTCCCGCTTGATTGGAAGATGAGGTTTGTCGATCTCTACTATCCGTTCGCCGAAGATGGACCACTGCTTGTAGATTTCCCCACATTCGAGAATCAAACCAATGCCATTAAAGAGAAGCAGCAGATCCTCCATGCTCTCGGCCACCGGCACATCTACATCACAAACTCAATTCAGATGACTGAGGCCGAAGTCCGCGAGCAGCTCTTCAAAGTCAAAGAGGTCAGCTAATGGCTTGGACGACGTCCATCGCAGACTTAAGACGAACTCTCTCTGACGGGGCTAAGGATAAACTGCGCTATCGCAAGCGCGTGATTGGAATTCAGAATGGAACAAATCTTGTATTTAAAACATTTGAGTATCGGCGTACTCAGACTCTTGTTGGTGCAGTTGCTCCTATTGGCGTTTACGTGGATGACGCTTCTGTGGCTATCGTTAGCGATGATGTGGACAGCGGTGAATTTACTCTTGCGGTTGCCCCAACTGATGCTCAGGCTCTTCGGGCGACGTACTACTTACAATGGTTCACCGACACTGAGTTAACAGAATTTCTGGTGGTTGCCACCCAGTGGTTGGGATTCGGAACCGACTTCACATCGATTGCCGATTCTTTCCAACCATCGGCTCTAAAATATGGGGCGTGCACCGCCTACAGAAAGCTTGCTCTCTTCTGGGCCCAGAACATGTCGGAGATCTACCAACTCCAGGATGCACCACTGGATAAAGAGTTCGATCCTGTGAAGCAGTACGGGGATCTAGCAGAGCTCATGTGCAAAGACGCTATGGTCTTAAGGGATGACGTTTACACGCGCCAGGGCAGAGCAAAAGCTCCTAGGTTTGCAACCTTTGCCGGCAACGTGCGCGACGTGAAACCACCGAGATGAAGATCAAGATTGAGAACGGAATTCTGGATTACTTAAACGAGCTGATGGACAGAGCTAGTTCTGGAAAAGTGAAGGGTTACTTAAACCGCGTGGTCTACAAGCAGATCATCGAAGCCCAACAAAAGAGATGGATGACCGAAGGTGCGTCGGAGGGGAAACAATGGATACCGTTAAATCCGGAGTATCGACAGAGGAAATTAAAGAAGTTTGCCTCATACCAGGGTGGCGGCAGAAAAATGCTGATCGCTACAAATCGCTTAGTCGACAGCATGACGGGAAAATCGAATCAGGATCACTTCAAGCTAGTGACCGAGCGACGGATAGAGGTGGGAAGCCTTGTCGAATACGCGAGGTACGTGGACGAGAAAAGGGACATCACAACTTTCGGGGATAAGACAATCAACGAGATCTTAAAAGGTCTCAATGATTACTTAGTAGGCAGGTAAGACAGTGGTAGCTGAGCAGCTAGTTGAGAGAACAAGAGATATGATTCTCGCCGAGATCAAGGCCAAGATCTCTGCGGCACTCCTTGCTGTGCGCACAGAGAGATCTGACCCACGGGTTACCACTGAGATTCCTCGCCAATACTTTATCTTCGACGGAGCTCACACCTATAACTGTCCGGCCGTCTTCGTCGTCGTCGACTCAATGGACTTTCCTGAGTCTTCCTACGGACCGAATCACATCAACAATTTAGTGAAGATCTATTGTTCGGCCGTGGTCGAGGATAGGGACATGGCGTTTCTCACGATCAAGGCCGAGAGATACCAGGCCGCCCTTTGCAGGATTCTGCATCGGACGATTCTGCAAGATGATCCGAACTTTATTAAGATCTATTCTCGAGTGTTAAGGGCCGAGTTCTCGCCGATCTTCACCCGGAAAGAGAAGACCAACGAGGGAATATTCAGGAAAGAAGTTTCATTGGAATTGGAAGTTAAACATTTTGAAAACCCAAACTAACTTTGGGAGGGGCAGCATATGTCAATATCCTTTGCAACCGTAACCCCGGCCGATTTCGATATCGGTCCGTGCAAGGTTACTTACAACACAGTTGATCTTGGTGGAACTCTCGACAACGTAGTGATCCATTTCAAATATGACAAAGCACCACTGAAGGCCGACCAGACAGGCACGACTCTGCTTGATGAAGCTGTGTCGGGCATGGAGGTGACTGTTGCTACGTCCTTCCTAGAGACTCGAAACAAAGCCAATCTCGCGACGATCCTCCCGGCATTCACCTTGGCCGGCACTTCACCTGCTAATTTCTTGACCATGAACAACAAGGTGGCGACGAGATATCTAGCGGCTCTGGCATTCCCTCTGGAACTTCATCCAATGTCGGATGCAACAGCCGTGAAGAATTTCGATTACTACTTCTACAAGGCTGTGCCGTCAGAAGAGAGCGAGATCATCCTAGGGCCGGCCGATCAGCGAAGGGTCAAGATCATCTGGAAAATCTACCTAGACTTCACGGTCACCGGTGGTCAGATGTTCCGTTACGGCGATCACACTCTCTAAAAAGGATAGATATGAGACTCTTGCCCTTAAGACAGAAGAAGACTGAACCGATTGGACCGATCGTTGACCTTGATGCGATCGTATCCGATCCAACACCTTTTCGTTTCAAGGGCAAGATCCATATTATTAAACCTATCTCATTTAAAGAGTTTCTGAAGTTCACAGCATCGCAATCAAACTTCGTCTCCACTCTGAACTCGAACACTCAAGTAACCCCGGATCAGTTAGCGGATGGTTACCATCAGATCATCTCTGCCGTTTGCGATACGATCACGATTCAAGACATCAAGGATATGGAACAGGCCCAGATCGGAGCCCTGTATCAGCTCATTCTCGATGTTGTGACAGGCTCGGTGCAAACGGGTGACAGAGTCGATGACGGTAAAAAAAAACGCTTCCGTCTGCCGATCTACGAATCGAGTCAGCTAGGATCGTTGCCGAATGCGCTAGAGAGTTCGGATGGAGTTACGAGCAAATCCTAAGCTGTCCGGCTAGGGCATTGTTTGCGATCTTAAAGGCCGCGCGTGAGCAGAAGAATCAACAGCAGGCGGAGTTCTTTGCAAACATGGTCGAAGTAGCAGCAGTCCCACAACAGCCGGCAAAGTACGCAAATGAGCTTCGCAAGCACTGGACAGACATTGCGATGAATCTCATTCCTGAATCCCTTAGGCCGGATCCTGTAAAGCGTGAGCTAACACCTCCACCAGTGATGGTCGCCATGCTCAAGCGCGCAGAAGAGATCAAGAGGAGTTTAGGCCGTGGCTGATGAGAAAACCACCAAGGTCATCTTAGACCTAGACAATAAGGAATTCGTAAAGAAGCTCAAAGAGTCGATGGGACTCATGAATGAACTAGGCGAGGCCGAGGGTTTAAAATCCGGCATCGACATGTTCCTGAAAGTAGGTGTGGTAGCTGGCGTAGCCGCAGCAGCTATTGGAGCTGTCAAAGTCGCAATCGACATGTCTGAGGAAATTGACAAGATCAAACAGATTGATGCTTCCTTTGAGGCTCTCTCTAAATCAGTCGGTTTAGTTGGTACTGAATTAAAAGAAAAACTTCTAGCCTCAGTCCACGGACTAGTCGCAGACACAGACGTCATTCAGGCCGCCAATAGAGCTTTGGTTCAAATGGGAGATGGTGCGGCCAGACTACCAGAGATAATGGAGATATCCAGAAAAGCCACAATGATATTTGGTGGTGATCTCATCTCTAACTTCGAAGCGATAAATTCAGCCATAGCCAATGGCAATACCAGAATGTTGAAGCAGTTCGGCATTATCGTTGATGTCACTGAAGCCGAGAAGAAATATGCCAAATCTATTGGCACTACTGCCGACATGCTCAGTGAAACAGGAAAAAAGCATGCTCTAGCCAATGCTGCCATTGCTCAAGCTGCGAAAAAGTTCAAAGAAGTCGAAACCAATGCGGTAACGGTCACATCATCTCTAAAGAAATTCATGGCCGAGTTAACCAATCTCAAAGAGACGTTGATGGTGAAGGCGGAGAAGCCGCTAAACACGCTCAGTGACGGATTGATAACTATTGGAAGATTGGCAATCGGGGCTTTCAAGACAGCAGCAGTAAAGATGTTCGGTAGCGATACCGAAAATGCCGCAATGAAGGTTGATGACTTAAGTTGGAAGATAAACAATCTCACCGACAGGATCAAAGCTCAGAAGAAATGGATAGCCGATCATCAAGATGGCGGCGAGGCACTTCTCAAACAAGGAAATCTAGAGCTTCAAAGAATCGAAGCACAGCTTGGTCAGGCCACAAGTGAGAGAGATCGGATAAAGGGTGAGATAAAGGCACTCGAGCCGGAAAAGAAAAAGGATAAAGAAGAAGAAGTTCCGGAAGAAAAATCAGATAAGAATTTAGATAAAGTTAGAGAACTACGTTTAAAGTTCAATAAAGACATATTGAACATTCAAAGAGATCTCGTTAGTCAGCAAGAACATCTGACTATGTCGGCTGACGAAGCTGATGAGAATAGAATACAAAGGATTAACGAACTAACTTCAGATTCCGAAATCAAGAAAATGGAACTTAGAAAAGAGTTCGTCGAGAAGGGAATCATCACTGAGAAAGAATACGTCGATGCTGTAGCTTTATTAAATGAAGACAAAGAAGCAAAGATTGCGCAAATTGAATTAAACGTCGCTCAAGACAGAATCGATGCTCTCGATCGTTATCGCAATGCTGCAACATCTACCTACGATGGCATTGCAAGATCTGCGAAAGTTAGGGGAGCACAAGCAACAAAAGAGAACGAAGACTTTGGGAAAAAGGGCGCCAAAGTCATGGACATATTTGAGTCACATGCAGCTAACGCTTTCATGGAGCTTGGTGAAGGCACCAAAGATGCCGGCGATGTGATGAAGGGCTTTTTCTTCGGCGCTCTTGCTGAGATGGCAGAAATGCAAGGGAGAATATATCTCGGTATGGGTATCGGTGGAAATTATGCCGCCGCTGCTGCTGGTGCTGGATTGTTGATTCTTGCCGGAATCTTGCGAGGCATGTCTAAGGGCGGAGCCAGAAGCAGCAGCTCTGGTGCCGGGGCGAGCATGGGAGGTGGCGGAAGCGGTGACACAATCGGCACTCAAATTTCGACTCCTACAAAACCTGCAATCGAAGAACAGAAAAAGAAAGAAGTCACCGTGGCGATCCACGGGAATTACTTCGAGACCGAACAGACGAGAACCCGTCTGATGGAGATGATCAGAGAGGCCGGAGACTTCACCGATTTCAATTTGAAGCAGATTGGACAGAGCTGATGGCACTACGCGATAAATCCTTATTTCTCTACAGTCTCCAAGTCACAACGCTAAATCGCTCATTAGACTTTAAGACGGCCGCCCTGGGGCCCACGTACCAAGCCTCACTCAGACTAGGGTTCTATTCTCTGACGTCCCTAATGGTCGAGATAGCATCTCAGATGCGTGCTAAGGATCCGGCCCATACGTTCACGGTGACAGCGGACCGGACGTTCGTTGGTGGAACACAGAATCGGGTGACGATCGCCACAAATTCGGCCTTCCTATCGCTACTCTTTGGATCAGGTCCAAACTTCAGTACCACCGTGGCCCCACTGATTGGATTCACATCGACCGACAAGACAGGATCGACCTCTTACCAAGGGACTCTGACATCAGGCACGGCATTAGCCACCGAGTGGTATGGGCACAACTATCAGGGCCCGCTCACCAATCGTCGAAATTTCGGTGCTGTGAATATCTCGGCTTCTGGTGAGAAGGAGTCTGTTGTCTTTGCATTGCAACAATTCATCGATGTTGAGTTTCAGTATGAACCTCAAACGAAGGTCCTAACCACTTGGGTGGCACTGATTGACTGGATGATATCGCAGAGGCCATTTGATTTTACACCCGAGATCTCTACTCCTACTCTGGTGTACCAGGTGACGCTCGAGAAGAGCTCGGCCGACGGTAAGGGTCTGGCTTTTCTCATGAAGGAAATGCTTCCAATGTATCCGTTCACTTACACGACGGGAGCCATGATGTTTAGATTGCGAGGAACCTAATGGGTATCGTCGACGGTCAACCAGTAGACGCAGCAAACTCAAACCCGGCATGGATAGATGCCAATGCCGATGACTTCACTGTGGGTAAGCTCGGTGTCAAGGATCCAGACTCGGCAACATCCGGTCCGTTTATTATCAACATTCAGCGCGAACACAATGCCACGTCTAGTTACACCGGTCTCCCGATTAATTCGGTAAAGACGATAAAGCCCGCATGGACGCACAACGAAGTAGGCACGGCAACTGATGATCTATTAACTCGTGTAGATTTGATCACATTCAAGTTTAACGGTACTTCCGGTCACGCTCATTCCGGTGTCGATGGCGATGGCACGAAGGTAAATGCGTTTAATTTAGCTGCGGTTCCATTGCGAGGATATTTTCAGCAAGCCACAGATCTCACAGGAGTCACCGGAACATCGACTGATGTCTCGACTGCGATGGCTGGAAAGACCGCATCATCTGGAACAGCATCAACCGGCGTGGTGGTCACCACTTCGTTTAACCGGATGATCCTTAGACAATCGACCGGGGCAAATGCCAACGAGCTCTTTGAGGATGCCTCAGGTAACGACGTCTATGGACGGTTGACGTTTGCAGCCAGTGTTTGGACGCTAAGTTATTTCTCTCTCGTCGGAAACGTTGAGACGGTCTACTCGTTCGTAGGATCAAATGGCGTGCGGTGGTATTACCAAGAGCTGTTTAATCCCATGGTCAATCCACCGACCTATGATGCGAACGCGATCA
>Ga0137396_10000266_pt1 | contig 23268 bp, 20 predicted proteins | sample czc16metaG_FD_108284 | JGI IMG/M metagenome (GOLD analysis project Ga0137396, IMG submission 108284) | Vadose zone soil microbial communities from Angelo Coast Range Reserve, California, USA - czcobulk3.16 metaG | ecosystem: Environmental > Terrestrial > Soil > Vadose zone | place: USA...
CGAGCACTCCGCCGCTCGCGGTCATCAAGCACTCGTTCACGAAGCACGACGGCGAGCACCTGACCAAGACGCCGGGGTCAGCTCGGCCGTTGACCTTCGGCCCCAGGCGGTCCGTGCCGTGAAGGAGCAGCAGACGTCGAGCCGCCTCAAGAGCGACTTCGTGTTCTGCTCCAGCGTCGGCGGTCCCCTGGATCGAGCATTACTACCGCTTCATCCCGAACCTCACCCGGCAGGATGGCTCGGCATTCGACAAGGCAGCGGCGCAGTTCGGGCTGTAGGAGCAGCGATGCACGGCAGAAAAACGGCAGAAGCTACGGCAGAAACTCAAAGAGGTTACGGGCTCGATGTCCCGTAACCCCTCGTCGCGTTTATGGAGCGGCCGACCGGATTCGAACCGGCGACGTCCAGCTTGGGAAGCTGGCATTCTGCCACTGAATTACGGCCGCCCGGCGCCCCTATCTTACACCGATCCGGTCGACGCTATTTTCCGTCCTTGAGCGACATGTTGTACGCCTGCAAAACTTCGTCGCTGCGCGCCTTCCAGTTGAGCCGCTTGGCGACCCCGTAGAGGTCGATCTGCTGGTAGAGCGGCACCGCTGGCATCTCCTCGACCCAGAGCCGGTTGATCCGGTGGTACTGCTCGAGGCGCTTCTTGTCGTCCATGATGGTCTGCGCTTCGTCGAGCATCCGGTTGAAGTCTTCGTTGAGCCAGTTCACGAAGATTCCCGGCGATCGGAACAGCGGGACGTACACGGTCTCGGCATCCATCGTTCCGGTCCCCCAGCCGATCAGCCAGACCGGGCCGGCCTTGTGGACGTAGACCATGTTGTTCAGGTACGTCACGAAGTCGTACGTGCGGAGCGTGGTCTTGATGCCGGCCTTGGTGAGCTGGCCGGCCACCGCCTCGGCCACCTCGGCGTCGCGTACGTAACGGCCGCGCGGACCGTGCAGGGTGATCTCGACGCCGCTCGCGAAGCCCGCGTCGGCCAGGAGCTTCTTGGACTTGGCGACGTCCAGCTTGATGGGCTGGAGCTTGGGGTCGAAGCCGAAGTGCATCGACGGCAGCATCGTCGCAACACGCACGCCCTTGCCGTCGAGCACGGTCTTGATGAGCTCGTCGGCGTCGATCGCGTAGGCGATCGCCTGCCGGACGCGCTTGTCGGCGGTCGGCCCGTTGTAGGGCCCGGTGGCCTTGTGCTGCGCGTCCATCTGGTGCGAGTAGATCATGAGCTGGATCGTGCGGATCGACGGCGCCGTCGAGAGGAAGAGCTTCGGATGCTTGTCGATGATCGCGCCCAGATGCGGCGGGATGTTCACGGCCAGATCGATCTCGCCGTTCTGCAGGGCCGCGACGCGCACCGCGTCGTCGGGAATCGGGCGAAAGACCACGGTCTTGATCTGCGGCGCCCCGCGCCAGTAGGCGTCGTTCGCTTCCAGGACGATCTCTTCGTCCTTCGACCAGCGGAGGAACTTATAGGGGCCGGTGCCGATCGGCTTCTTCGAGAAATCGGCGGTCTCCTTGCCGGCCGATTCCTTGGGCGGCAACATCCCGCTCTGGGGGAACGTCATCACGGGGAGGAAGGTCGGCCAGGGCTTCTTGGTGTGAACCCGGATCGTGTACGGGTCCACGATCTCGACCCGATCGAGCGGCGTGAAGAACGCGGCGCCGCGAAGCTTGCCCTGCCCCTGCGCCAGACGCTCGAGCGAGAACTTCGCCGAATCGGCGTTGAACTCTTCGCCGTTGTGGAACTTCACTCCCTTGCGCAGCTTGACCTCCCACGCCGAGGGCGGAACGAACTTCGGCATCTCGGTGGCGAGGTTTGGAACGATCTTCAGATTCTGGTCACGCTCGTAGAGCGTGTCGAAGATGTGCCGCCCGACGTTCGACGCCGGGCTCTCCGACTGATTCGCCATGTCGAGCGTCGTGGGATCGACGCCCTGGGCGATGATGACCTTGCCGGCCGGTGCCGCGCCCGCTGCCATTGGCAGCAGAAGGACGACGGCGGCGATCACGATTTTCCACACGCTCATCAGCGAGCCTCCTCGACCGAGAGGTTAGATTTCTCGAGTTTCCGCTACTCTAGGGTTCGCCCGAAGGCGAGTCAAGGTACGCGAGCGCCTCCTCGCGGGTGGTGACGAGCCCCAGGCCCTGCGCCTCGCGCGCGCGCTCCAGCAGTCGGCCGACCTCAGGGCCCGGCGGGATGCCGAAGCGCGCCATGACGTCCTCGCCCCGCACGAGCGGCGCCGCGGCGGAGCCGGCACGCGGTGTCTCCTCCCATCCCTGCAAGAGGTCGCGGACGAGCGATGCCCGACGCCAGATCGAACGGGGCGACACACCGGTCACCGCGGCGGCGTCCACCAGGGTCAGCAGCAAGAGATCGCGCGTGTCCTCGCCCAGGTCGCGGTAGAAGCGGTAGCGGGCCCTCGGCGTCACCCGGCCGGCGGCGGCCAGATGCATGAGACGCAGATGATGACGGACCAGCCGCTCGAGGACACCGCGGGCGCGCACCGGAAGCCGCAGGCGCTCGGCGATGTCGCGGGCCCGGGCGGCGCCCAGCACGTCGTGCTCGAAGAATCGGATTCGGCCGTCGATCAGCCGCCGCGTCTCCGGCTTGGACACATCGTGGAGGAGCGCGGCGAGCTTGAGGACCTGCCCTCGGCGCACGCCGCCGCCGAGCTCCTCGGCCATGTGCGCGGCGAGCTCCTCGCCGTACGGCCGGAGCTCGCGCAGCTCCTCGACCAGGATGTCGGCTCCCGCGACCGCCCGCAGCGAGTGCTCGAGCACGGGAAACCGGTGCGGTGCCGGCTGGGTCGATCCACGCATCGGCTCGATCTCCGGCACGATCACGCCGAGCAACCCGAGCGCATCGAGGCGCCGGAGAGCGGGCGCCGCACGCGGCAGCGTGAGCAGCGCGAGCAGCTCGTCGCGGATTCGCTCGGCGGCGACGCCGGCCAGGCCCGGCGCGGCCACGCGGATCGCCCGGACCGTGCTCGCGGTCAGCCGAAATCCGAGGGCGGCTTCGAGCCTGACGCCGCGTAGCGTGCGCAGCGGATCCTCGGTGAGGACGCGCGGCTCGTGGACGCGAAGCCGGCGGGAACGGAGGTCGGCGAGTCCTCCGGTCGGGTCGATCACGCCGGCGCGCCCCCGGCTCAAGAGCTCACGCACCGGGACCGCCAGCGCGTTCACGGTGAAGTCGCGCGCCGCGAGATCGTCTTCCAGGGTCGGCGCCCGCCAGTCCGTCACGTCGAGGCACATCCCGCGCGTGAGCACCCGTGCGGCTCCGCGATCCGGGCAGAGGGGAACGGACGCGCCGCCGAGACGCGCGGCCACCCGGCGCGCGATGTCGAGCGCGCCCGATTCGACCGCGACGTCCAGATCGGCCGGCGCCGGTCGCCGAGCGCGAGGCAGCTTCGCGTCACGGACCGCGCCGCCGACGAGCACCGGGGACCGCGAGCGACCGGCGGCTGACTGCACGGCGCGCAGCAGCGTACGCGCGCCGGGGGTGAGATCCTCGAGCTGGAAGACGGCGGTGCTCACGACACGAGGCGCCGGAGCCGGCGGCCCTGAACGCCTGCCACGCGGCTACCCGAGCTCGATGCCTCGAGCTCCGATCCGGTACTCGACGATCTCGTCGCTCATCGCGCTGCCGCGGTGCTTGACGACGCAGAGCATGCGCGCCAGCCGATTGCCAACGCGCTCGCTGCCGAGGACCAGAATCGTGTTCGCGGTGGCGCCGATGTCGCCGGTAGCGACCTTGCGCGCCAGCAAGTCCTCGATCCGCGTCTCCTCCGTCGTGACCAGGAGCAAGGTCGTGATGGCCGTGTGGTCGTAGAGGTGCGAGTCGATGAACGCGCGGTACTTCCACACCGGCAGGCAGATCTCCATCCCGAGCGTCTCGGCGTCCCGGTGGATGGTCTTTCGATAGAGCTCGTCGAACACGAAGAATTGGATCGAGTCCGCGGGCGAATCCATCGGCTCGACGCCGTCGACCACGACCCGCCGCGCGCCGGCCGCGCAGTGGAAATAGACGAACGGCCGCACCGTGTAGAGCGCGTGGTTGTAGGCGGCCTTCCAGTTCCAGTCGAACTCCCAGCCACCGTCGGGTGTCGGCACCTGGAAATCGCGGATCCGTCCTACCCACTTCAGGGTATTGGAGTAGCTCGCCTCCATCTGGCCGGGCGGCGGGTACGGATCGGTCATCGGGGTGACGGTATGCGTCCACGGCGTGAGCGACCAGTCGAAGAGGCGCGCCGCGTACTCGTCGTGCTGCTGCGAGTCGCCTCGCCCGTTCAGGTCGAGCACGATGCCAGGCGCGTCGTCGGCGACGCGCCCGTGATCGGCGAACGTGAGCCCGAGATGGGTCTTGCCGATTCCGGTGGCGCCGTAGACCACGGTGAGCGTGCCGGGCAGCAGACCGCCGTCCAGCATCGTATCGAGCTTGGGAATGCCGGTCGAGACGCGCGTGGCCACGGCCGCCGATTCTACACCGACCGGCCCTTGGTCGCGAATTGCCGCTCGTAGAGCGCGCGCAGCTCGTCGAGCGTCGTGGCCTGGCTGGGCGCCTTGTCGTCGCGAATGCGCGTGATCCGCGCGAACCGAAGCGCCATGCCCGAGCGATAGGTCGGGCTCTTCTGGATCTCGTTGTAGGCGACCTCGACGACCACCTCGGGCCTCACCCGGACGGTGTAGCCGTCGTCGCGCTCCGCCAGCGTCCAGAGGCGCTCGGTCATCTCGATGAACTGCCGGTCGGTGAATCCTTTGAATGTCTTGCCGACGTCCGCGAAGGTTTCTCCGTCGCGAACGGCCAGATGGTAGTTCGAAAGCCACTGACTCCGCCGGCCCGAGCCCCGGTCGACGGCGACGATGACGCAGTCGACCGTCTCGGCCGTCTTCAGCTTGAACCAGCGCTTGCCGCGGCCGCCCGGCTCGTAGGTGCTGCGAAGGTCCTTCGCCACGAGGCCCTCGTGCCCGGCCGCCAGGGCCATGGCCTGGAACTCGCGGGCCGCCTCGGGGGTAGTCACCAGCCGGCGCTCGGCCAGATGGCGTCCCCCGGTCACGCGGGTCAGGGCCTCCCAGCGCTTCGCGTACGGCTCGTCGATCAGCGAGTGGCCGTCGGCCATGAGGCAGTCGAAGAAGTGGAGGGTCAGCGGCATCTCGCGCACGAGGCGATCGACCTCGTGGACGCGCCGGAACCGGCGCATCAGCTCCTGGAAGGGCAGCGGCCGCCCGGCGGCGTCGAGCGCCAGGACTTCGCCGTCGAGGATGAGGGGCGCGGCCACGAGCTCGCGCCGGGCTGTGTCCACGACGTCGGGGAGGCTGCGGGTGACGTCGGAAAGCCGGCGGGTCCAGATCCCGACTCGTTCACCGTCGCAGTGCAGCTGGATGCGCGCGCCGTCGTACTTGTACTCGAGCGCGGAAGTACCGCCGTGGGCTTCGAGCACTTGGTCGAAATCCTCGGCGATCTGCGCGAGCATCGGCAGCAGTGGAACGAACGGGCGCACGCTCGCCGACGTGAGCGCCGCGGCGCCGCCACGGGCCGCCTGCACCGCCACCGCGGAGAGGTCCCCGAGCCGCAAGGCCGCGCGCCGCGTGCTCTCGAGCGGCGCCTCGAAGGCGCGCGCGATGGCTTCGAGCACGAGCCCGTCCGAGACCCCCGTTCGCATCTCGCCCGTGATGATGCGCTGGAGCGTCTCCCGCTCGTCCGCCGATGCCCGAGCCGCGAGCGCACGCAACAGATCGTCGCGGATTCGACGCGAGCCGGCGCCACCGGCTTCGGCGACCTCGCCGAACGCCACCGCGACGTCCCCGAGCGACAGCGACGTTCCCGCGGCGGGCGCGTCGGTGAGCGACGGCAACCAGCGCACTCCGAGCACGCGCGGATCGGACTGGGGAAACGCCCGGCCCGTGAGGAACGCGACGGCGGCGCCGACGGTATCAGGGGGAAGGGCCCGCAGATAGTCCGCGAGCAGAGCGAGCTTGTCGAGCCGGCCCGGCCTGGTGCGTAGCCGCCGGCAGAGATCCGCAAGTCGGGCGAATTCGACCATTCCGAGAATCATTATAAGGATTCTTGACTTGGCCTCCGGCGCGGCCCTACTTTCGTTTCATGCGTCGCCGCCGTGTTCTGTACGACGCGACTTCGCGCGAGGCGGCGACCGCCGCCGAGCTTGTCCGTGGCGAATTCGACGTGGTCCCGCTGTCCTCGTCGACCGACCCCGCCGCGGAGGGACCTACCGTCGTGCTGGTCGGTCGTGACGGGCTCGCCCTGCGCCCGGACGAGATGCCGCTTCGCATCGTGGCGCTGGTCGATGCGGGTGCCGCGGGGCCGTGGCCGTCTCACTGGTATTCGCTGCTCCCGGTGGGCGTGAGCGCGCCGATCCTCTCGCGCGCCGTCGAAAACGCCTTCGCGGATCTCGATCGCGCCGCCGAGATGACGCGGCTCGACCGCGAGCTCTCGGAGCTGAACGCGATCGGCATCCGGCTCTCGGCCGAGCGCAATCCGCGCGATCTCATCGAGACCATCCTGACCAAGGCGCGCGAGATCACGCACAGCGACGCCGGCTCGCTCTACCTGGTCGAAGAGGCGCCCGACGGTACGCGCGATCTCCGCTTCGTCCTCGCCCAGAACGATTCGGTCGACATTCCGTTCAGCGCCGCGCGGCTGCCGCTCACCAGCGAGAGCGTCGCGGGACACGTCGCGCTGACGGGCGCCATCCTCAACCTCGAGGACGCCTACAGGCCGCCGGGGGGCGCGCCGTTCCACATCAACCGGTCGTTCGACGAGGAGACCGGCTATCGCACGCGGTCGATGCTGGTGGTGCCGATGCGCACGCCGGAGGGCGAGACCATCGGCGCGCTCCAGCTGATCAACTGCAAGCCCGACTTCTCGGCGCGCTTGAGGTCGGATGAGGCGATCGAGGCCACGGTGCAGCGCTTCACCGCGCGCCACGAACAGCTCGCCGGCTCGCTCGCCTCGCAGGCGGCCGTGGCCATCCAGAACCGTCGCCTCTACGAGAACATTCGCGAGCTCTTCGAAGGCTTCGTGAAGGCATCGGTCACCGCGATCGAGTCGCGCGACCCGACGACCTCGGGCCATTCCGCCCGTGTCGCCAACCTCACGGTGGGTCTCGCCGCGGCGATCGACCGCTCCGACGCCGGGCCCTACCGCGCCACTCACTTCAGTCCCGAGGAAATGACGGAGCTCCGCTACGCCGCCCTTCTGCACGATTTCGGCAAGGTCGGGGTGCGCGAGCAGGTGCTGGTGAAGGCGAAGAAGCTCCTGCCCGGCGAGCTCGACCGCATCCGCCAGCGCGTGGAGCTGATCAGGCGTGGCGTCGAGCTCCGCTACGCCGGCAAGAAGCTCGAGCACCTTCTGGAGAAGGGCCGCCGGCGCTACGCGACCCAGGCCGCGGCCTTCGACGCCGAGCTCGCCGCCTACGTCGCCGAGCTCGACCAGAGCCTCGCGCGCATCGTCGCGGCCAACGAGCCGGCCGTGCTGCCGCGCGACTTCGCCGCCGGCATCGAGCGCTTGGCGCTCAACCTCTTCGAGGATCATCTGGGCAACCGCGAGGCCGTCATCACGCGCGAGGAGGCGGAGATCCTCGCGATTCCCCGGGGGAGTCTCACGCCGGCAGAGTTCAAGGAAATCCAGTCCCACGTGATCCACACCTACGAATTCCTCACGCGGATCCCGTGGACGCGGGAGTTCCGGCGCATCCCGGAGATCGCCCGCTCGCACCACGAGAAGCTCGACGGCACGGGCTATCCCGAGGGACGCCGGCGCGACGAGATCCCCGTCCAGTCCAGGATGATGACGATCGCCGACATCTACGACGCGCTCACCGCCGGCGATCGTCCCTACAAGAAGGGCATCGCGAAGGAAGAAGCGCTCGACATCCTGGACCAGGAGCGACAGGCCGGCCACCTCGACGGAGCACTGCTCGACGTCTTCGTCGAGGCGAAGATTTACGAGCAGGCGCTCGCGCCGGCCGTCAGCCCCTCAGCAACAGACAGACGCCGCCCCATGCGATGAGCGCGCCGAGCGCCACGAGCGCTCGCAGGACTTCTCGCCCGGCCCGCAAGCTCTGCAGGTGTTGAGTAGTTTTCGCCAAAAAAAACGCGCGCGATCCGCGACGATGGAGCAACGCGTACGTGACTGCATGCGAGCTCATCTCGACCTCCTTCTACACCTTCGTGACTGCCTAGAGCCTTGTGACTTCGAGCCGGCGCGCCGACGGGGCCCGGGGCTCCGATCTAAACAATTTCACCGGTAAGTAAGCCGGGTGGGGGCATCGGGGGAGCGGCGATCGCTCCCCCCGATCTAGGTCAAAAGCCGCGGAGTAGGCCGATGACTTTGCCGAGAATCGTGACCGAGCGTCGGGCCGGATCGACGATGATCGGCGCCATGGTCTGGTTCTCGGGCTTGAGCACGACGCGCGATCCGTCGCGCAGAAATCGCTTCACCGTCGCCTCGGTCTCACCGCCCGCCTCGGATTCGACCATCGCGACCACGATGTCGTTCGGCTGAGCCGAATCCTGGCGCCGGACGAGCACGAGATCGCCATCGCAGATGTGGGCCTCGATCATCGACTCGCCACGTACGCGGAGCGCAAAGACGTCCTCGCCGCGTCCCGGCAGCGATGCCGTCGCGATCGGCACGTCGCCCTCGCGATTCTCCTGAGCCAGGAGCGGCGAGCCCGCGGCGATCCGGCCGAGGATCGGTACCGAGTGGTGCGTTCGCCCCGGGCCGGTCATGTCGGGAAGCGTCAGAGCCCGCGACGTCCGACCCACGCTTGGGCGCCGCTGCAGCTCCCCTTTGCGCTCGAGCGCCCGCAAGTGGTCGAACGCGGCCCGCGGCGTGATCCGGAACCGCGCGCCGAGCTCGCGCACCGTCGGCGGCACTCCATGCTGGACCTGGAAGCTCCGCATGAAGCCTAGAACCTCCCGCTGCCGGCTCGTCAACTCACGCATTCGTCGTCCTCCGTGCCGCGCAGTATCACTCAACTGGTGTTGACTAGTCAACAAAAAGCGAGTGCCTCGATCGGCCGGTCGAATCTGGGCTCAGGAAGCGAGGGCTACGCCGGCTCCCAGGGCTCGCACACGGGGCACGTCGTGAACCCCTGCTCGCGCGCCTCGGCGACGTGCTTGAAGTAGGCGCGCTCGGCTTCGGGAATCCGCGAGACCCAGGCGCAGTCGCTCTTGTGGAAGAGACGCGAGGACCGCTGCGCGCAGTAGGGCTCGCCAGGCTCCACGGCGACGGAGGGCGCGGGCTCGACGGTCGTGCTCAGGGCTTCTGTATCCGACGGCAGCGCCGCCGGCGCCGGTTCGACAGGTGTGGACGCGGGCTGGATGATCGGATCGGGATCGTTGATGTGCAGGTTGGTCTCGACGGTCGACCTGAACTCGTCGCTCGCACGGCGGAACTCGCGGAGTGCGCGACCGATCATCCTTCCGAGCTCGGGGAGTTTCCCCGGCCCGAAGACCAGAAGGGCCAGCACCCCGATGACGAGCATCTCCTGAAAACCGATGTCGAACATCGCGGCTAGAGTAACACGCGCTCCGAGCGCTAGCCGACCCCGGCGAGCCTCGCCAGCTCGGCAAACGAGCTCACGATCACGTCGGCCGCGCCGGCCGGCGCGCCACCCGCGGGGGCGTAGAGGACGGTCGGCATGCCGACCGCCCTGGCGCCCTTGATGTCGGACGGAATACTGTCGCCGACCATCGCGGTCGTGGCCGCCGTGAGGCCGAGGCGCTCGAGGGCCATCCGGAAGAGGGGGGGCTCGGGCTTGCCGACGACGATCGGCTGGACACCGGCCGCCACGGCGACGGATTGCACGATCGAGCCGCAGCCCGGCAGAAAGTCTCCGCCCTCGATCGGCAAACGCGGATCCACGTTCGGTGTCACGAGCAGCGCCCCGCGCGCGGCGGCCCGCGCCGCGGCGGTGAGGCGCTCGTAGCTCAGATCGAAGTCGTTGCCGACGGCCACGACGGTCGCCGCGCGATAGTCCTTCACGTCCACCAGCTCGTGACCGGCCCGCGCGATGACGGCGCCCATCTCGGGCGCGCCGATGGCGAGGACCCTGGAGGGCCCGCAGCGCTCGCGGATCACGTCGCCGATGATCTCGAGCGGTGTCAGCACGTGCTCGGCGACGGTGACCCCGAGCCGATGTAGCCGCGCGCGCAGATCGCCGCCCGTGGCGCGCGAGTTGTTCGAGACGAAGGCGAGCGCGCGTCCGCTGCGGTGGAGCGCGGCGAGCGTCTCACCCGCCCCGGGGTTGAGGACGTCACCGTTCCAGACGCAACCGTCGAGGTCGAACACGAACCCGCGAAGGGTCGAGAGATTCAGGGCGGACACGAGCGCTAGGCCTCCGTCCGCGCGAACTCGTCGATCGCCGCCGCGTAGACCTCGCGGGTCCGCTCGGCGACGCTGCGCCAGCTGAACTGCGCCTCGACGCGGAGCCGGCCCGCGCGCCCCATCGCGCGGCCGCGCGCGGGATCTTCGAGCAGGCCGCGGATCGCCGCGGCCAGGGCCTCGGGCTGGGCCGGCTCGACGAGCACGCCGGTCTTGCCGTCCTCGACCACCTCGACGATGCCGCCGACCGCCGAGGCGACGACCGGCGTCTCGCACGCCATCGCCTCCAGGTTGATCAGGCCGAAGGGCTCGTAGACCGACGGGCACACGAAGACCGCCGCGTGGCTGTAGAGCTGGACCACCTCGCTCACCGGGACCATCTCGCCGATCCACACCACGTTCGGGTGTTCCGGCAGCACTCGCTTGAGCCGCGCCTCGATCTCGGGCGTGTCGGGGGCGGAGGCGCACAGGACCACCTGAACGCCCGGCGGAAGCTTCGGCGCCGCCTCGAGCAGATGAAAGATTCCCTTCTGGTCGGTGATGCGCCCGACGAACAGCACGTAAGGCTCGCGCACGCCCCGGCGCGCCAGCGCGTCGCGGGCCTGGGTCCGCCGGAACCGGTCGGGATCGATCCCGTTGTGGATGACGACCACTTTGGCCGGATCCACCTGGAAGTGCTCGAGGATGTCGACGCGCATGCGCCGCGAGACCGCGATGACCCGGTCGGCGGCCTCCACCGCGGTCTTCTCGATCCAGCTCGACAGAAGGTAACCACTGCCGAGCTGGTCGGCCTTCCAGGGCCGGAGCGGCTCCATGCTGTGGAGGGTCACGCAGAGCGGGATCCGATGGAGCATGCGGATCCAGAGGCCCGCCATGTCCGCGTACCAGGTGTGCGCGTGGGCCACCTGGGCGTCGACGGGATCGCGCGCCATCGCGAGCGCGATCGAGAGCGTCTCGAGCGTCGGCGCGTAGAGCGGCTTGTCTCGCCCCGGCCCAACCCGATCCCACGGCGTGTAGCCGCGCAGCGCGATCTGCTCGGTCGACTCGGTCGCGGCGCGCTCACCGAAGCAGCGGACTTCGACCGGCATGAGCCGGCTGAGCGCCTCCGCGAGCTGCCCGACGACGACTCCCGCGCCACCGTAGATGTGCGGCGGATATTCGCGGGTGAGAAGGAGGGCTTTCACGAGCGGTCTGTGCCCTCCGCCTGGTCGTCCTCGCGGCGTTCGAGCTTCCGCGCGACGGTGCGCACGTCGATCCCGAGCAGCTTGGCCGCCTGCGTCTTGTTGCCCCCGGTGATGCGGAGCGTCTCGTCGAGCAGTCGCTGCTCGATCTCGGCGAACGGGGTACCGACCAGTTCGAGAATCGCGTCGCGCGGCGGGCGCTACACACCCGCGACCTCTTCGGGCAGGTCCTCGGCGTCGATCCGATCCTTGCGGGCGAGCAGCACCGTGCGCTCGATGAGGTTTTCGAGCTCGCGCACGTTGCCCGGCCAGGCATAGGATTCGAGCCGCTCGAGCGCCTCGTTCGAAAAGCCCTCGAGCTTCCGACCGTTCTTGGCGGCATAGACGCGCAGGTAGTGTTGCGCGAGCACGCGGATGTCCTCGTGGCGCTCGCGCAGGGGCGGCACGCGCACGGTGATGACGTTGAGGCGGTAGTAGAGATCCTCGCGGAAGCGCTTTTCTTTCACCATCTCGGACAGATCCTGGTTCGTGGCCGCCACGATGCGGACATCGACCTGGAGCGAACGCGTTCCGCCGAGGCGCTCGAACTCGCCCTCCTGGAGCATTCTCAAGATTTTGGGCTGGGTGACCAGCGAGAGGTCGGCCACCTCGTCGAGGAAGAGCGTGCCCCCGTTCGCCAGCTCGAAGCGTCCTTCCTTGCGCCCGACGGCGCCGGTGAAGGCGCCCTTCTCGTAGCCGAACAGCTCGGATTCCAGGAGGGTCTCGGGCAGCGCCGCGCAGTTGACCGCGACGAACGGGCCGTTGCGCCGCGCCGAGCGCTCGTGGATCGTGCGCGCCACCAGCTCCTTTCCGGTGCCGCTCTCGCCCTGGATGAGAATCGTCGCCGAGCTGTCGGCGACCTGCTCGACGAGGGTCAGCATGCGGCGGAAGGAGGGGCTCGCGCCGATCATCTGCCCCTTGGCACGAATGTCCTCGAGCTGCTTCTTGAGCGCCTTGTTCTGCTCGATCAGGTCGCGCCGCTCGAGCGCCTTGTCGACCAGCTTGATGAGCTGCTCGCGACGAAACGGCTTGGTCAGGAAATCGTAGGCGCCGTCTTTCATCGCCTTCACGGCTTCCTCGACGGTTCCGAACGCGGTCAACAAGATCACGTCGACGTCCGGCATGATCGCCTTCGCGGCCCGCAGGAGCTCGAGCCCGGTCAGGCCCGGCATCCGGAGATCGGTCACGATGAGGTCGACGCCGCCGGCCTGCACGCGCTCCAGCGCGGCCCGCCCGTCGGAGGCCAGCACAACCTTGTAGCCCTCGCGGGTCAACGTCCGCTCGAGACTCTCGCGGAGCCCGGGATCATCGTCGGCAACGAGCAGGGTCGCGGGATCAGCCATTCGCCACTCGCTTGATCGGCAGCCGGATCGTGAACGTCGCGCCCAGGGGGGCGCGGTTCGTCCAGCGGACCTCGCCGCCGTGCTCCTCGGCGATCTGCCGCGTGATCGAGAGGCCGAGCCCGGTGCCCTGCGGCTTCGTGGTGAAGAACTGCTCGAAGAGCCGAGGGCCGACGTCCTCGGGAATGCCGCCGCCGGTGTCGGAGACGGCGATCTCGACCGCCTCGCCGTCGAAGCGGCTGGCGATCGTCAGCGCGCCGCCGCTCGACAAGGTCTCGAGTCCGTTCTTGACGAGGTTCAGCACAGCCTGGCGCAGGAGACCGCGATCGATCTCCATCACCGGGACGTTCGGATCGACTTCCACCCGGAGCGTGAGCCCCTGACGCGTCGCGACCGGGCGCACGAAGTCCGCCAACTCCTGCACCAGGTGGTTGATCGACTCGTCCTCGAAGTGGGGCCGTGGAAATCGCGCGAAGGCAAGATACTCCTCGGTCAGCGCATCGAGCGTGGTGACCTGGTCACGAATCGCGCTGACGAGGCCCGCCGCTTCCTTCATGTCGGGGTCGCTCCGCTCGCGGACGATGTCCTCGAGCATCTCGGCGTTGAGCTCGATGGCGCTGATCGGGTTGCGCACCTCGTGGGCGATCCTCAGCGAGAGGCGCCCCACGGTCGCCATCCGCTCGGCCACCACCAGCTCCTGCTGGGCCGTCTGGAGCCGGCTCAAGGTGCCCGTGAGTTCGTCGTTGAGCCGCTCCACCTCGCCGCGTGCCCGGCGCTCGCGGTCGGCGACCAGCCCGAGGGTGACCGCAGGCAGCCCGGCCAGCGCTGCGAGAATCAGGTGCGGCGTCCAGCCGACCCACGGGGGGACCAGCACCGTCGACCAGGCGTAGAGCCCACCCGCCACCACCGCCGCTCCCAGCCCGACCCAGGGCCCGAAGTAGTAGGCGTTGACGGCGCAGAGGGGAAAGAAGAGGAGATAGAACACGCTGTCGCCCGCCCCGGTGAGGCACAGGAGGACGAAGACGAGGAGCAGATCGATCGCAAGGGCGCCGATGAAATAGGCGCGGGTCGCCCGCGGATTGACCGTCACCAGGGCGAAGACGCCGACTTTGTAGGCCGCGAAGCAGAAGACGAGCCAGTACAGGTCGATGTCGCTGTAGCGGGGCCGGAGCGGAAAGAAACCAAGGGCCGCGAGGCCTCCGACCATCACGACGGCCAGCAGGACCGCGAAAACGCGCTCGTCGCGCTCCAGCAGCCGAAAGCTGGCGTACCACGGTTTTCGCTCGGCGGCGATCGCAGCCATCTCCACGCCGACTATAGCATTGCGGCCAATCAGGGCCGCTGGCCCCGGCGCCGAACCGCGATCGTGACCCACACCGCGACGATGACGAGGACGCCGAGAGTCACCCAGCGCTCCACCCGGCGCACGTCCGCGATCACCTGCTCGATCTGGTCCGCGAAGAGGTACGCGAGGAAGAAGCCGAACGGGACGCTCACGAGGGCGGCGACGGTGTCGGCGGCCAGGAACTTCCAGAACGGCACGCGGGCGATGCCCGCCGTGAGGAAGGCCGCGGCTCTCAAACCCATCACGTGTCGCGCCGTGAAGACGATCTTGACGCCGTGGCTCCGGTACGCCGCCTTGAGTTGCTCCTCGCGCGCCGGGCTCAGCACCCAACGGACCGGACGCCAGCCGAGGACCCGCTCCCCCCAATGGTGTCCTACCCAATAGAGGGCGACGTCGCCCGAGAGCACCCCTACAAAGCACACCGGCAGCGCGATCCACCACCGGAGGACCAGCTGATGGGACAGGACCCCGCCGGTGATGATCGGTAGCTCCTCGGGGATCGGAACGCCCAGACCGGCGAAGAAGAGAACCAAAAACAGACCGACGTAGCCCAGTTGCTCTATGAGCGAGACGACCAGATCGCACCTCGGGCAAGATTCGGTTTCCGGAATGCCGACCACAGTGTATACTCCGATAGTCCTGTGCGGTCAGAAGGAGCCCTTCCATGGCGGTGAAACTCTTCGTCGGCGGGTTGTCATTTTCCACTTCCAACGAGCGCCTGCGCGAAGCTTTCGCGGCGGCCGGCAGCGTCGAATCTGCAAGTGTCGTGACCGACCGGGACACCGGGCGATCGCGCGGCTTCGGGTTCGTCGAGATGGCGACCCCCGAGGAAGCCGAGCAGGCCATTAGCCGCCTCAACGGCACGAACCTCGACGGCCGGACTATTCAGGTCGAGAAGGCGAAGGCCCCAGGGTCAGGCGGGGGAGGCGACCGGCGCGGCGGCGGTGGCGGCGGTCGCGGTGGCTTCGGCGGCGGCGGTGGTGGCGGCGGTCGCGGCGGTTCGCGCGGCGGTCGCTGGTAGCCCCGCTCTCACTCACTAGCGTTTTTTCACTCGAGCGCGCGGGGCGGTAGTCTGCCTCCATGCGGACCGTCCTGCACACCGAGTCCTCCCACGGCCACGGCGGCCAGGAGATCCGCACGCTCGCGGAGGCGCGCTGGCTCCTAGGCCATGACTGGGGAGCGCTGATCGCCTGTCAACCCGACAGCCCGCTCCTCGCCGAGGCGAGGGCGTCGGCGATCCCGGTCGAAGCAATTCGCATGCGCGGCGCGACCGACGTCGGCGCGATCGTCCGGCTGCGACGACTCATGCGCGAGCGCGACGTGAGCATCGTCCACACCCATAGCTCGGTCGACAGCTGGCTGGCCGGTGTGGCCGCGAAGTCGCTGGGGCGTCCGGTCGTGCGCACCCGCCACGTCTCGATCCCGATCGGTCGCCGGCGCGCGCTCGTCTATCGGCTCGCCGATCGCATCATCACCAGCGGCGAAAGCGTTCGCACGATCGTGATCGCCGCCGGGATCGCGCCCGAGCGCGTGGTGTCGATCTCGGCCGGCGTCGACGGCGAGCGGTTCCACGCCGGCGTGTCGGGTCAGTCGGTCCGCAACGAGCTAGGCCTGGGCGGGGCGCCGGTCGTCGGGCTCGTCGCCAACGTCCGGGGCTCGAAAGGCCACAACATCTTCCTCGAGGCCGCGCGCGCGGTGATCGCGAGCGAGCCCGGCGCGCGATTTCTGATCGTCGGTGACGGCGTCGGCTTCGACGGGGTGTCGCGCCGCGTGCGCGACATGGGGCTCGACACGCACGTGCGCCTCACCGGATTTCGCCGGGACATCCCCGAGGTGATGGCGGCGCTCGACGTGCTGGTACTTCCCTCGATCAGATCCGAGGCGATTCCGCAGGTGATCCCGCAGGCGCTGGCCGTCGGCACGCCGGTCGTGGCGTCCACGGTCGGGGGGAGCCCCGAGCTGATCAGGGACGGTGAGAACGGCCGCCTCGTGCCGCCGGGCGATGCGAAGGCGCTCGCCGACGCGATCCTGGCGCTGCTCGGCGATCCCGCGCGCGCGCGCGCGATGGCGCGGGCCGGCCAGGCGCTGATCCGGGAGCGCTACTCGATCGACGCGACGATGACGCGCACCACGGCCGTGTACCGCGAGCTGTTCGACGCGCGAACCGCGGCGCCGCCGCCGGGGCATAGGGTTTGATATATAGAGATATTTTGATATTGTAATCGTCGTGAGCGCGGCGTCCTCGCCCGACCTCCAGTCGTTCAAGTCGGAATTCTTCAAGGCGCTGGCCCATCCGGTTCGCATCAGGATCCTCGAGGTTCTCCGCCCCCGCGAGCGCAGCGTCCAGGAGCTCCAGGCGCGGCTCGACCTCGATCAGTCGACCGTGTCGCAGCAGCTCGCGGTCCTGCGCACCAAGAACATCGTGACGGCCCGCAAGGAGGGCACGACGGTGCGGTACGAGATCCGCGATCCTCTCGTCGGCGACCTGCTCGACGTGGCCCGGCGTATCTTCAACAACCAACTCGCCGGCACCCAGACCATGCTGCGCGCGCTCCGCCAGGAGGCGCGCCGGCCGGCGCGGCGCTGATCGTGCTCCGCCAGCTCCGGACCGCGCTCCGCACGGGCATCGTCACCGAGCCGGTCGCTCCCGGCGGCGAGCTCGAACGGATCGGCGCGCGGCTGACCTCGGAGATCGCGCGGCTCTTCGGCCGCTCGCTCGCGATCCGGCAAGTCGACGCCGGCTCCTGCAACGGCTGCGAGCTCGAGATCACCGGGCTCACCGCACCGCAGTACGATCTGGAACGGTTCGGGATTCACTTCGTCGCCTCGCCGCGCCACGCCGATTGCTTGCTCGTCACGGGCCCGGTGACCCGCAACATGGCCGAGGCGCTGCGGCGTACGTGGCAGGCGACGCCGGATCCGAAGTTCGTGATCGCGGTCGGCGACTGCGGGCGGGACGGCGGTCTCTTCCGCGGGTCCTATGCGATCGTGGGCGGCGTCGCCGACGTGCTGCCGGTCGACGCGGTCATACCCGGGTGCCCGCCCTCGCCGGCGGCGCTCCTCGCCGGCCTGCTCGAGGCGATTGGCCGGCTCGCGCGATGACCCGGCTCGCCTATGGATTGGTCGCGCTCATCGGCATCGCCGCCGCCGGCCTGGGCGGCTACGGCGTCGTGGGCGGGGCCGGCACGCTTCGGCTGGCGTGGCTGGTGCCGCTGGGCGGTCTCGAGCTCACGCTCGACCCGCTCGGCGGATTGTTCCTCGGATTGATCGGCTTCGCCGCGGTGCCGGCGTCGGTCTATGCCATGGGCTACCCCGACGGCGACGGGCGGGGCCGGTTCGCCTATGTCGTCTTCGTGGTGTCGATGTGCCTCGTGCCGGTCGCCGCGAACGCGATGACCTTCGTGATCGCGTGGGAGCTGATGTCGCTGGCGTCCTACTTTCTGGTGCTCCACGATCGTGAGTCCGAGGAGTCGATTCGAGCCGCCTGGATCTACGCCGTCATGACCCATGTCGGCCTCGCCTGCCTCCTCGCGGGCATGCTCCTGCTTGGCGCCGACCTCGGAAGCCTGAGGTTCGCTGACTGGCGGGTCTCGGCGCCGGCCCTGGATCCCACCACGCGCAATGCGGTCTTCGTCCTGCTGGCGCTGGGCTTCGCGGGCAAAGCCGGGGTGATTCCCCTGCATGTCTGGCTGCCGCTCGCTCACCCGGCCGCGCCGAGCCACGTGTCGGCGCTCATGTCGGGCGTCATGATCAAGCTCGGCATCTACGGGCTCCTGCGCGTGACCCTCGACTGGCTCGGATCCGGCCCGCCCTGGTGGGGTGTCGCGCTCCTGATCGCGGGCGCCGTTTCGTCGGTGATCGGCGTGCTCTACGCGGTCGTCGAGCAGGACCTCAAGCGGCTTCTGGCCTTCTGCAGCATCGAGAACATCGGGATCATCCTGCTCGGCATCGGGAGCGCCGCGCTCTACCAGGTCGCCGGTCTCGAGGCGCTCGCCCTCCTCGGGTTGGTCGCGGCGCTCTATCACACCGTCAACCACGCGGTGTTCAAGGCGCTCCTCTTTCTGGGCGCGGGCGCCGTCGTCCACGCGACCGGCACACGGAACATGGAGGCGATGGGCGGCCTCATCAAGCGGATGCCGTGGACCGCCGCCTGCTTCCTGGTTGGCTCGTCGGCGATCGCCGCGCTACCGCCGCTCAACGGCTTCGTGAGCGAATGGCTCACGTTTCTGGCCCTCTTCCAGAACACGCGCCTCGATGCAGTCGGGCAGAATGTGGTCTTCACTCTCGGGATCGCCAGCCTCGCGCTGACCGGCGGTCTGGCGATGGTCTGCTTCGTCAAGGCGTTCGGCATCACGTTCCTGGCCCTGCCCCGGAGCGATGCCGCCGCCGGCGCCCACGAGGCGAGCCCGCCGATGCGTGTCGCCATGCTCGCGCTCGCGGCCGCCTGCGTCGCGCTCGGGTTGGGGCCGACCCTCGTCGTCCCGGCGTTCGGGTCCGTCGCCGCCTCCCTCCTGCGAACCACGCCGCCGGCGGCCGGAGGGACCTGGCTGACCTTGCGCGTGTCGGGTGACTTCGCGAGCCTCTCCACGGTGGCGATCGCCGTCTCCATCGCCGTGTCGCTCCTCGTGCCGCTCCTCGCATTACGGCTCGTCGGTGCTTCGCGCCGGACGCGGAGCTACGAGACCTGGGGCTGTGGCCGCATCGTGCAGACGGCGCGGATGGAGTACACGGCTACCGCGTTCGCCAACCCCTTCAAGCGCGTCTTCGATTTCTTCTATCGGCCCACGAAGCGCCTCGACATCGAGTTCCACCCCGAGTCGCGTTTCTTCGTCGAGCGGATCGAATATGAGAACCCGACCCGCTCGATCTTCGACGACTGGCTCTACCGCCCCGCGCTCGATCTCCTCCACAGCGTGGCGCGCGCCGTCGGCGCGCTGCAGTCGGGCAGCGCGAACCAGTATCTGGCCTACATCCTGGCGGCCCTGCTGCTGATGCTGGTGCTCGCGTGATCGCCGAGGTCGCCGGCGCCATCGTGCAGGTCCTCGTCGTCGGCGCCGGAGCGCCCCTGCTGGTCGGCGCGCTCCGGACGCTCAAGGCGCGTCTCGTGGGTCGTCGCGGACCGAGCCCGTGGCAGCCCTACGCCAATTTGCGCAAGCTCCTCGCGAAAGAGGCGGTCGTCTCGACGACCACCTCCTGGGTGTTCCGCGCCACCCCGTACATCCTCGCGGCTACCCTGCTGGTGACCGGGCTCATCGTCCCGGTCACGACGACGCGGCCACCGCTGGCGTTCGCCGGCAACATCATCCTTCTCGTCTACCTCTTCATGCTCGGCACGTTCTTTCTCGCGCTGGCGGGACTGGACGCCGGCAGCGCGTTTGGCGGCATGGGCGCGAGTCGTGAGGTCGCCGTCGCGGCGCTCGCCGAGCCGACGGTCATCGTCGCGGTGTTCGCGCTCGCGCTGCGTGCCGACACCATCGACCTCGGACGCATCGTGGAGCGTTTCAGGGGCGAGCCGTGGCTGGCGGCCAATCCGGCCCATCTGCTGGCGTTCGCGGCGTTCTTCATCGTCATGCTGGCCGAGACGGGGCGACTTCCGGTCGACAACCCGGCGACGCACCTCGAGCTGACCATGATCCACGAGGCGATGGTGCTCGAGTACTCGGGCCGATACCTGGCGCTCGTCGAGTGGGCGGCGGCGATGAAGCTGTTCCTGTTCATGACGCTCCTGGCGAACCTCTTCGTCCCGTGGGGCCTGCGGGAGCCCACCGGGCCCGTGGCGGTGCTCCTGGGCCTCCTGGCGCTGGCCGGCAAGCTCGCGCTTCTCACGACCGCCGTCGCCGTGCTGGAAACCGGGGTGGCGAAGCTCAGATTGTTCCGCGTTCCCGAGCTACTCGCCGGATCGTTCGCGCTCGCCTTCCTCTCGCTCATGGCCGTGTTCCTCGTTCGATGACGACCGCAGCGAACCTCCTGGCGTTCCTCGGGCTCGTGATCACGCTGCTGATCGTCTGGCGACAGAGCTGGCCGGCGCGCCTGCGGCTCTTCGTCGCGCAATCGCTCTTGCTGGCGGCGCTGGCGAGCACGGTCGGCGTGCTGGCGCAGCGACGCGGCCTCTTGCTGGTGGCCGCGGTCGTCGTCGTCGTCAAGGGGTTGATCATCCCGCGCGTTCTCGCCCGGATCGGCGCGGGGACTGCCGTGCGCCCCGTCGCGCCCGGCCGGTCATCGGGAATCACGCTCCTGGTGGCGGGCGGGCTCGTCGTCGCCGCCTACGTCATCATGCTGCCGGTCACGTCGGCGGCGGAGCTGCCGACAGGGCGCGCGATCCCGCTGGCGTTCGCGATGGCGCTGATCGGCCTCGCGCTCTGCGTCACCGGCCGCGACGCGCTGGGGCACATCCTCGGCTTCCTCGTCTTCGAGAACGGGATCTTCGGTCTGGCGATCCTCGCGACGTACGGCCTGCCCGGCATCGTGGAGGCCGGTGTCTTCCTCGATGTGCTGGTGATCGTACTCATCATGGAGGCCGTGGTCGTCCAGGTGCGCCGAGAGCACGACTCGATCGACGTCGATCGTCTCCGGGAGCTCCGGGGATGATGCTCCTCGCCCTCCTGGTGATCCCGCTCTCCGGGGCCGCGCTCTCATGGCGCGCGGTCGGTCGGCGCGCGACGGCGCTGCACACGGTGACGGCGGTGCTGACCCTGATGGGCGCGCTCGCCGTCGCCGTGACGGTGAACCGGGGCGAGCCGCTGGTGGCGTTCGACGGCTTCCTCCGTGCCGACGCCTTGTCGGCGTGGATGATCGCCCTCATCGGCATCGTCGCCGCGCTCGCCGCCTCGGAGGCCCCCCGGTACGTCGCGCACACGGCGCCGGGCCGCTTCTATCCGCTCTTCCACCTGTTCGTGTTCACGATGCTGCTCGCCGTCTCGACCGACGACGTCGGCCTCATGTGGGTCGCGGTCGAGGGCACCACCCTCGCGTCGGTCTTCCTCGTCAACTTCGAACGCACGCGCGCCTCGCTCGAGGCGTCCTATAAGTACCTGCTGATCTGCTCCGTCGGCATCGCCATCGCGTTCCTGGGGACCGTCCTCGTGTACTTCGCCGGGATCGAGCAGTTCGGCGACGAGGTCCACGACCTCCGATGGACGACGCTCCTGCTGCTCGCGCCCGGGCTCTCGCCACGGGTCATCGAGCTCGCGTTCGTGTTTCTCGTGGTCGGGTATGGCACGAAGGCCGGGCTCGCGCCGATGCACACGTGGCTACCCGACGCCCACAGCGAGGCGCCGGCCCCGGTGAGCGCGCTCATGTCGGGCGTGCTGCTGAGCGTCGGCGTGTACGCGATCCTGCGATTCAAGCCGGTCGTGGACGCGGCGGCCGGCCCCGGATTCGCCCGCGGTATCCTGCTGGCACTCGGCGTGCTGTCCGTCGCCGTGGCCGCCGCGTTCCTGTGGACGTCACCCAACTACAAGCGCATGCTCGCGTACTCGAGCGTCGAGCACATCGGCCTGGTCTGTCTCGGGCTCGGCTTCGGCGGAGCCCTCGGAACCTCTGGCGCGCTCCTCCACGTCGCCAACCACGCCCTGGCCAAGTCGATCGGCTTCCTGCTGTCGGGCCGCATTCGCGCCGCGTACGGCTCGGCCGAGATCGCGGCGGTCGGCGGTCTGATGCGACAGATGCCACAGACCGGCACCGCCTTCCTGGCCGCGATGCTTGCGCTCATCGGCCTGCCGCCGTTCGGACTTTTCGTCAGCGAAGTGATGATCTTCGGCGCCGGCTTCGCGCAGGGTTTCCGGGCCGTCGCGGGCGTCGCGTTGGTCCTGCTCGTGATCGCCTTCGCGGGCCTTCTCCACGGCGTCCATGCGATCTTGTACGGACCGCCGGTGCGTGAGCCAGCCGTGGAGGTATCCGGGTGGCGCCCGGCGTTGCCGGTCGCCGCCGCGCTCGCGCTCCTGTTGCTCACCGGGCTCGCGTGGCCGCCGGGTCTCGGCGACGCCCTCGACCGCATCGTCGCGATCGTGCTCCCCTGAGATGCCGCCGGCGCCGATGACCTTGGACTCGCTGCGGCGCGCCGTCGTCGGGGCCGGCGCCGCGGGCGTCGCCGCATCTTCCGCGAGCGCGATCCAGTGCCGCTTGCCCGCCTGGGAGATCCCCGCGCTCGCAGACCGTCTGGCGCCGCTCGGGGCTCGCTGCCAATTCCTCGCCGCCGCGGACACCCGCGCAAGCGGCAATGAGTTCACGCTGGCCTACGCGTTCGCGCCCGCGCAGCTCTCGCCGTCGGTGACCGTGCTCGTCGCGGTCCCGGCGGCGGTGGCCCGCTTCGCCTCGCTCGCCACACGCTCGTTCGCGGCCAGCCGCTTCGAACGCGAGATCCACGATCTGTTCGGCCTGCTCCCCGAGGGGCATCCGGATCTCCGGCGGCTCGCGCTCCATCAATACTGGCCGGAGGGATATCATCCGCTGCGCCGCGACGTCGCGCCACGCACGGACTTCGTCGACGCGGGCGAGCCGTTTCCGTTCCGGCACGTCGAGGGGGAGGGCATCTTCGAGGTCACCGTGGGGCCGGTCCACGCCGGGATCATCGAGCCCGGGCATTTCCGGTTCAGCGCCGATGGCGAGACCATCGTGAACCTCGAGACGCGTCTCGGCTTCGTCCACAAGGGCACGGAGAAGCTCTTCGAGGGCTCGGCGCTCGATCGGGCGCCCGCGCTCGCCGAGCGCATCTCGGGTGACACGAGCGTCGGGCACGCGCTCGCCTACTGCCAGGCGCTCGAGGCGCTCGCCGGCTGCACCGTGCCGCCCCGCGCCGGGCGGCTGCGCGTGGTCCTGCTCGAGCTCGAGCGGATCTACAACCACGTTGGTGACGTGGGCATGATCGTCAACGACACCGGATTCGCCTTCGGGCATGCCCACTGCTTCCGGATCCGTGAAGAGCTCCTCAGGCTCAACGAGCGTCTGACCGGTCACCGCCTGCTCCGCGGAGCGGTCGTGCCGGGCGGCGTGACGGGACCGATCACGAGGGCGCG
>Ga0137396_10000268_pt1 | contig 23147 bp, 16 predicted proteins | sample czc16metaG_FD_108284 | JGI IMG/M metagenome (GOLD analysis project Ga0137396, IMG submission 108284) | Vadose zone soil microbial communities from Angelo Coast Range Reserve, California, USA - czcobulk3.16 metaG | ecosystem: Environmental > Terrestrial > Soil > Vadose zone | place: USA...
CCGTACGCTCTCGGACTCGAGTGCCATGCCGCAGCTGGGACATGGTCCCGGCCCCAGTTGCCGCACCTCGGGACACATCGGGCAGATGTAGTAACGGTCGTCGCTTTTCTGCGGGGGGGCGATCTCCGGTTTTGGCGCGGGAGTGTCTTTTGGTGGGGTCGCTGCGATGTGTGCAGGCACGATCCGTGTGAACGATGATGCCGGTCCTGCGCCCGCCGCGGCGATCGCGCTCTTGGCGAGGAATTTGTCGGGATCGGCGCGGAACTTCTCCAGGCATCCGCCGCAACAGAAGTAGTAGATCTGTCCTGCGTGCTCGAGGCGGTGCTTCGCGACGGCGGGATTGACTGACATTCCGCAGACTGGATCGATTGCCGCCTGTTCTTTTTGCAGGACGTCCGCCACGAACTCTCCTTCTCTCGGGACTAGCTGGCCGGCCGGCTTTCGGGCGTACAGAGAGGCTCTCTCAACTCAGCGAAGATTAGAAAACCTCACCCGCTCGAGCGCCCGACACAGAAGCCGATTGGCCCGTAGCCATTAGATTGCCCAACGGCACGGTCCGATTGCTGTAATCTTGAAACACGGAGGACTAAAGTCCGCATGACTTATCTGGATGTCGCCTATCGGTACGGCGCGATTCCCGGCGAACGGGAAATGCGCGCCATCGATGGAGTAAGAGAAGTGTATGGGGTGCGAGGAATTGAGTTCAACGAGAAAGAACGGACGGTGCGGGTGGGCTTCGATGCGTCCCGCCTGAAAGAAGATGCAATCGCGAAATTGCTGCGGCAGGCAGGGATCGATCTGCGCGAAAAGCTGGCCCTGGCTTAAGCTGGGGGGAGGGCTGGGTGGGCTGCTCAATGCGTATTTCGTGAGATGCGGTCAGGAAATGCATATGCAAAGGGGCGCTCAAGAAAACCTCTGGCCGAAGTTATTCTCTAGAGCGCCCCGTTGCGCGCCACTTCGTCTGTCCCTTGTCTTAGCAGCTTGCGTACCATTTGTAAGTGACTGAAAACTAGGCAGCCGGGCTGGAATCAACCGGGTAGGAATTTCTTCCGCCAAGCAAGATTTACGTCCGAGGCCGAGCAAGTTTTGCGCAGCGGTTCCGGATCCCGCAGAACACGCGCCCGCTCTGGTTTCTGCTCGACGCGAATGAGAATTTCTCTGGATCGCGAACGAATCCTGAATTCTGCGTCACAATTTTTCAGGATTCGCTGTTTCCGTTATAATTCCTGGGTCCTTACCCGCCATTTTTTCCGCGCCCTTAGCTCAGTTGGATAGAGCGTCTGGCTACGAACCAGAAGGTCGGGAGTTCGAATCTCTCAGGGCGCACCATTTTCCCCACAAAATAGTACTTTTTTGAACAGGGCGGCACCGCCGCGGCCCATTTTGCTTCGCCAGCGTTTTCCCGTTCGGCGGCGGTTGGAAAGACCCGTTCTTGCGGGGAGGATCGTTGTTGACAGCCCTCGGACTCGGGAAATCGCCCAGCTCATCGCCCCGGAACACAGCCCATTCTGTGGTGGCCCTGACATGATCCGATCCGCTCTTCGGGTAAACGTCTTAGAGGTGCCCGGCGCAAGCCACATCTTTTTGCAGGGCCAGGCGGCGATCCGGTGCCACCCCATCGGGTCCGAGGTCTGTTGTCGCGTCGAACAGGCGACCAAGTCTGTTCTCGGTCAGTCCAGATTTTTTGTGTGTGTACGGGCAGATGAGATTGGCAAGGAAAGCCCCGGCGCGCGAGGGCGTGGACGACAGCGCAGGATTCCCGTACCGAAAAAGATATCGGTTCCTTAAAGCCGCCGGACCAACGACGGGTTGTCTAGGGTTTAACCATGCGCTTTGTCTACGAGTTAGGCGCGTACCATAAGCCCTCACATCACATGCGGAAAAGCAAGGGTGCCGCGATGCCCACCCTCTGATATTGAAGCAAAGGATTAACTTCCGAGGCTCTCGGAGTGAGGTCGAGATTTACGGCGTGCAGGGACGAAGCCGCGATGCCGGGGCCTCGTCCGGAGGGAACGCGCTTCCCGGTCTATTGCAAGCGCGGCCGCTTCCTTGTCCTGGACATCTGGCGCAACTTGAGGAGAGCCATCTCCAGACCGGACCGGGCTATATCGGAAAGATCCAGGTCAAACTCTTTGGCTAGGCATCGAAACTCTCTGTCCATACTAATGGGGATACGAAATGTGTAGGGCAGCCCGCGTTCCTTTTCGGCCGCAGTCAGGAGCTTGGTCAAGGGATCAGCGTCAAGACCAGCCGTGCTTTCGGGAGCAACCGCTTCCCTGCTTTCGGTGTGGTTAACCGGTTGCGGCTCCTCTACCGGGAGGGCAACCTTAATCGGCGTTGGTAGATCGAGATCGGCGCCTTTCAGAATTGGACGTTCGCGGAGTTCGCTGAAGTCTGCTCCGAAATCAATACCGCCGCTGCCCTCTCGCTTGTTGCTGCTAGCCATTTCAGAATCTCCTCTCTCAGAGATACGTACTCGATTGCCCCTTTGCTTTCCCGCGCAATCTCAAAGACCGTCAGCCCTGCATCGCCTGTGCGACGGATGTCCTCACGGTGCACAATCTCGCTCTCCAAAACCCGGATCGGCAGTCCGGCCAGGTTCAGCACCAGTTGCGCCCTAGCTCCCTTGGCTGAGTTGGTTCGGACATCGCGATTGTTGATGAACGCGAGAAGGTCGAGATCCGGTTTTGTGCTCTCGCGAATGGCCAAGAGCCACTGTAAGAACCCGACAAGTGCTCGCAAGTCGTGTCCGGAAGGCATCACAGGTATCAGAACAGCGTTCGCAACCAAGATCGCGTTGCGAAGCACTTCTCCATCCTTTTCCCCTGGATCTCGCGGCGGGCAATCAATGAGGACGACATCGTAAGGATCCACTGCCAATGCGGCTTTCAAAAAAGTCCTTACGTTCGTAGACTGCAAGCCCAGGACTTCGTAGGAACAGCCTGCAGATTCCCCGGTTCTTCGCCAAGAGAAAGCGCTCGCCTGGCTGCCATCAGCGTCCACGATCAACGTACGATACCCTCTAGCCACGAACGCACCCGCTAGATTCGTGGTGGTAGTGGTCTTCCCGCTGCCACCCTTCTTGTTTGCAATCGCTATGATCGTCGCCATACGTCGCAGCCTACGCCTCGCCAGTACCCGAGTGGAGTAACTATTATGGTTCTGAAGAATGAGCCAACGTAATCATCGATGGCAGACAGGACAGCAGGCTGTTGCAAAGTCCTGATGCGACAGGGACAATACGTATGACACACTGTCTGACAGACTGTCCGACAGACACTCGGACAGATACTCGGACAGACAGGCACTGGTGCACGACAGCCGCCGGAGCCGGCAATCGGCGCACCCCTGTAAGCAACCTAGAAGGCGCAAGCCACCAAGCACGACAGCGACGCGTAGAAACCAAGGACAGTGACGACCGCTACGCGCCGGCTAGCCAGACTCGATACTCGCCCATCTGCTCTTCGTATAAACGGACCTGCACGTTGTAGGTCAGACGGCTCCTCCTGTTCCGTATCGAATCCTCGGAACTGGGTCCGATTCGCAATATTCGACCGCGCGCGCGCGCGGTTCAGAAAGGCCTACCGAACCTCGAGCTAGCACGTAAACAGGAGCAGTGCCTCACCTTGGTTTCGAGCACGGCCAGGGCTGGCATCCCGCCCCCTTCAAGTAACGCTTGAGCTATTCGCCAGCTGCGATCGTCAGCTTTTCGAGCGGCGGACCAAGAACGCCAGACGACTGCCACCGAAGGCCGGTCGCGGCTGCTTTTCAGCTGCCATACCAGCTCTTAAAGTAAGAGAGGGACCACGGGAATGGGGATGGCGATTGATGTAAGTGGTGTTGTTACTTGTACATAGATCCGGATCCTTAAAGACGCAACCAGAGCCCAACCCTACATATTGTGTTTACCGATGAGTTACTAGTCGCTGGGTGTTGTCTCAGTGGTTAACAGCCCGGAAAGGGGGCCTGTCCATATATTGTGGTTTCCAGGAACCACTACATGTTGGGGCGGGTGTAGTTGCAAGGTCGAAGGTTCAAGCGTCACTTGAAGCAAGCAGGGGAAGGATCGAGAGGTAAAGTGTTGGTTGAGGGAAGGCAGGACTTAAACCATTACTTAAACAGTAGAGGAGCGGAAGTACGCAAGGTTGTTACTCCTATTCGCTCAGCGCCTCCTCAGCACGGTTTGGGGGTTCGAGAAGCGCGTTCGTCTCCTGCGGAGGCTAAGGCGCTTGCTGAAATCAGGCAATGCGCTCCCCTAGGACCGGGCCGAAGGATCGCGCATACACCTTGAAGGGGCCATGTCCTCGAAGCTTCCGGGAAGCTTCCGGAGCGTTTCATCCTGCTCGGCGATTTAGCGGGCGAATCGAACGGGCCCGTAAGGCCGCCCAAGAGAGTCCGACAGCCGGCTGCACAGCTTGCAGAGTGAGCAGGCAATCGGGTTCCGTTGCGCTGCGCGCGCCGCAGCGATCTTTGCTGTTTTTTGACCTTCATCGTTTAAGACGCTGTTAGTCCGAACGCGACTCCACGATGCCAGCTTCGCACTGCTGCGCTGACTGCGCAGGCGGTTCTCCGACTTGCAAAGCACAATTCGCTCACGGTAGTGTGTTGCCGTTCCCGGATTCGGGCATCCCCTGAGCGGGCCTTAACAAGGAAGGCGTGGCCACACCCGCACACGAAACCAAAACAGCCCTCGGCGCGCCCGCCGAAGCGTCGCCGGCGGGCAGCATGGGGGGGCGAGTGCGCTTATGGTTTGAGAGCCGCAGTCGGGCCAGTTCCCTCATCTTCTCGCTTCTGCTGTATCTCTTCCTCGCCCTGGTTACCGTATCGACCTTCCTTGCGGATACGACCAGCTACGCCGACTCGATCGTGGCGCGGTTGCAGGGCAGGTACTACGAGTTCTGGGAGTTTGGCCACCTCCTGTGGAGGCCTTTGGGATGGGCCATCACGCGCGGCATCGGAGTCCTGGACCCGGACTGGCTCAAGGGAACCGAGGTGGCACACTATCACGCGGTTCTCGTCCTGATGGCGGTCTCGTGGTTGGCCGGGTTCGCAGTCCTGTACCTGTTCCATCGGCTGGCCTGCTTCGTGACCAACAACATCTGGTACGCGTCGCTGGCCACCGTAGGGTTTGCGACCGCGCATGCGTTCCTGAACTACTCTCAAGCCGGGACGGCCTACATCGCAGGTCTCGCCATGCTGGTGCTGGCGATTTACATTCTCGTCATCGGTTACGATCCGGCGCATGTCGACCGCATCAGCGCTTTGGGCGGAATCGCTCTGGCGGGGGCGCTCCTGTTCTGGTTTCCGTACGTGCTGGTGGTTCCTGCCGTGGTTCTCATCCCGCTGGTGCGGCGTCGTGGGTTGCGCGGCAGTGTGGTGGCCGGCGTTGCGTTTGGCGGCGCGTTAGGAGTGATCTACCTTGCGGTGATCATGGGCCTGGGACTGCATAGTCGGGCTGAAATCCTGGCGTGGGTCCGGGCGGCGTCCCACGGGATCGAGATCGGCGGGGTGGTGCGGGCGGTCTTCGGCTTCGCCCGATCGTTTATCAACATGGGCAAGGACGGCATGTTGTTCAAACGGTACTTGCTGCACGACCCGTTCAGCCCGGTGTCGCTGGGCGATCTGCTGCGCGCTGTACTCGTGAAGCTGGCACTGTTCTACGCGCTGCTCGCCACGGTGGCGGCGACCCTGGTGATGGCCAAACGCTGGCAGGCCCTGGCGCTGCTCACGATCGGCTGCGGGCCGGTTCTTCTGTTCGCGGCTCGCTGGCAGGGCGGCGACCTGGAGCGTTACCTGCCCCTGTTTCCCTTTCTGTTCCTGGCGATCGCGATCTGCTTCGCGCAGCGTCCACCGCGCTTTCAGCGGGTGGTGATCGTCTTGTTCATCGCAACGTTAGCCCTGGTGGACACCTTCGCCCTCTCGCGCCACACCAACAGGTTGCAGCAGGACGAAATCGCCCGGCGCGCCAGCGATATTCCGCCCTCCCTGTTCAACGACGCGAGCGTCATGTATGTCACGCACAATGGCGACGAGTTCTTCAACTTCGCGCGCAGCTTTCCATTTGCTCCCCTGAACCGCCGCGGTTCGCTGCACGTGCACGCCGTCATCGAAGCCGGTCATCGCGACTTGCCCCTGTGGAGAGCCACGTTTGGCCGGATCGCCCTGGCGGCATGGGAGAAGCACGGCAATGTCTGGGTGTCCCGGCGCGTCCTCAGTCCCCTGCCGAAGGCGGAATGGAACTGGGTGGAACACGATGATCCGCGAGTTTCCTGGACCGACCTCAGCCCATTCTTTTCGCGCTTGCAGTATGAACAATGTGTGGGCGGAAACGATGGTTTTTGCCTGCTCGCGCCTTCCCCCGCAAATCGCGAGGTGCTGGCTCGAGTGCCTCCGACCCAGTAACGTGAGGCCCGCCCCGGTCTGCTGATCTAGCCCGCTGGTAACTTGACCCCCTTTTCCCCTCGTCTAGACTCAAAAGGCTCTCCTCCCCGAGAAACGAGTCAGGGATGTCGAAGTTCGCAAAAGGGCTTCTGGGAACCACCCTGCTCGGGCTCGCCCTGCAGGTGTTGGTTCTCGTTCGCGGGGACGAGCGTCTGGATATCCGTCTGGCCTCGAATGTCCTGGCCATCTGCCTGGCCCTGCTGGCCACGGCCGCGGCGGCCACGGCGGCCCGCGTATCGAATACCTACGCCCGGCGCTTCTGGCGTCTCACCGCAAGTAGTTTTTTTCTGATGACCGCGGCGCAGGTACTGGGCGCGTACTACGACAACGTCCTGCATGCCCCCTTGGACTCGGTCTGGCCCAGTGATCTTCTCTATTTTCTTTTTGTGGCGCCGATGGCCATGACGCTGTTCCTGCGGGGAAAGGGCCGCAACACGGGCGTCGATTGGGCGCAAGCCCTCGACTTCCTTCAGGTCGCGATTCTGATTGCGGCCGTCTATCTCTACTACTTTTACATGCCATCGCACTGGCGCGGCGCCGGTCCCGCGATGGTGCGCCTGCAGTGGAAATTCGAGGTGGCGCGCGACGTTTTCCTGCTGGCCGCTTTCGCCATTCGCTGCACCTCTGTCCGTTCCCGGCTGGAATGGTCACTGTTGTCGCGCCTGGCAGCTTTCCTGCTTGTGTTCACCGTGGGGAATATCGGCTACCTCTACCGGCAAAACACCTACGGGCTGGATGCCGGAACTCTGTGGGACCTCTGTTACACCGTGCCGCTCGTCCTCGCGGCGGTGAGCGCCTGCCGGTGGCGCTTGCCGGAGGCGGACGGAGAGCCACTGCCGGTCCGAAGCGAATCCTGGGGCTCGCTCTGGATGTCGGTCCTGCTGCCCTTATTGGTTCTGGGAGTGGCGACCCGCATGATTCATGAGAGACCGCTGGTTGCGACCGTGGTCGCAGTGATCACGCTGGCGTCGGCGGGCTTGCGCATCGTCCTGACGCAACATCAGCAGCAGCGGTCAGCTCAGGCCGTGGCGGAAGCGGAGCAAAAATTCCGCGCCTTGTTTCACAACACCCCTCAGCCAACCTGTCTCTACGACCCGGCAAGTGGATGCTTCCTGGAGGTTAACCAGGCCGCCACCGACAAATACGGTTACACGCGCGAAGAGTTTCTGGCCATGACCATTTTCGACGTGTGTCTCGACATCCAGCCGGAGCGCCTCGCGGCCGCACGCCGCGGTCTGGAGTTCCGCGACGAGATCTGGCGGCAGCGCAAGAAAGATGGCTCCGTCATTGATGTGCAGCAGTTCGCCCGCACCATCGAGTTCGATGGAAGCAGCGCCCGGCTGGTCGTTACCCAGGACATCACGGATCGTCGCCGCTCGGAAAGGTTGCAGTCGGCCCTGTACCGCATCGCCGAGGTTTCCACCACCTCGCATGACTTGGCCGGCCTGTACCCTGCCATCCATGCGATTGTGGCCGATCTTCTCGATGCCAAGAACTTCTACATTGCTCTTTACGACGAGTCGACCGAGTGGGTGACGTTCCCGTATTTCGTGGATGAATTTGATAACGCCCCTGCCCCGCGTTCGCCGAAACGCGGCCTTACCGAATACGTCCTGCGCACAGGTGAGCCGCTGCTCGCCACCGGCCGCAGGCTCAACGAACTTGCCGCCGCAGGCGAGGTTGAACGTGCCGGGTCTCCCGCCGACGACTGGCTCGGCGTTCCCCTCCAGCAGGCCGGAAAGACTTTCGGAGTACTCGCCGTGCAACACTATGCCGCCCGCACCCACTTCGGAGAAAGGGAGAAGGAGGTGCTGACGTTCGTGTCGCACCAGGTCGCCAGCGCCATCGAGCGCAAACGCAACGAAGAAGCTTTGTTGCGCTCCGAGACCCGCTACCGGTCACTGGTGCAGAGCGCCGTGGTTGGCATTTACCGCGCCAAACTCAACGGACGCTTCCTCGACGTAAACCCCGCGCTGGTCGCAATGTTGGGCTACCAGTCGGCGGCGGAACTGCTCGCTCTCAGCTTGCCGCGCGATGTGTTTGTTGATGACCAGGCCAAAGCGGCCGTGCACCAGAGTTTCCTGCGCGCAGGGCGATTCGAAGGAGTGGAAGCCCGCTGGAAACGCAAGGATGGCGCCGTCATCACGGTTCGCCTGAGCGGTCGTGGTGTTCGCGACGAGCGCGAAGGCGCAGAAGTCTTCGAAGTGATCGCCGAGGACGTCACTGAGCGCAAGGCCCTCGAGGAACAACTCCGCCAAGCGCAAAAGATGGAAGCGGTGGGCACGCTCGCGGGTGGAATCGCGCACGATTTCAACAACCTGCTGACCGTTGTCAGTGGCTACTGCCAGATCCTCATGGAGCAGCACGGCGAAGACTCGCAGTCGGTCCGCTCCATCGAACAGATCCTCCGCGCCTCCGAGCGCGCGACCTCGCTCACCCGTCAGTTGCTGGCCTTCAGCCGCAGGCAGATGCTGCAGCCTCGAGTCGTGAACCTGAATACCCTGGTCGGCAGCGTTGAAAACATGCTGCAGCCCCTGCTCGGAGAACGGATTCAGATCGTGCTGGATACCGCCGCCGAGGTCTCTACAGTAAAGGCCGATGCGGGGCAGCTCGAACACATCCTGATGAACCTTGCAGTCAATGCGCGCGACGCGATGCCGCGCGGCGGCACCATCTCCATCCAAACCGCAAACGCTGATCTGGCGGGAGATTTCGCGCGAACGCACCCGGGGGCTGCACCCGGCCGGTACGTGATCCTCACGGTCACCGACAACGGATCAGGCATGAACGGGGAGACGCTGGCCCACGTCTTCGAACCCTTCTTCACCACCAAAGAGCCCGGCAAAGGCACGGGGCTCGGACTCTCCATGGTGTACGGGATCGTCAAGCAGAGCGGAGGCTACATCACGGTTGACAGCAAAGTGGGGCGAGGTACCAGTTTTCGCGTGTATCTGCCGCGGGTCGAAGAGGCGGAGGAAGCACAAGCAGCAGCCCCGGTTCCGGTGGCACGCTCGTTTGGCTCCGGCACGATCCTTCTGGTGGAAGATGAGGATGCGGTTCGAGAACTGGTGCAGGCAATCCTAGCCTCCCACGGATATAAGGTGCTCAGCGCGGACACCGCCGCGCACGCGGCTGCCGTTTGTCGCGGGTACGGCCAGCCGATCGACGTGCTTTTGACCGACGTCGTCATGCCCGGCGTTGCCGGCCCAGAACTAGCGCGGGAACTGCTCGCTTTGCGGCCCAGTCTGAAAATCATTTACATGTCGGGTTATCCCGGAGAGTCGCTCGCTGAAGAAGGTTTGAGCGCCGAGGGTCTCACGCTTCTGCAGAAGCCCTTCACCGCCGGGGTCCTGGAAGAAACCATCCGTCAGGTCTTGCGCCAGCCCGTCACCTAGGTCCGCCGATTACGCGGATTTCGTCTCTCCACCTTTCGCACGCCTTTTGTACCCCTTCCTGTTCGGACCCTTCCTTGACGCTCCCCGGACAGTCTGTTACGTTGCCTCCCGCTTGCGGGGAGGGAGACCGGCATGCGTCCTTTGGGCGTGACGGCGATCGCGATTCTCACCTGGATCCGGGGAGCGCTTTACGCTCTGGCAGGCCTTGCGATCCTGGGCATCGGACACTTGAGCGCCCGGACGATGGCCGCCGTTACGAGCGAAACCTCTCTCCAAAGTGTGGTGGCGGGACTGGGAAAAGTCCTGGGGATCGGTGCCCTGCTGGTGGCCGTGGCTTATGTCCTCGTCGGAGTCGGCCTGTGGGGGCTCAATAACTGGGCCAGAGTGTTGACCCTATTTTTTGTCGGCTTGGCATTGCTCTTGGGAATGATCGGCTTGGTGCGTCATCCGAACGCTTGGCACTTGGTCCGCACGCTCGTCGAGGTCGCGATCCTTGTTTACCTGATGCTCCCCGATGTTAAACGCTTGTTGCGGGCGGCGTGATTGACTCGCGGCAGGGTTGTTCGCAAAAAAGGCCACAAAAAATTAAGAGCGCCCCGGACTCTCGCGAGTCGCTGGACGCCCGAACAGCCCTCCCCCAGAACTGCTCGATCCAGAAATTAAACGCCTCCCAATGGCTTGTAAATAACACTTCCGTGCCACGCTTCTGGCACCAATCGGCCATTCTCAGGATACAGAAATCGCCGTATGATAGGGTTTTGTGTTGTGTGTGCAGATATTTGCAGATGTTTACCTTTGCCCGTCGCAAGCCTCTTCTAAACCCTAGAAAAGCAAGCGTTAGATAAGTTGGTTACTTTGGCACCACAGGTGCACCTATTTACTGCACTGATGTTCTTGTGCAGTTTTTATGGTCTTTATCGCGTGGACCATGGTGGATGTGGGGTCGATTCTTGATGGGTTCAGGGAGGTTTTGATATGAGGCGAGTAATTCTCCTAGTGCTGCTGGCTCTGGCGCTGCCTTTGGCCGCCGCGGCGAGCAGTATCGACATCTCTAGTCTAGGGGGCACGATCACAGACAGCTCCACTACCGGCCTGTCCTTGAGCGGCGCCACAATGAATGTTTACGCAGGAATCTCGGGCAACCTCGGAACAGTTGCGTTCACGACGGGTCCATTTGCAACCGGCGGCGTGGGCGGGGGAACCTTCGGAGTGGGCGGAACGTTCACCATCACTGGAAACGGCTCAGTGACGGGTGTGCCTAACGGGGTGATCTTCAGCGGAACATTTACCTCTGGTTCATGGACGTTTCACCCGGACACGGGTGCCTATGTTTTCGTGGGCGACGTGAAGAGCACGAGCGGCCGTTCCTTCGGCACAATCTCAGAGGTTACGGTGTCGGGTACGCTTACAGCCAACGGCAGCATTGCCGCTGGAAGCGGCGATATCGTCATCTCCACCACCACCGCTGTTCCGGAACCGGGCACGCTTGGCCTGCTCGGAACCGGGCTGGTGGGCATCGGGGGACTGGTGCGCCGCAAAATCCTGCTGCGTTAGTCCGATCCGCAAACTTCACTCTAAGGCTCCACCTCGAGGCGGGGCCTTTTCTTCATCGGCTCGCAATTCCCTTTGCAATCGCTCTTTGCTGTCGTGGGTAACCTTGCGAAGGTTTGCGCCACCGCATCTGCTCTCGCGCACTCTGCTCTCCGCTTACCCCGTTGATTCTCAAGTCCCTTCCGCCCTCAAGCAAGTGCGCTCGGGGCGCAGGTTGCGGTTACTGCGGTAACCCGATCCGGGCCGTTTCGTATTGACCATACCCGCCCTCAAACTTACAGTCGCGCATAGGGGGTTGCATGAAGGACATCCATGAGGTCTTGCGGCGTAAGCAGGCAAAGTACGCACAGCTAGCCAAACAGATTGAGGCCCTCCAGCAGGCTGCCGAGAAGCTGCGTGAGGTTGCGCCTCTGCTGGCGGAAAACGAAGAAGATGACAACGGCGTCCTCGCCGAAATGGACGAGGAAACCTCTCAGCCCAGCGCCATGGCAGCCAAAGCATCGGCTTCCCAGGGATCGGCCGCTCCCGCAAAGTCGGGCCGTCCGGTTGCTCCCCGTTGGCCCTAACCCGTTCGCTCGTTTGGTGAGAGTAAACGCAGCATGACCCTTCAGGCACTGCTCGTATCCAAAGACGACTACTCGGCGGAAGTGCTCAGCCGCGCTCTGGCCAACTTTGCCATTGCCGTGGAACGTTTCAGCGAGCCCGAAATTGCCCTCCATCGTCTGGGCGAGCAGCGTTTCGATTGCCTGATCGTTGACTTTGATGAACCGGAACTCGCTCTTCAGCTGCTGCGCACCGCGACTCAATCTAAATCGGCAGCCCTCATCACGATCGCGCTCCTGAGCGAGGAAACCCGCGTCCGGGAAGTTCTCAAGACCGGAGCCAAGTTCATCCTTCACAAACCTGCCAGTTCCGAGCAGGCCGCAGCTACCCTGCGTCCGGTCACGGCCCTGCTGCGTCGGGAACGCCGCCGCTCTTTCCGGGTGCCTGTGCAGGCGCCTGTTCAAATCGCGCTCTCCGGAGGCGACCAGATCGAAGGCATCATGCTCGACCTGAGCCAGACCGGCATGGACGTACTGGCGGCCCAACCCCTTCATGCCGCTGCGCTCATTGGCTTGCGATTCACCTTGCCCGACGACAGTCTCGAGATCGACAGCCATGGCGAAATCGCCTGGGCGAATCCGAATGGCCAATCCGGCGTCCGCTTTCTCGATCTTCCTGAATCCCAGACGGAGAAGCTCAAAGCGTGGCTCCTGGCCAACGCGACCGAGATCCCGCCCGAGGAACCCGACCCGGTTTCACTGTGCAAACTGACCGACCTCAGCCTGGGAGGTTGCTACGTAGACACCGAGTCCCCGTTTCCGGAGCGTGCCCTGGTGGACCTCTGCTTGAAAGCCGCCGACATGGAATTTCACGCCGACGGCATGGTGCGGGTGATGCACCCAGGAATGGGAATGGGCCTCGAGTTCCCTTCCCGTACCACCGAACAACGGGAAACGGTTGCCCACTTTATCGAGTTTCTCACCAGTCGCCCGGGCACCATGCCGGAGTTACTGATCTCCGCGAAGTCGCTCGTGGCCGACGAGTCCCAGTTCCAACCGTTCCAGGCCCCGGCTGAAGAGCATCTCGAAGATCCGCTGCTGGAACTGTTGCGTAGCGGGCAGTCGCTCACGCGCGACGAATTTGTGGCCGAGTTGCAGCGGCAGCGCAGCCCCGAAGCGGTCGCATCCCGGTAAACCACATCCTTCCCACCCACACGACCCATTCCGAGGGGGAACTCGCCTACGTCGGCGAGGTTATTGCTCGGTTTGTTCAGGAAATTTCACAAGCAGGCGGGACCAGCACTGGGAACAATTTTCGGGGGAACCGGAACCCCAACCCCGTCTCTGGTAAGGGCCCCGACTCCCCCATGGTCTGTTCCACCTCGATGGGAATAAGGTAGACCAGTTGTATTACAGGACGATTTCAGGATTGTGAATTCTGTGTGAACAGGATGCGCCTTTTCCACACGCTGGGCACACAGCCGGTTGTGAATGCGATCACCGCCGCCTCCGGCAACGCGCGCTGGGGAGAAGCAAGCGAGCCGGACCCTGCTCCATGTGAGCGGAATGCAGCTTCAGCTCTTCTGCGGCTTCCATTGATTCAAGAACGCCAGCAAGTCTTCCGGCCCAAGCGCTCGCGCCTTTTCGAACTCGCCGTTCTTCTGGCTGACGAGCAGTCTCCCATCCCAGTCGAGCACCGCCAGTGCGGGAATCCCGCGGTCCATCGGGACTTCATACTCTTTCATCAGGTCCTGGTTCTTGTCGCCCTGCCCTACGTCCACATGGACGACCTCGAAATTTGTTTCCAGAACGGGAGCTATGTCGGGCCGTTCAAACGCCAGGTCCAGGACGTGACAGTCGTAGCACCAATTTGCGCCGAAGACCAGGAGAACGCGTTTGTGGTGCTTGCTCCCCTTCTCCAACGCTTCCTTGATCTCCTGGTGCGCATCCGCTTTGCTCGGATAGAGGTTCTTCTTGTTCGACGCTGGCTGTTCGAGGCGGCTGGCGTCGGTTCGCTTCGCGACTACCAGGCGCCATTGCTGATTCTGTTGCTGCCAGAGTTGACCCTCGGTGATGTAGAACGTTTGCTCCTTCGCTCCGGCGGCCGATCGAATTTCTGCTCTGAAAAGAACCTGGTAGGCGCCGGGCTTTGCCTGCGGTTCCCCGCTCTGCAGCACGTCGACCTTCATGTCTTTCACCTTCGCCCCAGTCCAGAACCGGATGTCGCCACTGGCATCCATCTCGCTGCCACCCACGGTGATTTGGGCGACCGGATTGGCGCTGTACAAGCCCTTCAATGCTTCCCCGTCGCCTTTCAGGATCAGCGCCTTCCACTGCTCGAAGGGCGCGAAGGGCTTGTCCGTGGCAGGCGTCGCTGCGCTGGTCTGCCCAGAACGAACTGCTTGTGCTGTCAGCAGCACCAGCGCGCACGTCACCAGCGCGAGTTGTGAACGGCAGAGCTTCATCATGTAGATCTCCTGCATCCACCCGATCGCACGAGTATAGCCGAGCGTCTCGGGGCGCACCCTGGGCTTTCCCGCAACGCCCCCGGGCATGTTCCCTGATAGATTACTAAGTTCGAGTCCGAATGCGAATCATCGGAGCCCCGTCGCCCCTGGACAAGCCAGCTCAAACGCTTTCCTCCTCGCCCGCTCCCGAGGCGCTCACGCTGCGGGGGCTATTCCCGATCCCGGCGATCGTTTCGGCCGCCACCGCCTTCGCCACGCTCGTCCCGTTCCTGTTTCTGGGAAACCCCTCCGGTCACGACTTCGAATTCCATGTTTTCTCCTGGATGGAAGTCGTGCACCAGTGGAAGCAAGGAATCGCGTTCCCGCGCTGGGCATCTCTGGCGCATTGGACCTTCGGGGAAGCTCGATTCCTCTTCTATCCCCCGGCATCATGGAATCTGGGCGCACTCCTGGGGGCGATCTTGCCCTGGAAGATCGCCCCCGGTGCCTACATTTGGGTGGCGATCACGGCTTCCGGATGTTCGATGTTCCTGCTGGCGCGTCGCTGGCTGACCCGCAACGATGCCCTGTTCGCCGCCGCCCTCTATGCCGCCAACCCGTATCACCTGGTCATCGTCTACTGGCGCAGCGCGCTGGCTGAATTACTGGCTGCCTGCCTGCTCCCGTTGCTGCTGCTCTTTGTCCTGCGTTCGGACGACGAAGGCCCCGGCATGATCCTCCCTATGAGTTTGGTGGTTGCGGCCGCGTGGCTGACCAACGCCCCGTCCGCGGTGATGGTGAACTATTCGCTCGCCTTGCTGGTGGTCGTGGTGGCCGTCGTCCGCCGCAGCCCGAAGATTTTGTGTTACGGTGCGGCCGCCGTTGTGTTGGGCGCGGCCATGGCCGCCTTCTACCTCGTGCCCGCCGCCTACGAAGAGAAGTGGATCAACCTCGGAGAGGTCCTGGCACCGGGCGTGCGCCCGCTGGACAATTTCCTGTTCACAGCCATCAATGATCCTGACCACAACCGCTTCAACCTGCTGGTGTCGATCGTCGCCAGCGCAGAAATCGTTGCCCTGGCTGCCGCCATCTATCTCACGCGCAAATTGCGTGAGCGAGAGCCGATCGCATTTTGGACGCTCACCTGCTGGGCGGCAGCCGCGAGCCTGCTCATGTGCTCGTTCACCTACATCTTCTGGGAACACCTCCCCAAGCTTCGCTTCGTGCAACTTCCCTGGCGCTGGCTGCTCTGTCTGAACGTCGCCTTCGCGATTCTGGTGGCCATGGCCATTCGCCCCTGGCTTAAGCGTTTTCTGCTCTGTGCCACGCTGCTCCTCTTGCTAGGGATTGTCTGGCACCGCGTTCAGCAACCCTGGTGGGACAGCGCCGCCGATATCCAGGAAATGCAGGATGCCATTGAAGATGGCGCTGGCTACGAAGGCACCGACGAATACGTCCCCGCCGGAGTCGACCCTTACGAACTCAACAAGAACGCTCCGCAGGTGGCAGTCGCCAGTGGACGCCCTGCCCACATCCGCATCCTTGCGTGGCAAACACAATCAAAGCGGTTCACCGCCGAAGTCACCCGTCCCGAGAAACTGCGCCTGCGCCTGTTCAACTATCCCGCTTGGCGAGTAGAGGTCAACGGGGCTCCCATCAAAGCAAAGTCACAGCCCGTCACCGGTGAGATCGTCGTCCCCCTGGAAACGGGAATCAGCGAAGTGCACGTGAAATTCATTCAAACGAGCGACCGTTTTTGGGGAGGAGTCATTTCCCTGCTGGCGTGGCTGTTCGCGGCCCTCTGGGTACGACGCCAAAGAATGCGCTCCGCGCTCATCGTATGAGCGCTGCAGATCTTGCCTGCTGTTGCGTTAGGGTCCTTTGTGATTCGTTTGTAGTTGGGTGGTCAAGGGGTACTCGATCCATGAAAACCGTCTTCATCGCCACCTCGAACCCGGGCAAGCTGCGCGACTTCGCCGGAGCCGCCGCTCCCCATGGCATCGAGATCGCAACCGTCCCAGACTTTGCATCCCTAACCCCGGTGGTCGAAGACGGCCAGACCTTCGAAGAGAACGCCCGCAAGAAAGCCGAGCAATACAGCCGGTGGTTGCCTGGAGAGATCGTCCTAGCCGACGACTCCGGCCTCGAAGTCGACGCTCTGGGCGGCGCCCCCGGCGTGCACTCCGCGCGCTACGCCGCCGCCGAACCCCACAAGGCCGGCGGGAACACCGGCGATGAGGCCAACAATGCTCGGGTCCTCAGCGAGCTGGCGAGCGTACCGCTGGAAAAACGCACGGCTCGTTTTGTCTGTGTGATTGTTGCGGCTCGGGATGGCAAAGCCCTCGCCACCTTCCGGGGGGTTGCGGAAGGCCGAATCCTGGACCGCCTGCAAGGAAGCGGTGGCTTCGGCTACGACCCGATGTTCTATTTCCCGCCGATCCAGAAGACCTTCGCCGAACTCTCTCCGGAAGAAAAAGCCGGCTACAGTCACCGCGGCGCAGCCTTCCGCAAATTCCTGGATTGGATTGCGTCAGCCGGCCGACCGTAAATCCCCTACCGCTTCGCCCACCGCCCCGGCGCGGAATATGTTTCGTGAACGACTTCGCCAGACACCCGGGAATGTGCTTCTCCATTGAGAATGTAGACGCGTGAACCGATGATCTGTTCTTGACTTCCAAGAACACGCCCCAAGATAATAAAAGGTTCGCTTCTCACATCCGAAGCTGCAAGGAGCGGTTATCGTGGCGACAACAGCCAGTCCTGCGACTCCGATCACGATCAAGCGCGGAGTGGCTCCGCTACGCGCCGGTCAGGGGACTTCTTTTCTGCTCCGGCGTCTGCATTCGTTGAGCGGCGTCGTTCCGGTCGGCGCTTTCCTGGTCGAACACTTCATCTCCAACGCCTTCGCCACCAAAGGCCCCGCCGCCTACACAAAACAAGTCGAACTGCTGACCAGCTTCCCGTTTGTGGTCGGCCTCGAGTTGTTCGGTATCTGGCTACCGATCCTGTTCCATGCGGGCTACGGCTGCTACATCTGGTATCGCGGCGAGTCGAACCTGGGCGAGTACCCTTGGACCGGCAACTGGCTGTACACCTCGCAGCGCTGGACCGGCGCCATCGCTTTCATCTACATGGCGTATCACACCTATCACCTGCGCTTCACCGGCATCCACTTGCTGTCGCATCCAGCCGCGTCGTTCAGCAAGGTCCAGGGCGAATTTCAGAATCCCTGGATGGTCGCGTTCTACGTCGTCGGGATCGTCGCCGCTTCGTGGCACTTCGCCTACGGCTTGTGGCTCTTCGCCGCCAAGTGGGGGATCACGGTCGGCGAGAATGCGCGTCGCCGTTTCGGCTATGTCTGCCTCGCCATCGCGGCCCTGTTCATCGTAGTGGGCTTGGCCTCCGCCTATTCCTTTCTCTACTACCCGAGGCAGGACACAGGTTCGACCAGCGACTCGATCGTGATGGTGCGCTAGGAATTCAGCGCGCCCGCGAGCACGCGCACAGGGATCGTGTAGTAGTTCCGGGCTCTGGCCTGGACAGATTGGACTTCGAAACACATGGCTGCAAATCCGAAGATCATCGTCGTGGGCGGCGGGCTCGCAGGTCTCGCGGCCGTCATCAAGATCGCCGAGATGGGCGGTCACGTCGACCTGTTCTCGATCGTGCCGGTGAAGCGCTCGCACTCGGTCTGCGCGCAGGGTGGCATCAACGCGGCCAAGAACCTCAAGGGCGAAGGCGACTCCACCTGGCAGCACTTTGACGATACCATCTACGGCGGCGACTTCCTTGCCAATCAGCCCCCGGTGAAGGCCATGTGCGACGCGGCCCCCGGCATCATCGACCTGCTCGACCGCATGGGTGTCCCCTTTAACCGCACCCCCGAAGGCTTGCTCGACTTCCGCCGCTTCGGCGGCACCCTCTACAACCGCACCGCCTTTGCCGGCGCGACCACTGGCCAGCAACTGCTGTACGCGCTCGACGAGCAAGTACGCCGTTACGAATCCGAAGGCAAGGTGATCAAGTACGAGCACTGGGAGTTCCTCTCCGCCGTGCTCGACCCGAACCGCGTCTGTCGCGGGGTCTGTGCGATGGACCTCCGCACCATGGAGATCCGCACTTTCCCTGCCGACGCGCTCATCGTCGCGACCGGCGGCATTGGCGCCATCTTCGGCAAGTCCACCAACTCGGTGGTCTGCACCGGTTCGGCCCAGTCGGCGCTCTACCAACAAGGCTGCTACTACGCCAACGGTGAATTCATCCAGGTGCACCCCACCTCGATTCCCGGCGAAGACAAGCTGCGTCTGATGTCGGAATCGGCTCGCGGTGAAGGCGGACGCGTGTGGGTGCCCAAAAAGCCGGGTGACCATCGCGATCCCAAGAGCATTCCGGAAAGCGAACGCTGGTACTTCCTCGAAGAGTGGTACCCGAAATACGGCAACCTGGTTCCGCGCGACGTCGCGACCCGCGCGATCTTCAAGGTGGTTTACGAACACAACCTCGGCATCGAAGGCAAGCCGATGGTCTACCTCGACCTCACCCATATCGATCGCAAGATCCTCGACAAGAAGCTCGAAGGCATCCTGGAGATTTACGAGAAGTTCGTCGGCGACGATCCCCGCGACACGCCCATGAGGATTTTCCCGGGCATGCACTACACCATGGGGGGCCTTTGGGTGGACTACAAGCAGGCCACCAACATCCCGGGCATTTTCGCGGCGGGCGAAGCCGAGTACCAGTACCACGGGGCTAACCGCCTGGGCGCAAATTCACTGGTTTCGTGCATTTTTGGCGGCTTCATCTCCGGACCCAATGCCGTGCAATACGCCCGCGGCCTGCAGAAGTCCGGGGGCAACGGATACCTCGAAGCCGAGCGCAAACGCCAGCAGGAGATCAATGACGGCCTGATGAAGTCTGACGGAACTGAGAATCCCTTCCTGCTCTGGCGCGAACTGGGCGATTTGATGACCGAGAACTGCACGGTCATCCGCTACAACCGGAAGATTCAGGCCGCCGATGGCAAGCTGGTCGATCTGCTGAATCGCTTCCAGAAGATCAACCTGAGCGACCGCTCGCTGTGGGCCAACACCACGGTCGCGTTCGCGCGTCAGCTCTACAACATGCTGCAGTTGTCGCGCGTGATCGCGCAGGGGGCGGCCATGCGCGACGAGTCGCGCGGCTCGCATTACAAGCCCGACTTCCCCGAGCGCGACGACAAGAACTGGATGAAGACGACCAAGGCAACGTTTGCGCCCGATGCCGATGAGCCAAGATTTGAGTTTGAGCCAGTGGACGCGTCGCTGATTGCGCCGCGGCCGAGGAAGTACTGATGAGAACGCTACCCACCTGGATGCGCGGGTTGCTGCAGATCGGAGCGCAGCACGCGACCGGCAGCGAAAGAGCTAGGCTCTAAAGGCTAGAGGCGAATGGCTAAAAACAACAAATCCGTAATCATCAAGATCAAGCGTCAGGACACTCCCGACCAGAAGTCGCGCTGGGAGGAGTTTGAGCTCCCCTACAAGCCGAACATGAACGTCATCTCGGCCCTGATGGACATCGCCGCCAACCCCGTCACCCGCCAAGGCAAGGCGACCACGCCCATCACCTACGACTCGAACTGCCTGGAAGAAGTCTGCGGCTCCTGCGCCATGGTCATCAACGGCCGCGCCCGCATGGCATGCTCTGCCCTGCTCGATAACCTCGAGCAGCCCATCCGCCTCGAGCCGTTTTCAAAGTTTCCCGTGGTACGCGATCTCGCCACCGATCGCAGCGTCATTTTCGAAAATCTCAAGGCCACGAAGTCCTGGGTTCCGGTCGACGGCAGCTACGATCTCGGTCCCGGTCCGCGCGTCTCTCCCGAAGACCAGGAGCAGATGTACCCGCTCTCGCGTTGCATCTCGTGTTGCTGCTGCATGGAAGCCTGTCCGCAATTCAACGAAGACACCGGCTTTGTAGGCGCCGCCGCCATCTCGCAGGTGCGCTTGTTCAACGCGCACCCCACCGGCAAAGCCCTCAAGCGCGAACGCCTCAGCGCATTGATGGGCGACGGCGGCATCCAGGAGTGCGGCTACGCGCAGAACTGCGTTGAAGTCTGCCCCAAAGACATCCCGCTCACCACCTCCATCGCAGAGGTAGGCGGCGATGTCATGAAACAGGCCATCGGAGACCTGTTCCGAAAGTAATCGTGTGGGGCTGACGCTCCTGTCGGCGTGCGTAACCCGTTACCCGTTTCAAGCAAGAACAACAACATAGCCGTGGGTCAGCGCGCGGTACTGGTTACCGGATGCATCCCTTGGTAATCGTAGGAGGGCAGGTTTTTCTTGGATTTCTTGACAGCTAGGTTAGAATACGCTCCTGCTCTGGGCCACCAGGGCCTCTCCCCAGTTCGAGGCCACTTCGTGAGTATTGGACGTTGTTTTAGACTCTGGGGCGCATTGCTGACTCTGGCCGCGGGCAGCCAGGCCTTTGCCCTGCACAGCTACACCGCGCCCAAGCGCCCCAACGCACGCAAAAACACCAAGCATCATCGCCGCTTCATTCGCTGGAACCCGATGTTCCGCCCGTCCCATGATTCCCTTCTGCGCCAGAATGAAGAAATCGATCGCCTCGAGTTGCCCCGTATTCAAGATGACGACGAACTTGAAGCGTTGAAGACCAGCCAGGCGTTGCTGCCCATCCGGACCGGAGCGACGCTGCGCATCGATCCGCGGCTAGATCCCAATCGCCGCTACTGCCGGCCGTGGACGCGGGACTTCGTTGAGGATCTCAGCCAGGCCTACTACCACCAGTTCCACGATCAGATCCAGCTGAACTCCGCGGTGCGCACGGTGAAAGGCCAGAAAAAACTTCGCCGCCACAATCGCAACGCCGCCCCCGCTGAGGGCGATACCGCCTCCTCGCACTTGGCCGGACTCACGGTCGATCTGCAACGCCGCGGCATGACGAAAGAGGAAATCCACTTCGTCGAGCGCTACCTGTTCTACCTGCGGGCCCTGGGCCTCGTTGAACCCGAAGAAGAGCGCCGCCAGTGGGTCTTCCACGTAATGGTCTCCGAGCGTTACGCCAGCTGGCGTCAGACCCAGGACGTCATCAACTGGGACAGCATCCCCTTCGGCGAGGAACTCAGCCAGAAATAGCCTCGCGCGACGCGGGCAGCCGTAGTGTCCCAAACCCGGTTGTCCTGAGCGAAGTGCGGCGCAAGCAGAACGCAGTTCGAAGGACCCCGTGTTCCCCACCCGCCAGCGGCCTCACAAGCCCTTTTCTGTATGCTGTGTGAGAGAAAGCCACCCCGCAATGCATCGTTTGAGCGTCATAACGTGGAAGGCCACCGCATGATCGTCCTGCTGGCCGGCCTCCCGGGCACCGGCAAATCCACGCTAGCGCAAGCCATCGCCAATCATCTCGACGCAGCCATCCTCGACAAGGACCGAATCCGCCACGCGATCTTTGCCCCGCCCGATGTCGAATACAGCACCGCCCAGGATGACTTCATCCTGCACGTCATGCTCGAAGCCGCCGCCCGGCTTCTCCGAAAAAGAACTCACCGGATCATTTTCCTTGACGGCAGAACCTTCTCCCGGCGCTACCAGATCGACCAAGCCATCCACGCTGCGAAGAAGCTCAACCAGTCCTGGCGCATCCTGGAATGCGTTTGCTCGGACGACACAGCCCGCTCTCGCATCGAGGCGCAGATCGCCACCGGCGAGCATCCCGCCGGCAACCGCACCTACGACCTCTATCTCGACGTCAAAGCTCACTTCGAGCCGATCACCCTGTCGAAGACCGTCATCGACACCGATCAGCCTCTGGAAGACTGTGTGAAGCAGGCTCTGCAGGCGCTCGCCTGAACGAAGGCTCCCGCTCCAGCTTCGCACCGTATACAATCCTTGCCTTGCACTCCATCGTCGCACAGAAATTCCAACTGCTATGATTCGACCGGTCTGCCTGCTCACCCTCTTCTTGCTGCCTTCAGCCACACTGATACCCCAAACCGCCTCCACAACGTCTGCCGTCAGCGCCAAGGCTCTCCAGATTCAGAACTCCGCTATCGTCGTCGACACCCACGCAGACACACCCCAACGCTTCCTCGACGAAAACTTCGATATCGGCAATGCCGATCCCAAAGATAACGGACACATCAGCCTCGACAAGGCGCGCGCCGGCAACCTGGGTGCCGAATTTTTCTCCATCTGGGTCGAACCCTCCTATAAGGGACAATTCGCTCACCGGGCCGTCGACCTGATCGACTCCGTCTATGAACAGGCGGCCCGTCATCCCGACCGCATGATGATGGCCTTCTCGGTCGACGACATCGAGCGAGCCCACAAGCAAAACAAACTCGCCGCCCTGATGGGTATCGAAGGCGGCCACGCCATCGAGAACGACATCCGCCTGCTGCGCGAGTTCTATCGCCTCGGCGTCCGCTATATGACGCTCACCTGGTCGAACACCAACGAGTGGGGCGACTCCTCCGGTGCCATCGACGATCCCAAGGTCGAGCACCACAATGGTCTCAGCGACTTTGGCAAGCAGGTCGTCATCGAAATGAACCGTTTGGGCATGATGGTCGACATCTCCCACGTCGCCGACAAGACCTTCTACGACGCCGTAGCCAGCTCGAGAGCCCCCGTGATCGCGTCGCATTCGTGCGCGCGCGCCCTGACCAACGCGCCCCGCAACATGACCGACGACATGCTTCGTGCCCTCGCCAAAAATAACGGAGTCGCGCAGGTGAAGTTCTTCTCCGGTTTCGTCGACGAAGACTACCGCAA
>Ga0137396_10000271_pt1 | contig 22993 bp, 25 predicted proteins | sample czc16metaG_FD_108284 | JGI IMG/M metagenome (GOLD analysis project Ga0137396, IMG submission 108284) | Vadose zone soil microbial communities from Angelo Coast Range Reserve, California, USA - czcobulk3.16 metaG | ecosystem: Environmental > Terrestrial > Soil > Vadose zone | place: USA...
CAACTATCCCATCTCCATCGACGTGCGCGAGTTCGAAGCGTCCGCCCGGACGCCGGCCGTCGAGCGCGCCGAACGCGACATCCTGCGCTGGCGGCCGCGCCACGTGATCTTCCGGGTCGATCGGATGGACCTCTCCAAGAACATCGTCCGCGGGTTCCTGGCCTACGATCGGCTGCTGCAGGTCCATCCGGAGTGGCGGGGCGAGGTGGTGTTCTGGGCGCTGCTGCAGAAGACTCGTCAGAACGTGCGTGAGTACCGCGAGTACGCCCGCCAGGTCCAGCAGGCCGTTCGCGTGGTCAACGACCGACACGGAACGCCCACCTGGCAGCCCATCCGGCTGGAACTCCGCGACGATATGCCCCGGGCCATTGCCGGCTACAAGCAGTTCGACGTGCTGCTGGTGAACGCTATCTACGACGGCATGAACCTGGTCGCCAAGGAGGGCATCACCGTGAATCGGCGGGGCGGCGTGCTGGTGCTGTCCGAGAATGCCGGCGCCCACGAAGAGCTGGGCCAGTGGGCGATCACCATCAACCCCTTCGACGTGGATGGCACCGCCGAGGCGCTCCACCGGGCGTTGCTGATGGACGGACTGGAGCGGCACGCCCGCGCCGAGAAAATGCGCGGGGTAGTGGAACAGAACGACATCGCCCGCTGGATCTCGGCCCAGCTGCAGGACCTGCGCGACCTGGTGGAACCCGCGGCCGCCCGCCGGCCCGAGTTACGACAACTGAGCTAGAGCTCTACTCCCAGAGGTGGCGGGCGGCCGCCAGCTCCGGGAAGTCCGCCTCGGGCAGAGGCAGCCGCTGCTTGGAGGCGGCCTCCATCAGGGAAAAAATGACCTTCACGCCGGCCAGGTTGATCCCGCTGACGGTGGTCAGCTCGCGGATCAGGCGGACGCGTTCGATGTCGCGCCGCGAGTAGCGCCGGCGCTGAGTGGGCGTGCGCTCGGGCGCGATCAGGTGCTCACTCTCGTATACGAAGAGGGTGCGCGGTTCGATGTCGAACATGTCTGAGACTTCGCTGGACTTATGGGCCACCGGCTCGCCTCCCGCAAAGCAGTATAGCCGATATATCAACATTCGTGATAAACACCGCGACGTACCGAAGCTGCGCCTTCACCAGCCTCCGGCTCTCACCCGACCAATGCGGTGATCGCAGTTGGCAACTGGTGTGGCGCTGCTTATCACCTTAGCGAGGCAAGGCTTCGCTTGAACGGCCGTCGAACGGCCGCTACGCTGTCGCACCAGGCCTGACCCGCCCTGAGCCCAGCATGTCCAGCATCTTACGGCACGCCTCGGCCTTCGCACGACAGCTCGTGTTGAGCTTGTGCCTGTTCGGCCTGCTGGCGTCGCCCTTCGGGGTCCGGACCTATCTGGACGTGCAGGCCGCCCAGCGCGCCGCGGCGGCCCAGCAGCTGAGCGTCATCGACCGGCCGGCCATCGTGTCGGCCCGGACCTCCGCCACCAGCGTCCGGCCGTTTGACCAGCCCGAGCGCGCCGCGCTCGACGGGGTGCGCGGCAAAGGCGCCTGGTTCATGATCTTCGCCAGCGACTGGTCGAACCCGGATGCGGACCGGGCCTGGGACATGGTGGACGCGGCGGTCAAGGCCGACCTGAGCCACATCTACGTCCGGGTGGCGGATTCGCGGGCGCACTTCTACGGTGCCCCGGCGCTCCAGGACCTGCTTCCCATCGCCCACTCCCGCGGAGTCCGCGTCATCGGCTGGATCGAGCCCGAACTCGCCGACGCCCCTTCGGATGCCGTCGATGCCATCGCGGCGGCGCGCTACCAGAGCGCTGGCCAGCACCTGGATGGCCTGGCGCTGACCATCGAACAGAACTGGGACGACAGCTCGATCGAGTGGTACCTGGGCGGCATCCGGCGCGGGATCGATGGGGCGGTCGGACTGGGAGACCACTATCTGCTGGTGGCCAGCACCTTCCCGGTCCCGTCCGAGCACCGCAGCTTTCCCTGGGCCGCCATGTCCCGCTACTGCCAGGTCTTTGCCCCAATGGCCTACTGGCGGGCCACCGGGCAGCGGCAATTCCTGGGGGGCGGTGGGGTGCGTGCCTTCCTGGACCAGATCTTTGCCGAGTTCCGCGATCCGGGGATCAACCCCTACCAGCGCCCCGTGACCATCACGGCGCAGGCATACGACGCGGCGCTCGAGTACGGCATCCCCGGATCACCGCCGGGGGACGAGATCGTCGCCTCCATGGATGAGACCCGGGCCCAGGGCGGGCTCAGCTGGTCCTTTTACCGACTGGCCAACGCCGATAACGGCGTTACCGGCGACGAGGCGGCGGCCATCACGGCCTATCCGTTCTGGCAGCGGCCGGCCCCGGCGACCATTGCCCAGAAGGCCCTGATCGCGATCGCCGATCAGCCGGCTGCCTACTGATTCCAGGAAACAAGGGATGAAGCTGTTTCGCCGCCGCCAACCGCCCGCCCCCGGTCGCCTCCCTGGCTGGCGGATCGGGCTGGCGGTGGCCGCCGGGGCGGTGGCCGCCACCGCCCTGGCGTTCGTCATCGCCACGGCCGCGGGGTCCACGCGGTCCGTCTGGAACCAGCCTCAAACCCCCATCGGCGATGTCCTGAACCGGGTGGATGCCGGGTTGGTCAAGAGTGCGGTCATTACCGGCGAACGAGTCGTCCTGACAGATCGCGCCGGCGCCACCTTCTGGACCCAGAAGGAAAGCGGGACGGCGATCGCCGACGAACTGCGCCGGCACGGCGTGCAGGTCAGCGTGGCCCCGGGCGACTCGTCCGACCTGGTGCGCACCCTGCCCAACCTGGTGGGGCTGCTCCTCCTGGTGACGCTGGTGTTCCTGCTCCTGCGCCGGTCCAACCTGCTGGGCAGTCCGATGGGCGCCTTCACCAAGCACCTGCGGGAGGCCGGCCGGGAATCGTCCGCGGTCGTCACCTTCGCCGAGGTGGCGGGCGTGGACGAGGCCAAGCAGGAGCTGGAAGAGGTCGTGCGATTTCTCCGGACGCCCGCCGGCTTTCGCGAGCTGGGGGCGCGCATGCCGCGCGGCGTGCTCCTGGTCGGTCCCCCCGGGACCGGCAAGACGCTGCTGTCGCGGGCCGTCGCCGGCGAGGCGGGCGTGCCCTATTTCTCCCTCAGCGGCTCCGACTTTGTGGAAATGTTCGTCGGGGTGGGGGCGGCGCGGGTCCGTGACCTGTTCCGCCACGCCAAGAAGCACTCCCCCTGCATCATCTTCATCGACGAGATCGATGCCCTGGGTCGCAAGCGCGGGGCGTCGTTTGGCCGCACCAACGAGGAGCGAGAACAGACCCTGAATCAGCTGCTGGTCGAGATGGATGGGTTCCACACCGACGAGACGGTGGTCGTGATAGCGGCCACCAACCGGCCCGATGTTCTGGATCCGGCGTTGCTCCGATCCGGCCGCTTCGACCGGCGGGTGGCCATCGAATCCCCCGACATCAACGGACGGCGCGCCATCCTCGCCCTGTACGCGCGCGCGAAACCGTTGGCGCCCGAGATCGACCTGGAGGTGATCGCCCGACAGACGCCCGGGTTCACCGGGGCGGACCTGGCCAACCTGCTCAACGAGGCGGCTATCCTGGCCGCCCGGGGCGGCAAGCGGGTGATCGGCCGCAGCGAGATGGAAGAGGCCGCCTTCCGGGTGATGGCCGGGCCCGAGAAGCGCAGCCGGATCCTCACCCCCGAGGAGAAGGCCATCATCGCCTACCACGAGGTGGGCCACGCGCTCTGCATGAAGTCGATCGCCAAGAGCGACCCGGTCCATAAAGTTTCCATCGTGTCTCGCGGCCAGGCGCTGGGCGTGACTGTGCAGCTGCCCAAGCGCGATCGCTATCTGACCTCCAAGTCCGAGTTGCAGGCGCGGATGGTGGCGGCCATGGGTGGTCGGGCGGCCGAAGAGATCATCTTCGCGGATGCCACCACCGGGGCGAAGCAGGACATCGAGTCCGCCACCAGCATCTCCCGGCACATGGTGTGCGACTTCGGGATGAGCGAGCGGCTGGGCCTCGTCACCCTGCGCGCCCGCGGCGATGATGACTCGCCGCTCATCTCGGAGCTGACCGCCGAGGACGTGGACGCGGAGGTGAAGGCGCTGATCGACGCGGCCTACCGGCAGGCGGTGCAGATCCTGCAAGAGAAGCGCACCATCCTGGTCCGAATCGCGGAACACCTGCAACAGGTGGAGACCATCGATGGGGCCGAGCTGGACGCCCTCCTGGCCGCGGACGCCGGGGCCACGCCGACGCCGCCGGACCGGCGGATGCCGCTCGAGGAATCCGGTCGGGGCGCGCAGGTGGCGGCCGCGGAAGCCGATCGGGCCTAGCCCGGATCTACCGGGCTCTCTAAATAATCTCGGCGTACAGCTCGTACACGATGCGCAGGTCGTCGGGCGGGCGCACCTTGTTCAGCTTCAGCGCCTCCAGCAGCATCAGGATGTACTTGACGCCGGCCAGGTTGACGCCCTTCTCCCGGGTGAGGTGTTGGATGACCTGCAGTTTGCGCACGTTGCGCTGCGAGTAGCGCCGCCGGTTGGTCGACGTCCGGTAGGGCTCGATCAGGCCCAGGTCCTCATACATCATCAGCGTGCGGGGATGGGTTTCCAGGATTTCGGATGCGACGCTGATGGTATAGAGGGCCTTATCGAGGTCAAACCCGGCGGACAGGGGGACGCGACGCTCGGTGGCGGCCACCCCTCAGTCCTTGACCCAGTCCTGCACGCCCCGGCTCAGGCTGGCCGGGGTCGTCTCCGACTTGATCAGGTAGTCGAGGGCTCCCAGCTTGAGGCCGCGGTCGACCAGCTCTTTCTCGCCGTAGTTGGAGAGGATGATGACCGGAATGTTCCTGGTCACGGTGTCCTGGCGCAGGTTTTCGAGCACGGCGAAGCCATCCATCTTGGGGAGCCGGATATCCAGGAAGACGATGTCCGGGACCAGCTTCTTGGCCCGTTCCAGGCCCTCCTCGCCCGACTTGGCCACGGTCACGCGGTAGCCATCCAGCTCCAGCTTGAGCTTGTACATCTCAGCCACAGCCGGGTCGTCCTCGATAAAGAGGACGTTGACCTCCTCGTCGACGACTTCACTCATGGGCGCTCCTTCCTCCTGTATAACATCTCTATCACCTTTCCCGCGCTGGCGCCGGTGAAAGTATACGGCAGCGGCGGAGGAAATGGCACCTCGGGCGGGGGGTGTTTTGGGTGGCGCGCCGACAGTGGTACGATGGCAGGATCGCGCGGCGCAGGCGCGCCAGGAGGCTGACCGGGTGGGCTATTTAAGGGGTGTCGTACACGGGGCGCTGCTGGGCGCGTGCCTGGGCTTGCTCTACGCGCCGGCGGCCGGGGTGGTGACCCGCAAGCGGGTCAGCCACTGGCTGCAAGAAGCCGAGGGGGCTCTGGGCGGCGCCGGCGACGGATCCGAACGCCGGGCCCCGGCCCGCAGCGGATCAGGGGTAGCCAGCCGGCCAAAGCGGGCACCGGCTTCATAGGAGGAAGCGATGGAGCAGACCGTGGACAAGACCGTGGAGCGTCTGAGCGATATCCTGGACCGCGCCACCAAGGCGGCCGGCGACCTGGAGCTGAAGGACCGGCTGGGCGACGCGGTGTCAGCCCTGCGCCGGACCCGGCTGCGACAGCCCGATGAGGACGCGGGGATCGAACGCTTTGTCACCGGGTTGCTGCTCGGGGTGGCCATCGGCTTTGGCCTGGCCCTGCTGCTGGCCCCCAAGAGCGGCGAGGAGATGCGGGAAGACCTGATGCAGCGCGGGATCGAGCTCCGCGACCGGGCCAGCGGCCTGGCCGCACGGGTGCCGTTCGGCGACGGCGGCGAGAAGACCCCTAGCGAGTCTTAGCCCAACGACGCAGACCTGGTCGTCCCCGATCGGTAGATCCGGGCCTACCCGTTCGGACGCGGCGACGGCGATGGCAACGGTGACGCGCCGGGCTGCGGCGGAAGCTTCTGGCACAGCCCGGGCGGCAGGTCGATCGGGCAGGGGAGCAGGTCTTCGGGCGGCGGGGGCGGTGGCGGCAGCGGGTTGATGACGCAGAAGACGCCGTCCACGATGGTGTCGCTCCAGGTCAGGGTCCACTTATTGAAGGTGGTGAATGGGCAGCGCGGCCAGTCCTTGTCCAGGCTGGGGTTGGCGCCTTCAGTTCCAGGCAGGAAATAGTTGTCGCCCTGGCGGGTGAGGCCGTCAGGGACCGGATACCACTCGTCGGGCACGCCGCCCAGGGCTTCCATCATGTAGCGGTGCCAGATGGGGGCGGCGCCGACGATGCCGGTGGAGTTATGACTGAGGGGAGCATTGTTGGGATTGCCGATCCAGACGGCGGTCGCCAGCCGGGGGGTGAATCCGACCGTCCAGTTGTCCTTGAACTCCTGCGTGGTCCCGGTCTTGGCGGCCACCCGCCGGCCGGGGAGGGTGAGGTCGCCGTGGCAGCCGAACGACATACAGCGGTTCCGGTCGTCCGACATGATCGCCCCGACGATGTAGCTGACCTGCGGGGAGATGGCGCGGTACTCATTCTTTGATGGGTCATAGGTGTACTGGACGCGGCCCAGCCCGTCCTGGATCTTAAGGATGGCGGTGGGCTGGTGGCGAATGCCCAGGGTGGCCAGGGTGGAGGCTCCCGTCGCCATATCGAGCACGGTCACCCGATACGACCCCAGCGTCAGGCTGAGCGCATAGGCGCTGTCGTCCTGGTCCAGGCTGGTGACGCCCATGCGCCGGGCGGCGCTGAGCACCGTGGGGATGCCCACCTTCATTTCCACCTTCAGCGCCGGGATGTTGAGGGAATTGCCCATCACCATCTTCACCGGCAGCGTCCCGTGATAGGCGCCGTCGTAGTTCTGCGGCGTGTACTGCTCGCGGCCGTTCAACCCGCCGCCGATGGGGAAGACGAGCGTCTCGTCCTTGACCGGCGTGGTCATATTCACCCGACCGCTCTCGATGGCCGCCGTGTAGGTGAACATCTTGAAGCTGGATCCGGGCTGTCGCGGCGAGACCGCCATGTTGATCTGGCCGCCCGGGCGGTTGTAGTCGTCGCCGCCCACCATGGCCAGCACCTCGCCGGTCCGGGGATCCATGGAGACCAGCGCGGCGTCGTGGAAGTTGTAGTAGTTGCCCACCGAGGCGATCTGGTCGCGGATGCTCCGTTCGGCGATCTGCTGGAGGTCCATGCGCAGGCTGGTGAAGATCCGGTACCCCTTCCGGGCGCCGGGGGCGATGCCGTAGTCCTTTTGCAGCGTCTGCAGCACGTAGTCGACGAAGTGCGGCGCCTGGAACTTATTGATGGGCGGGTAGACGGTGAGCTTCTCGGCAAGCGCCTTATCGGCCTGGGCCTGGGTGATGTCGTGTTGCTCGACCATGCCCTGCAAGACCTCACGCTGCCGGATCTTGGCCTGTCGCGGATTACGGAGCGGATCGTTCTGGGTGGGCGCCTGGGGCAGGCCGGCCAGCATGGCCGCCTGGGCCAGGGTCAGGTCGTGGGCGTTGCTCTCGTGCCCGAAGTAGCTGCGAGCCGCCGACTCCACCCCATAGGTTTGCTCGCCGTAGTAGATGGTGTTGAGGTAGAGCTCCAGGATCTGGTTCTTGGTGTACCGCTGGTTCAATTCCAGCGCCAGGATGCCTTCGCGCAGCTTGCGCTGGAGCGTGGGCGGCGGGTTGGCCCCGATGAACACCTGCTTGACCAGCTGCTGGCTGATGGTGCTGCCCCCCTGGGTGATCTTGCGACGGGTGAGGTTGGCGAAGGCGGCCCGGACAATCCCGCCCAGGTCGATGCCGCTGTTCTGGAAGAACGTGCGGTCCTCACTGGCCAGGGTCGCCTTGACCAGCCAGGGCGACATGTAGCTGAGCGGGACCACGATCCGGTGGTCGCCGGACGCGCCGATGTCGGCCAGCAACACGCCGTTGCGGTCGAAGATCAGGGTGTCCTGATCCAGGCCGCTGGCGGACAGGCCCTGCACGGTCGGCAAGGGCCCCACCGTCTGGGCGGCGACCGCCGGGATGGCCATCGCGGTCAGGATGAAGAGGACCAGGAAGCCCAGCAGCAGCACGCGCCGCAGATCGGCGCGGCTGCGCCGTCGCCAGAGCTGGACATGACGCCGGCTACGCTGCCTGGACGTCATGCGTGCGCGAAACCAGCGATGCCAGCCAGCATGAGCCAGGCCGCCAGCAGGAGGGCGAATGCCCAGACCGATGCGGTGCCGAGCGACCGCCACAGGGCCTGCCGGCGCCGGCGGCGCAGCTGCTCACGGCGGAGCAGCATGGCGGGCGCGACGGCGGTGACGCTGGCCGCCTGCCGCGGATCCATGATCGGTAATCTCAAGGACATTCAGCTCTCTTGGCGCAGGCCGTCGCCGGCCCGCGCCCTGTCCAACGACCCACCAGGTGGGAAGTTACGCGCTCCGTCGACTGTGCGTGTCATAAGTAGATATACCATTCCTATCAGTAAAGGTCGATGTCATTCCTAACGGCGCGCTTCGGCGCCGGGGCTCCGGGACATCCGCAGCTGGCCGCCTATAATGCCTGCTAGCTCAGCAGATTGCAACCCCCAGGGGCTGTATGAATGGAGGGGATTCCCAGTGTTTTGTCGGGCCTGCGGCAAGCAGATCGAAGCGGACGCCCGCTTCTGCCGCTTCTGCGGGAAGTCACAGGCGGAGGGACCGGGGGCGGCCTCGGCAGGGCCTGGCGCGAAGGCGGCGACCGGCTCCGGGTCGAAGACCCGGTTGGATGACACGCTAGGAGGTATGGGGTTGGAACGGTGGCTGCGCCGGGTCTTTCCCCGGCACCATCTGCAGGACGAGATCACCCATTTCCTGACCATAGCCGGCATCGTGATCGGGGTGGTCGGCTTTCTGCTCGCTCTCTTTCCGCCCCTGGGAGCTGGGCTATACGCCCTGGCCTGGCTGCTGTTCGCCATCCTCCTGATGCTGTTTGTCATGCACCGGGATGCCACGCTGGCTCATACGCGAACCGACCAGCCTGGGGATGCCCCGACGGGGCGCCATCACGCCGGCCGGGGAGCGGTGCCCGACCGGAGGGATGCGCCGAGGGAGCCCCCGGCAAAAAAATAGCCGGCCCTTGAGTGGGGCTGTCGAGTTCGGCGGACTTAAGGGCCGGTCGGCTCGGTGGGCTCCTCGGCGGGCTTGGCCATCTCCCGGCGGACCCAATTGCCAGCCCCCTCGACCTTGCCCTTGACCTTCTGGCCTTTGCCTTCCCACTCCATCTTCTTGTTGCCGGTCAGCTTGCCGCCCACGTCCTTGGCCTCGCCCTGGATCTTGTCTTGGTATTCACCCATGGATGCTCCTCTCCCGGCGATATTGATAGCTGCGCTATCACCTTAGCCAGTATACCAGTGCCCCTCGAGGGCGAGCGCCTCCTTCGGCAGGTATCCCCGATTGCGGCCAGCGGTTCGCGTCGAAAGGCTCATTTCATAAGTCTTTACAAAACTTCGGTAGAGGGGAATCCGTGGCGAGGAATATACTCCTAGCCAATTTCCGGCGGGGCGGGCTATCAGACAAACCGCTACGACGGCCGGGCGAAGAAGTGACTAGAGCAGCCCCCGGGGTAAAAGGAGTCGCGCCGAACATGGCAACTGCCGTCCAACCAGAGACCCGCCGTGATGTCAGCATCTCCCTGGACAAGCCGATCTACACCATCAGCGTCGCGTCAGAGATCCTGGAAACGCATCCCCGGACGCTCATGATGTACGAGCACCTCGGCCTGGTGGTGCCCAAGCGCACGTCCACCAACCGGCGCCGCTTCTCCCAGCGGGATGTCATGAAGCTGCAGACCATCCAGAAGCTGACCCGGCAGCACTCGGTCAACCTGGCAGGTGTTCGCTACATCTTGAAGCTGCTCAAGCTGCTCCACGAGAACCGGGTTACCCCGCCGGTCGAGCTCAAGGACATCGACGTCTCCCGGCTGGAAGTCTAGGCCGGCGCTCAGGCGTTTACCGACAATATGACTCCGGGGGTGTTGACAAATCTCTCCACCGCCGCTAAACTTAGCTTTGTTTCCACCTGCCCCCCTCTTCGGGCCCTCCTCGCAGGGGGGCCTTTTTTCTATACCGCGGGTTGATAGGGGGCCTATCATTAAAAGTCAGCCACAGCCAAAGCGGCGGGTCGGGCCGTCGGCTCAGACCGACGAGGACGTGGTCGAGGTGCTGCTGGTGGAAGACGACCAGTCCGTGCTGGAGATGTACCGATTGAAGCTGGAGCTCGACGGCTACCGGGTGAGCACCGCGACCGACGGGGAGGAGGGGCTGCGCAAGGCGGAGACCCTGCGCCCCGACATCATCTTCCTGGACATCCGGCTCCCCAAGATGGATGGGTTCGAGGTCCTGCGCCGCCTGCGCGGCCAGGAAACGACCAAGGAAATACCGGTTATCATCCTTTCGAACTATGGGGAGGACGACCTGGTTGCCCGCGGTTTGCGGCTTGGAGCTCACGAGTACCTGATCAAGGCCCGCACCACGCCCAGCAGTCTGTCGGAGGGAATTGACGATTGGCTAAGGGAGTAACGACCCGCCGCGCCCCGGCCGAGGCCAGCCTGTCGCTGGACAAGCCCATCTACACCATCAGCGTCGCGTCCGAGATCCTGCAAACCCATCCCCGGACGTTAATGATGTACGAGCACCTGGGTCTGGTCATTCCCAAGCGAACCTCGACCAACCGGCGCCGGTTTTCGCAGCGCGACATCCGCAAGCTGCAGGCCATCCAGACCCTGACCCGGGTGCACGGCGTCAACCTGAACGGCGCCCGCTACATCCTGCGGCTGCTGCGCATCCTGCAGGACAATGGGCTGACCGGGCCCTCGGAATTGCGCGACCTCGACGTGCGCGAACTCGACGTATAGCCCGAATCCGGGCCATAGCCGGGAGTCACCGTGACGGCCGCCTGACGAGGCTGCCACGCGTTGGTGGCCGCAAGGTTTCGGCAAAGCTGGGGGGGTACCGTAGAGAATACCGATGACCTTCCGGCCAGATAGCCCGCTGAACCGGCTCATCTTGCTCTGGCCAGGTGTCCCGATCGCCGCCTGCGCCCTGGGATACGTCCTGGCCACCATCGAGATCAGCCGGACTCGCGAATCCTCGTTCGCGGCGCTGGCGATCGCGATGGGGTGCGGCCTGGCGCTAAGCCTGGGCCTCCTGTTTCATACCTTCTTTATCGCCTGGCTGGAAGTCACGGTGCGGCCGGAGGGAATCGGGTTCCGGCCTATCGGCTTCGCCTGGCTCGGCCGGCAGCCGAAGCTGGTGCCCTGGTCGTTGATCCAGGCCACTCGGGAAGTCGTCACCCGGGAGGGCGGCCACCTCACCATCGCGGCCACCACCGAGGTCTTCCAGGTGCCGCGGGCCCTCTTCCGCGAGGACACCTACGTGGAGCTGGTGCGAGCGCTCAGCCGGGCAGACCTGACCGGCGGCGACCAGCCCAGCTCATCCATCCGGGCCGCGGCCTAGTGCGAAGCCGGGCTTCGTGATCTTCCCTGGGAGGCTTGAGAACACCTCCCAGGAGGGCCAAGTCCCTCAGACGTTCGCTCCCCTGGGTCGCGGCTCGAGCCTCTCGAAATACCCCCACCCTAGCCTCCCCGCATGGGGGAGGGAGATTCATATCCCTGCTTACGTGCTCGCCGACGCCCGGTAGTAGACCCGAGCGGAGTACACGCCGGTCTCATAGGGTCCGTAGCGGCGGGCCAGCGTGGTGCGGTCGCCGTACCAGGGATCGTTGATCAGGAAGTCCTGCCCAGCCGACCCGGTGAGGACCACGAAGTGCATGTTGCCGTGCAGCCGCACCTCCACCACCACCAGGTGGCCGGCTCCCAGCTCCTGCCGGATCACCGCCGGCGCCGGCCGGTCGCTGCTGTCCTGGTCGTCCCAACGGAGCTGGGGAACGATGCCCGGGATGTGGATCCATTTGAGCCGCACGCTGCCGGCTGTGGGGCCCATGGCCGTCCGCCAGAGGATGGCGTCATTTTCGACGTAGCCGCCGTGTTGGGTCAGCCACTGGTTCAGCAGATGGGGGTTGGTCTGATAGCCGAAGGCGGCCTGGACCATGGTGACGGCCGTCAGCGCACAGCCCGAGGAGCCGATCGTATCGAGAGGATCGGAGCCGAGCAGCTCGTGCGCCCACACCGGTGAGCGCTGGGTGAACACGGGGACGGTGCTGGTCCCAGCCTGCGCCGGCAAGGCCCCGCCGGCTCCCGCCGTCACCGCCAGGAGGGTGCATACGGCTCGCACCAGCGTCCTCTTCACGGCGCCATCGTACGGAGTGCCGGGCCCGAAGTCCAGCGCTGGCGCTGGGCGCTTTGGCCCGTTACCAGATCGTGACTTCCGCCTGGCCCGGATCCCGGCTTAGGGGGTCAGCAGGCTCTTGAGGTCGCCGGCGTGGTCGGCCAGGGCCAGCCGGACATCCAGGACGTCATCGACCCCGATCGCCGGGTCGTCCGAGAGGGGCTGATCGAGGACGGGGACAGACTCCCCCACCCAGGCCGCCGCCTGGACCACCACGAGGCGACTGGCCTCGCATTGTCCACAGGTAATACGGACCACGGACTCGTGGTCGGTGGACGAGACCAGGTCAAGCTCGCAGTCGGCCAGGCTCTGGCCGCAGCTCGGGCACTGATACCGGGCCGCCTGGCGGCGCAGCACTTCCAGAAGATCCACGGCTTGATTCATACCCCGATCGCGCGCACCCCAAAACGGGTACCTGATAGCGGGCTGAGCAGCTTATGGGGGCACGCCGGCGGCTTGTCGCCACCTGAAAAGGTCGCGATACTCGGCCGGGATGAGGGGCCGGCTGGTGCGTTTCGGGATCGTGGCCGGCGGCCTGCTTGCCGGCGGCCTGGCCTTCATCCAGCTGAGCGCGCCCGCCGTCGCGGTGCAGGCCGTGGAGCTCGACGGCCAGCGCGTTCCGCCGCTGGGCGCCGCCGAGGTGTCGCCCACCCCCCGCCTGCATGTGGCGCTCAGCCGGCAGCTGGCGGCGCACGACTGGCATATCCGTCTTGATGGCCGCACGGTGTCGATCCCGACGGCGGGCGGGCCGGCCCGCTTCCTCGACCTGATCCTGCCCGGCCCACTGGGCCTGGGGACCAGCCACCGGCTGCGCATCGAGACCGGCTCCAGGCCAATCGACCTGGCGTTCCGGGTGGTCGCGCCGCTGCAAGCTACCGTCGACATGCGCTTTTTGCCGCTCGCCATCCACACGGTGCCCACCGTGCGGACGCGGATCCACTTCTCGCATCCGATTTTCGACCAGGCGGCCGCCCAGGAGCACGTGCGGGTGACCCGCGGAACGTCCGCATACACTTGGCTCGACGCCAGCACGCTGGAGATCGTCTCCAGCGGACTGTCGCTGGGCACGTCGGAGGTCGTGATGCTCGACGCCGGTATTGCCGCTGCCGACCACTCCTTTATGGCCGCCTTTGTCAGCGCCGGCGTGGCTATCCCGTCCACCCTCACTGCCGTGACGCCGGACCGGGTGGTGCAGATGTATTACGTCAACACGCCCGAGGCCAAGGCGTCGTTCCTGGCGCACGCCAACCAGATCGATGTCCTCAGTCCAGGCTGGTACGACGCCAACGCGGATGGCAGTATCACGGGCTCCGCCCGGCAGGCGATCATCGACGCAGCCCACGCCCACGGCGTGCAGATCGTGCCGCTGGTGGTCAACGCGGACGTGGACCCGGACGTCGCCCACGCCATCCTGGCGGACCCGGCTCGGCGGGCGGCCCTCGCCACCCGGCTGGTGGCCGAGGCCCGGACCTACGGCTACGCCGGATTCCAGCTGGACTTCGAGCAAGTCCGCTGGACCGACCGCGACCTGCTGACGGCGCTGGTGCAGGACTGCGCCAGGGCCTTCCATTCCGCCGGGCTCAGCCTGTCGATCGCCGTCATCCCGCGGCTGCCCGGAGACGAGAATGCCACGGGCGCGGCCCTCGACTATTACCAGGCGTGGTCCGGCGCCTACGACTTTCCTGCCCTGGCGCGAGCGGCGGACTACCTCTCGGTCATGACCTACGACGAGCACAACGGCGTGACCCCGCCGGGACCGGTCTCGGGGATCCCCTGGATGCGGCAGGCGCTGGACTACTCGCTTCGCGATGTGCCGCTGGGCAAGGCGATGCTGGGCCTGCCCACCTACTACCACGACTGGACCGGGGTTGGGTACCTCACCTCCAGTTCGTACGACGATGCGCTGACCCTCGCCAAGCGCTACGGGGTCACGCCGGCGTTCGACCCCACCGAGGACGAGATGCACTTTACCTACGTGACCCGGTGGGGGGTGCATCACGAGCTCTGGTTCGAGAGCGGGGACACGCTCCGGCAGAAGCTGCCCTTGATGTACGAGTATCAGTTGCGCGGAGTCAGCGTCTGGCGGCTCGGCTTCGAAGACCCGGCCTTCTGGGACTTGATCGTCCCCCGCCGCTGAGGCTCGGGGCGCGAGAGGCGGTCGAAGACCCGCTGGTATAGCTCGGCCTGCCGCTTCATGGCCGCGGCGTAGGCGCGCCGGGCGGCAGGCCGCCGGTGAAAGGTGCGGCCCACTCGGGGCTGGTCGCGCCAGAGCCCGGGTCGCCGGCCGAGAGCGTAGAGCGCCAGCAGGGCGGCCCCGCGGCTGGAGGCTTCGGGCTCCGCGGACGCGCTGACCGGCACGTCCAGCACGTCGGCCAGCATCTGCATCCAGGTGTTCGAGTGCAGCAGCTGGCCTCCGGTGGCGATCACCCGGCGGGGCCGGCGGGTGGTCTCGCGCATGGCCTCATAGACCTGGCCGATCTGAAGGCTGATGCCCTCCATGGCGGCCCGCACGACCTCCTCAGGCCGGGTGCTGAGAGACAGCCCGCTGATCACGCCGCGGACATCGCCCCGCCAGTTGGGGCTGCGTTCGCCGGCCCAGAAGGGCAGGACGGTCAGGCCGTGGCTGTCGGCGGGGATGGTCCGCACCGCGGCTTCAGCCTCGGTTCGCTTCTTGAAGCCGAGCAGTTTGTGTAGCCAGCGGATGACATTGCCGCCCTCGCTGAGGGCGCCCCCCAGGACAAACCGGCGGCGGTCGAGCCGGTAGGCAAAAGCCCCCCACGGCACCTCCACGTCGGGCGTCTCCAGCACCACGCGCAGCGCCGACGAGGTGCCGATCATGGCGCACAGCCACTCCGGCTTCAGGCAGCCGGCTCCCACATTGCTCAGGGCGCCGTCGCCCACCGGCAGGTACCAGGGCAGGTCGGCCAATCGCGGCCAGCGCCGGGCATACGCCGGTCGCAGGCCGGTGGCCGGGGCGTCCCAATCCGCGATCGACGAGAGGGCCGTGCTGCTGATCCCGGCGAGCCTCAGCGCCTGGGCGTCCCAGCGGCAGCGGTGTACATCCAGGAGGCCGGTGCCCGATGCGATCGAAATACTGACCTGCGCCTCCGGGAAGAACCGTCCGTACAGGTACTCGGCCAGCGAGACCCAGCGCACGGTCTCGCGGAACACCGCCGGCCGCGCGGCCTTCAGCCAGCGCAGCTTGGCCGGCCAGAAGCTGGCGTGGAAGTAGCAGCCGGTCCGGCGATGGTAGCCATGCTCGTCGGACGACGCGCGCAAGGCGGCGGCCGCCGGCTGGCTCCGGGTGTCGGCCCAGGTCAGCAGCTCCGTGGTCGGACGACCGGCGCGGTCGACGCCCATCAGGCTGTGCCAGTAGCAGGACGCCGCCACCGCCGCGATGGAGAGGCCTTCCTTCCTGGCGGCCTTCATCGCGGTGTCGATGGCGCCTTCGATCAGATCGACAAGCTGGTCGGCGTCGGAGCTGGCCTGGCCAGGCGTCGAGGTATCGAGCTGGTAGGGAACTTCGGCGAAGGTCGGGTCCACGAGTCGCCCGCGCTGGTCATAGACCACCGCGCGTACCGAGGAGGTCCCCAGGTCGAGCGCCAGGACACCGGTCTGCGCGCGAGTCATCGGGTCACCAGGTGGGAGCGTACCCTACGAGTCAGTGTCCACCGAGCGGCTCGAGCCGGACGAAACCCGCAGGCTCCTGATGGCGTTCGGGGTGATGGTGACTGAGTACCAGGCCACCACCCGTCGCCTGCTCGAGCGCGGGGCCGTGGCGGGCGAAGCGGAGGAAAGCATCCGGCGGGAGGCTGCCGAGCTGAGCGCCGAGCTCAACCGCGCGTTGCGCGACATCACCAATCAGGTGCTGCAGCTGCAGAGCGATTTCTTGATGGAGCTGGTCGCCCGCGACAAGGCGGGCGACCAGTCCAGGGGGAGCTAAGCTAGGCCGCCGGCGGAGTCGAGGGCGCTGGTGGTCCGGGCGGAGCCGAGGGGGTGGTGGAGCTCACCGGCAGCAAGGGGGCGCCGGGACCCTGGGTTCCGAATCGCGACAGGAGGGCGGCTCCCAGGGCGACGCTGCCGCCGATCAGCAGGACGAGCACGTTCAGCACCGGGATGTTGGCCAGGATCACGACCAGCACTCCGCCGATGAGGAGGGCGGGGACCAGCTCCTGCGGACGCTGCATGGATTGCAGTAGCCGCTGGCCGATCAGCAGGAAGATGGCGGCCCAGCCGAAGAGCCAGGCGACCGTCATGGCCCCCAGCACGACGAACGGGAGGACCAGGGTGATCACCAGGAGGACGCTGAGCACGATGCCCGCGATGGTCCCCCCGCAGCCCAGGGCGAACGTTTCCACGGGTCGCCGCTCGACCACCGAGGCCGCCGTCTGCAGGTGGGTGGGGAAGAACAGCAGGATGATCAGGGCCAGCACCAGGATGCCGAGCCCTGTCACCAGGCCAAACGCGAGATCCGAAAAACCGGTACGGCCGAAGGCGCTCGGGAAATGCCGGAACACGCTCGGGTCAAATTGGCCGCGACCCTCCACGACGTTGCGCCCGACGAAGGCCCCGGGCATTCGGTTGAGCGAGCCGCCGGCAAACGAGACGTCGCGGCCGACATAGGAGTTGGGCCCCAGCGTCAGCGTTCCGCCAACCACGGCCACGTCACGCTCGACCCGGCCGTTGACGACAACGTTGCCGCCGAAGGCCACCAGGTCCTGGGTCACGGTGCCGTCGACCTCGATGTTGCCGCCGAACGCCACCAGGTCGCCGTGGTGGGTCTCGCCGGCCGGGACGACGATGTTCCCGCCGAAGGTGACCTGATCGTTGCTGGTGCTGGTCGAGTCATCGGCGGCCGCAGCCGGGACGAGCGCCCCCAGGGTGAAGGCCGCCGCCGCGGTAAAGGACAGAATGATCCGCTTGAGATTCATCGAGTGACCCGCCTCCTCTGAAATGCGATGGATTGATACAGGCGGACCCAGAGTCCGCAGACGATGATGACGAGCACCGCGTATCCGGCAATCACCGCCGGCCGGTCGGCAAACAGCACTCGCGGCACCGCCAGGATGCCGTTCACGATGGTGGTGACGATGTCGAGCCCATTCGACGCGACGCCCAGCGGCTTGGCCACGGTCGCGGGGGCCAGCCAGACGGTCGAGGCGGCGAGGACCGTGGCTACCACGAGAAGACCGGCGGCAGCGGCCAGGCCCAGGCGCCAGGAGACCCGTGGCGTACGCCAGCGCCGGAGCACACCGGCCGCGATCGTGGCCGGCACGGCACGGACCTCGGGTCGGGCCGCGCGGAGCACTCCGGCCAGTGGATCGCCCTCCTCCAGGACGGCGAAGCAGGTGGCGCACTCCGCCAGGTGGGCCTCGGCCTCCACGTCCTCGCCGCTCCGAAGGCGCCGGCGCGCTTCCTCACACTGCATCGGTTGCCACCTCCCGCGTCAGGATTCCCGCCAGCGAGCGCCGGGCGCGTAGCAGGGCGACCTTGGCGGCGCCCTCCGACATGCCGAGCAGCTGTGCAATGCGGTCGACCGGCTGGTCTTCCCAGTAGCGAAGGACCAGGAGCGTGCGCTCCCGGTTGGGCAGCCGGTTGACGGCGGCCTGCACCCGGGCGCGGTCCATACGATCGATTACCGTCCGCTCGACGTCGACCGACGATGACGGCTCGACCAGGTCAGCAGCCGGGCGGCGCTGCCGAAGGACGTCGATGCTGTAGTGGCGGGCGATGCCCGTCAGCCACCCGCCGAAGGGTTCGCTGGGGCGGTACTGGTGCAGCCGCTGAAAGGCCCGCAGGAAGACTTCCTGGGTGGCATCCTCGGCGTCGGCCTGGTTGCCCAGCATGCGGTAGGTCAGGGTGTAGACGCTCATTTGATACCGAGCAAGAAGCCATTCGGGGCCGCGGCGGTCCCCCTGTCGGGTGAGATCGACCGCTGCCACGTCGTCCACTCGCTCTACCCCCTCTACGTCAGCCCCGCCCAGCAGGTTACAGAAGCTGGATTTCCGCAGGACGTTTGGTAGACTGTGGCAGCCTGACCCGGCCCGCTGGGGCGTGGCCAAGTTGGTAAGGCGCCTGACTCTGGATCAGGTAATCCTAGGTTCGAATCCTAGCGCCCCAGCCATCACCCTCAGCGCGCGACTTACGGCCAGGACGGGCGGTGCAGTTCCTTCAAAGCATTTCCGGGCGCGACCATCTCAGAGGCCAACCCCTAGAGGGAGCCGACCGCCGTCACGCGATGGACACGGCATGTTACGCGGCTGCAACTTCGCACCTCAGCCCTGCTGTCTCGCGCATATTCGCGTTGAGCTGTACGACGCAGTGTTGGGACCATGAAACGGCCAGAGATCACCCGTGAGCGGTGAAGCCGATCGCCTGTTTGCCCTTTCGATCGACATGCTCTGCATCGCGGGCTTTGACGGCTACTTCAAGAAACTGAACCCTGCCTGGAGCCAGACCCTCGGCTTCACCGACGAGGAATTAACCGCCCGGCCGTACCTCGATTTCGTCCACCCAGAGGACCGCGCGGCGACCATCGCGGAAGCCACGAAGCTCTCCGCCGGCATCGACACGATCCACTTCGAGAATCGTTATGGATGCAAGGACGGGTCGTACAAATGGCTGGCCTGGACGGCCAAGCAGTCGGTATCCGAACAGCTGATCTTCGCCATCGCCCGAGACATGACCGCCCAGAAGCGCACGGAGGACGAAGTCATTCGTCTGAACGCAGCCCTTGCGGACAGGCTGGCGGAGCTTGAGGAGAGCAACAAGGGCCTCGAAGCCTTCTCCTACAGCGTCTCCCACGATCTGCGCGCCCCATTGCGTGCCATCCACGGCTTCGTGCGCCTTCTGGTCGAGGAGTACGGGCCGCAGCTGGACCCTGGGGCCCAGCGATACCTGGAGATCGTTGCTGGCAGCGCCCGCACTATGGGCCTCCTGGTCGACGACTTGCTCGAGTTCTCGAGGCTTGGTCGGCAGCCTCTGCGTAAAGTCGCGATTGATACGACCGGGCTGGTGCGCCGTATCCTTCGGCAACAACAAGGCTCGATGGATCATCGTCGCGTCGAGGTACGTCTGGACGAGTTGCCCGAATGCCAGGGCGACGAGAGTCTTCTGGAGCATGTTTTTACCAATCTGATCGGGAACGCCATCAAGTACACCCAGCGGCTCGACGTGGCACGCATCGACATCGGCTGTCAACCGAATGATCAGGGTGAGCTCGTCTATTACATCAAGGACAATGGTGCCGGTTTTGACATGCGCTACGTCGACAAACTGTTCGGAGTCTTCCAGCGCCTTCATCGGGCGGAGGAGTTTGAAGGGACCGGTGTCGGCCTGGCCCTGGCTCAGCGGATCATCAAGCGACACGGAGGACGGATCTGGGCCGACGCCGCCGTGGGAAAGGGAGCCACGTTCTTCTTCACACTCTCCGGGAGCAGTCAGCCGCAAGTGATGGCGGCCCGACCGGTCTCGACGCCTAACCACGGGCTCTGAGCAACCGCCTTCGGTTACCCGAACAATGGCTCGCTTCGCCTACGCTGTCCGGCGTGACGCATGGTGCTGCTGACCGGATGCAAGGATCATTCGGGCGCCCCGTCGATCCAGGATGAGAGCGTCCGCCTGGCCGATCCTCAGGCGCGCGGTCATGGCGGGGGCCCACTCGGGAGGGGTCCGACTGTTTGGGCTCAGCTTCTTGATGCTCTTCCTCGAGCTCGCCCTCATTCGGTGGACGGGCTCCAATGTTCTCTACCTCTCCTATTTCTCAAACTTCATCTTGCTGGCCAGCTTCCTCGGGATCGGCGTCGGGTTCCTGAGAGCCAACGCCCGTCACGACCTGTTTCGCTTCGCGCCGATCGGCCTGGCGGTGCTCGTGGTGTTTGTCCGGGTGTTTCCGGTCGAGATCGATCGAGCCGGCACCGAGCTCATCTTCTTCGGCGCGCTGGGGACGCGGAGCGGACTGCCGCCGTGGCTCACGCTTCCCGTCCTGTTCCTGGGGGTAGCCGGCGTCATGGCCCTCGTCGGCGAGGGAGTAGCCCGGACATTTCGACGATTTCCACCTCTGGAGGCCTATCGCCTGGACATCCTGGGCAGCCTCGCCGGCATCATCGCCTTCTCGGTCCTTTCATTCCTCGAGGCGCCCCCCGTAGCCTGGGGTGCCGTGGTCGCCGTGGCGATGCTCCTGCTCAGTGAGCGCCGCAGCGCCTCCTGGCAGGTGCCTGTGCTGATGGCCGTGCTTATCGTGCTCGCCGAGTCGACCGTCAGGACGGACAGCTGGTCGCCGTACTACAGGATCCGGCTGGTTCCCAATTCGTCCGGCGCCGTCAGCCTGTATGTGAACGGGATTCCGCACCAGACGATGGAACGGGCGACCTCAAGACTGGAGACCGTCCCGCTGTACGGCCTCCCGTATCAGAGAATCCGCTCCACCCCGAACACCGTCCTCATCGTCGGCGCCGGCACCGGGGACGATGTGGCGATCGCGCTTCGCCAGGGGGTCCGGCACATCGATGCCGTGGAAATCGATCCGCGCATCCACGAGATCGGCGTCCAGCAGAATCCCGACCGGGCCTTCCAGAACCCGCGGGTGACCTCGTACGTCAACGACGGTCGGGCCTTCCTGGAGCAGAGCCGGCAGCGGTATGACCTGATTCTCTTTGCCTTACCGGACTCGCTCACCCTGGTCGCGGGCCAGTCGTCCCTACGGCTCGAGAGCTATCTCTTTACGGTCGAAGCCATGCAGGCCGCCCGCGCCCATCTCACCGCGCAAGGGGCGTTCGGTGAATACAACTACTACCGCGAGCAGTGGCTGATCGACCGGCTGGCCGGCACCCTCCGACAGGTCTACGGTCACCCACCCTGTTTCGATTCGGCGGGCGAGGCGAACCGGCTGGCCCTGCTGATGGCGAGCTCGAGTCCGGAGGCACTGCAATGCCCGACCATATGGCAGGCGGGCTCCATCGCGGTCCCCGCACCGGCCCGTGATGACTACCCCTTCCTCTACCTGCGCCAGCGAACCATTCCCGGCTTTTATCTGCTGACGCTGGCCCTGATCCTGGCGGCGGCACTCCTGCTGATGCGGGTCACGGCCGGTCCGCTTCGGCCGATGGCCCGATACCTCGACCTGTTCTGTATGGGCGCCGCCTTCCTGCTGCTCGAAACCAAGAATGTCGTCCAGTTCGCGCTACTCTTTGGCACCACCTGGTTCGTCAATTCGCTGGTCTTCATCGGTATCCTGCTGGCCGTCTACCTGGCCATCGAGGTCGCCCGCCGGTTCGACCTGGGTCCCTCGTGGCGTCTCTACGTCGCCCTCCTGCTGGCGCTGGGGGGAGCCTGGGTCGTCCAACCGAATCTCCTGCTCGGGTTCGGGCTTGTCCCCCGGTTCCTGGTCGCCACCACGCTCGCCTTCATCCCCGTCTTCCTGGCCAACCTCATTTTTGCCAAGCGTTTCCGAAACGTCGCGTCCTCCAGCCTGGCCTTCGGGGCGAACCTGCTGGGGGCGATGGTGGGCGGGATCCTCGAGTACGCGTCGCTGCTCACGGGGTATCGGACCTTGCTGGTTCTGGTTGGGATCCTCTACGCCACCGCCTTCGGCCTCCAACGATTCCAGGCGAGCCGCGAAACGGCGCTCGAGCCCGCCACCGCCCAGCGCTCGTCGAGCCGTTGACCCTGGAAAGGCGCTGGATGTAAGTCGTGACTCGCCCCACAGGAAGGCGCACCACGGCAACGTGATGGACCGTCCCTCTGCTCCGAATGAGCAGCCCGAACGGCAGCCCTATCCGGGCGAGCAACAGGCCCGCCTGAGCGGGGCCGGGACCGCACTCGTGATTGGGGTCGTGGCGTTGGTGCTGTAGGGGATTCCCGGGGTGTAGCAGACCGAGGTGCCGATGTCGGCGAAGACGACCGCCCAGCACAGGAAGGGACCGATTCGCTGTCGTCGACGAGCGCCGCCTCGCTTGGTCTCCCCCTGGTGCGCCATGCGTCAATAGTGCAGGCGTTGCGGTCCGGTTAGCTGGGTCGGGCTAGCCGTTTGATCCGAGAGGCAGGGGCAGATTGGAGCCGACGATCAACCCGAAGCAGCTCGTGGCAGCCACCCGGCATCCGCTCATCGCATAGGTGACGCGAACTTGACCCAGGCTCCAGAACTCGACCTTGAAGACCTCGCTCGACCGGCGGAATGTGCCAGCGTTGACCTCGGTCCACCCATGGCGGGTGAGGTAGTCCCGATACCAGGCCAACACCCCACTCGGCGAGCCGGTGGCGTCAGTCGCCAGCAGCGCGGAGCTGTGCGCCGGGATCGGACTGCCCGCGGCCGTCGACTGGCCCAGGGTCTCTACCGCCAGAACCGTGCTGCCGGGATAGTAGAGGTGCGCCTCCGGCTTGTTGTTCACGGCCAGGTAGCTCGGGATGTCGCCGTAATTCAGATTGACAAACGGCGCCAGCGCCACGACCCCCAGCAGGATGACGGCTGCGCCCAGCAGGATGGCCCCTAGGATGAGCGCCAGCTGAAAGGCCCTCCGCAAGGATGGCAACTCGTGGGCGCGGGGAAGGGCGACGGCTGCGGTGCTAATGCAGTGAGCTTATGGGTGAGACCTAAATCTTTGCCTTTCGACCGGCCCCCGGGCGGCAAACGGGTTGAGACCGTTACTAAGCTCGGCGTTCCCCTACGATGGCGGAAGCACCACGCCTGCGTTCCGTAGAAGGAA